>Ga0181534_10001873_pt1 | contig 13462 bp, 13 predicted proteins | sample PEATcosm2014_Bin_37_FD_119758 | JGI IMG/M metagenome (GOLD analysis project Ga0181534, IMG submission 119758) | Peatland microbial communities from MTU Mesocosm Facility, Houghton, MI, USA - PEATcosm2014_Bin17_10_metaG | ecosystem: Environmental > Terrestrial > Soil > Wetlands > Peat | place...
GCGCGGCGACGATCCGGCGCTGCCGGCCCACCGGATTCTGGTTGAGCCAGGCACGCGGCTGGCCGAGGTTCTGGGCGAGGGCGCGCATGCGGTCAATTCGCGCCATCATCAGGCGGTCGGCAGGGTCGGCGCCGGTTTGCGCGTGTCAGCCAGATCCACTCCGGACGGCGTGGTTGAAGCGCTGGAACCCCGCGACGGCCGGTTCGCGCTGGCGGTGCAATGGCACCCCGAGGATCAGGCGCAGCGGGACGCAAGCCAAAGGAAGCTGTTTGAGGCCTTTGCGGCGGCGTTGCCGGGTCCGGCTCACACTCGATCGGGTGTCTAAATCCCTCTACTGGACGCGGGGACGGTTTTGCTCGTTCAACACCAATCCATCGAAGATGGCCAATACCTGCTTGCGATAGGTGTAAACGCGCTGCAGGTTCTCACGGAAGGTGACCTCGAAGTCGTGCGCCCGCATCCATTTGTCGAGCAGGGTCCGAGGCACGTCGATATCCTGCCGCAGGGCTTCGACGGAATGGCCGCGCAGGAAAAGCCCGTAAAAGAAGGCCGCCTCCCGTTGCGGGGCCAAAGGATCGAATTCGTCTCTCACCGTCATAAACACGGTCTGGAACAGCCAGTATAGCCGCACCGGCCGGATTCGGGCAAGCCCCCTCCATCTCGGGCGTCCGGGCGATCTCTTTCTATAATAGACGCAGCCGGCCGGTCGCGGGCATTATCGGAGGCTTGACAGGTCCGGAGGAATGGTTCATACTCTAGATATGGAGTCAACAGCGACACGCCTTCAAAGGATTGATCCGGAGCGGGTTTCTCCAATGGATCGCCGCGATCCCCAAGTCCGGCGCCGCATGTCCGGTCCAGCCATGCGCTCCTTCTTTAATGTCGGCGCCAAATGGCAATTGCGCGCCGAGGAACAACGCGCTCTGCTGGGATGGCCTGCCCCATCCACCTTCTTCAAGTATAAGGCCGGCCACGTCTCCACGCTTCCGTACGACATGCTGCTGCGGGTATCTCTCATTTTGGGCATTTACAAGGATCTTCACATCCTGTATCCGGAGCCGGATTTGGCCTGCGGATGGGTCCGGCTACCCAACGGCAATCCTTTGTTTGGGGGCGCGCCCGCGCTCAAGCTGATGATCGAAGGCGGGATCGACGGTCTCTACCAGGTGCGGCGACTGCTCGACGCGAGGCGCGGCGGGTGGAACTGATTCCGCCGACCGTCAAGCTGCGGCTAAAAGACACCTGCCGGCTGGTTCCCAGCCGGTACCCCTCTCGAGGCATTCTGGACGAGGTTTCGAGTCCCGCGGACCTGGCTATGATCCTGGAGTTGGAGACCTGGACCAATGACCGCATTTCCACGGAACTGGGCGCCATACACCGTATTCCGAAGGCGGAGTGGATCGCCGGGCGTCCCATGGCGAGCGTGGTGATGGCGGCATTTTGCCATCCGCGCCCGGCTGGCGGCCGCTTTAACGGCGCGGAACGCGGGGCCTGGTACGCCGCCAATTCGCTCCCGGGCGCGCACGCCGAGGTCGTCTATCACCGCACTTTGGAGTTGGCTGAGATCGGGGTACTCGAAACACGCGTGCAGATGCGCCTGTACCAAGCCGACTTCCACGACACGTTCCACGACGTGCGGGCCGACTTGCCGGAGAACGTCCCCTACCACGACTCCGCCAGCTACGTGGCCTCCCAGGCTCTCGGCCGCACGCTTTTGGAGGACGGGTCGAACGGTGTCATCTATCGCAGCGTGCGCTATCCGGGGGGCGAATGCCTGGCTTGTTTTCGTCCCGCCCGGGTGGCGAACGTGCGCGCCGGCGCCCACTTCGAATACCGCTGGCCGGGCACGCGAACCCCTCAGATCCGCCCGCTGGGCAAGGCTACGGTCCGTAACGACGAATAGCTGGCTTACTTCACCCGCTCCAGCGCCTGCTCGAAGTCCGCCAGCACGTCGCGCCAATCCTCGATGCCCACGGAAACGCGCACCAGGCCGTCGCCGATGCCCGCCTCATCCAACTCCTGCGCGGACATGCCGGAGTGGGTGGTGGATTTCGGATGGCAAACCAGCGTCTCGACACCACCGAGCGAAACGGCATTCCGCCCGATCCGCAAGCTGCGCAGGAAATCGAAGGCCGCCGCCCGGCCGCCGTGGAAATCCAACGAGAAGATGCCGCCCGGATACGCGCACTGCTCCTCGTAAATCCGGCGCTGCCCGGCGTCTTCCAGCAACGTGGGATAGAGCACCCGCCGGATCTTCGGATGGCCGTTGAGCGCCTCTGCCACCCGCTGCGCATTCTTGCTCTGCCGGTTCATCCGCAACGCCACGGTGGGAAGGCGGCCATCCAGCATCCAGCACTCGTCGGGCTGCAGGATATTGCCGAACATGCTGCGCCTGGAGAGAATCTTTCGCATCAGTTGGGGATCTTTCGACAGGGCTACGCCGGCGACCATGTCGCTCATGCCCGAGAGGTATTTCGTCCCCGAGTAGAGCACCAGGTCGGCGCCCAGCATCAACGGATGCTGGAAGGCCGGGCCCAAAAACGTATTGTCCACCATGACCACGGGCCGGTCCGGATGATTCCTGGCGGCCTCCGCCGCGCGCCGGATGTCCGTCATCACCAGGGTGGGATTAGCGGGCGTCTCCAGGCACACGATGCTCACGTTCCGGGACGACTGGATGGCCCGTGCGATGGCTTCGGCGTCACCGCCGGGAACCGGTATGCCTTGGACGCCAAAAGGCTCCAGGAAGCTGTGGATCAGTCCGGTGGTGCCGCCATAGAGCGGCGTGGTGTATACGATCGTAGTGCCGGGCCGCGCCACCGTGACGAAGGCCGTCATGATGGCCGCCATGCCCGAATTGAATACGCCCGCGGCCTGCGCGCCCGGTTCCAGGGGAACGATCTTGTCTTCCAGAATCTCGGCGTTGGGATGGGAGAAGCGCGAATAGATCAGATCCGCGCGCATGCCGTCCTCGGCGGGTATGCGGCCGGCCAGAACCGAAAATGCATGTTCGGCTTCTTCCGGGCTGGAGAACACGTAAGTGGAACTTCTAAATACGGCGGGCCGGGCGGATCCGAACGAGAGGTGCGGATCGAAACCGGCCGTCAGCACCGCCGTGCGCGGACGCACCACTCCGTGCGTACCCTCGGGGTTTGGCATAAATCGCTCCTATGCAAAGTGTACCGCCGCACAACCCGGCCCAAGCGCATTGCGAAAGCCGGCGGAATTTGCTTTAAAATAGGAGCGGACCTCTATATGGAAACCGAAGTCGGCATGCCGTTGCCGAATTTGTTCCGTCCGCACCCAAACCTGGGTGACGCCGTGAACCACAACTTCATCGCATCGGAAGTCGAAGGCGGCGTGTTCCTCGACCGGTTGCCGGAGGGTGCGGTCTTGTGCGTCCAGACGCAGAACCGCGCGTACACGCTGGTGAATCGCGGCAACGGCCAAGCGCTCATCTCCGGGCATCCTACGTTTTGTCCCGAACCGGTGCTGGTGCATATCGAAGGGTCCAACTGGGGCGGTTCGATGCTGAAGGCGTCTTTCATCGGGCGCGGGATGCACCTGGAGTTTCGCCATCCAGAGCATCGCACCATCATGACGTCCTGCATCGTGGACGTGCGCGCGGCCTAATTCACTGCACCCAATCTTCCGGCTGCCTGCAGACGCGCATCCACGCGGTTCAACCGGCGTGTCAACTCCGGACCCACCAAGGCGGTGTGCCGGATGCCGGTCAGATACTCGGGAATCTCCCAAACGTCGTTCTCCGCGGTCATCCAACCCAGCGGGTCGAAACGCCGCAGATTCACGGGGCGGGAGTAGTTGCGCAGCGTCTTTTCGCCGTTCAGGTTGAAGTAGTGCTCGAAATAGGAAATCGCCAGCTCCCGCAGAGTCCGATACACCGGCTCGCGGAATCGAAGACCCGAATAGTTGGATTTGCCGATGGCGCCCCAGTGCCCGCGCTGCCGGAAGATCGCCAGCACGTGATCGTCGTCGCGCACCGCTTCCAGGTCCAGCAGCAGGGGCGGGAAGCCGTGCACGCGCAACGCCGCGGCGCCGAACAGGGCGCCTTCCATGCATTGCGCCAGCCGGTCACGCAGAACCCGGCGCGGCGAACGACACGTAGCGCCCCGCGGCTCCTGGTTGTAGCCGATCTCGCTATCGAGGAAGGATTGGATCCTCTCGGGCGTCTTCAAACGACGCAGGATGGCGAGTTCGTCCCGGCCAAAGCCGTGCGGCCGATAGATCACCCGCGCAACAGGGCCCGCTTGGCCGCCCGCCGCGCTTTCAGGCGGGCGTTGGCCTTCTGCTGCTTCTCGTACGCCACCACCTCCTGGCACGCATCGCAGCGCTTGCGGATGCGCGATTTCGTGGTGAACGTCGCCCCGCAACGCCGGCAGGACTTCGTGATGGTTTCATCGAAGGGAAGGATCCCCGGTTTTTGGGGCAACAGATATGAATAGTGGAATTCGCAATGACTCATAAGCACGCACCCTAATCCCAGTGCCGCACTGGGCGAAATCACGCACCCAACTTCACGCAGGCCTACGGCCTGTCTTCAATCAAGAAGCGCAACTTTTCACCGGCCCCCACGTCTCGGGTCGCCTCGCGCGTGGAACGATATAGTTGTGCCGCAAGGAGTTGCTGTTCTCCGTCTTTCCGGAGCCTCTCCCCACGAGTTCCTCGACCGAACGGCAACGGCCGGGCTTCACCCGCGCAGACTCCCAACGGATTCATGATTGTACAGCTTCCCATGCACTCTTGCAACCGAAAAATTTTTCCGCGTCTTTACGCCGCGGAAGCCGGCCGGAACGGCGCGGCCTGATCGGTCAGTTCCCATGACAGGTGATTAATATAAAATAGCAGAACCGGCTCGGAATAAACGGTCCGAAACTTCTCAAACACCCGCTCCGCCCAACCTTCCGTCAAATAACTCTTGGCGTTCAGATCCTTGTTGAAGAACCCGCCCTCGTGCGGGACCCTCAGAAAGTCGAGGACCGCCACAATCATGTCCAGGTGTGATACTAACACAGTCTGGGCCAGATCTTTGGCGAATTGCTCGTCATGCCCGGCCAGACGCGCCCAGAATCGGGGGGTGTGCTTGTGCAACGACTCCGTGTTGAGCTTGGTCAGATGCGCGCTGGCCTTAAATGCGTCGTAGAGCTGGTAGGTCTTCAGCTTGCCGATCGAGATGCCTCGAATCAGTTCTCCGAAGCCGGTCTCCCCGAGCGCCAGGTAGACTTCCGAAATCTGCATTCAAGGTAAGGTTATCACATGCGGTAGAATGAATGCGTTTGGCCATCATGAACAACGTAATCATTCTGGGCGCGCAATGGGGCGATGAAGGCAAAGGAAAGGTCGTCGACCTTTTCTCCGAACGGTTCGATGTGGTTGCCCGCTACCAGGGCGGGCATAACGCCGGGCACACGGTGCGCATCGGCGAGCGCAAGTTCGTGCTGAAGTTGATCCCCAGCGGGATTCTGCGGCAGGGCAAGAAAGCGGTAATCGGCAACGGCCTGGTGGTCGATCCGGCCGCGCTGCTCGAAGAGATCCAAATGCTGGAATCCGCCGGGTTGACGGTGGAGGGCAACCTGTTCATCAGCAACCGCGCACAGGTCCTGCTGCCTACTCATCGCCTGATGGAGAAGCTCGGCGAAGCGCGGCCCGGCCGGGTTTCCATCGGCACCACCTCGCGCGGCATCGGCCCCTGCTACGAAGACAAGATCGCGCGGCGCGGCATTCGGATCGGCGATCTGATGGATCGCGAGGTGTTCGAGCCGCTGTTCGATACGCTGGTGGCCGAACACCAGGCCGCGGCGCGGGGTTTGGGTATCGACGATGGCATCGATCCCGCCGCCATCCGCGCCGAATACGAAAGGCTGGCCGAACGCATCCGCCCCATGGTGTGCGACACAGCCCGCCTGCTGAACGATGCCATCGCCGCCGGCCAAAGCGTAATGTTCGAAGGCGCGCAGGGCACCATGCTGGATATCGATCACGGCACCTATCCGTTCGTGACCTCTTCCAGCGCGTCGGCGGGCGGGGCCTGCACCGGCACCGGGGTGCCCCCCACGCGCATCCAAAGCGTCATTGGCGTGTCGAAGGCCTACATCACGCGCGTGGGCGGTGGGCCGTTTCCCACCGAAGCCCTGGATGCCTACGGCGACCAGATCCGCAACCGTGGCAGCGAATTCGGCTCCGTGACCGGACGCCCGCGCCGCTGCGGCTGGTATGACGCGCCCCTGATGCGCTATGCGGCCATGATTAACGGCTTTGACAGCCTGGTGGTGACCAAGCTCGACGTGCTCGATGAGATGGCGGTGATTCCGGTTTGCGTAGCCTACCGGTCAGGTGGGCAGGACGTGTGCGGCATGCCCGCGACCGCCAAAGGCATGGCCGCGCTGGAACCGGTCTTTGAACGGCTGCCGGGCTGGCGGAGCTCCACCTTCGGGATCTCGTCGTACGGCGAGCTGCCTGTGCGGGCGCGCGACTATCTCGGCTTTTTGGAGGAAACCAGCGGGGTGGAAGTGGGCTGTATTTCAACCGGACCCGAGCGCAACCAGACTATCGTGAAGCCCGGCTCGCGCTTCGCGCGCATCTTCTGCTAGATAAAGTGGGGCAGACCTCCAGGTCTGTCAGGATGGGCCCCCTGCCCACGAATAGTGATGAAAACCATGCCTCAGCCGGGGGGCCAAGATTGGCAGCCAAGATTGGCCGCCCTCCAATCTCGGTAGTCAGTCAGTTTGCGGCCCGCGGGGCAGGCTGGTAGCCTGCGCGCCGATTGACCCGTTACCCCAATCTCAGTAGCTTACCGTGGGTTTTCGACTGTGCGCGGGTCCTCCAGGACCCGCCGCGAGTCCTGCCCCCCTAAGCCGAACTATTCGCCTGCTGCGCGGGAGACGCGGGACACCCGGTTCGAGGCGCTGTGGGTAACCGCTGCCCGGCGCTTGACCGGGGCCTTGGCGCGATGCGTGGCAGCCGCATGCGGCGCCGCAGCGGTGGCCCGATACGCCACCGGAATCAGCAGCCGGTCGCCGGCCGCCGGCGATGCCTCCTTGAGGCCATTGGCTGCCGCGATGCTACCTGGCGCCATGCCGTAGCGCCGGGCGATGGAGGCTAAAGTATCGCCGCTAGCTACCTTATGCATGCGCCACGCGGCCCTGTGGTCCGCGGGGATCAGTTGCAGCGACGCCGAGAGCGTGCCGCCCGTTCCCTTGGGCACGTGCAACACGTAGCCTGCCGGCGCCACGCCCTTCAGCAGCGCGGGATTCAGATCCAGCAGCTCCGCCATGGGCGCGTCGGTCAGATCCGCCACCAGCCCCAGATGGGTCGTGGCATCCACCTCAATGGTGTCGTACTCGAGGGGCGCTTCCGGGACCACCCCTTCTAATCCGTATTCCGCCGCGTTCTTGGTCATGATGGTCATGGCCAGAATGATCGGCACATAGTTGGTGGTTTGCTCGGGCAAGACGTGGCGGCTGCGCAGTTCCCAGAAGTCCGCATATCCGGTGCGCTCCACCGCGCGCGCGACGGCGTTGGGACCGCAATTGTAGGCGGCCATGGCCAGGTACCAGTCGCCGAAAGTGTTGTACAGATCGTGCAGGTGCCGGGCGGAGGCGCGCGTGGCCTTCTCGGGATCGAAGCGATCGTCGGTATAGGCGGTACGCAGCAGGCCGTATTCCTGGCCGCGCCAAGCCACGAACTGCCACATGCCACCCGCGGCTTTGTTCGACATGGCCCGCGGGAAAAATCCCGATTCGGCCTGCGCCAGGTGGATCAACTCCTGCGGCACGCCCTCCTCCTGCAGGATGCGCTGGATCAGCGGACGATACCGCCCGGCCCGCTCCAGCCCCGCGATCAGAGTCCGGCGCCCGCGCCCGGAGAAATAATTGATGTACCCCAGAACGGCGTCGTTTTCCGAGAGCGGAAGCTGCGAAGCGGTCGCCTGGACCTGCTCCTTCACTTTGTCCTTTAGCTTGGGATCCACCGGAAAGGTCATCTGCAGAATGTCTTCGAGCGGCGCTTTCTCGAAGCGGGTTGCGTCCAGATCCACGTCGGCTCCCGCGCCCAGCTTTCCCAGATCGTAGCGATGCACCGCGTCCACCATCTCATCGAAGCGGGCTTCAAACGCCTGCCGATCGGACGGATTGTTTTCCGAAGCCTCCAGCATCAAATCGACGGCGGTGTCGAATTCCCGGCGCGCCTGATGGGCATCGTTAGCCTGGTACGCCTTCTTGCCGCGCAGGAAAGCTTGATCGGCGCGCAACATCAGCAGGTCGGCTGCGGATGGGGCAAGTGGCATTCTCTGCATCAGAATGGCAGGTCCTGCATCGCTCAGATACGGATTTGGGTCCAGCGCCGGCGGTCCCTCCATTTCTGCCGCCAGCGGTTGCGGCGTCGAGGGAAGGAAGGCGGTTTGGAACTTGGACTGCTGGTTATAGCTGCAACCTGAAATGCCCAGGGTCACGGAGGAGCCGAGAATATAGAGAAATCGCTTCGTTCGAGCGGTCACTAAAACGATCCTTCGAACAGATTTGAACAGCTTTATAAAGCTGCCAGCGGTAGCTGTAGCCGAAATGAAACCTGAATCTAGCGCATTGCCCGGCTGAGGTCAACCGGGTATACCGAAGGGGTACGTGTGTCCAAACGACACGGACGTCCTTCCTCTATTCTACTCCTCTTCTTCCTCTTCTCCGGTTTTGGCCGCTTTGGCCGCCGCAATAATCTTATCGGCCTGTAGGGCCGGCACGTAATCGTAATGATCGAACTCCATGGTAAACGAGCCGCGTCCCTGGGTCATGGAGGTCAAATCATTCTGGTAGTTTAGCATCTCCGCCATGGGCGCTTGGGCGCGAATAAACTGGGTGTTACCTTTAGTATCCATGCCCGCGATGCGGCCGCGGCGGCTGTTCAGATCGCCCATCAGGTCGCCCGCGTACTCCACCGGGGCCTGGATTTCCACGTTCATGATGGGCTCGAGCAGCGCCGGCTTGGCCTCTTGCATGGCGTTCTTGAACGCCTTGCGCGCCGCCAGCTTGAAGGCTAATTCCGACGAGTCCACGTCATGGTACGAGCCGTCGTACAGTACTACGCGGAAATCCACCATCGGGAATCCGGCCAGGAATCCGCCCTCCGCGGCTTCCAGGATGCCCTTTTCCACCGCCGGGATGTAATTCTTGGGGATCGAGCCGCCGAAGATCTCGTTGACGAACTCGAACTTGGCGCCGCGCGCCAGCGGCTCCATCTTGATCCAGCAGTCGCCAAACTGGCCGTGGCCGCCGGTTTGTTTCTTGTGGCGGCCCTGCACGTCGGCGCGGCCCCGAATCGTTTCGCGATAGGGAATCTTGGGCGCTTTCAGGATCACTTCCACGCCATATCGCTTCTTCAGCCGGCTGGCGACCACTTCCACGTGCTGCTGGCCGCTGCCGCCCAGCAGAAATTCCTTGGTCTGCGGATCGCGGTAGAAGCGCAGGGACTGGTCCTCTTCGAGGATACGGTGCACCGCGTTGCCCATGCGGTCCTCATCCTGGCGCGACTTGGCCTCGATAGCGAACGCGATAGACGGCTCCGGAAGCTGCACCGGCGGATACTTGTACGTGACGCCTTTGTCCGCTATGGTATCGCCCGTCAGCGTGTCCTTCAGCTTGGCGACTGCGCCAATGTCCCCCGCGTGTATTTCCGTGACCGACGTGATGGTCTTGCCCACCGGTACGCCGATATGCGCCAGCCGCTCGGCCGTGCCCTTCTGGTTGTGGAGGTTGGCGTCGTTCTTCAGCACGCCGGAGTAAACCTTGAAATAAGTGATCCGGCCGGCGAACGGATCGGCCGTAGTCTTGAAAACATAAGCCGAACAAGGGCCCGCATCGTTAATTTTGCAGGCTTTCTGCTCGCCGTTCATCTGCACCTCGACCTCGCGCTCGGTAGGCGCGGGCAGGTTGTCGACGATGAAGTTGAGGACCAGGTCCGTGCCGATGTTGTGCAGCGCCGAACAGCACAGCACCGGGAAAAGGCGCATCTCCTTCGTGCCGGTCCGGACGCCGTCCAGAATATGTTCCGCGGGCAGCGTGCCTTGCTCGAAAAACTCTTCCATGAGCGCGTCGTTGCCTTCGGCCACCAGTTCGACCAGCGCCTCGTGCGCGGCTTTCGCGGCGTCGGCCAAGTCCGCTGGGATGTCGCCCTCCTTGCCCTTGCCGTCCCCATCCGGCGTGTAGGTATAGGCTTTCATGCGAATCAGGTCGACGACGCCCTTGAAATCGCGCTCCGCCCCGATGGGGATCTGCACGGGTATGGCGGTGCGGCCGAAAGTTTCCTGGACGCTGGCCAGGGCCCGCTCGAACGACGAGCGCTCGCGGTCGAGCTTGTTGATGACCACGGCGCGCGGCAGCTTATAACCGTCGGAATAGCTCCAGACTTTTTCGGTCTGCACCTCCACGCCGGCCACGCCGTCCACCACAACCAGCGCTGCATCAGCGGCCACTAGCGCGGCGCGCGTGTCGTTAATAAATATGTTGTAGCCGGGCGTGTCCAGGATGTTGATCTTGGCCTTCTTCCACTCGGCTGCGGCGATGGCGGTGGAGATGCTCACCTTGCGCTGGACTTCTTCCTCGTCAAAGTCCGTGATGGTGTTGCCTTCATCCACTCGCAAGAGCCGGCTGGTGGCCCCGGCTGTAAAGAGCAACCCGGCGGTGAGCGTCGTCTTGCCGGAATCGCCGTGGCCCACCACTCCGGCGTTCCGGATGTCCTTGCCTTCGTAGATCTTCACAAAAGCTCCATTTTGAAACAGGATGGTAACACAGGGGAAAAGGAGGCACAGGCTTCGGCCTGTGGCGGGCGCGCGAACGGTTCATGTCAACGAACGCTGACATCTTGGAATGTCGTCATTCGTTGACTTTGCTATAATGTCGTCGTACGCTGACATTCGAGGTTAGGCATGCGCATCCGCACCCCAGCCGACTTAGGCGCCGTCATCCGCGGCCGCCGCACGAAACTCCGCCTTGACCAGAAGTCGCTCGCGGCCAAGGCTGGGGTGAGCCGGCAGTGGATCGTGGCCGTCGAAGAAGGCAAACCCAGGGCTGAAATCGGCCTTATCTTGCGCACCATCGAAGCCCTGGGAATCAACCTGGCGGTGGACGAGCCGGCAAAAGCGATTCGCGCGGCAGGGCCGCCTCCAGTCGACATCGATTCGATCGTTGCCGCTGCGCGCGGAAAAAGAAAATGACCACGGAACTTACCGCGATCCTGGACGGCCGGGAAGTGGGCCGCGTCACGCGCGACAAAAGGGCAAGGCTCTCCTTTACCTACAACGAGGAATGGCGCGGCGCGGAGAACGCTCATCCTCTTTCGATTTCCATGCCCCTGGCTCTGGCGCAGCACGGACATGCCCGGATCGATCCGTTCCTGTGGGGCTTGCTCCCGGACAACCAGATGGTGCTGGACCAGTGGGCGCGGAAATTTCACGTCTCGGCAAGGAACGCATTCAGCCTGATTTCCGCAGTTGGGGAGGACTGCGCCGGCGCGATTCAGTTTGTGCGCCCCGAACGGATGGACGCCGTTCTTCGGGGAGCGCCTTCCGCGATCGAATGGCTGAATGAAGCCGGCATAGCGCAACGCCTGCGGGCCTTGCGCGAGGACCACTCGGCATGGCGCATCGCCCGCGACACGGGCCAGTTCAGCCTGGCCGGGGCCCAGCCGAAGACCGCTCTTCTGTTAGAAAAGGGCCGGTGGGGCGTTCCGTCGGGGCGGGTTCCCACGACTCATATTCTCAAGCCCCCGTCCGGCGAGTTCGCCGGCCACGCGGAGAACGAACATTTCTGCCTGGAGTTGGCGCGCGCTTTGGGGCTCCCCGTGGCCGATTCCCGGATCATGCGTTTTCAGGATGAAGCCGCCATCGTCATCGAACGCTATGACCGCATCCGCGCCGCGGACGGCCTCCGCCGTGTGCATCAGGAAGATATCTGCCAGGCGCTTGGAGTTGCTCCGACAAGCAAGTACCAGAACGAGGGCGGACCAGGAATTCGGGACATCGTCCAACTCTTAAGGACTTACTCGACAAATGCGGCCGAGGACGTTCGTACCTTCCTGGACTCCGTTGCCTACAACTGGCTGATCATGGGCACGGACGCCCATGCCAAGAATTATGCCCTGCTCATCGGGGCCCAGGCCCGCGTGCGTCTCGCGCCTCTCTACGATTTGGCCAGCGCTCTCCCTTACGCCGAGATCGACCTCCAGCGGGCCAAGCTTTCCATGAAGCTCGGCGGTGAATACCGCTACCGCAATATCCAGCTCCGCCATTGGCGCGGGCAGGCCGGAGAATTGGGCATCAATCCCGACGAGCTCGTTCACCGTGTGGACGATATGGCAAACCAACTGGCGGACCATGCCGCCGGCGTTGAGCGCGACATGGCGGAAGAAGGACTCGCTCACCCTCTCATTCATCGCCTGGCGGCGCGGCTCACCGCGCGTGCGAAGGCGTGCCGGAAGGTTATGCGCGGCTAACGGATTCCACCGCATTGACATATAATCCGCTAAGGGGATCCTTTCCACCATGTCTGAACCCAGCCCTCAAACCAGCCCCGGATACTCCCGGAGGCAGATCATCGAAAAGACCAGCGCCGCGTTGGCCGCCGGCTTCACCATCGTGCGCCCGCAAGCCGTCCGGGGATCGCAGGCGAATTCCAAAATCACGGTCGGCCTCATCGGCGTGGGCGGACGCGGCCAGTACGACGCCACCATTTTCAACGCCGACCCGCGCGCGCGCGTCACCGCGCTGTGCGACCTGTTCGACGACCGCATCGAGATCGGCACGCAGAAAATCAAGATCGAAAAGCCGGCCGTCTATAAGGATTACGAGAAACTGCTGGCGGCCAACGATCTGGACGCCGTGCTCATCGCCACCCCACCATTCGAGCATCCGCGCATGCTGGCCGCCGCCATTGAGGCGCGCAAGCACGTCTACTGCGAAAAACCCATGGGGGTCGACCTAACGGGGGTGAAGACCATCATCGCCGCCGCGCGCAAGGCCGATCCCAAGAAGAACGTCTCGGTCGGATTCCAGCAGCGCTACGGCCCGGTCTACCTGGAAGCCTACAGGCGCATCCAAGCAGGCCAGATCGGCGAACTGGTGAACGCCCGCGCCTTCTGGATCGGTAGCGATCCCTTCAAGCGCGCACCGTACGACGACCCCAAGATCGAGCACTTGCGCAACTGGTTCTGCTACCGGGATTATTCGGGAGATTTCATCGTGGAGCAGGATTGCCACAATTTCGATGTGCTGCACTGGTTCCTGGGCGCGCATCCCGTTCGCGCCGTCGGCATGGCCGGCACCAAGGTGCGCACTTCGATGGAGATCCTCGACCACCTTACGCTGTCGTTCGAATTTCCAAACGGAATCCACGTGAATTACGAGGCGAACCAGATCAGCCCGCCGGGATTCGCGCACGTCGGTGAGGAGTTCACCGGTACA
>Ga0181534_10001874_pt1 | contig 13461 bp, 7 predicted proteins | sample PEATcosm2014_Bin_37_FD_119758 | JGI IMG/M metagenome (GOLD analysis project Ga0181534, IMG submission 119758) | Peatland microbial communities from MTU Mesocosm Facility, Houghton, MI, USA - PEATcosm2014_Bin17_10_metaG | ecosystem: Environmental > Terrestrial > Soil > Wetlands > Peat | place...
ATGTTCTTTTCACGGTGATGAACTTTCTATCGACAATGGTTGGCATGATCCTCGTCGATCGCAAGGGACGCAGGTTCCTGCTGACGCTCGGAACCGCCGGCATCATCCTCTCCCTCGTCGGCGTTGGAATTCTCTTTTTGACTACAGAAAAATCCGGAGTGGACACGCGTGAGCAGGTGCAGGCGATGGTTCAGCCCAATCAGGAACTGAGCTTGCGCTTCAATCAGGAGAAAGCCAAAGCGCTGCTGACCGCACAAGGCACTCAAAGCCAGATTGATCCAGGCCGCGCCTCGTTCGCCGTTATCTATTCTTACGGCGACTTCACGGCCTCTACCAACTTTGTGCGTTCCGACGATCCGGCTGCCACACCACTTGAAATCAATCGCGCAAACTGCGTTCCGGATAACGAGGTCAAGGCATTCTTCTCGAATCCATTCGCCAACCTGAAGGCCGCGCAGACCGCGCCGCTGAAGATTGAAAAGGCTCTCATTGGGAGAGTCCCCGAGGCCGGCCACGGATGGCTGGTTGCCGTCGGTCTCTATCTCTTCATTGCCTGCTACGCGGTTGGGCCGGGCGTCTGCGTCTGGCTTGCACTGTCGGAGCTGATGCCCACACGCATCCGCTCCAACGGCATGAGCATCGCGCTGGTTCTCAATCAGACGGTCTCAACCACGCTGGCGGGAATTTTTCTGCCCTTCGTGAGCAAGTACGGCTACTCCTCGATGTTCTTCCTCTTCTCCGGCTTCACGGTCGTCTACTTTATCGTGGCGGCATTCTTTTTGCCGGAGACCAAAGGCAAGACCCTTGAGGAGATTGAAGCGCACTTCGAGGGCAAGGCGACGGCTTGAACTCACCGGCGCGGAACCCTCGTTGACTCACGGGGCGAGTGGTAAAGCCCCGGTGATCTCAAAAGCCGCGCCTGCTTGTTGCGGTGCGGCTGGCTGAACTCCTCCGACAAAGATCCGATAGCTACCCGGCTGAACTGCCCGCGTACCGTCAGCATTCACTAGGCTCATCTGCCGGGGATCGACCCGAAACTCCACCTGCTTCGATTCGCCGGGGCGCAGGTGCACTCTCCGCACACCTTGCAGGCTGAGTTGGGGAGCGCCTGCTATTGCGGGAGGCACGAGATACAGCTCGGCGACTTCATCGCCCCCGCGCAGGCCCACATTCTTCACCATCGCGCTCACTCGCAGGGGCTGGCCTGCTGCCAGCTTTTGCGCTGATAGCACCGGTACGCCATAGGCAAACTGTGTGTAACTCAGCCCGAAGCCGAAACCGTAAGCCACCGGCCCATCAAAATAGCGGTAGGTCCTGCGCGCCATGGAGTAATCGGTAAACTCCGGCAGATCCTTCACTGACCGATAGACGGTGATTGGCAACCGCCCTGAGGGATTTGCTGCGCCTCTCAGGATCTTTGTCAGCACCTCGCCGCCAGCCTCGCCCGGATACCAGGTCTCGATAATTGCCTGCGCGCCATCCATTTCAGATCCCGGCGCGATTGCGCTGCCTGAACTCAGCGCCACTACCATCGGCTTGTGCAATGTGGCCAGCGCGGCCAACAGCTTCCGCTGCGGGGCAGGCAACTCCAGTGTTTCGCGGTCGCCGCCAAAGAACCCCGGCACCTTGATGCCCAGCGCTTCGCCTTCGAGGCTGGGCGAGAGGCCAACGGTCGCTACGATCAGATCCGCCTGCTGCGCCTCGGTCAGAGCCTCATCAAGCTGCGCTTCCGCTGGCGCCTCCCACTTCAGATGAATCCCTTCATCCTCGCCGGTATGCAGCAATTCCAGCCGGATCGCGTGCGCCTCGGCGTTCTTCCACTCCAGCGTCACGCTGTCCGGGTGCTTCTCCGTGCTTCCGTCGTCCTCAAGGAGTTTGCTGCCATCCACCCATAGACGGAAGCCGTCGTGTCCCTTGCAGTCGAAGCAGCGGTCCATGCTTACCTGCAAGCGGTAGCTGCCCGCTGCGGGAGGCCTCAACTCGCCCGTCCAACGGATCGAGTATGTGCTGCCCAACCCCGGCGCTGGTTCGGCGCGGTCCAGGTCGAAGTCGATACGCGGATCGACGCGCGTGACCATCGGCTTGCCTTCAACCGCCGCATTGCTGAAATACTCGCCGAGCAGGCCTAAGCCTGTACCTGTGCGCAGAGCAGTGCGCGGCACGGGAACAGCCACACCCTCGGCCAAGGATGCGCCTTGTGCGTAGCTTACCCGTGTGCTCGGCGGCAATCCAGTAACAAGACCTTCGTAAATCGTCTTCGGATTGCGCGCTGTGCCGTGATAATTGGCCTCAATCTCTTCGAGTGAATCTCCCGTTGGTCCAACAACCAACACGCGCTTGCCGGCAAAGTTGTATGGCAGCACGCCGCCCTCATTCTTCAGCAGCACCATCGACTCTTCCGCGGCCTGCAATGCCAGCGCGCTATTCGCGGGCGTATCGACGGCATCCGCGCCAATCGCGGCATACGGCGAACAAGCCGCTGGTTGCAACATTCCCAGGCGCAAACGGGCCAACAGCAGGCGGTGCAACGCGCGGTTCACATCCTGCTCGTCAATCAGATGCTGTTGCAGGGCTTCGTTGAGATGGTTATAAGTATCGCCGCAGTCCAGATCCACGCCGGCCTTGAGCGCCGCTGCGGCTCCATGCGCGTCGTCAGCGGTATAGTGCAGATACTCGGTGATCTCATCCACCGCATCGCAGTCAGAGACCACATACCCTGAAAATCCCCAATGTTTGCGCACACGCTCCTCAAGCAGTGCCGAATTCGCGCAAGAGGGTGTGCCATTGATCGCGTTATACGAGCACATCATTGCCGCTGCCTGCGCCTCGCCGGTTAATGCGCGAAAGGCCGGCAGATAGGTATCGGCCAGATCGTGCTCGCTCACGCGCGCATTGAAGCCGTCGCGCTGGGATTCAGGCCCGCTATGCGCGGCAAAGTGCTTGGGCGTCGCGTTTGTACGGAGATAAAAGCCCTCTGGCCCTTGCACTCCCCGCACAAATCCGCTCCCGATGAGGCCGGTTAAATACGGGTCTTCGCCATAGGTCTCCTGACCCCGTCCCCAGCGCGGATCGCGAAAGATATTGATGTTCGGCGACCAGATCGTCAGACCTGCATAACGCGGCGAATCCGCTGCTTGATGCGGATTGAACTTGGCCCGCGCCTCGGTTCCCACCACCTTGCCCACCTGCTCCACGAGCGCCGGGTCAAAGGTAGCCGCGAGTCCAATCGCCTGCGGAAAGACCGTAGCGTATCCGTTGCGGGCGATGCCGTGCAAGCCCTCGTTCCACCAGTTGTAAGCCGGAATGCCCAGCCTCGGAATCGCAGGGGCGCGATCCTGCAACTGGGCGATTCGCTCCTGGGGCGTTATGTGCTCAATCAATGCGTCAATCTGCCGGTCCAGCTCGGCAGGAGCGAGGCCTCCTGCGCACTGCGGAAACAGCGGCGTCTGTTGTGCGCGCGCCGCAAGAGCCAGCAACAGCATGGGCAGAACAAACAACGGCTTCTTCAACATTCCTGCTCCATAAATCTGTGAATTATTCGTCCCATGCATCAGCTCAGTGAACTGCTCAGCAACGCAGGCCGTTCCGCCGCCAGCTTCACGATCAGCTCGCCAAAGAGGGTATTGGCCCAGGCAAACCAGGGCCGCGTAAACTTTGCCGGGTCGTCTTTGTCGAAGGACTCGTGCATGAACCCGGTTCCCGCAGTCGTATCGCGCAGCCAGCGCAAGCACTGGCGAATCTCCCGATCATCGTTCGAGGTAAACGCGCGCATCAGGATGGACATCGGCCAGATCAGGTTCATCCCCGCGTGCGGCCCGCCAATGCCTTCCGCCGCCTTGCCTCGGAAAAAGTACGGATTCGCATCGCTCAGCGCAAAGGCGCGCGTCCGTCGATACAGCAGATCATCGGACGCGCAACAACCCAGATAAGCCAGGCTCAGCAGCCCCGGCGCGTTGGCGTCATCCATCATGAGTGCGTTGCCGTAGCCGTCCACTTCGTAGGCCCAGATGCTTCCCAATTCAGGGTGCTGCGTCTTTCCGTATTGATCGAGTGCTTGTTGAACCTCTGTCGCCAGCGCATCGGCCTCAGCGGCCAGTTTGGCGTCGTACAGAATCTCCGCTGCAATCTTCGCCAACTGACGCAGACTAGTCACGGCAAAAAGATTTGCCGGAACAAAGAGCGGAAAGATGCAGGCGTCATCCGAGGGCCTGAACATCGAGAAGATCATCCCCACGGGCCGTGCGGGATTGCCAAAGCCGCCCAGCGCGCAGGTTTCCGTGGGCGCCGCCGACTCCCGCTCAAAGGAATAGGGCCCCGGCCCAGTCTTCCGCTGCTGGGCGCGAAAGGTGCGCACAATCGTCCACGCTGCTTCCTTCCATTGCGCGTCAAAGGGCCGAGTGTCACCCGTCGCGCGCCAATAGCCATGAGCAAGCCCGATCGGGTAACAAAGCGAATCCACCTCCCACTTGCGCTCGCCCACGCCGGGGCGATGCTCGGTCTGGTCTTTCACCGCCCAACTCAGCGGCGCAACGGTCGCATCCCGCATGAAGGCATTCGCGTAGGGGTCGAGTAGGATCATCCGCGCTTGCCGCCGGATTGCTCCCTCGATCAACCCGCGCAACGGCTCGTCTTCCTTGGCTAGCGGCAAGTACGGCCAGAGTTGCGCGGAGGAGTCGCGCAGCCACATGGCATCGATATCGCCTGTAACCACATAAGTATCGGGCTTATCCTCAAAGCTCCCTGGCGAGACCGTCGTGTCCAGCGTGTTGGGGAAGCAGTTGGCGAAGATCGCCGAAAGCGCCGGATCGCCGATATTTGGCGACATCCGCCGAATCAGCGCTTCCACCGCAACGCTGGTAAAGCGCCGCGCCCCCTGTGCCGGACGGGCCTGCGGCAGATCGAGGCCGGATGCAGCCCATCCCGTTGCTGCCTTCGCCCAAGCGCCCTGCGCCAATGCCAGCGTAGCCGCGCTCTTTAACAATGTTCGCCGATTCATCTCTGCCATGCCGTTTCCCTTCCAATCCTGCCTGATTTTTTACCCGAAACACGCTTTGCTCCGAAGGAGTAATGAAGTCATATTTTGACCATAAACGACAAAAAAATAGATTTCACAAACATTTTCTTAGCTGTAAGCGATTATATTTGCATTAAACGATCATTTATCGCTCCAATCGTGTCCATCATCACTGAGCGATAATCACTTGAGCGGCAAAGCTCAAATTCAAGTCCGGCAAACACAGCGCGCCAGGGCTGCAACCGTCTTCAACAGGAGAAACATGAAACGATTTCTTTGGCTCCTTTACGTGGTCCTCGCGGCGCTGCCCAGCCTGCATGCTGCGCCCGTTGCGCTCTTCTACCTGACCAACGGGCCGGAGTCAATCCGCTCGTTTCAGGCCCATTCGGCGCAGATTGGCCTGCTGGTTCCCACATGGTACAACGTCGATGAGAACGGCCTGGTCACCGGAGCGCCCAATCCGGCGGTGCTCAAGCAGGCGCAGGCGGAAAAGCTGCCCGTGATGCCCCTCTTGGCCCTATTCGGCAAAAAGGAGTTCCACGCGCTGGCCCTCAACGCCGGCGCGCAGGCCCAGATGAATCAGGCGATGATCCGCGAGTGCAAGCTGCACGGCTATACCGGCTTCCAATTCGACTTCGAGAACCTCGACTGGCTGGACCGCGATCTGTTGACTGCGCTGGTGAAGACATCTGCCGAGGCCATGCACGCCGCCGGTTTGCAACTAACCATTGCCACGGTGCCCAATGCCCCCGGCTATCCCGGCCAAGGCGGTTTCGCTAAATGGATCTACACCGACTGGCGCGGCGCCTACGATCTTGCCGGCCTCGCCAAATCCGTTGATCTGATCTGCCTGATGACCTACGACCAGCAGACCCGCTGGACGATGCCCGGCCCTGTCGCCGGCTGGGAGTGGACCGTCTCGAATATGAACTACGCGCTCCAGAGCGTGCCCAAAGAAAAGCTCTCGCTTGGTATTCCGCTCTACGGTTATCATTGGTACACCGGTGCTCCGACGAAAGACAGCAGCGGCGGCGACAAGCCCAATCCCTCTGCCGATTACATCGGCACGCCCAATGCGCTGCAACTTGCCGAAAGCTACAACGGAAAAATTCAGTGGGACGCCGAGGACCACAGCGCCTGGTTCTATTTCTATCGTGACCAGATGCGCGAATGGATTTTCTTTACCGATTTGCACACCTTCAAGGATCGCTACGAGCTGGTTGACAAGAACGGACTCCAGGGCTTCTGCTCCTGGGTGCTCGGCGAAGAAGACCCGGCCATCTGGAAGTTTCTTCCCCAACGCCGCTAAGGTTCCCTTTTCATTTCAAACTGACCGGAAGGCAGTAATCATGGACTACTTTCTCGGCGTAGACGCCGGAGGCACAAAAACCGAATTTGTTTTGGGCGATGAGAGCCGCGAACTGGTCAGAGTGCGTACCGGCACCATCAAGCGCATGAAGGCCAACGCGGAAATCACCGAGGCCAACCTGCAAAGCGGCTTGCGCCAGCTCACTGCTGCCAGTGGCGTCTCCGTGGAGTCAATTTCTTGCTGCTGCATCGGCACGGCCGGCGAAACCGTCCCCCTGGTCACGGACTGGCTGCGCGAGGCCTTTGCCCGCTGTGTCGGCGGAGAGCTGATCGTCATCGGCGATGTCGAGATTGCCCTGGACTCTGCCTTCTTTGGCCAGCGTGGCGTGCTGGTTCTGGCTGGCACCGGCTCCAATGTCGCGGGCCGTGCCTCGAACGGCGTCAAGGTCACCGCCGGCGGGTGGGGACCGGCATTGGCCGATCAGGGGTCAGGACATTTCCTCGGTTTGGAGGGTTTGCGCCGCGGGTTTCTGGCCGTCGACCGGCAGCAGCCCACGCGTCTGTTGGAGCTTGCCCAGGCGCATTGGAATCTTGGTTCATTGAGTGAGCTGATTGAGTTCGCCAACGCAAATCCAGCACCCAATTTTTCTGCGCTCGCGCCGCATGTTGTTGCATGCGCCGCACAAGGCGATCCCATTGCCAAGCAGGTTCTCGAACGCGGTGGCGCTGACCTGGCCGATCTCGCCGCTCTGGTAATTGAGCGCATTCACGATATTGAAGCCGATTTGCCGCGTCCTTTTGTTCTTCCCTCCGTGGCTGTCGCCGGCAGTATCCTAGAACATGTTGCCGCGGTTCGCCTTTCTCTGGAAGCCAGCCTGCGCAAGCGCTATCCTGCAATCACCTTCAAAGACGCTCCCGCCGACCCTCCCGCTGGTGCTTTGTGGAATGCCCGCCGCCGCGTCGCCTGCGTTGCGTCCTCTTGACCTGCGCAGAGATCTTTTCTCTGCCTCAGCCGATAACTGTCCTGTATTGGAGATCAATCAATGAGCTATTTGCGCAATCGCATGGGATCTTGGCGAAACCGCCTGGCCGTCACCGCTGCCGGAATCCTTTTTTCTCTCTGGCCTGCGCGAGCGCAAAATTTTGCCGAGATCAAACCCGCTCCGCAGCAGACTGCATGGCAAGACCTTGAATTCGGCGTCATCATTCACTTCTCCACCAACACCTTTCTTGACCGCGAGTGGGGGGACGGCACCGCCGATCCCTCGGTCTTCAACCCCACGCAGTTCGATCCCGACCAATGGATGAAGGCCGTTCGCGACTCGGGCGCGAAGTACGTCGTTCTGGTTGCCAAGCATCATGACGGATTTTGTTTATGGCCCACCGAGCAGACCAAGTACAGCATCGCGGCCAGCCCGTGGAAAGGCGGCAAAGGTGATCTGGTGGAAGATGTCGCCCGCTCCGCGCGCAAATATGGCCTCAAATTCGGCGTCTATCTTTCCCCGTGGGACCGCCACGAGCCGAAGTACAAAGACTCTGCTGCCTACGATGACTACTATCAGGCCGAGTTGACCGAACTCGCCAGCAACTACGGAGACCTCGTCGAATTCTGGCTGGATGGAGCAGGCAGCGAGGGCCATGCTTATAACTTCAAGCGGATCATTGAGACCCTGCGCACCTATCAGCCCAACACTACGGTCTTTGCCGACACCGGGCTTTTTGAATTCGGCGATGCGCGCTGGGTAGGCACCGAAAGCGGCCGCGTCCCTTACGAGAACTGGAACGTCATCGACCGCCACGGCTATCTGCGCTGGCGTCCTGTCGAGGCCGATACGCCGCTGCGCAACTTCCATTGGTTCTGGCATCCCAACGACGAAGTCTCGGTGAAGAGTCTGGACGAACTGCTCACCACCTACGACGAAACCGTGGGTCGCGGCGCGCAGTTGATGCTGGGCATCGCGCCCGATCGCCGGGGATTGCTGCCTGACAGCGATGTTGCCCGCCTGGAGGAATTTGGCAAAGCCCTCAGCGCCCGCTACGGCAACAATCTTGCCCTGGCCCATGCGCCCGCATCGGAGGAGGTCTCCGCCGCGCTGGACGGTAATCCAGATACCTTCTGGTCCGCGCCTGCCGGCTCCCATCACGCCACGCTCGAAGTCAGCTTTCCCAGGCCCATCACCTTCAACCGCACCCTAACGATGGAGTGGCTCAACGAAGGCCAGCATGTGCAGAAGTATTCCATCGACGTTTGGACAGGCAAGGAGTGGAAGAGCATAGCCGCGGCCGAAGCCATCGGCCACAAGAAGATCGACATCTTTGCGCCGGTCACCGCCAGCCGCGTGCGGCTCAACATTCTATCCAGCGCTGGAGCAGCAGCCATACGCGAGTTCCAGCTCTTCAATGTGCCGCAAGCCGGGGAACAAAAATAAGCGCAGCAATTGCGACGGCATCGACTTGCCCAATCCATAAGCCCAGAGGAGTCGCGGGGTTAAAGTGTAGGCTAAATGCCGGGCAAACAGTGGGTTGTGCATAGGCTATTCGAAGAAAATCCCCGAATGGAAGAAGGAAGAGTGCCGGAGTGTGCGGTGCTGCATGCGTCATATCGTGTGCAGCTAAAATTCCGAAATGCATTTCAAGCAAGAAACGGTCGCCAGCGTTTACACTTGTCCTTGGACAGCAACGAAAGACACACTCAGACACCCATTTCGCTAAGACTATTGTCCGGATATGCGAACCATTGATAGAGTGTTCCGTCGATTATCTCGGCGAGAATTGTGTTCGACTTTGGCAGATTGCCATTACCCCAGAACTAACATCTGATACTCATATGGCCAGGATCGCGCAGAGCGGCATTGCCTATCTGCACGTGTCCAATACACCTGTATGTCACAACGAAGAGACTCTCTCACCCCCGCGAGGAAGTTGATCATGCATATCGCCTCCGCTTGTATCTTTACCCTGATGGTTGCCTCTAACTCACCTATTCTGGCGCAGAGCGCGTCGCTTCCCGATCCGCGCCAACTCATGCGGGAGGTGGTGGAACACCAAAAGCAACTGGACGAGGTGCGCGAGAACTACACCTACAGCTCATTCAGCAAAACAGAGGATTTGGACGGCAAAGCGCAGGTGGTGAAAACCAGAACCGAGGAGCGTGAGAACTTCTACGTCAACGGGCACCTGATTGCGCGAACGGTCAAGAAGGATAGCAAACCGTTGGAAGAACACGAGGAGGAAAAAGAGAGAGAGCGCGTCTTGAAATTGGTTGATCTAGCGCAGAAGACGCCCAAAGACCAGACGCTCGACGGGCAGGCTGTGACAATTGCCCGCCTGCTCGACATCATGCAAGCCGGCAACGAACGCCGCGAGCAGTTCCGGGGACGTTCTGCGATTGTCCTTGACTTTGCCGGGAATCCGAACGCCAAGACCCACGGCATGGCCGAGGATATGTCGAAAAAGCTCAAAGGGACGATCTGGATCGACGAGTTGGATCGTGAGGTTTCGCATATAGAGGTGAGCTTCTATGAGGACTTTCGGATCGGAGGAGGCTTGGTGGGCTCGATTAGCAAGGGTTCACACTTCAGCTTCGACCAAGGGAAAGTGAATGGCGAGCTATGGCTGCCGACGGCAGCAACGGCCGACTTCAAGGCCCGTGTGCTGTTGCTGAAAAGTATCAACCAGCGCTTCAGTGAATTTGACTCGGGATATCAGCGCTTCCGTGTGGAGACCGCTCAGCCAAAGGACGCCAGGCTAATCACGCAGCCGTAGTTGACTATTGCGAAAAAGGATGCACCCTGCCTCCGCGGGATGATAGGTGGTAGGCCAGTATGCCAAAGGCAGCAGTCGGTTGAGCCTCTGTGTATCTTTCAATTAGTAAATCTGGAAGAGCGGTAGTGTGCCTGATTATAGTAATGGTTTTGTAGATTTTACCGGGTGTAATGATTAAATAGCTCAAAAAAATGACTGGCCTGCGCGTAAAAGATCCATAGTGCTGAGGCCTGACTCGATATATCGGCGAAACTTGGAGACAATCCCCTAATCAGGAGAAAGTGCCTTTTACAGAATAATCACGAAAGTAGATTGGAGATTCAAAAAACAACTGATAAGCTGGATTACGTGCCAACTCGCTCTAGTTGGCTCTGTACACAGTGTTTGAGTCGATGCAATAGAACGATGGCTCGCGCAGTCGGACACCTATATTGATAGCCATCGTCTGTACATTTCTGGCGATTATGAAGCTGCCTTCGGCGTAGAAGAGAAGCTTTGTACGCTACAGCAATGCGCATTGGATTGAGGTCTTCTTCTCCAGGCATTACCAGAATTTTTGGCCGCCGCGCGCGATCTGCGTCAACACCAATATCAGACTGAAGTACAATTTCTGCGAGGTGTAGATTGACTGTCGCCGTGCCTGCAGTTGGCATGGCGATCGCCACAGCCTGTGCCGCAGGAAAGCTTACATCACTTCGGGTTCCAGCGGGCTGAATCTGTCGCGCGACTGAACTCCATTCGGCTTCGTCAGAAGCGCCTCAATAAGTGCAGCATTTCCTTGCCTGACAGGGAAGCGCTGTTCTAGTCTTTGATTTGCGCAATATCACGCACCTAAGCACAAATCAATCTATTGCGGCTATATCTCTCCGCTTCTCTTTGCGCAACGGCTCATCGAAACAGATAGATACATTAGATGGTTGTCTATCATATTTTGTCTGGAAGCTCTGGCAGTTTGTATTTAACAAGTTAAGACCACTTATATGAACCAGTGCTAATTTTGTTTTGCATGAGGGTTGACGTGAAAAATGATCTAGGCTACTATTGCAGCGACCTTTGCGAACACTGTGGAGACGTGGTGAAAAATCATAAGACGGCTTTCTGGATAGATTTCAAGTACCTCTGGTTAGAGCAGATGGCCGAAGTCCCTGGCACGTGGTATTTCTACGCTCTCTTCTCAATCTTTATGCCTCTGGCGATGGTCTTCGGCTTTGCGCATATGGGACGGGGACTAACTGACAAGGAGAGCCTGCTCTATGTAATTAGCGGCTCTATGGTCTTCGTGCTGACGGCGGAAGGTTGGCTGACTATGGCAATCCGAACGACTACGATGCGCAGCAGCGGGGTAATGACTTATTACTCGTCATTGCCTATTAGTAAGACATCATTCATCTTGGCGCTGCTGTTCTCGCGTCTGGTTGTCATCGTCCCTAGCATGCTTGTTCCGCTCGTCGTCTGTCCGTTGTTGTACCCGGTGCGCTTTTCGATCGGGCCATGGCTTCTGGTTATCCTGCCACTTTCAGCGCTCTCATTGTCGGCAGTTGGGATCGCGATCGGCTCTCTGATTGACAGCGTTGACATTGTGCAATTGTTGATGAATGTCCTGATGTTCGTGGTCCTGATGGCTGCTCCCGTCTTTATCCCTAACCAGTCGTTACCGGCCCCTTTACGCGCGCTGGGAACGCTTCTGCCACCGACGTATGCTGCTTCTGCACTGCGGCACATCTTGAATGGGACCATTGGTTATGGGTTTTATATGGATACCGCAGTGCTTGTTGCCATGACTGTTGTCAGCTTAATTCTTCTGGAGAAATATCTTCAATGGTAACGTGTTCTGCAGCCCCGATAACAAGCGTGGAGCAGAGTAAGGGATTGCGCACGTTGATCGAGTCTTTGAATGCTCATGCGTTGGCATATAGGAATGCGCCTGCCTGCACACTGCTTGATGAGAATGGAGAGGAGCGGGACAGCCTTAGCTTCGGCGCCTTGCGCGATAGATCGGTGGTTATCGCCGACGCTCTGCGCCAGACAGGAGAGAAGGAACAGAGGGTTCTCCTCCTGTATCCGCTCTGCCTCGAATATATTGCCGCGCTATTGGGATGTTTTTACGCGGGATTTCTAGCTATCCCGGTGCCGTACGCGCGTGCATCTGCCAACCGAACTGTTTTTAACCGCATACGCTCGATCGTAGCGGACTGCACACCCTCCATCGTGCTTACCGATAGTTCCGGAATAAGAGATGCGGAGGAGATTGTACAGGTCATTCACGAACTAAAAGAATCGAGATGGATAGATACGTCCTCGCTCCTGCCTTCTTATTCGCCATCTTCCTTCGAAAATCCGGATCTTGATGACATAGCGTTCTTGCAATATACTTCGGGATCGATCAGTAATCCGAAGGGTGTGATGGTGAGCTTTGGAAACCTGGCATGCAATCACCGAATGCTTGCTCAGGCTGCACAGCTTGGACCGGGAAAAGTCTCGGTCAGTTGGCTTCCGCTGTTTCATGACATGGGGTTAATAGGGAGTCTGCTCGGCCCGCTGAGTGAGGCTATGCACTGTGTGCTGATTTCTCCGTCGGCATTTCTTCAGCGTCCCAATATTTGGCTGGAGGCGATTACAAGATACAGCGGATATGCCAGTGCCTCACCTAACTTTGGATACGAACTATGCGCGCGCAAAGTGAGCCGGGAGCAGCTATCCGCGCTTGACTTGAGCAGTTGGCGGGTTGCGGTGAATGGTTCCGAGCCAATCCGGCCCGCGACCCTGGATAGGTTTGCAGATGCCTTTTCTGTTTGCGGCTTCGACCGAAAGAGCTTCTTTCTGAGTTATGGGCTGGCGGAGGCGTGCTTGTTTGTCAGCGCTTCGCCGGCAGGAACCGGACCGCAGTTGCTTCGGGTCGGCAAGAGAGCGCTTAGCAATCTACGCGTCGAGCCAGGCGAAAAATCTGAGGATGAAATTACGCTCGCAGGCTGCGGGAATGCATGGGCGGATGAGCGGATTGAGATCGTCGACCCTGAAACACACGAATGCTCCGGTCCGCGCCGCATCGGAGAGATTTGGATCTCCGGGGACCACGTCGCGCGAGGGTACTGGAATAACCCGCAGGAGACGCTGAGAACTTTTCACGCAAGAGTTACCGGAGGCGACGGGCAGATATTTTTGCGCACCGGGGACCTGGGTTTTGTTGATGCGGGTTCTTTGTACATTGCAGGGCGCCAAAAGGATCTGATCATCGTGGATGGCAGTAATCACTTTCCACAGGACGTTGAACTAACAGCGGAAGAAAGCCACAGTAAGATTCGGAGTGGCGCCTGTGCAGCCTTCTCGGTGGATATTGGGGATCGCGAGCGGTTAGTCGTTGTCGCTGAGGTAGA
>Ga0181534_10001878_pt1 | contig 13441 bp, 15 predicted proteins | sample PEATcosm2014_Bin_37_FD_119758 | JGI IMG/M metagenome (GOLD analysis project Ga0181534, IMG submission 119758) | Peatland microbial communities from MTU Mesocosm Facility, Houghton, MI, USA - PEATcosm2014_Bin17_10_metaG | ecosystem: Environmental > Terrestrial > Soil > Wetlands > Peat | place...
CGGCTCGATCTCGAAGTCGTCCTCCCAGACCCCCCGGTCCCGCAGGTGCTTGGGCAGGCGGGTGATGAACAGGTCGGTGGGCTCGAGGATGTGCCCGTCGGCGGACACGACGAGTTGGTTCTCTGTCATGGGTGTTGTGGCCTTCCTGCGCTGCGACGCAAGATCTCGGTGACCGAGCGGGCGCGCACGCGGTACCCTGCGCCCAGGAGTGTAGACCAACCGGTCGGTACAGGCAACGGCGACAGCGGGTCGCAGAGCGGTGCGGCCAAGAGGAGATGAGCCCGTGACACAACGGTGGAAGCAACGGCCGCCCGGCTCGACATGGGGGGACTGGGGCGAGGACGACGAACTCGGACGGATCAACCTGCTGACCCCCGAGAAGGTCCTCGAAGGCGTGCGGGAAGTGGAGGCCGGCATCAGCTTCTGCCTGAGCCTTCCCCTCGACTATCCCGGCGGCACCGCCCTCAATCAACGCCGTCACCCACCGGTCCTCGCTCCGACCGAGGACATGCAGGGCGAGCCCGACACCTTCTACAACGTCCGCATGAGCGAGATGGAGAGCTGGGGCAACCCCAAGTACGTCGACGTGTGGGCGGACGACGTCGTGACCCTCTCGCTGCAGTACTCGACGCAGTGGGACTCGCTGGCCCACGTCGGTGCCGAGTTCGACGCCGACGGCGACGGGGTCGAGGAGGCCGTGTACTACAACGGCTACCGCGCCGGGGTCGACCTGGTCGGACCGGAGCCCGACGCCGCCGGGGACGGGGGCAACCACCGCTGCTTCGCCCACCATCTCGGTCTCGAGCACATGGCCTACCAGGGCGTGCAGGGGCGGGGCGTCCTCATCGACCTGGCCCACCACCTGGGCCACGACTGGCGAGGCGTGGACCTGACGACGCTCCTGGAGATCATGGCGGCCGACAACGTCGTCGTCGAGCCCGGTGACATCCTGCTGCTGCACACCGGCTTCGCCACGGAGATCCTCAACTGGAACCGGAATCCCGACCCGGTGAAGATCCACACCCTGTGCACCTACCTCGACGCCAGGGACGAGTCGCTGCTGCAGTGGATCAGCGACTCGCAGATCGCCGGCCTGGTGGCCGACAACTACGCGGTCGAGGGCCTCACGGGCAGGGACCGCGACGAGAGCAGGCACTCGTTCCTCCCCATCCACCACCTGTGCCTGTTCCGCCTCGGTGTGCCCCTGGGCGAGATGTGGTACCTGCACGAGCTGGCCTCGTGGTTGCGCGAGCACGGACGGAGCCGGTTCCTGCTCACCGCTCCCCCGCTGCGGATGCCCGGCATCGTGGGCTCGCCCCTGACCCCGGTGGCCACGGTATGACCGGCCCGGTCCCTGCCCGGTCGGCGTGGCCCTGGCCGCTCAGGTAAGGGCGTTGGCCTCCGCCGGATCGGAGGCCCGCGACAGGATGAAGGCCTCGTAGTCATTGTCCTTGACCCGCCTGATCTCCTTGAAGAGCTTGGGCCGGCCGCCGGAGTTGAGGAGGTACTTTTTGGGCTTTCCGGGGACGTTGGTGCCGAAGTAGTAGCTGGCCTCCGAGAAGGGCGACGACGACGCCCCGGCATCCACCATGGCCGTCCATCGGGCCTCGGCCTCGGCACCCACTTCGATGCTGTCGTAGCCCTGTTCACGCAGGTAGATGAGCGTGTCGGTGATGAAGTCCACCTGGTCGCCGTTGTAACGCGGATTGTTCCCGGCCGCCGCGTGCGGTCCACCGGGAAAGAAGAAGTTGGGAAACCCTGCGCACTGGATGCCGAGGAAGGTCTTCGGCCCGTCCGCCCAGTAGTCCTCGAGGGCCAGACCGTTCCGGCCCCGGATGCCCAGGCGTGACAGCGCGCCGGTCCCGAAGTCGAACCCGGTCGCCCACACGATGATGTCGAACTCCCGCACTCCGTCGGTCGTCTCGATCCCGCCCCCGGTCACCCGGACCATCGGCGTCTGCTTGAGGTCCACGAGGGAGACGTTGGGGCGGTTGTAGGCCTCGTAGTAGCCGGTCACGAACGGGGGGCGCTTCTCGGCGTAGAGGTGGTCCTTGGGGATCAGCCGTTCGGCCGTCTCGGGGTTCCTCACGATGCTGCGGACCTTTTCGGCGATGAACTCGCACCACAGTGCGTTGGCGGCGTGGTTCACCGTGAGGTCGAGGTAGTTGCTGGTCAGTTTCGAGAAGCCCGGGCTGTTCCACATGGCCTCGAAGAACGACAACCGCTCGGCGATCGGGTCATCGAAGGTCTGGCGATCGTGGGCCGGGTGGAGGAAGCCCGACGGCGACGTGTTCAGCGTCTCGCACATGGCGTCGAACTCCGCCCTCAGCCGGGCCTGCTCGTCCGGTGTGATGGGTCGGTTGTTGAGGGGTGTGCACCAGTTGGCCGAGCGCTGGTACACCGTCAGGGAGGCGACCTGGCCGGCGATGGCCGGCACCACCTGCACCCCGCTCGACCCGGTGCCGACGACGGCGACCCGCTTGGCGGTGAAGTCGACCGGCGACGTCGGCCATCGGGCCGTGTGGTACGACTCGCCTGCGAACTCCGTGCGCCCGGGCACGTCCGGGAAGAACGGCACCGAGAGGACACCGGTCGCCGCCACCAGGAACCTCGTCCGGCGCCGGGTGCCGTCGCCGGTCACCACGGTCCACAGCCCGTCGGACTCCCCATAGGAGGCCGAGGTGACCGCAGCGCCGAACCGCATGTGGCGCCGGAGGTCGAAGCGGTCCACCACATGGTTGAGATAGCGCTCGATCTCCGGCTGCCCGGCGAAGTGCTCCTGCCACTCCCACTCCTCGAACAGCTCCTTGGAGAAGAGATACGCGTACGTGTAGCTCTCGGAGTCGAACCGTGCCCCGGGGTAGCGGTTCCAGTACCAGGTGCCCCCCACGCCATCGCCCGCTTCGAGCAGCAGGGCGGAGAAGCCGGCCTCGAGCACGCGATAGAGCTGGTAGATGCCGGAGATGCCGGCTCCGACGATGAGCACGTCCACGTCGGCATCGAGGCGGTCCCGGTGCTCGTCCTGTGCGGGTTGGGGGGGTGTCATGAGCCTCCGCGGCGATCAGCCCGTCAGGGAGTCCCTCGTGCCTGTCGGCGCGCACGTCATGCTCCCGGGGTGCCGGCGCACTAATTGTACCGACCGGTCGAGCGGTGAGTATACACTTTGCCCAACACACGCTGAGAGGAAAGGGGGCCTGCGTGGCGATCGTGGATCGGAGATGGTCGGCACTGCCGGTGCCCTACGCCATGGAGTTCCCGGACCGGGCCCGCAAGGAGCGCTACTACGACCCGGACTTCTACGGGATGGAGGCCGACCTCTTGTGGCCGCGGGTCTGGCAGATGGCGTGCCGGCTCGAGGAGATACCCCGCCCGGACGACTTCGTCGAGTACCAGTTCCTCGACCAGTCGGTCGTCGTGGTGCGCACCGACGATCTGGGTGTGCAGGCCTTCCAGAACACCTGCCGACACCGTGGGGTGAGGATCGTCGAGGGCCGGGGACGATGCGAGAGCGGGTTCACCTGCCCGTTCCACGGGTGGTGCTACGGCCGCGATGGGAAGAACACCGCGGTCACCCAACGACGCACGTTCGCCGGTCACAACCTCCAGCCCGACGATCTCGACCTGGTGCCGGTGCAGTGCGAGGTGTGGGGCGGGTGCGCCTGGATCAACCTCGACGACGACGCCCCACCGCTGCGTCGGTGCATCGAGCCCTTCGCCACCACCCTCGACGCGTGGCACGTGGGGTCGATGCGGGCCGAGTGGTGGCATGCGTGCCGCCTTCCGGTGAACTGGAAGCTGGCCCAAGAGGCCTTCATGGAGCAGTACCACGTGATCGAGACCCATCCCCAGCTGGTCATCCCCGGGAGGGTCCCGCCACGCAACGGTGGGGCCTTCGACCCACGGGCCTTCGTCGACGCGGAGATCCACTACCTGCGCACGATGAGCGAGGGCATGGCCGGGATGGTGCACGCCAACGACGTGCGGGTGGCCGAGGGCCTCCGGGACATCGAGCTGCCGGCCGACCCGAAGGAGGCCATGGCGACATGGAACCGGGCCCTCAACGAAGCCGTGGTCGACTGGCACCGGGGTCGGGGCTCGGACATCCCCGACCTCAACCGACTCGAGGCCCAGGGCCTCAATGAGCCGATGGGCTACTGCTTCCCCCACTATTTCGTCCTGCCCATGTACAGCAGTGCCTCCGCCTACCGCTTCCGGCCGCTGGGGCCCGAGGAGACCCTGATGGAGATCTGGTCGCTCACCCGGTTCCCCGACGGCAGCGAGCCGGTCACTCCGACGCCGCCCGAGCCGTGGGAGTGCGATGATCCGCGCTGGCCACCGATACCGGCACAGGACTTCTCCAACCTCCCGAGGCAGCAACGGGGACTCCACGCTCGGGGCTTCGAGTACATGCGCCTGTCGGAACGGGCCGAAGGGGGGATCGCCAACTTCGAACGGACCATCGACGGCTTTCTCGCCGGCCTTCCCTACGAGAAGCTGTTGCCGGCGCTGGAGTCGGTCAACGTGAATCCCCTCGAGAGCCCCATTGCCGACCTCGACCTCTGAGTGCCGGGCGTGATCGTCCATGGAGCGACGATGACCCCCCGGGGGGCCGGCCCATGGCCCCGATGACGCGTGCCGAGGTGGCCGAAGGGGTGCGGGCCGCCATCGCCTCCTACACCCAGGCCCTCGACGACGGCCGGACCGACGACGTGGTGGCCACGTTCTGTCCCGACGGCGGCTGTGCCATTCCGGGCATGGGGACCCACCAGGGCCACGAGGCCCTTCGCCACGCCTACTCGAGGTGGTCGCCCCGGCGACCCCAGCGCCATCTCGTCCTCAACACCCTGGTCACCGAGTGGAGCGACACCGAGGCCGCGGCGATCAGCGACGTCGTCTTCCTGCTGCTGGGCGACTCGGGCTGGTCGATCCAACTGGTGGGCCGCTATCACGACACCCTCCACCACGAGGCCGGCACATGGCGGTTCCACCATCGGGCGGCCACCTTCGTGACCGACCCTGCCGAGGGCACAGGCACGCCGTGAACGACGGACGCACCCACGTGCACCCCCGGCCTGTCGCACCGTGCCTCGACCCGGTCGCACTCCGACAATCGCCGACTCTGTCCTAGGAGCCCTTCATGCCCTCAGATCGCCTCCCACCGACATTCCCGACGTTCGACAACGTCGAGGACGAACGCCGGCACCGCCTGCAGCGACTGGCTGCCGCGCTGCGCCTCTTCGGAGCATTCGGGTTCGATGAGGGGGTGGCGGGCCACATCACGGTGCGTGATCCCGAGCGCCCCGACCACTTCTGGGTGAACCCGTTCGGCATGAACTTCAAGCTGATCCGGGTCAAGGACCTGATCCTGGTCAACGCCCGGGGCGAGGTGGTCGAGGGAACCTGGCCGGTCAACACGGCGGCGTTCGCCATCCACTCACAGATCCATGCCGCCCGGCCCGATGTCGTGGCGGCCGCCCACGCCCATTCGGTGCACGGCAAGGCATGGTCGTCCCTGCGCCGGCCCCTCGACCCCCTGACCCAGGACTCGTGCGCGTTCTACGGCGACCACGCCGTGTTCGACGACTACACCGGTGTCGTGCTCGACGTCGAAGAGGGCAAGCGCCTGGCCCACGCCCTCGGCCCCCACAAGGCCCTGATCCTGTCGAACCACGGCCTCCTGACCGTCGGCCAGACCTCGGTCGACGAGGCGGCGTGGTGGTTCATCACCATGGAGCGAACGTGCCAGGCCCAGCTGTTGGCGGAGGCGGCGGGCACACCGGTGCTCATCGATGCGGACCGGGCGGCACAGACCGCCCCCCAGGTCGGACCACCCATGGCGGGATGGCGGGCGTTCCAGCCGCTCTACGAGTGGATCGTGACCGTCCAGCCCGAGCTGCTCGATGAATGAGCGCGCCGTGACTCCCCTCTCCCCCCACCCGTCCATGACGCCCTCACCGAGGAGGTCCGCATGATCTTCATCGTCGTCAAGCAGCCGGTGCGTGCCAAGTACGCCGATGACTTCCCATCGCTCATCGAGGAGTTCACCAGCGCCACGCGGGCGGAGCCGGGCAACATCTCCTACAACTGGTACCGGAGTGCCGACGATCCGAATCTCTGGGTCCTGATCGAGGCGTACCGCGACCACGAGGCGGGAGAGGCCCATGTCCAATCGGCGCACTTCAAGGCGGCCATGGAGCAGATGCCGCGCTGGCTGGCCGCGGCACCGGAGATCATCAACGTGGAGGTTCCCGGCGACCAGTGGAACGCGGTCAGCGAACGGGCCTGACCGGTCCGGCGAGCACGGCCGGGGAGGCGTCCGGACGACGAGCCGCCGGACACCATGGCTTTCAGATGTACATGCCCCCGTTGACCCCGATCACCTGGCCGGTGACGTAGCTGGCCTCGTCGGAGCACAGGTAGGAGCACGCCGCGGCGATGTCCGCCGGGGTGCCGGCCCGTCCGGTCGGGACCATGGGCCCGACCACGTCGACGCCGGGGAAGTCGCCGGCCGCCTCGGCGTTCCGGGCCATGGGGGTGTCCACCAGGCTGGGCGGGATGGTGTTGACGGTGATCCCGCTGCGGGCCAGTTCGACGGCCAGCGCCTTGGTGAGCCCGATGACCCCGCCCTTGGAGGCCACGTAGTGGGCCATGGCGGGGGCACCGGACTGGGCGCTGGAGGAGGAGATGGTGACGATCCTCCCCCACCCGGCGGCCAGCATGTCGGGGAGGGCGGCCTGCACGCAGGAGAACGTGCCGGTCAGGTTCACGGCGATGATCCGGTCCCACCCCTCGTCGGTGATGTCGAGGACCGGGGTGAAGGATTCGATGCCGGCACTGGTGACCAGGATCCCGATCGGACCGAGCTCCGTCCGGATGCGGTCGAAGCCGGCCCTGACCGACTGCCGGTCGGATACGTCGACCTCGACGGCGAGGGCCGTGGCCCCACCGAGGGTCAACTCCTCGGCCGCCGACTTCGCCCCCCGGAGGTCGACGATGGCGACGCGGTGGCCATCGGCCGCACACCGCTGGGCCACGCCGAGGCCGATGCCTGAAGCCCCGCCCGTCACGACGGCCACCCGGCTCACCGGCCGGCCTGCACTTCGTCGAACTCGAGGTGGAGCCGGGAGAGGCCGCGGAGGATCCAGGTCGGCTCGTAGGCGAAGCGCCTGGCGTCGGCCGGACCGTGATGCTCGTCGGACAGGCGGATGTTGCGGGTGCGGTCGAGGATGCGCTCGATGCTGATCCGACCTTCGGCCCGGGCCAGCGGCCCGCCCGGACAGGAGTGGGCACCCCGCCCGAAGGCCACGTGGGATTGGGCGTTGGGGCGATCAGCCCGGAACTCCGCCGGGCATTCGAAGTGCCGGGGGTCCCGGTTGGCGGCCCCGTTCAGCAGCATGACCGGGGTGCCGGCGGCCACCTCGACGCCTCCGATGGACGTGGTGCGGCGGGCCAGTCGGAAGTCGGCCTTGACCGGGCTCTCGACCCGCAGCACCTCTTCGAGGAAATTGGGGATGAGGTCGTGGTCGGCCCGCAGCGCGTCCTGCAGCTCCGGATGCTCGGCAAGATGCTTCAGCGCCGCGGCCAGCAAGCGGGCCGAGGTCTCCTGACCGGCCGCGAACAGGAATGTCGAGGTCCGCACCACCGAGGACACCTCCGGGATGGTGCCGTCGGGGTAGGTGGCCAGCGCCAGGTCGGTGAGGACGTCGTGACGCGGCTGGCGTCGCCGGTCCTCGATGTACCGGGTGAACCACTCGTCCAACCAGGCCAGCGGGTTCTCCCCGACGCTCCCGCTCTCGCCGGCACCGACCTGGCCGGGCATGCCGCTCAGCCCGAAGCCCTCACGGAAGCGTTGGTGGTCCTCCTCGGGCACCCCGAGCAGGTCGGCCACCACCAGCATGGCGAACGGTTGGGTGTAGGCGCTGATGAACTCGCACCGGCCGTCGCCGAGGAAGGTGTCGAGCTGTTCGTCGGCGAGCCGCCAGACGAACGCCTCGTTGTCCCTCAGGCGCTTCGGGGTGATCAGCCGCATCAGCAGGGCCCGCTCGCTGGTGTGGTCGGGAGGGTCCATGGTCACCATGTGCTCGAACATGGGGAGTTGGTGGCGATAGCCGTCGACGATGGCGCTGACATCATCGCCCTCGAGGGGCACCGGGAAGGTGGCGAACGGGCCGATGACCGAGTTGCACGACGAGAACGTCTCGTTGTCCCGGTAGACCTCGGTCGTCTCGTCGTAGCCGGTCACCGCCACCACTCCGAGGTGGGGAAGCATCAGTACGGGGCACTCCGATCGAAGTGCCTCGAAGTACGGGTAGGGATCCTCGACCAGTGTCTCGTCGAAGAAGAAGTCGGTCGTCTGCCAGTCGGTCAACCCGGTCTCACTTTCGTACCGCTGCTGTGCACATGCCCAGCAATGCTGTGCAAGTGCCTAGCACCGCTCGGGCACTGTGGCAAGGTATCGGGTGTGACCTCCGTCTCCCCGCCCCGCCGCATCGGTGCCCAGGACTCCAAGACGCGCGTCCAGCTGCTCGACGCCGCCGAGCTCGTGCTCCTCGAGGAGGGCTACGCCGGCGTCACCTCCCGGCGGGTGGCGGCGAAGGCCGGACTCAAACCCCAGCTCGTCCACTACTACTTCCGGACCATGGACGACCTCTTCCTCGAGGTGTTCCGACGCCGGGCCGAGGAGAACGTGGCACGCGTCCAGAAGGCGATCGCCACGGACGGATCGCTGCGGGTGCTCTGGCAGCAGAACGCCGACCCCCGCGGGGCCCGATTCAACATCGAGTTCGTGGCCCTGGCCAATCACCGCAAGGCCATCCGCACCGAGATCGCCCGCTACGCCGAGCGCTACCGGGCCGTCCAACTCGAGGCCGTGACCAACGCCCTGCGGGCCGTCGACTTGTCCGGTGACGAGCTCCCGCCGATCGTCGCCCTGCTCACCATGACGGGCATCACCCAGGTGCTGGCCCTGGAGGAGGCCCTCGGCGTGACCACGGGCCATGACACCACCCGGGCGTTCATCGAGCGGCTGATCGCCCGGATCGATCCGGCATCCGACGACTGACCTCCGGCCGCTCCGAGAGCGCGCCGCACCGGGACACCGCCGGGTCCAGGCCGCATCGCCCCTATCCCCTATCGACAGAACGAACCCGACGGGGCACGATGAATGCGTGACCTGGGAGCAGATTCCTTCGTCGTACGACGCGGTGGCGAGCGAGTACGAGGCCACATTCCTCAATGAGCTCGACGGCAAGCCACAAGATCAAGCGATGCTGAGCGACTTCATCGAAGCCACGACTGGTCCGATTGCCGATCTTGGCTGTGGTCCGGGCCAGATCGGTCATTTTGTCCAGAGCCGCGGTCGGACCGTAGTGGGGGTGGACATCAGTGCAGAGATGGCGAAGCTCGCATCCGGGCGTCTGGACGGTGCCCTTGTCTCCGACATGCGCCAACTCCCTTTCGGTGAGGGATCATTCGGCGGAGTCGTTGCCTTCTACTCACTCATCCACCTTCCACGACAGGAGGTGGGCTCGGCGCTCGCCGAGATCTGTCGGGTACTCCGCCCAGGGGGTCGACTTCTCCTGTCGGCCCATGAGGGACGCGGGCTCGTTGAGCAGCAGGAGTTCCTCGGGCAGGCCGTCCCGTTCGTGGCAACACTCTTCAGCCTCGACGAGCTGACGGATGCCACCCGGAACTCTGGACTGAACGTGACAATGTCTCAGAGGCGAGAACCGCTCGAATCGGAGCACCAGACCGGTCGGCTCTACGTCGCGGCCGAGCGACCGAGGTCGGCCGGCTAGGGACCGTCCAAGCGGCCCCACCCGGAGATGGGCGTAGGCTCAAGCACGTGGGTCTCGAATGGGAGCAGACGAACGTCGACGCCAAGGATCCGGTGTCGTTGGGACGCTGGTGGCAGCAGGCGCTCGGGTGGGTTGTCGTTGACGAGGGGCCCGAGGTGTTCGAGATCCGGCCGGCGCCGGACCAGCTCCCCGGCCTTCTCTTTGTTCCGGTGCCGGAGGCCAAGACGGTCAAGAACCGCCTCCACCTCGACTTCCGCCCCGACGATCGGGACGTTGAGGTCGACCGCCTGCTCGCCCTGGGCGCCGAGCGGGTCGACATCGGACAGGGCGAGCAGCCATGGGTCGTCCTCATCGATCCAGAGGGAAACGAGTTCTGCGTGCTCGGCCCGCGCTCAAAGCACTGAGGGGTCGGCGCACACTCCGACTCCCCCGATCGCCAGTTCGGCACCAGGGCTGGCGTCATTCCATAACGGGGGGATGGCGTGGCCGACTATGGGTGGGAGAGGTGCCTCCTCGACAACGATCGCTTCATTCGCCACCTGCTGTGGCTCCAGACCGTCAGGACGACGGCGACGAGCGTCCCAGCCGCCTCGAGTGACCCGACTGCCCATCCGACTGGACCCAACCACAGGAGTGCACCCCCGAACACAGCGAGCAATCCGAAGGCGATGGGCAGTCCGAGCGCGAGGGCCAGTCCCCATTCTCGAGCGTCTTCCTCCAGCACATGGTCGACCTGGAATTCCATTGTCGGAGGCGCCCATGCTGGTCTTGCCGCAATGAACTGCTCTGCCGTCTCGAACGATTGCGATTCGAAAGCAATGCCTGCGGAGGAGCACAGCTGCGTGAGGGCAGTCACGTTGAACTCCCAGGTGTCGCTGCTGTTGTATCCGTACTCTACGGAGCTGTCCAGGTGGGTCATCACCTGTTCACCGCTGTCCAGGAACAACATGAGATGGGTACCCAAGCTCTTCCAACCAATGGCCTTCCTTCGGATGTTGGCCATGACAATCTTGGTAATGATCGGAGCATGCCCGTCCTCGGCGTGACCGGTCGGTAGTCGAAAATGCCGTGTGTGAAGCCCATGCACATGGTCTTGCACCACGAGTTCCCCTCGGCCGACGAAGATGGCCTGGCGATGGGACTCGTGGAAGTCCAAACCGGTGGTCAGCTTGAGATCCAGTCCAGGGGCGAGGGCCACATACTGGCCTTCTGGAATTCCGGACTGCCGGAGCTCTTCGGTAGTGATGCGGACATCCATGGGGTCTGTGGAGTAGTAGTCGTCAACGACCTCGTTGGGTGACGACGCGGTCATATCCTGTGCTGGAACTGAGGTTGTCGAGCCCACTGTGGGATCAGACATCTGCCAGTAGATGTTGCTGCCGTGCTGTTCGTCCGACACCGGCCGATGCTCCGGCGGCTGTTCCTCTGGAGCCATGCCAACAAGTATCCCCTACGAGTCGCCAGCCGTCAGGTGTCTCTGTTCGCCGGTTGAACGGCCTTGCCGCTCGGGAGATTCCTCCATAGAGGGTTCCACCATTCCGACACCACGGGGCCATCGTGGGTCGCGGCGTCGGCCAGCGACGGCTGGTTCCGGTCAGGGAATGCGTTCGGTCGGCCGCGTCAGATGCTCCCGACCGGGCGGCGGATCGTAGGCGGTGGGCCAATACTCGACTTGCCGAACCACGTGCTGACCGTCGATTTCGGAGAAGGCAATGACACGCGCCGACTGCTCACCGTCGGTCACGGTCACTTCGCTCACCACCGTGTCGCGGTCAGCAATCAACCGATGCACATCGAAGATCCAGCGCCCCGTGCTTGTTGGGTACTGCACCTGCACGGCGATGAAGTCGTTCCGCCCGACGATTCGTTCTCCTGAACATGGCCAGTCGATCACGCACTCCGGCGACAGGTAGTCCGCAGCTGCTTCCCAATCATTCGCCTGCATAGCTGTCCAGAAGGCGCTCACCACGTCCCGGCCCACCATGGAGTGCCACGCTATCTCCCCATGGTCGGTCGGGTTCGCTTGTCCCACACCGGATCGGGTAGCAGTCGCCGTTGCCCCGGGACGCTCATCGAGCGCTACCGATACTGGAGATCGCGGACGAAGCTGCACCACACGGCCTCCGGGGCGGACCGAGAAGGTGCGGCGTCGCGGGTACTACAGTCGGCCGACTGGCTCGTCGTCCACGATGACCCCGCGAGGAAAGGCGGATCGTGAACGACCGTCCGGCTTGCGCCACGCCTCCGGGGACGTCCCCCGGCGAACACCCGTTGGTGCGATCCGATTGACATTGTCGGCGGGAGATGTATTCTACAACCAGATGGTTGTAGAATCTCTTCATCGCGGACGACAGACCGACCGGCTGTTTTTCGCGCTCAGCGATGCGACGCGGCGCGACATCGTCACGAAGACTCTCGACCGGGAGCGTTCCGTCAGCGAGCTCGGCCGGCTGTATCCGATCAGCCTCACCGCCGTGCAGAAGCACGTCGAGGTCCTGGTTGACGCCGGTCTGGTCTCAAAGCACCGGAGCGGACGGGAACAACTCGTGCGCGGCGAGGTCAGCCAGCTTCTCCGCGCACACACACTTCTCGATGAACTGGAAGCGGTATGGCGGGCCCGCCTCGAACGCTTCGAGGACGTCCTCGACGAAACTACTGGGAGGAAGAGCGAATGACCGTTTGGAATGTCGCCAAGAACGCAGAGGCCAAGTCGATGGTCATCACTGCGGAGTTCAAGACGGCCATCACCAATGTGTGGCAGTTGTGGGCCGACCCTCGTCTACTCGAGCGATGGTGGGCCCCGCCGGGATTCGCGGCCACCTTCGGGCATCACGACCTCAGGCCCGGCGGTACCATCATGTACTGCATGTCCGACCCCAACGGCGGCGACAGGTTCGACGGCACGTGGAACGTGATTGAGGTCGACGCACCGACCAGGCTCGTGGTCGAAGACGCCATCGTCGAAGATGACGGGACGCCGAGCGACGGCAATTCCATGACACGCATGGAGATCGACATCGAGGCGGCGGGCGACACGACGCGTATGATCCTGACCACGCATTTCGACTCGCTCGAAGGGATGGAGCAGGCAATCGCCATGGGCGTGGCCGAAGGCATGAGGGCGTGCATGTCCCAGATCGACGCCCTGCTCGCCGAGGTCGCCGCCTAGGGGATCACTGGCAACGGAAGACATTGCCGCCAGTACCGGCTGCCGTCGGCCCACGACGCGAGCAGGAAGGAGTCCGGCATTCGAGTCGTGGTGCCCAGCCCTCGCCTCCATCGGGCAGGTCACTGAGTACCGTCCATACCGCGGGGCGAATGAGCCGTCCCCGACCGCCGGCCGGAAGGCACCGCACGGGTCACGGGGCGCGCGATGATCTGAGTCTATGGGCGACACGTTGGACAGCCTGATTCTTGACCTCCTCGAGTGGTTGGGCTCCACTCCACGCCCATACCCGGAGGTACTCGATGCATGGCGGACATCGTGTCCACGTCTCCCCGTCTGGGAGGAGGCCAACGATCGAGGCTTGGTCGAGCGCCACCATGTCCCGGGAGCTGGCCGGTTCATCTCCGTGACCCCTGCAGGAACCGAGCATCTGCGGCAGGGTCGTCACCACGTCGTGGCGTACTAGGAAGACCGAATC
>Ga0181534_10001879_pt1 | contig 13441 bp, 9 predicted proteins | sample PEATcosm2014_Bin_37_FD_119758 | JGI IMG/M metagenome (GOLD analysis project Ga0181534, IMG submission 119758) | Peatland microbial communities from MTU Mesocosm Facility, Houghton, MI, USA - PEATcosm2014_Bin17_10_metaG | ecosystem: Environmental > Terrestrial > Soil > Wetlands > Peat | place...
CCATTGAAATATCAGGGAACAATTCCGCCTGGATGGTTTGAATGCCTTCCTTGGTCTCAAACACGCGCGTGTGGTCCATGACCTGCACAACAGTGTCGTAGGCCGTGTCCGGCTCGAGAAGAATGGAGGCATCCGTCTTCTCGGGATACTTCGACTTCACCAGCTTCAGGTACTCGGTCAGGCGGTCATAGTCAGGTCCGCCGGCAATGTTGGGAATCGTGGCCAGCGGCCCCGTGTTGCGATCGGCGACCTGCAGCAGGTCCTTCCTGACCAGGATCTCCATCTGCAGGCCCGGCGGCGGCTCCTTGAACTCAGTGTTCGCGGCCGGCAGGTTCATCTGCAGAATCACGGTGCGTGAGAACACCGCCGTCATGAGCAGGAAGGTGACGAGCACCGTGAAGATATCGATCATCGGCACGAGCAACAGCTCGGCCGGTTTCTTCATGCGGCGCGCGATCTTCTTGTTGGCGTAGGACCTACGCATCCGGGCCGGCTCAGGCTGCCTGCGCCGGTTGCCGTTCAGTGATGGCGTTCAAGAACTTGACGGAGGCCATCTCCAGGCTGTCGATCAGCTCGGTGGTCTTCGTCTGCAGGAACGCATGTACGAACAACAACGGCACCGCGGTCATCAGACCGAACGCCGTACAGTTCATTGCCACCGAGATACTGGCGGACAACAGGTTCGCCTTCTCGGCCGGATTGATCGTCGCCACCGCGGCGAACGCACGGATCAGACCCATGACGGTGCCGAGCAGTCCGAGCAGGGTTGCCAGGTTGGCAAAGGTTGCCAGGTAGTGCGTGCGCTTCTCGAGGCGCGGCACCACTTCCATCAGGCTCTCTTCCATCGCCTTCTCGATGTCATCCCGGCGACGGGCCGACTGAATGCGCGCCAGGCCGTAGTTGAGAATGTGCCCGATGGCAGAATCAGACTTCGAGGTGACCTGCACGACCTGGCGGAAGTTGCCTTGCGCCAGCATGGGAACCACTTCGTTCCAGAGACTGCGATTACGCACGGCCGTGTGCGTCAGGTAGATGTAGCGCTCGATAGCGATTGCGGCGCCCACTACAAACACGATGGCAATGGGGTACATGAAGTCCCCGCCACCTTGAAAGAACTTGACGATGATGTTCCACAGATCCATCGAAGACACTCCAAGTCAGTACAGGCCACACACGACCACGCCTACGCCAAACTGAATGACATAAGCTAAAAAAGCTGCGATCCAGCTCTCATCTGCGCAGTCGAGCCCAAGCGACTAGGCCGCACTGCAGCATCAATCTCACTTTCGCGAACGCTCAGTGCTTCCCGGACGCCGGATCTGAAGCCGCGCCCGCCGCATCCTTGGCGTCGTCAGGCTTCAGGGCATCGTAGTAGCGGTTCTGGCGCTTGAATACGTCACGGTCGACAGGAGTGAGCACCTCATCGAGGAGGCTGTTCACCGGCTTTCCCACCAGATCGCCGAGGTCCGACCGCTTCCAGGGCACGATGTATAGCACCTTCGGAAGCTCACGGTTGCCTGTGATTTGAGTCGTGTCGAGCTCGAGACTGTCATGTGCCTTTCCGGAGCCTTTGGGCGCGGCGGCCGGGGCGGTTTTAGCGGCGACAGATGACGAATCGGTTGCACCACTGCTGGCCGGGCGGGACGCGGGTGGCGCCGCTGGCGCTCGCTTCGCGGCTGCCGGGGCAGCCTTTGGAGGCGATGGCGCAGGTGGCGCAGCCGGTTCCGGCTCGGGCGATGACGGTTGTGTTGCAGATGTGTTGACACCTGGTTCCAGGTCAGCCGGCGCCGGTGCGGAGCCCGGCTTGGCACCTTGGGCCCATGCAGTAAAACTGCAAAGTGACAGCGTGGTCACGCAGGCCATGAGTTTGACTGTTCGCATGATCAACCTCCTGCCTTAGGGGCTGTCTTGGTTGGCGACGTCGATTCTTTAGTCGGCGCCGGGTTGCCGGCCGGCGGCGTGCCCGCAGGTGCTGCTCCGGCCGCAGAAGCCCCAGTGTTGGCGCCCTGGTCGCTCGAGGGTGCTGCGGCACCTGCTGGTGACCCCGCGCCGGCGGGCTTCAACGGTGGCTTGCCCGTTCGCTGGCGCAACTCGGCAATCCAGCTCGTGACCGGACGGTCTTCGTTGGTCAGTTCCTTATACCGCTCGAGCGCCGTCAGTGCGCGCTCGGGATCACCCAAATAGAGGTCCGACACGACGCCGAGGTTTCGATACGCGGGCGCGTAGTTGGAATCCGCGGCGATTGCCTTTTCGTACGAAGCCGCCGCGTCCGGAAATTCGCCACGCAGGCGCTGTGTGGCGCCGAGCTCGTTCCACGCCACCGCGCTCGTACCATTGCGCTCGACAGCGCCTTTGAGAGCTTCTTCAGACTGATCGAGGTGGCCGGCCTTGCGATACAGGATTCCCAGATTGACGTACGGCGTCGACAGACGCGGATACGCCAATGTCATCTGTTTGAATTCGAGCTCGGCTTCCGTGGCATTGCCGCTGCGCATGAAATTCACGGCGCGATTGAAGTCAGCAGTCGCCTTCGCGGAGGGTGGCCCCGCAGGCCCAAACGACGTAACGCTAGCGCCGGGCGCGCACGGCGCAGCGTTGGCAGCCCCCCCGACCTTACCGCCGGGCGCCCCGGCTCCCGACGTTTTACCTCCCGCACCGGACTTGTCGCTCCCGTTGGCACTTGCCATCCCGCCGGGCGTACACGGGACGCTGGCGCCAGCCGAAGTCGATGTCCGCGTTGAGGAGGACGCGCCGCCGGCGGGTTGCGCAGTGCCAGCCAGGGATGCAACAGGCGTAGCACCGCCTGCGGAAGCATCCGCGCCAGGGATCGGCTTGTACCATGGCATCGAAGAGCAACCGCTCAACAACGCCACGACGAGCGCAACCTCAATTGAGTGTCGTAGCGACATCCTGCGTAATTTCCGTCTTGCCATAGCGTGCCGGCTTCAACTCGGCCAGCACCTTGAAACTTTTCTGGACCCACTCGTCATACACCCCATCCTTCGCGCGCGTAGTGTTGATCTCGTGCGCCTTGATGGCCTGCTCTTCGAATGGGAAAACCTGCTCTTCCAGCAGCGAGTTGTACTCTTCCAACTCGTCGCCTTTCATACCCTTCGGACGCTCGGAGCTCATGACATCCTTCGCCAGCGTCCGGTAAAGCTCCGCCATCTCGTACGTAGCCGCGGTCGTAACTTCCGCAACGTTGTACTCAGCAGCTTTCTTGTAACCACCCATGGCGTCTTCCAACGCCTTGCGCTTCGCAACCAGGCTCTTCTTCAGAGGAGCGGTCAAACGCACGGCACGGAACGCATCGCGCGCCGGCTGAGCCAGGGACAACTGCGCCTTTGCCGCCAGATAGTGCGTGCGGTCGGTCCGCTGCGCGCCACCCTGAGCGTCGGCCTTGATGATTTCGCGGTACCAGTAATCGCGCTTGGCCACATCGCCACCCTTGGCGGCGTATTCGGCCAGACGCTCCCGCGCCTCTTCCGCATCCGACATCGGGGTCGGATTGGTGGCAATGAACTTCTCCAACATCGACACCGCCTTCGGTGTGTTGTTGGCCTTTGAATACAGATCCGCCGACTGCAGCAGCGCCTCGCGCTGGACCTTCTTGTCCTCGGACGGATTCGCGGCGATCGCCTCGAACTCCGCGGCCGCCTCACCCGGTCGATGCGCTTCGGTGTAGGCCACCGCCAGCTTGCGTGTTACATCCGGTGACAGCTCACTCTTCGGGTACTGCTTGCGGTACTGCTCCAGCACCGTGATCGCGCGGTCCCACTGCTTCAGGTTGATCAACTGAGCAGCGGCGTCATATTCAGCTGTCGCCTTGATCTTCGAGTCAGGGGCCACCTGCGCTACGCGCAGGAAGGCATCCACAGCACCTGCCCCGTCGCCGGCCTTCTGCTTGGCTTCACCCTGTTTGTAGACAGTCGCCGCCAACCGCTCGGTGAGATCGTTTTTCATCTTGTCGTCATTGACGACGAGCTCACGAGCCTTGCTGAAGGCCGGTTCCGCCTGATCGTACTCACCCTGATCGAAATGCGACTGCGCAATGATCGTCCACGCAATCCGTTGCTTGGCCTGATCAACCGGCGGCTGCCGCGCGAGAATGGACTGCGCGAGCGTGATGGCGCGCGGCAGATCCTTGGCGGCGAAAACTTCTTCCGCGGCGCGCGTCAACACGCCGGCGCTGTCCGGATGCTCGGGGAAGGTCTGCGCGAATTTGACACCGGCATCCGTCGAGCGTTTGTGCAGATCTGCCTTGGGAGCGCCGGTGAGGGACTCTTCCGCCTTCTGGAACGACACCAGCGAGGCGTAGGCGGCCGTCGCCGACTTGGCATTCTTCGGATAGCCGTAGGCGGTCTTCTCGTACTCGTTGCCGGCATCGACGTACTGGTGACTCTCGAACAGGGTCTCCGCCAGCAGGTAGTTGGTCTCCGCCGAATCCGGATCGTCGGGGAAGGACTTAAGGTAATCGCGGTACCACTTGGCCGCTTCCTGGTAATCCTCGACTTTCTTCGACTTCTGGGCCGTCGCATGGAAGTACGTCGCGACGTCCTTCATGTTGGTCTTCAGTTCCTGCACGACGGTCGGATACTGCGCACGCTCGCGACCCTGCCAGAACGGTGAGCTGAAGTTGTAGTGCTCGACATACTCGTGCTTGCCGTCGAGCACGAGTTGACTGAAGCCGCCTTTGCGATAGGCCTCGATGGCCTGCATTGCGAGGTTCGGAGCATGATCGGTGTACGGGTCGCGTTGCACGTAGGCGCGGTACGTCAGCGCGCCATCCTGGAAGCGCTGCTTGTCGACATACAGATCGCCGAGTCGCGAGTACAGCAGGTACGAATACGGCCGCTCGCCGTGTTTCGCCATGTACTGGTCGAGCAACTGCGAGCCTTCCGCGTAGGAGAAAGTAATACTCATTACCCGCAGGGTGTCTTCGACGAGCTCGCGATCGGCACGCTTCAGGTCTTCGATCCGGTTGGGCTTGTTGCCTGGCCCGATGAGCTTGGCATCGAGCACGCCGCCGAATGACGGCAGGCTCTCCTCGGTCAGCGACTGTTTGAACAGCGACCAGCCGTGCTTGTAGAGACTCTGCTCGTAGAAGTGCGAGGTCTTGCCCTGCTTGATGACGACGGCGTAGGCCTTTTCGGACTCGGCGTACTTCTTGGCGGAGAACAGGATCTCGCCGCGACGGAACTGAACTTCGTCCATCTGTGGGCTGTTGGGATACTTCTGGACGATCCGATCCAGCGTCGCGAGCGCCTGTTCGGGCTGACCGGTGGTCTCGTAGGCGCGAGCGAGTTGGTACAACACCTGGTCGTTGCGGGCGTAGTTCGGATAGGCCTTGAGCAAGGTCGAGTACAGCTTGATGGCTTCGCCGCCCTGCATGTCGATGGCCGTGACCTCTTTCTCCATGCGCTCGACCTCGCCGGCGTCGAGATTGAGGTCGCCCAGGCGGCGCAGGGATTCCGCGCGCAGCTGGGGGTCGGTCTTCTGCAGCTCGAGGAACTTGCGATAGTTGTCCATCGCCCGGCTGGCGTTGGAATCGAGCTTGGTGTCCTGTTTGACCGTGACGGGCTTTTTGCCCAGGTCCTTGATGGTGCGCTGATCGGTGTCCTTGGAATCAGCCGCCAGCGCGACCTCGCCGGCAAACACGGCCAACAGCAGGCTCAATGCAATGATGCGCAAGGACATCATGGCTTAGGCTCGCTGGACGCCGGTTGTTGGGCTGGCTTTGGCGCAGTCGAATCCGACTGTGGCACTGGGCCGGCGTCAGGCGTTGCGCCAGGCTGAGGTTCCTCTGAACCCTTTTGCGTGGGAGCCACGTCGTCAGACTTTTTCGCCGGCTCCGGGTTGGCTGCGCGGTCGTACATGGTCGCCAGGGCGAACCGCGCCTGCACCTGGTAGGTGGCCAGACGGTCCTTCTGCTGTTCCAGCTCCGCTACCGCCACCTGTGCCAGGTAAGCGCTCTGCTTCTGCTCAACAGCCACCATCCGCCCCTGCAAGGCGTCGATCCGTGCCTTCAAGGCCGCCACCCGGGTCGCGAACTCACCGTTGTTCGTGGGAACACTCTGCCGTGCCCGCTGCACCCGAATCCAACGGGCCTGCGCCTCCTTCAGGGACAGGTCGAGGTCCTTCATGGTGCGCCGCTGTTGCCACATGCGCGCCTTGAAGGAATCGTTGAGACGGAAATACAGCACTCCCTTCACGATCCGCAGCCGTTCCTTGATATCGGCCTTGTCCTGATCGTCCGGGGCCGCAGCGAGCGCGGCCTCCAACCGCTGGATCCGCGCCCATTGATCGCGTTCCTCAGCGGAGCCCAGGGCCGCCATGTCGGCGCCCCCGTCAATATCGTTCAACCGGTTGTCGAGATCGGTCTTGCGTTGCGCGAGCTTCTCCACCGCGCCCGAGCTGAGCAGCGCGTCGACCCGGGGCAGGCGCTCGGCATACGCACGCTCGCGTGTATCGATCATGTCACCGAAGGCTTCCATGCTGTCGCCCCACCGATCCAGGGTGTGGGACATGTAAATCAGATCGCGATAGTTCTTCAGGCCTTCCTGGAAATCGTGGCCGGCCAGCACCGCATACAGGTAACGGGATTCCGGGGCATCCGGTACTGCCTTCAACTGCCAGAACCAACCGTAGCGCGACTCGCGCTCACTCTGGATCACATCCTGCAACAGGCTGCCGGTGTTGATCCGGGTGATCGCATCATCCAGCCGCACGGTTTCCGCGTCGTACGACTCTACCGCCGACTCGTAATATTCTGCCGACTGCGAGTTGGCGCTGAGCTTGCCGAAGGCGAACGGAACCGCCAGCAACGACTCCTGCACCGCCGCATCCAACAGGTTCCGGCCGCGCAACTCCATCCAGGGATTCAACGCCGCCTTGTAATCGCCCAACGCGGCATCCGCCCAACCGGTTCCCAGCAGCGCCTTGTTGGAATACGGGCCATTCAGCCGCACCCGTTCCAGTGCGATTTTGGCCTTGGCCGGCTGCTCCGCCTGCAACTCGGCAAAACCCAACGCCAGGTTGGCACGATCCCTCAGAGCAAGCAGCTCGGAGGATTCCGCGTACATGGTACCGACGGCAGTCAGGAACGGCTCGGCGTCCGCCATTCGCTTCTCGCGAACGAGCGCAACTCCGAGATTGAATCTCGCGTATGCGGACCACGTGGGCGAGCCTTTCCAGCTGACCAGGATCCGCACGGCCTCATCAAACTTGCCCTCGTACATCAGCACGTTGGCAAACAGGTGGTCTTTCTGCGCCTCCAGCTCGGGCGAGAGTTTCCCCTGGATCTTGCGCAGGGCCTCGTCGGCCTTGTCCAAGTAGCCGCGTGCATACCAGACCTGGGCAAGATAGAACCAGGCGCGATTGCGCACGCCGGTCGGCACGTCCTTGGTCAACAAGGTCTGGAAGCGGTCGCCCGCCTCATTGTGCATTCCCAAGGACAGGTACAAGCCGCCCAGCAGGAGCTGACCCTCATCCTCGTGATGAGGGATCAGGTTCCAGTGCTGATAGGCGGTGAGGCGGGTGATCGCCTCGAAATCCTCATCCTGGTAGTAATAAAAGAGCACATCGCCGTAGTGCAGGTCGCGAATGCGCGTGACCGGCAGCTTTTCCGGATCGTGGCGCCGGGCAGCCGCGGGCCCGCTCGCCGTGACTGAGACAGCGAGAGCAACCGAGGCGATGATCAGGGACAGGCAGCGCATGAATAGAGGACCTATTCCCAGTCCTTGACCTCAAATTCCGGCTGCTGCTTGCGCTGCCGGTCATTGATCTTCAGCTCCAGGTACTTGGCCCCGATGCCCTTCTCAAACTTGAGCGTCGCACCGCGCTTGTAGTCGCGGTCGTTAGGGCCCTTGCCGCTGAAGAAAGCGACCAACTCATGCTTGCCCACCTTGAGGTTGCCGAGATACAGCCGATGCACGCCCCCTTTGAGCAGGGCCTCCACTTCACGGGGGGTGTACAGGTAATTGATGACTTCCTTCTGATCGATCTTCAGGGTGACCGAATCCAGGGCAAAGAAATCACCCACGTCCATGGACACGAACACCGCCACCTGGGTATTGGCGGGAAACAGCAGCTCTTCCTCGAGAACAAACAGCTCGCGATTCAGGTCCACCACGTCTTTCTTGAGCCCCTGCACTTCCGTATCCAGCCCACGTGTATCGGGCGCCGGCGCTGCATCGCTTGGGGCCGCAGCGGAGCCATCCGCAGGTGGAACCGCACCTGTCGCGGGCGGAGCGGCGTCAGCCGCGGGAGCCGCAGAAGCGGGGGGTGGTTCAGCCGTAAGGGGAGCCTGCGCGAACGCGACCGGCATTGCGAGGCAGGTGAGGACCAGTAACAGGCGCACGACATACTGCATAGTTATTCCGATCATTCGTTCAGCAGCGCTCGCAGCTGCTGCAAAAACAATTCTTCACTTTTCGCGTTGTAGTCCCGGACACAAAAGCGGACGGTACCGTTACGGTCGATCAACAGGGTCATGGGCAGATTGTCGACCTGGTAACTGCGGCTCACCGCTTTCTCCGGATCCAAAAGTAACGGAAACGTCACTGACTCACCGTGCGCGTAGGCAAGCGCCCGGGTCTGATCGTCATCAACGTTGATCCCATAAACCTGCAAACCCGCCGACCGGTACGTAGCCAAAGTCCGGTTGAGCGCCGCCAGCTGCTCCCGGCACGGGGTGCATCGGCTACCCCAGAAGCTGAGGATGACAACGTCACCCCGATGCTCGGACAACCGTACATTGCCACCCGCTATGGCATGGAGTGCGAAATCAGGAGCCTCATGCGCCTTCAACGGATAAGAAGTATCCGCCATTGCGGGCGCACAGAATGTGACCGCGGCCAGGGCCATACACAGCCGCTGCATTGCGCCTTTCGGCCGTTGCAAGCTCAAGAAATATCCTTCTGCAAAACATGCGCCTGCGAGCAGATCTTGCGCGCGCCGTGAACCCTCGCATAGCAAACTTCACACTGTCAACGAACGGCGGCCCGTTCGCAAAAGAATACGCCGGAGCGTCTGTTTTTGCAGACGCCCCGGCGCGAGGTCGAGAGACAGGAACTCAGATCTTGCTAAATGCCGTCAAAGCCGCCTGTGCCGTCGCCGCACCCAACCCCTGCGTCGGAAACGCCGTTTGGAAGGCGCCGGCAGCACCGTTGAGCGCCATCCAGTTCAGCGCCACCAGTTGCGGCACCAAGTTGGGTGCGTTCGCACCCGGACTCGAGGTGGCATTGACGGTGCCATCCGCATTCAGTGAGCCGATCTGATTGATCGTCGCCGCAGGGCGCCCCTTCGGGCTGTATACGAGGATGATGGAGGCCGCCACCTGCTGCGAGTCACCTTGCCAACCCAATTTGCCGCGGCCGGCGGTGCTGCTGTCTACATTGCCGGTCGACGTCAATGAGCCGTCACTGATGATGTTGATCATCACTGGTGTATTCGCCAGGGCGGCATAGGCGATGATGGCACCGATTACCACGCCGGCGTGCTGGTTCTTCGTCTCACCGTCTGCCCGGTTCCCGCTGTGGTAGTCATACCCGCCGAGCACGATTGTCCCCGCCCCGGCATAACCGTTCATAACGAGCTTCATTACAGCCGCCGTCTTCTTGATATCACTGTCCGTGTAGTCCGTGGCAGTGAAGATCGAGGAGGCCCCACCGACAATCAGCATGTCCTTGTCAGGGTTGACCGAGTCCGGGCCCTTGGAGTTGGCGGACGTAAAAGCAGTCTTCACGTAGGCGCAGCGTAGCTGCTCCTTCAATGCGAGATCCGCGGCCGATGCAGCATTCGGATCCGCGCCGGTGACGAAAGTATTCAGCGCCACCTGGCTGCCGGCGAAGGTTGCCGTTGCAGCATTCTTGGCCACGTTGCCCGGTGCCGGAGTGGTTCCAGTACTGATTGCTGCCTGAGCCTGCTGCACGTCTACCGTAAGCTGACTCGCCGCCCCCCCTGCGCCACCACCTACGAGCGCCACGTTATCCGCAGAGGTCGCGATCCGCGTCGGCTGCAGAGTCGGATCGACGAACGCGGCCGGAGCGGCGGAGTTGCCACCCGATGTCGTAGCGTTCGTACCGACCAATGTTGCGTACTGACCGTAAACCGGCGGAAGCGCCCCTGGAGCAGCGAGCTGATTGACCGCTTTGGCGATGAGGTACATCGCGTTCAGCGGATTACTGCTCGTATCGTTCTGCGAGATAGCTGGGATCACCACGCCGTTGACATTCGCCAGTGCGGTTGCCGGGGCCTTCGACTTGATGCCGCGCAGGATTGCGGAGTCAGAGTGAAACGGCAGTCCGAGCGACATGTCAATGAATGCCGATGAGGTCGGCACCATGTTGCCCGGCACACCCAGCTTGCTGAATCCGGCCGCAGAGATGAAGTTGGTAGGACTGCCGGCCATGCCCGCAATTGCCTCCGATCCCATCAGGTTGGCGCCGCCTGCCAGATCAATCGTGATGAACGGCACAGGCCCGGTAGTACCGAGCGCACCGCCGCCATTGGCAGGCGTCTGCAGCTCGCACTCCTGTTGCAATGCTGACAGCTGGCTGAGCGTGGCTGCGTCCGCATTCTGCGATCTGAGGAGCGCTCCCAGCCAGGCGGGCGCCATCACCATGGCGCCGCCGGACAGGAAGCCCGCACCAATCAGATCACGACGTGTGACCGGACGTGGATGGTTCTCATGCTTGAACGGCTCGTGGAGTCCGTGAGCGCGAGGAGTCTTCTTTAAGATATACATGTCTGTTGTCTCCTTAGCCGATCACTGGAGTGAGACGGCGGCACTGCCCACAATTGCGCTGCACGCGCCCTGGGCGGCCTGGGTTGTCGTGGCTGAGTCGGTCCCCACGAGAGTCGTGAGCAAGTTGTTCAAGGCACCCGTCAACTGCGTTGTCGCGGTTGCATTGACACTCGCTCCACCAGTGACGGCAGTCACCAACGGGTTGATCACCAACGCCCGGTTGTTCGCCTGCGCGGAACCGGCCGCCGGAGTCGTCGTTCCGAAGTAGCTGCTCGCTGTCTGAGTCAGGTCCAGACCAGGGAACGTGGCGTTCTTGATCGAGGCAGTCGACAGTGCGGTCGTGCAGTAGATATCAGCCAACTGCGAGATCGCCGTCTGGGAGGACGCCACGAATGCCGACAGGTCATTCGTCGTCGGCAGCGACTGCTGCAGCGACTGATACACAGTGTTCACTGCGGGAGTTGTCACCGGCACGCCGGTAATCTGCGCCATCGCGGCGTTGATCTGCCCGTAGAACTTCACACCGGAGAGCGGCGGTGACAGTGCCGGATAGGTTGCTGCCACCAATGGAGCCGCCGCGTTCACGAACGGATGCGAGTGACTTCCGAGCTGATCGAAGGTCAGGAACATCACGTCACTATCAGGGCCCTTGTCAGAAGCGACGATCCCGCCAACCTTCGAGAGGAGCTGCCCGCTGGCTGCTGTGTATGCCGCACCACCCAGCGTCGTATTGACCATCTGCCAGGACTGGCCGGATGCCTGCACGTTGCCGTTTACCCCGTAACGGATACCCGAGATCGGAATATTGCTCACCGAGGCATTCGGATTGAGGCTGATGAACGTCGGCGCAGTGAACAGGTAGGCGTAGCTGTCGAGCACGCTCGCAGTCACTTGAATGTATGACTGTGGCACACCCGAAAGACTCGAGACGTCGAAGAGCATGAAGTACTTCTCGCCCACACCGGCGTTGTAGTTCTGCATGACCTGGTCGGGGGTCAATGCACGGCTATGGATAGCGACGAACCGGATGACTCCCAGCCACTGATCCTTGCCATTCGCCTCAGCACCGAGGACCAGCGCGAAGGTGTTGTCCCAGCTCGCGAGTGATCCGCCTGCAACGGTGTCCTTCGCGCCTGTGTCCACACCGTTTACGTACACCTTCTGCCCGTTTACAGGGTCGTAGGTCATTACGACATGCTGCAGAGCAGCTTGAACCGGGAATTTGGTGGCGTCGGTGATCAACAGAGTCTTGTTGCCGTTCGCAGTTGTCTTGTCGCTTCGGGTGGAAGCGGTCCACGTCATGGCAGCCTGACCGAGCGTTGTATTGCGTGTCGTATCACTACCGGAGTAGCTGACGATCCAGGCGCTCGTCTGCGCTACGTTTGCCGGAGCAACCCAGGTCTCGACGGAGAACTCACCAGTCGACTGGATCATGGAGGTGATCTTCGCGCTGGTGGCCGTAGTGGCCTGGGCCTTGCCGCCCGCAGCAATGTTAATACCCCACCCGCCTACCCAGCTCACGTTACCCGTGAACATCAGGTCGGCCGAGGGGCTCACGCCGCTGGTGTCATATGCGGTCGTGCCGGTGCCAGTCTTGAACTCGTATTTCGCAACGAGGTTGGCCTCGGAGCGGTTGCCGCCTGAAGCGACCGTGCCGTCCTTCAGCTTCAAGCCCATTGAGAGCAGCAGCGACGGGTCGATCGCGGTCACCTGGATGGCGCCTGCAAACGTATTGATCGCTGACAGCATCGCAGTCGAACTGCCTACGCAATCACCAGGGCCGCCGGAAGGCGTTGTCCAGCAGTTGTGGTGCTCATCTCGCAGACGCACAACAAAGCGCGACTGGTCGGGCGAGTTCAGATTGATCTTGTCCTGCGCCGCGAGATAGGCCGCATCGACGTCCGCCTGCGCGAAGAAAGGTGTCTGCGGAGCAGCAGCCGTTGGTGCATGACAACCTGAGCAGAACTGGGTCAGCAACGGATAGATAGTGGCCTTGAAGCTCGTAGTAGTAGAGCCGTCGCCGCCTGTCTCTGCCGTGGCTGGAAACTGCTTGCCGCCCGCTACGCTGCTGGAGCTCGGTGCCGTCACCGTCACGCCGGTACTGGAGGTGGCGGAATTGCCTACCCAGGCCTTGATCCAGGTCAGCATGGTGTCAGCGCAAGCCTTCGGGTCGGCAACCCAGCAGTTGTGACCACTGCCGACCTGCAGAACGAGGGTGGACTGATCCGGCTGCTGGAAATTGACCAGCGGGTTGGCTGCCTGGTACGCGAGGTTCACGTCATCGGAGCGCGCGAACATCGGTGACTGACCGCCCTCATGGTGACAGCCACCGCACTTGTCGGAAGTACGGATGTTTTCCCACAAGTTAACCTTGAAGGATTGAACGTCCGCATTGGCCGCCGCCGGACCCGTGTAGCTGGCGGCAGTCGTGCCCGGAGTGGTGGCCTGAGTCGCGGTGGTTGCAGGGCCGCCGGCGGTACACGCAACGACCGTGGTAAGTAGTGACAAAGCAGCGGCTTGACGCAGCATGCGCACGCCTGCATTGATGCTTTTGAAGCGATTCATGAAAATCTCCCTGCTCATGGCGTCACCCCCGGGCCGGTGGTGCAATAGAGCGCGGCGGACGCGAATATCTGCTTCAACTTGTAGCCGCCCGCCGTGAACTGGCTGGTGAGTGTGGCGATCTCGGTGCCG
>Ga0181534_10001881_pt1 | contig 13430 bp, 11 predicted proteins | sample PEATcosm2014_Bin_37_FD_119758 | JGI IMG/M metagenome (GOLD analysis project Ga0181534, IMG submission 119758) | Peatland microbial communities from MTU Mesocosm Facility, Houghton, MI, USA - PEATcosm2014_Bin17_10_metaG | ecosystem: Environmental > Terrestrial > Soil > Wetlands > Peat | place...
CCGCGACGGGACTCCTCCCGTCGCGCGCGGCCGGTTTTGCCGCGCTAGACCACGGGTAGTCCTCGGGGCGCGTTACGAATCCGGCCTTCACGGGGTTGTTTTCTATGTAGATCACGATTTTTTCGAGTTCGCGCGCGTCTCTGACCCAGTGATCGTACGACTCCGCTTGCCAAAAAGGTTGACCCGTTCGCCCCAGCACCAGGTTAGCTTCTCGCGCGGCGCAACCCTTGAGAGCACCGAGCAAACGCTCCGGCGAAACCTTGGGCAGCAAAAGGGCGTGGACATGGTTGGCCATAATCACCCATGCTCGCGGGTCGTAGTGGCCAAGTTCGACGCCACGTTGCAGATTGGTTGCGACGATGTTCGCGATGTCCTTCCTTCGCAGGTACATTGGACCAAGGCGGGTCGTGTCCAGGTAGCGATCCATCCAGACAAATGCCTCTCCGGCTCGGAGTCCGGGCGGCGGATATCGATCATGCGGCAGGCTGCCGTGCAGATGCCAGGTTACGAAGAGCCATTTACCTTCAGGGTAGATGTGCGGGAGGCGGCGGCGAGTTTCGGACATATAGGGAAGTGGCTTTGGATTGAGCAAGTTCTCTTCGGGAAGTTTTGCGACGGCAGGAGTGCCTGCGCCACGTGAAGGCGCTATTTATCACCGCTGAAGCCCCATACCCGTTGGCGGGTGGGGGCGCCTTGCGAAGCGCCTCGCTGCTCAACTTTCTGGCGCGCCATTTTGCGGTGGATATGATCGTGTTCCGCGAGCCGCGCGCCGCGGATCCGCGAGAAGCACTGCCGCCCGGATTGGTGAGGCACCTTCACGTGATGGAATTGCCTCCGCACGCGCGCCACACCTTGGCCCGCGCCGCGCGCAATGCCGGACGCCTGGCCCGGCGCGTTCCTCCGCTCATGGACCGATTCGCCGGCTTCGGCGGCCAAATCGCCGCTGCCACCCGCGGCGAGCGCTACGAAGTCGCAGTCATCGAGCACTTCTGGTGTGCGCCGTATGGGGAACAGGCGGCGGCGGTGAGCGACACTACCATACTCGATCTGCACAACGTCGAATCGGCGTTGCACGCCCGTTGCGCGGCGGTCGAAGGCGGCCCACAAGCCTTGGCGCACCGTCTGTTTCAAAATATTTGCCGCAATTTGGAAGAAGAATTGCTACCTCGATTCACCTATTTGCTGACGCCGTCCAAAACGGATGCGGACCTGTTGCGTAGGATTTCACCTGCCTCGAATGTATTGGTTTACCCGAATTCGATACCGCTCGTGCCGGCGCCTCCCAGGCGGGAGGAGGATGTGATCGTTTTTTCTGGAAATCTCGAGTACCATCCGAATATCTCCGCGGTGCGCTACTTCCGGCAGGAGATTTGGCCGCAACTGCGTGAGCGATGGCCAGGATTGGTGTGGCGCCTGATCGGCAAGAACCCGGAAGGCGTCTCCAAGATTATCAGCGGCGATTCGCGTATTGAGCTGGTCGGCCCGGTGGCGGACGCGGTCGCAGAACTGGCGCGCGCCAAAGTGGCTATAGTACCGGTACTAGCTGGCAGCGGCACCCGCGTCAAAATTCTCGAGGCGTGGGCCGCGGGAGTGCCGGTAGTCTCGACGGCGTTGGGCGCGGAAGGCTTTCCAGCACGGGCGGGCGAGCACTTATTGCTGGCGGACGACGCCCGGGGTTTCCGGGACGCCATCTCCAGCCTGCTCGACAATCCGGTGCTTAGGGACCGTATCGGACGTGCGGGACGGTACCTATATGAACGTGAATTCACATGGGAGGCCGCTTGGAAGTGCTTGCAATTCCTATATCCTGCTACCATGGAAGAGATCTGATGCGCTTCGCGATTGATGCTCACGCCATCGGCCGCCACCTCACTGGAAACGAAGTGTATGTCCGTAGCCTGCTGAGGAGTTTTGCGGCGCTGGACCACGAATCGGACTTCATCACTTACTTTTCCGCCGACGATGCCCGGCAGTGGACGGCGGAGCGGTTTCAAGCCAGGCAAGTCTCCCCGAACCCGTTCGTTCGGCTGGGGGTCGAACTGGCTATGAAGCTCCGCCAGGATCGTCCCGACCTATTGCATGTGCAGTACACCGCCCCGCTCGGATGTCCCGTACCGGTGGTGGTCAGCGTACACGACGTCAGCTTCCTGGTGCATCCCGAGTATTTCCCGCGGCCCCGTGCGCTGCAATTGCGCTGGACCGTGGAGAGCACCATCCGCTCCGCGACCCGGATTCTGACGGGCAGCGACTTCTCCAGAGACTCCATCATCGCGGCTTATGGCGAGTCCTGCGCGGGCAAGATCGTGGTGGTGCCCAATGCGGCCGCCAGCGGCTTACGCCCCATTTCGCGCGAAAGCGCCACAGCCGCCGTGGGGACTAAGTTCCACATCGCGAAGCCGTTTATTCTTTCGGTGGGCGATCTGCAGCCGCGCAAGAACCACATCGGCCTGATCGCGGCATTCGCGGAATTGGTGCGGGCGTACCCGCAGTTGACGCATCACTTGATTTTGGCCGGCAAAGATACCTGGTTCAGTCCGAAAGTGCGGGAGGCTGCGCGCCAATCGGGAGTGGCGCAGCGCATCCAGTTCGCGGGATTCGTTTCCGACGAAGATTTGCTGCATCTGTATAATGCCTGCGACCTGTTCGTGTTTCCGTCTTTCTACGAGGGCTTCGGCCTACCGGTGCTGGAGGCCATGGCGTGCGGCCGGGCGGTAGCCTGCTCGGGCACCTCTTCCATCCCGGAAGTGGCGGACGGCGCGGGCATCATGTTCGACCCTTATTCCTCGCGCGAGATGGTACGCGCCATGGCGGACCTGCTGCGCGACGCGGAACTGCGGGCGCGCATGGAGCGCCTGGGACTGCAGCGGGCATCGCGTTTCAGTTGGCGCGCTACCGCGCAGCGCACCCTGGAGGTATACCGCGAGGTGGCCGAGCACCAGCGCGCGCGGATCAGGGAATTCGTGCATCGATGAGCAAGCGAGCAGTTTTTTTGGGGGGGGCGCTGGGCTTGCTATTGCTGGCGGCAGCCGCGCAGCCGTGGCAGAAGCCCGCAGACCCGCCCGCGGACCCCAAGACCGTACCCGCCGCATCGACTGGCGCCAAGGAAACCGCTTCCGCCAAAGACGCCCCGCCGGCCAAGCCCACCGGTTTTCCGAACACCAGCGAATCCCTCAATTACTCGCTGAACTGGCCGGGCGGAGCAAGTCTCGGCGAGGCGCATCTGCGAGCTGCCAAGACCGACGACGGATGGCGGTTCGATTTTTCGCTGGACGCCTCCGTTCCCGGATTTGCCGTCTCGGACCACTATCGTTCGCGCGCCAATGCCGACTTCTGCTCGCTGGAGCTGGAAAAAGAGAGCAGCCACGGCCAGCGCCACACGCACGAGAAGACGGTCTTCGACTACCACGAGGGCAGCGCCACGCGCACCACCTTGGTCGAGGGCGGCGGCCATACCGACATCTCCATCAGCAGTTGCGCGCACGATGGCCTGGACTACGTCTTCTACGCGCGCCGCGAACTGGGGTTGGGCCACGGCGTTCCGCAGGAGGAAGACGTGCTGTTCGGCGCCTCTTACTCGGTCCGCATGGAATTCGCCGGCGTGCAGGATGTCTCGCTGGCGGGCAAGCACTTCCAGGCCGACCACGTCGTTCTCCACTTGAGAGGACCCGCCGCCGACTCCAAGCTCGAAATTTTCTTCGAACGCAACCCGGCCCGCACTCCCCTGATCATCAAAGCGCCGCTCCCAGTCGGCACGTTGTCGATGGAGCTTGTGCGCTGAATGCGCGTGGCGTTTTTTTCCCCGCTGCCACCGTGCCGCAGTGGAATCGCCGACTATTCCGAAACTCTGGCCGAACATCTGAAGCACCTGGTGGATCTGGAGGTCTTCGCGGATGGCGACCGGCCATTCGATCCCTCCCGCTTTGACGTCGCGCTGTATCATCTGGGCAATAATCCGCACCACGGTTTCGTTTACGAAGCCGCGCTGCGGCATCCCGGCGTGGTGGTGATGCATGAATCGAACCTGCATCACCTGATGGCGGCTCTCACCATCCAGCGCAACGATTGGGACGCCTACCTGCGCGCGTGCGAATACGAAGGCGGCCCGGAGGCGCTGGCCTATGCGCGCCGCGCGCGGGCGCTTGAGGTGGGGCCGGATTACGAAGGACTGCGCATGATTCGCCGGGTGCTCGAATCCACGCGCGCCGTGGCCGTCCACAGCCAGTTCATGGTGGACGAAATGCAGGCGGCCGGTTTTGGCGGCCCCATCGCGCGGATTCCGCATGGCGCCTGGATTCCTCGGGCAGACCGCAACGCCTGGCGCTACCGCTTGGGGCTAGACGAAGCCACGCCGCTTATCGGCATCTTCGGTTTTCTGAAGCCGTACAAGCGCATCGCCGAATCGCTGAGGGCTTTTCGCCGGTTGCTGCGCGTTACTCCGGCGGCCAAGATGATTCTAGTGGGGGAGCCGCACCCCGAGTTTCCGCTGCAGTCGCTGATTCAAACTTTGGGGCTGTCGGCGGCAGTGCGGCTGATGGGATTCACTCCCATCGCAGACTTCACGGGCTACATGGCCGCTTGCGACATCGTGCTGAATTTGCGCTATCCGACCGTGGGTGAGAGTTCCGGCAGCCTGCTGCGCGCGCTCGGATTGGGCAAGTCCGTGCTGGTGTCCGGCATCGGCGCTTTTCAAGAACTCCCCGACGACGTATGTCTCAAAGTGCCGGTGGGCGCGGGCGAGGAAGACCTGATCTTCGAATATCTCAACCTGCTGGCTTCGCGTCCGGACGTGGCCCGCGCCCTGGGCGAGCACGCCGCGCGCTACGTGAAGGAAGAGTGCAGTTGGGACCGCGTCGCGGGCCTGTACGCCTCGTTCCTGCAATCGGTGGTGGAGGGAAGCGAGTGGAAGACGGAAGACCGGAGTCAGGAGTCAGGAGTCAGAAGTCAGGAGCCTGCAACCGTCCCGCCGGAGTATGTCGCGAGTTGGGCCGCCGATAAGGAAGCCCTCGGGTATGTGGATACGCATCTGACGCGGCTGGTGAAGACGCTGGAAATCACGCCGCCTGGCTGCGCCGAAGACCGCATCCTGGAAATGGGCGCGTACCTGCAAATCACGCCTGCGCTGCGCTCGAAGCTCGGCTACGGCTGCGTGCGCGGCTGCTACTATGGACCCGCGGGCAAGGTCGATCGCCGCAGCGCGGTTTCGACCGAAGGCGAATCGTTCGACTGCGAAATCGATCTTTTCAACGCCGAGAAAGATCCGTTTCCCTACCCGGATGGGCACTTTGCGACGGTGCTTTGCGGTGAGTTGATCGAACATCTGACGGAGGATCCCATGCACTTGATGAGCGAGATCAATCGCATCGTCAAGCCTGGCGGACACCTGGTGCTGACCACGCCCAATATCGGGAGTCTGCGCGGCATCGCCGCGATTCTCGAAGGCTATCATCCCGGCATCTTCACCGCGTACATCCGGCCGCGCGCCGAGGGCGAAGTGGAAGCCCGGCACAACCGCGAGTACACTCCCAAAGAGATCGAGCGCCTATTGCTGAACTCCGGTTTTACGGTCACGCTGCTCGAAACTGGACCTTTCCGCCAAACGCCCCGCCCGGAGGAGGGCTGGGTGCTGAATCTCCTTGAGCGTTTCGCCCTGCCTAAGGAACTGCGCGGCGACGATATCTATGTCGTAGGCCGCAAGACCGGCGCGGTCCGCGAGCGCTATCCGGATTGGTTGTACGCATGAGTGCAGCTTACGACGATTCCGATGTTCGGCTCTCGGGCGAGCTGCAAGTCGAAGCGCGCTTCAGCCTGCGGAACACTTCCGGCGCTCCCTGGCGTCTGGAAGAAGGATTCGCCGCCGGCTTCCACATCTACGATTCCGAAACCGGAACTTTGGTGGTGGATGGCGAACGCCAGGTCCCGCCCGGCGATGTCGCGCCCGGCGGTTCCGTGTCCGTGAATCTGCGTTTCGCGCTGCCGCCGGAATCCGGCCGCTATGACGTCTTTATCTCGCCCATGCGCGAGGATGTCTGCTGGTTTTATACGCTGGGCTGGCCCTTTCTGCGCGTGGAGGCCGTGGTGGAAGACGGGCGCGCAAGGCTGGAACGCGTGCGCGTGGTGACCCTGCGCACGATTCGGCGCGAGAACCTGCTGCGCGCCGTTGGCCGGGCTTTTACCCTGCCGATCGCGACCATCGCGCGCAACCGCAGCCTGATCCGCACCATGGTACGCCGCGATATTCTGGGCCGCTACCGCGGCTCCTTCGGCGGCGTGTTCTGGACCATCCTGAACCCGCTGCTGCTGATGCTGACCTACTTTTTCGTATTCGGCGTGGTGCTGCGGACGCGCTTCGGCTCAGATCCCAGCCGCGCCGGGTTCGCGCTGTATTTCCTGGCGGGAATGCTGCCCTGGCTGGCTTTCAGCGAGGCGGCCGGACGCGCTCCCAGCGTGATGCTGGAGCACCGCAATTTCGTCAAGAAGCTGGTCTTCGCGGTAGAAACGCTGCCAATCAACCTGGTGGTCTCAGGACTGGTGAGCGAGGTCTTCGCGCTGTTGCTGTTCACGCTCGGCCTGTTCCTGGCGCGCGGCGCGCTGCCGGCTTCCGTACTTTGGCTGCCCGCGTTGATCGTGCCGCAGCTGCTGTTCACGGCGGGCGTCTGCTGGTTTCTGGGGGCGCTGGGCGTGTTCGTGCGCGACCTGGGGCAGGTGATCGGCTTTCTGCTCACCCTTTGGTTTTTCCTGACCCCCATCTGCTATCCGGAAGCATCGTTGCCCGCGGCGGCGTTGCCGCTGCTGGCGAAAAATCCCATGTTCGTGCTGGTGCGCGGCTATCGCGCCATCCTTCTGGAGGGTCAGGCGCCCCTATGGGGCTCGCTGTGGAAGCTGTGGGTCGCCGCCGCCGCCGTGTTCATCCTGGGGCACGCCTGGTTCTACAAGCTGCGCCGTTCGTTCGCTGATATCATCTAAGGCCGACCCATGCTGGCCAAGCTGACCGCCGCTCTCGTCGCGTTCGGACCCCTCGGTATCCTGGTGTTGGCATTCATCGATTCGGCTGGCATTCCAGTGGCTTCGGGCATGGATGCGCTGGTGATCCTGGTGGCCGCCAAAGCGCCATCGCGCGCGCTGCTGGCCGCCTCCATGGGAGTGCTGGGATCTCTGATCGGCAACGTCGCCCTGTTCCTGGGAGCGCGCGCCGGCGCGCGGCGCTTCGTCAAGGCCGCGCCGCGACCGGGAGACAAACAGCGCTTCCGCGAGTGGTTTCAGCGCTACGGCTTGCTGACCGTCTTCATCCCGTGCATGCTGCCGATCCCGCTTCCTTTGAAAGTATTCGTCATCTCGGCCGCGGCGATCGGCACGCCGCTACGCACCTTTGTGCTGGTGATCCTGCTCGGCCGGTCGATCCGTTACGGCGGCGAAGCGTACCTGGGGGTGGTGCTCGGCGAGGGATCGGGGGCGTATTTGCGGGCGCACACCTGGCATATCGTAGGCGGCGCCGTGGCATTGTTTGCGGTGCTGTATGTGCTGCTGATGCTGACCGAGAGACGGCGGAGGCGCGATCTGGCATAATGGAATCGATGACCAACCAGCCATTCTTCCAGGTTGCATTGCCGCTGATGGTCACCATTCTGGTCGCAGCGTTTACGGCGGTTTGGTCCAGTAACAAGCGGATTGATGAACTCAGCCGCCGTTTGGATGACACGAATCGGCGTATTGACGAAACCAATCGCCGCCTGGATCGGCTGGATTCTACGCTTCAAGATGTGATGAAGGCGCTGATGGCGATCGACCATCGCCTCACGGTGCTGGAAGAGCGTAGCTCCGCGCTGGTGCGCGGCTAGCTCACTCCTCGCGCAAAGCAGCGATGGGATCGAGCCGCGCGGCGCGATGCGCGGGCAAATACGCGGCGATTCCGGCGGCAATTCCCAAAACCACAGCGGCGATAGCGAGCGGCGCGAAATCGTACGGTTTCACGCCGTAAAGCAGGCTAGCCGGCCAGGGACGCGCCCAAGCCCAGCGCCGTGCCGATGGCCAGCATCGCGGCCACCTCCCGCAGCACCAGCCAGACCACCGATCCTGGCTGCGCCCCGAGCGCCGTGCGGATGCCGATCTCCGCCTGCCGCCGCGCAACGCCGTAAGCCGTGACGCCGTAGAGGCCGATCATGGCCAAAAGCAGGGCCAGGCCACCGAAGAACGCCGAGAGTAGCGCGACTATCCAGGGTTGCAGCAAGGAGTCGTCCACTTGCGTTTCGAAGTTGCGAAACTCGAGCGAGATGCCGCGATTCACTTCGCCGATGGCCGCGCGCACGGCCGGAATGAAACCCTCGACGGCGCGGTCGGAACGGATTTGGAAGGTGATCCTTCGCGACCATGCGCACGCCGATATTGCTGGGTCGGGATTTCTCCGATCGCGACGATGCCGCCGCGCCTAAGGTGATGCTGAATCCGGAACTGGAGGCAGACGATACGCCGGGGATGGCGCGCAGGCGCTCCACGATCTCGCGGTAAACGCGCGGGCGTTGGGCCTTCGGAATATTGGATTGCATCACGGCGGCCCGCACCAGACGAACATTATGCCGGCTGAAGCCCAGGTCTGTACTCAGCAGATTGCCGAGCGTGCCCAGAAAAAGCCCTGCGCCCACCAGCAGCATCAACGATAGCGCGACCTGTCCGGTGACCAGAACGCGGCCCAGACCGAAACGGGCGGCAACCAAGCCGCGCGCATGCTCCTTCAAAACGCCGTTGGGCGATACGTGAGTGGCGCGCAGAGCGGGCGCCAGTCCGAACAGCAGGCCAGTCAGCACGGCCACCCCGCGGTGAAGGCGAGCACGTGCAGATCCGGCGCGGTGTCGAGTTGGATTTCACCGCCGGCCTTCGAAAGAAAGCGGACCAGCAGGCGGCTTCCCCAAACCGCGAAAATCAAACCCGCCGCCGCGCCAATGGCGAGGCGAATGGAGATCTCCCGCTGGCGCGCGGCGGCTCGGGCCAGCAGGTTGGCAATATTGGCGCAGGCGATGAGGAGCACCAGCCCGACTACCGCCATCAGCGTGAAAAGCGCGGTGCGGTATTGCTGGCCGGTACGGGAGAACCCGGTGGCGGCTGAATGCAAAAAAAAGACCGTTGCAGGTATTGCCGCTGGCCGTCGGCATCCCAATTCGCGGGAAGCGTGGCGCGGGTCGACCTCCGGCGCCAGCGCTTTCATCTTGGCCTGCGCCTGTTGCGGCGTCTCGCCTGGGGGGAGCCTGCCCAGAATGCGCAACCACCACCAGCTTCGCGCGGCCAATGCGCTGCGGTCCGTGTGCAGGATCGGCTCGCATCCGATGGGTATGGCGACGTCGTACGGCGTATCCACATCAAGGCCGTGGAACCAGGGCGGCGTGACGCCGACGATAGTGAACGGGTGCCGGTTCAGCCGGAGGATCTTGCCGGACATATCGGGATGGCTGGCGAAATGCCGCTTCCGGAAGCCATGACACATTGGTCTGGAAGTTCTTGGTTAACACGCCTGCCAGATCCGACGGAACCTCCGTGCCTTCCTGTTTGAGAATCAAGACGCGGCTCGGGCCGAATCGCCCGCAAAACCACCCCAATTCAAACAAGACATTCGGCCGCGCCTGGAATACGTTACTCTTCCCCGCCTTCACCATGTCGTCGGGAGTAAACAAAGCAATCGCAAAGCGGCACCCGGAGGCATATTTGATGCACTTGTCGATGAGCGTCGCGCCGGCATCCGTCATCTCTTCGATCACCATCGGCTCCCGGCCACCTTCCTTGAGAAGATCCTTTAATTCGCTCCACTTCCCTCGTTTCGTCCATGGATAATCAGGATCTTGTCGCCCGATGGAGCCATATAACGGACATTCCGCAGCATCGGTTCGAAATTGTGGCTCCGCGACTCCAGCCGGTCCGCCATGGCGCTGCAGAGTTGCCTCAATTGCAGGAAGCCGGGATTGGCGCTCGGCCGTAGCGCATGGACGGCGCGGTATTCAACCACCGCGTTGTCGAGCAGCCTTAGATACTCCTCGATGTTTTCCTGGTAGCCGGAGAGTTCGGCTTCGATGGAGGCGCACGAACTCCGCAGGAGCGCCGGAAACGGGCGCAGAGGCGGCTCAAACGATGTGACAATTTCCTTGCAATTCGGACGCTCGCCTGGCTCAGCCAACGACTGTTGAAGTTGGCCGCAGCGCTGGATCGCTTCATCGATGCGGGAAAGCGCATCCGTATACCGCCCTTCCGTTTGCATGAGAAGTGCGCTCGCTATGGGTTCATCGAGGCAAGTCAAACCACAGAGGAAACCGAGGACGGCAAGTTCATCCGCACCGTACTTAGCGCGGGCGTCCTCAAAGATTCCCTGAGCCAGATAGGCGCACTCGCGAGCGGCGGTGACATCTTGCGTAATTACCGTCTGGGCGGCCCTCTGCACAAGCTGGGCCATCTACGCGAAGTCGTCCGGCGCTTCTGGAGCAGGCGCCGCTGGCTGTGCGGCAGGAATCGCCTCGACATCTTCGTTTTGCTCTTCGGCCGTAAGACCTCCGTGCTGAGTCACGGTCAATGTATCACACCCTCCATTCGGCCAGGGACGGCCTGTGGGGCGTGTTACGATCCGTCGGCTCAAGTCTGCTCGCTGGAATCGCGCAAGCGCCGATCGCGCGTTACGGCGGCCACATCGCCCTATGGGGCCGTATTCACGGTGGTCCATTCGGAGCAGATGGGCGCTCCCGAACTTCCGGTCAACGAAGGCTGCACCGTCACACTGCCCAAGTCGGGAAGCGTCCACTCCAGCGTGAAGGCCCGAGGAGGCGCCACGGGCGGAATGGCCTTTGAGAACGGCGTGGAAACGCCCCCCGCGGTGTGAAGAAGGATGTCGAACGTGGCCGGGGTATCGATGCCCATGTTGAAGTTCATCGTGAGAGTAGCGCCACTGAAACTGGCGCTGAACCCCAGGCCGCAAGCCGGCGCCCGCACGATGTTGTTGGCGGGGAATTGCGTGAACCACAGCGCGCCATCCGGTCCCGCGGCGATGCCGCTTGCGCCGGATCTCGTAGGCACAGGGTACAGGGTCACGACCCCGCTGGTGGTAATTCGCCCGGTAAACGCGTCAAGCGTGAACCACAGCGCGCCATCCCCACCCGCCGCGATCGCCATAGGAGCCCCTCCGCGGCCTACCAGCACATCATACGTAGTGACCGCTCCGCTGGTCGAGATCCGTCCGATCTGCGCAAACACTCCCCCGATGGTGAACCACAGCGCACCATCGGATCCCGCCGTGATGCCGGAAGGGATGCTGCCGCTCGGCAATGCGTAACTGCTGATTTCCCCGGAAGTCGTGATTCGCCCGATCTGCCCGTAAAGCTGCGCGGTGAACCAGAGCGCGCCGTCCGGTCCCGCTGCAATGTCATATGGATCGCTGTCGGGCAACGGCAATGGGTACTCGGTGATTGTCCCGGCGGTCGTGATCCGCCCGATCTGGCTGCTACTGTATTCCGCGAACCACAACGCACCGTCTGGCCCTGCCGTGATCCCGTCGGGGCCGGCAGGGCTGACCGAGGCGGGCAGGGGATACTCGGTGACCACGCCGGCGGTGGTGATCCGCCCGATTTGGTTGCCAGAAGGATCCGTGAACCATAGCGCCCCGTCGGGTCCCGGCGTGATGAACCTCGGCGAGTCGGAGAAAGTGGACACGGCGTATTCGGTTATCGCGCCGGCCGTGGTGATCCGCCCGATCTTGGCGCCGGCATTTTCGGCGAACCACAGGGCGCCGTCCGGTCCGGCACTGATGCCCCAGGCGCTGCTGGCCGGCGTCGGCACGGGGTACGCGGTCATATCGCTGTATGTGCCGGACTGCGCGACGGCAACCGCCGTTAGACATACCAAACACGCTGCCAGGCGGACAGTGAGCGCGATTCGTGGGCAAACCGGATCCATACGCTATCTCCTTGGGTGTTCCTGGGAACAGTATATGCCCTGCGCCGCCATTGGCCGGCATTGCAGACCAAAAGCGGTAATGGTACTCCTCGATCCTATGCTGCAGACACTCCGCGCTCCGCGGCCGGCAGGCGCAGTCGGAAGCACGCGCCGTGGCCGGGCTCGGATTCCGCCCACAGGTCGCCGCCGTGGTCGAGCACCGTCTGCCGCGCGAGCGCCAGGCCCAGGCCCAGCCCGTTCTTCTTGCCCACGCTGACGAATGGCTCAAACAAACTGTCGCGGATTTCGGGCGCGATGCCCGGGCCGGAGTCGCGCACATCGGCCACCACGAATCCGAGCTCAGCCGCGGCCGAGATCTGAATGCGGCCGCCGTCCGGCATCATTTCCAAGGCGTTGCCCACCAGGTTCGAAAAGACCCGCTCCATGCGGTTGCGCTCCAGCGGCAGCTCGATCTCGTCCCCGATGCGGATCTCCACTTCCACGCGCTGCGCTTCGGCGGAAGCCAGCAGCGACTCGCACCCGGCCGCCGCCACTTCGCGCAGCTTGCACAACTCCGCGCCGCGCGCGCTGCCGCGCGAGACGTTCAGCAGGTCTTGCAACAACTCCTGAATGCGGCGCGAAGCGCGGTAGATGTTGGCGGCCAGACGCTTCACTTGCGGGGGACTCAGCTCGGCATCCACCAGCATCTCCGCGCCGCCGTATACCGCGGCCAGCGGATTGCGCAGATCGTGCACGATGGAGCTCGAAAGGCGCCCGATGGTGGAGATGCGCTCCTGGCGGATCAGCTCCTGGCGGGCTTGCTGGATGGAGGCGCACATGGCGTTAAAGGTGCGCGCCAGGCGGCCAAGCTCGTCCTGGCTGACTACTTTCACCCGGTAGCCATAGTTTTGCTGGGCGACCTCCGCGGCCGCGCGGTCCAGTTCCTTCAGCGGTTCGACAATGCGCCGCGCCAGCAGGTAGGTAAGGCCCAGGCTGGCGGCGACGGCCAACAGCCAGAGCATAATGATATTGCGGCGGAGCATGGCTAGGCGCTCCGTGGCAGTTTCGAAGGACCGCAGAATCCACAAATTGCCGATGGGATTTCCGGCTATGTCGAGCAGCGGAGTGGGGCGCGCGGCGTACTGGATGCCGCCGGCGCTGAAAGGCTCCAGCGGATGCGCGGGAAGCCGCATGGCTACCAGGCGGGCGGCCTCGGGCTGGAGCGACGAGGCAATGGGCTGCCCGCCCAGGACGAAAAGGAACTCGCTGCCGCCGGTGTCCGCTTTCAATTGCCGCGCGACCGCATTGTCCACGTCATATCCGGTCACCAGCACGTTTTGCAGCACGTTCTCCAGATAGACCGGCGTAAAGACCGTCCGGTACAAGCGCCCTTCGTGCACCAGGAGGCCGGACACCTGGTTTGGAAAGCGGGCAGCGGCGATGCGCACATCCTGTTCGGCGACCGGCATCATGCCCGCGATCACCTTGCCGTCGGCATCAGTCACCGAAAACGTGGCGTTTTCGATCTTCCA
>Ga0181534_10001884_pt1 | contig 13423 bp, 10 predicted proteins | sample PEATcosm2014_Bin_37_FD_119758 | JGI IMG/M metagenome (GOLD analysis project Ga0181534, IMG submission 119758) | Peatland microbial communities from MTU Mesocosm Facility, Houghton, MI, USA - PEATcosm2014_Bin17_10_metaG | ecosystem: Environmental > Terrestrial > Soil > Wetlands > Peat | place...
CCAACTGCGGCAGTACATTGCGGATCTTGCCTCGACCGCGGATACGTACGTTTCCGCCTACCCCAACGCCGGTCTGCCGAACGCCTTTGGCGAGTACGACGAGACCGCCGAGGAGACCGCGCAAATCCTCCGGGATTTCGCCTCTTCCGGACTTTTGAATATCGTCGGCGGATGCTGCGGCACCACCCCCCAGCACATCCGGCTGATGCACGAGACCTTGAGCAACTACCCGAGGCGCCCCATTCCGGCGTTGCCCCCGAAGTGCCGGCTGTCGGGCCTCGAGCCACTCAACATCGATGAGGATACGCTGTTTGTCAATGTTGGTGAGCGCACGAACGTCACCGGGTCCGCGAAGTTCCGTAAGCTGATTGAGGCGGGTGACTACAACGCAGCTCTCGACATCGCACGCCAGCAGGTCGTCAGCGGCGCGCAGATCATCGATATCAACATGGACGAAGGCATGCTGGATTCGGAAGCGGCCATGGTCCGCTTCCTGCATCTCATCGCTGCCGAGCCGGATATTGCCCGCGTCCCCATCATGATCGACTCGTCCAAGTGGACGGTGATCGAGGCGGGACTCAAATGCGTCCAGGGCAAGGCGGTGGTGAATTCCATCAGCCTGAAGGAGGGCGAGGAGGCCTTCATCGCCCACGCGAAGAAGGTTCGCAGCTACGGAGCCGCGATGGTTGTGATGGCGTTCGATGAGAAAGGCCAGGCTGACACCATCGAACGCAAAATCGGCATCTGCAAGCGTTGCTACGAAGTCCTCACGCAGCGCGCCGGTGTGCCGCCCGAAGATATCATCTTCGATCCCAATATCTTCGCGGTTGCAACGGGTATCGAAGAGCACAACGGCTACGGCAAGGCATTCATCGACGCGACCCGTCTGATCAAGGAGTCGTTGCCGCATGCGCTGGTGAGCGGTGGTGTCAGCAACGTCTCGTTCTCTTTCCGTGGCAATGATCCGGTGCGAGAAGCCATGCACTCTGTGTTCCTGTACCACGCGATCAACGCGGGTATGGACATGGGGATCGTGAATGCCGGGCAGTTAGCGATCTACGCTGAGATTGAACCTCAATTACGCGACGCTGCCGAAGATGTCATTCTGAACCGGCGTCCGGATGCCACCGAGCGGCTGTTGGAGATCGCGGGTCGCTTCAAGGGCGAGGCTGGCTCGAAGAAACAGGTTGATCTGCAGTGGCGCAACCTGCCGGTAGCGAAGCGCCTCGAGCATGCGCTGATCAAAGGTCTGGATGATTTCATCATCGAGGACACTGAAGAGGCGCGGCAGACCTTCGATCGGCCTTTGCTGGTGATCGAGGGGCCGCTGATGGACGGTATGAACGTCGTCGGTGATCTGTTCGGCGCCGGTAAGATGTTCCTGCCCCAGGTGGTTAAGAGCGCGCGTGTGATGAAGCGGGCCGTGGCTCACCTGGTGCCTTTCATTGAGAAGGAGCAGAGCGGTGAGCGCCGCTCGAACGGCCGCGTGGTCATAGCGACCGTCAAGGGTGATGTGCACGACATCGGCAAGAACATCGTTAGTGTTGTGCTCCAGTGCAACAATTTCGAGGTAGTGGACCTCGGTGTGATGGTGCCTTCCGACAAGATTCTCGACACGGCGCGCCGTGAGAATGCGGACTACATCGGGTTGTCCGGGCTGATTACGCCGTCACTCGATGAGATGGTCAATGTCGCTCGCGAAATGCAGCGCCAGGGCTTTACGATTCCGCTGTTGATTGGCGGGGCGACCACGTCGCCGGCACATACGTCGGTGAAAATCGCGCCACAATACAAGTCGCCGGTGATTTACGTGAAGGATGCTTCACGGTCTGTCGGCGTGTGTCAGACGCTTTCCTCGTCGACCTCGCGCGCTGAGTTCCTGCTGAAGGTGAGTGACGATCACGAGAAGCGTCGCGAGGCGCACGCCGGCAAGAAGGTCAAGGCGCCTGAGTACACCATTGCGCAGGCGCGCGCCAACAAGCGCCGTATCGATTGGTCGGGATATTCGCCCGCCCAGCCACGGGCGCCGGGTATCACGGTTTTCGACAACTATCCGTTAAAGGATTTGTTGGGATACATCGACTGGATGCCGTTCTTCAATGCCTGGGAGTTCACCGGGAAGTTCCCGGATGTGCTGTCGGATCCGGTGAAGGGGGAGGCGGCCAGTAATCTGTATGCCGATGCCCGGCGGATGTTGAAGCAGGTTGTATCCGAGTCATGGCTGAAGGCGCGGGCGGTGGTTGGATTGTTCCCTGCCAATTCGGTTGGTGACGATGTCGAAGTGTATGCCGACGAGAGCCGCAGCAGAGTCATTGCGACCCTGTCATTCCTGCGCCAGCAGAAGGGGAAGGCGCCGGGGCAGCCGCACGAGTGTCTGGCGGATTACATCGCGCCCAAGTCCAGTGGCGTAAAAGACCATATTGGCGCGTTTGCGGTGACGGCCGGAATTGGTATCGAGGAGCACGTGGCGCGGTTTGAGAGGGCGCACGATGACTACTCCAGCATCATGTTGAAGGCGTTGGCCGATCGCTTCGCCGAGGCGGCCGCCGAACATTTCCATGAGCGGGTGCGTCGCGAGCATTGGGGTTATTCGCCTGAAGAGGCGCTGACCAATGTTCAGTTGATCAAGGAAGAGTACAAAGGGGTCCGGCCCGCGCCGGGCTATCCTGCGTGCCCTGACCACACCGAAAAGGCGAAGTTGTTCGCGTTGTTGGACGCCGAGAAGAACACCGGTGTCCGGCTCACCGAGTCGTTTGCCATGTATCCCACTGCTGCAGTCAGCGGCTGGTATTTCTCGCACCCGGATGTCCGGTATTTCGGTATCGGGAAGATCGACAAAGATCAGGTGGAAGACTATGCGGCTCGCAAGGGGATGGCCTTGGCAGAGATGGAGCGGTGGCTGTCGCCAAGCCTGGGGTATGAGCCGGCTTAAAGGTGCGTAAGTTCGGCAATCAACGACGACCGGGGCGTGCTTCTTTTTCCAGAGCCTGTAAATAGGATGCACCACCCAGTGCACGCATCTGCCCGAGAATTTGCTCTCTGCGCTCAGCGACGTAGGCGGAGGGTTTGTCCGCATGCATCTTGATGGGGTTGGGTAGTACCGCGGCCAACGTCGCCGCTTCACTTGAAGAGAGGCGGGACGCCGGCTTGTGATAGAACCGTTCGGACGCGGCCTGCACTCCGTAGATGCCGCGCCCGAATTCGGCAATGTTGAGATAGACCTCGAGGATCCGCTCCTTGGGCCACGTCAGTTCCATGACGACCGTGAACCAGGCCTCCAGGGCTTTGCGGACAAAACTGTAGCCGTTCCAGAGGAACAGGTTTTTAGCGACCTGTTGGGAAATCGTGCTGGCGCCCCGCAGATGCTTCTTCTTGCCTTTCTCGCTCGCGCGCACGGACTCGCGGATGGAGTTGAAGTCGAAGCCGGCGTGGAACGGAAATTGTTGGTCTTCCGAGGCGACCACTGCGATCGCCGCGTGAGGGGAGATGTTCTCGAGATCTACCCACTCATAGTCCGTGCGATAGGCGTGGTCACCCTCCGACAGCGCAGTCAGTCGGTTTTCCAACATGAACGCGCTCGTCGGCGGGTTGACCCACCGCAAGGCCACCACCATCAGCACTGATAGAGCTATGCACGTGAGGATCGCGAGAGCGATCCATTTCAGGAGGCGACCCATTTGGATGGGCGGTTACTTGCCCTCGACTGTGGTCGCGGAAATGATCACGACGTCCTCCATAGGAGCGTCCTGATATCCCTTGCGCCGACCCGTCTTCACAGCCGCAATCTTGTCGACAGTATCCATACCCTCAACCACACGTCCGAACACGGCATAACCGTAGTCGCGTGAACCGTTGTCGAGGAAGGCGTTGTCGACGAGGTTGACGAAGAACTGCGAGGTGGCGCTGTTGATATCGCTCGTACGGGCCATCGACAGGGTCCCGCGCGTGTTTTTCAGGCCGTTCTTCGCCTCGTTCTTGATCGGCGGACGGGTGTCCTTGCTCGCAAATTCTTTGTCCATGCCGCCGCCCTGGATCATGAAGTTCGGGATGATGCGGTGGAAAATCGTGCCATCAAAGAATTTGTCATCCACGTATTTCTGGAAGTTTTCGGCACTGATCGGCGCTTCTTTCGTGAACAGCTCGACCGTGAAATTGCCGTGGGATGTCTCGAATTTAATCATTTCAATGTGTCCTCTTGGGGCGACGTCCACTGCGCCTCGGTGAGGCGCCAGTGGCCGGCGAGATCGCGGTGGGAGGTTACGTGACCGAAGCCGCGCCCTTCAAGCTCATGCGCGACGGCTGCGGCCTGATCGGAGCCGTGTTCCAGGATCAGCCAGCCGTGACGCTCCAGGTAATCGGGTGCTGCAAGCACAATTTCCCGTATGGCGGTGAGCCCATCTGCGCCTGACGCGAGAGCGATCTGAGGCTCGTGCTGCAGCGTTGCGTCTTTCAACGCATCGTCGCCGTCCGACACATACGGTGGATTACTGGCGACAACGTGGAATCGCCTGTTCTTCAGCGGAGTGAACCACGCACCTTCGAGAAACTCGACGCTCAGTTCCAGGGAGGCGGCGTTTGCACGCGCCGTGGCGAGAGCGGCGGCTGATATATCCACAGCCGTTACCGACCATTGAGGACGCTCGCTCGCCAGTGCCAGGGCAATGGCGCCTGAACCCGTGCCGAGATCCGCGACGGCACCGGCGCCTGCGGGGCCCAGCGCTAACGCGCGTTCAACCAGGAGTTCTGTCTCCGGACGGGGCACTAGGACGGAGGGATTTACGGCGAGCGTAAGGGTCCAAAAGTCGCGGTAACCGACGATGTACGCGATGGGCTCTCCCGCGGCGCGGCGGTCGAGCAGGCCTTCAAAGCTCGCGATTTGCTCCGCAGTCGGGACGGCCTCCGGGTGCGTTGCCAAGTACGTGCGGTTCTTCCCCAGCGCGTGCGCCAAGAGCAGCTGGACGTCGAGCGTGTGGCTCGCAGCGTGGCCGGCCTCCGGGAAGTGTGAGCTGCGGGAGCCTATTGCTTGGTCCGCGTCGAGAACCTGTTGCGCTCCCCTGAGGCGCTTGAACCCTTGGGTCAAAAGCGCATCGATCGTGAGATTACCAGCCATAGTCCGTAATATTCGCGGATGCCATCCGTTTTGTATCCCCCCGCACGCCCACAAGCCATTGGCGAAGTGCTGGATTCCGCGTTCCGCATTTTCAAAGCCACGCTGATCAAGTGTCTGCCCTACAGCGTGTTGGCTACCATCGCGGGTCAACTGCAGAGCATTTACGTCATCGTTTCCGGCCGCGCGCTCCGCCCATTCGGTAACTCCGATCCAGGCTATTGGACGGTCTACGTGTTGGGCGCGATTATCGGCACTGTCCTGATTAATGCAATCCTGCTCCGCCAGGCGGCGCTCGTTTCGGGCACGCCCTCGACCTGGCAGACTGCATTGACGGGGGCACTGAAGAATGCGCCCGCCATCCTGCTGATGCTCTGCCTGATCATCCTGCTCACGGGCATCTGGCTCGTGCCACTGCTCGTCATCCCATTCGAGTACCGCTCGTGGAGCGCCCTGTTGCTGGCGTTGCCCGCCGTCTATCTGTTGGTGTCATTCATCTGCTCCTGGCCCGCGCGCTTGCTCGGCGGAAAGGGACCAGTTGAGAGTCTGCGATACAGCGTTCACCTGGTCAGGGGAAACTGGTGGCGCACAGCGGTGATCTATCTGGTCGTACTGACAATGATTCTCGTCCTGTCAATCACGGCTGCGTTGATTGTAGGAATTCTGACGCAGATAGTCGCTGCGCGCGATCTGGCCGTGGCGACTGCAGTTTCCCGCGTGATGGTGGTTGGATTCAGTGCGGTATATACGCCTCTGGTCACATCGATGGCACTGGCCGTGTACGGTGAACTACAGGCGCGAAAAGAGAGCGCTGACCTGGAGCGCCAAGTTGCGGACGCGCCGGCTGGTTGAGACATGACTGCCCGCTACAGCAACGCGGTAGCGTTGGGCGCGCTGGCAATCGGCAGTTTGGTAGCGTTGCCGCTCATCGCGGGGCAGGCGGGAATGGCGCCTGTTCCTGGGCCTGCGCCAGCGTCACAGACAATTCCCAACATCGATGCCTGCGTCGCGCGCCTCGACCCACAGCTCGACATAGGCTACGACCGCATCGCTGCTCGTTGCCCCGACCTCGTGCGCCAGTTGGAAACGGGCGCCTGGGCTCCCTGGCTGCCGCGCGGTTGGAAAGAGCCAGGCAACGACCTTTCGGTCGGCAGTCTAAAGGAGTTCCGTGAGCTCGTAACCCGCGAGAGCGCCGCTCACGAATCAAACCCGGCTGCGGTTCCGGACATTCGCAACCTGAAACCCATACTCACGGCGCTGGCGGGTAGTCGCGACGACAGTGGCTGGTCGCGCTTCAAGTCCTGGCTGCATTCCGTTTTCGAGCAGCGCGAGCAGCCAACTGCAGAGAGTTGGTTTGCGCGAATGGTCGCGCACATCGGTGTCTCGCAATCAATCATCCAACTTATCATTTACGGCGCTCTCGGCGCGGTCGTCATTCTCGCCGGAGTCATTGTCGTCAATGAGCTGCGGACGGCAGGCTTGCTGGGGAAGCGTCGCGATGCCGCCCGTGGGCAGCGCGAGCCGGCCGAGTCAGACACATCGGCGGGGAGCTGGAATGACATTGAGCAGGCGCCACTGGGTGACCGGCCACGCCTGCTGTTGCAACTCATCGTGCGGCGGTTGAACGACCGTGGATTTTTGCCGCCCGCGGGCGCCATGACGGTTCGCGAACTCACGTCTGCCGCGCACTTGACTGTACCTGACGACCGATCCCGACTCGGCGAGCTCGCCCTCGTCGCGGAGCGGGTGCGCTACTCGGCATCGGAAATGTCAGCCGAGGGCCTCGAAGAGCCAGTGGCTCGTGCCAGGCAGCTACTCGAGCGATTGGACGGTGGTGCTGTTGCGGCAGGCACGGGCGTCGGGAGCCTTTCAACATGAAAGAGCGCTTCATCACCTTCATCTGTGCGCTCGGCGCCCTCGCACTGTTCTTCACCATGTTTCTGCACGAAGACTCCCGCGGCCTGGGTGGCGCCGAGGTCCCCCGACCGACCACGGAAGAGCGCGGCCCAAACGGTTATCACGCCGCCATGCAATGGCTGGCGCACGAAGGAATCCGAACAATCTCCCTGCGCGAACGCTACGACCGCCTGCCGAAAAAGGATCTCCCGGCCAGCGGCAATGTCCTGTTGGTCACACTGCCCGCCACCGCCGTATTCAAGACAGAAGAGTTCCGACCACTGGATCATTGGGTCCGGCAAGGTAACACGCTCGTGGTGATGGCGGCCCTGTCCGACACACCGGACTGGGCGTTTTCATTCGGTGGCATGACCTCCGGTGACCTGAATCTGTTGACCGGTCTCGAGTTTGAATCCTCCAAAAACCGTGACCTGCGAGCCAAAAAGTCGCCGGCCCCTGAAACCGTCGTGCGTCTGCCACTGCATTTTCCTCGGGCGCGCGAGGAAACCCTCATTCCCAATCGCGAGCACGCCTATTTCCGTGACGTGCAAAAAGTCGTGGGACTCACCGACTACGAGCCACAGCCGTGGACCGTCAAGGTCCCCTATGAAGGCTTCGTGTTGGCGCTGGCGCATGATCGCGCCACCGGCGAAGGCATTTTCTGGACGCGGCCACTCGGTGACGGCCGCATCATTGTCAGCGGCCTGGGTACCCTTTTCACGAACCGTGCCGTGGGACGTGCCGACAACGCGCGTTTCTTGTCAAACATCGTGTCGACCAACCTGGGTTCCGGGGGCGCCGTGCTGTTTGACGATGTCCACCAGGGGCTCGGTGCAAACTACGACCCGGTCAAATTCTATCGGGACCCACGTCTGCACCTCACTATCGCTATCGTGGTGGCTCTGTGGTTGTCTTGGGTGCTTGGGGGGACCCGGCTACGCGTGCCGACAGTGCGAGCTCCCGTGCCCCGGGAGGCTGAGCTGGTCCGTGCCACGGGCGGTTTTCTCGCCCGCGTACTGACCCCTGCCGCTGCCGCCCGCCGGATCTTCGATTATTTTCTCGAGCGCCGGCCGTGGGAGCTTCTCGAGCGTCAGCCACGAGTTGCCGCAGCCGACCTCACGCAACTGAAGTTGTGGTATTCGCAGTTGGACACCGCGCGCGTGCCGCTCGTTCGCTTGCATAACCTCATGGTCAAAATCAACAGGCAACTGAATTCATGAGCTCCGCGATCCAGGCAGTCGAGTCGATCCTCCGGCGGGAGTTGGGGCGAGTGGTTGTGGGTGCCGAAACGCCGACCCGTGCGCTCATCATTGCGCTCGTCGCGCGTGGGCACGTCCTGGTTCAAGGCGTTCCGGGCCTCGGCAAGACCCTGCTTGCAAAAACACTCGCGCGTGCTCTTGGCGGCGACTTCAAGCGGATCCAGGGTACGCCGGACCTCATGCCCAGTGACATCATTGGTGTGCATGTGTTCGACGATGCGCAACGCAACTTCGTGTTTCGGCCCGGCCCCTTGTTCGCCGCTGTCGTGCTGGTTGACGAGATCAATCGCACCGGTCCCAAGACTCAGGCCGCGCTGCTCGAGGCGATGGAAGAGCGGCAGGTCAGTGTCGAGCGGGAGGTGCTCGCGTTGCCGGATGATTTCCTGGTGCTCGCAACCCAGAACCCGCGTGAGTTTGAGGGAACCTATCCGCTCCCGGAATCGCAACTCGATCGTTTCATGCTGCGTATCGATGTGGACTACCCCAGTCGTGAATCGGAAGCGCGGATTCTGGCGCGTTATGGAAAGATGCAGACCACCCTGGAGAGTGTAGAAACCCTGGATGCCTCTCTGCTCGCCCTGGCCCGAGCAGAGGCCGACCAGGTGCATGTCTCCGAAGCACTGGCCGGTTACATACTCGATATCGCCCGTGCCTCGCGCGAGCACACCCAACTGACACTGGGATTATCCACTCGCGGCGCGTTGTCTTTGCTGAAGGCCGCGCGCATAACAGCCGGACTGCGGGGAAGTGATTTTGTTGCTCCCGATGATGTCAAGGAAGCCGCCACCTGGGTGATGGCTCACAGACTGATACTCACGCCCGAGGCGGCCCTCGAGGGCCTCACCGATGTCGATGTTGTCAGGGGGCTGTTGGCTGACACACCGGTCCCGCGCTGACGGCAATGCATTTTTCGCAACGCGCCTATCTGCTGATCGTGCTGACCACCGTGTTGGCGATTGCCGGCATCTGGTCGGCGGATGCCGGACTTGCAGATTTCTGGCGCATTCCGGCGGCCCTGCTGCTGCTCGGACTGGCTATCGAAGGTGTGTTCATTCGCGGAGCGTCGGTCACAGCGGAAGTCGAAACTGCTTCGCGAGCCTTCCTGGGTCGCGAACAGGTCGCTGCCTACTCGTTTCATAACGCAACATCCCGCTCCTTGACGGTCGAGTATGCACCGGTGACTCCAGTTGGTATTGAGCCAATTGGCAATGACACGCGACAGATCACCGCCGCGGCGGGTGGTGTAGAGCGTGATCCGTTCACGCTGCTGCCGGTTCGCATGGGTCCGCAGCACTGGCCAGTCGTACCCGCGAGGCTACTCGGCCCGTTGGGCCTGGCATGGTGGTCGCGTGACCTGCATCCGTCCCTGAAACTGGCAGTCGCACCCGATACGCTCGTCAGGGCTCGTGCCCGACCTCGCGGTAATCCTGTGGGGGCACGCGCTCGGCGGGTAGTTGGCGCTGGGTCTGAATTACATCAACTTCGTGAGTATGTGCGAGGCGATTCGCTCGCGCGGATCGACTGGAAAGCCACTGCGCGCGCCCGACGACTCGTGACGCGCGAGTACAGCGAAGACCAGCATCTCGACGTGCTGGTGGCGATCGATGCTGGGCGTCTGAGCAAAGTGCGCGCCGGCCGGCTGGATCGGTTTGGCGTGTACGCAAACGTGGCGGCACGGTTCGCGGAGATTGTGGTTCCCAATGACGATCGTATCGGGATGGTGGTGTTCGCGGATCGGCCGTTGGCGATTTGCCCGCCCGATCGCGGTTTGCCGGCGGTGACGCGGATTCGCAAGACCCTGGCCCAGCTGTCAGTTCAGTCCGCCGAATCTGATCCGCTTGCTGCAGCCGTACGGATTCGCAGCATGTTGAAGCATCGCGGGCTGGTTATCCTGCTGACGGACCTCGACGACGCCAGTGTTGCCTTGACTCAGGCAGTGAAGTTGCTTTCTCCGCCACACCTCGTGGTGGTCACCGGAATTCGCAATTCCGAAATATCTGCGCTCGCCAAACGCGAAGCGCATGACTGGCTCGATCCGTGGGTGTCGCTGGCGGCGCAAGAGCATGAAGAGCGAGCGGAATCGCAGCGCGCCTTGCTGAGGCGACTCGGTGCACCTGTTATCGCCGCCGGCGAAGAGGTGCTCGAGCAGAAGGTGCTCGCGCAGTATGAGTTCCTCAGGCGGTCGCGGCGGATCTGACCCAGCGCAATGGCCAACCATGCAACAGTGCGAGCATGAAAAGCCAATAAGTCAGGCCGATTGCGATCCTCGCCCGTAACGAGAATGCCGGATTCGGCGAGATATAGCCCTCTATCAGGCCCGATCCCACCAACAGCAGAACGCATGCGAGGATCAGCTTGCCGGACTGCAGGGCGGCCCTTTGAAAGGCCTCCGCGCGGGTGGCTGTTCCCGGCCGGATCAACGCCTCGCCAACCGCAGCCCCCGCAGCCCCCGACAGGCACATCACGGATATTTCGACACAACCGTGGGCCACGACGAACCGGAAGAGGTCGTCATCCAGCCCATGCTGACCCGTGAAGGCGAATACCGCCCCCAGCATCAAACCATTCAAACCCAATACATAGACGGTTCCCAGACCAAACAGGAACCCCGCACAGTAGGCGAACAGGCTCACGACGATGTTGTTCGTCAGGATCTGCAGCGACAGGACGGAGGAGGGGACTACATTCAACAGCCCTTCGGTCCAAAGCTGTCCACGCTCAACGGTTGCTATCAGCTCCGGGGATGCAAACAGCGCAATGAGATCCGGATAGGTATGCACCATCCAGTAGCCCGCAATGATGGTCAGGATGAACAGCGCGGTAGCCCATAGCACGTGCGGCCTGAGCCAGCGCATGACGGCCGGTAGCTCGTCCCTGAAAAGGCTGAGAAGCGCGTATCCCGGATGCCATGCCGGCCTATGCAGATTCGCATGGGCCAGGGCATAGGTTGCCTCGAGCTGCTCGTGCGCCCGGGAGTCGCATTGCAGGCGACGAGATTTCGCGACCTCATGGGCCAACATCCGATAGTCGTCGGCCATGGCGGCTGCGTCCGCCGGGTCATCAGTTCGTTTGCCGGAAAGGCGACGGATACGATCAGCAGCACGTCCCGCGCCAGGTTTGCGGATATAAACCAGCAACGTGCCGGCGGCCAGATCTCCGACTCTCACGTTGTAGCGCGTGTACATGGTTGTTACGAGGCCGAGCGCGTAGGCAAGCGGAAAGCTGTCAACCAGGCGGAATACGTTCCGGGTCAACAATGAGCCGATGCCCGGCGAGCTGCCGTCGCGGGCCACGATCTGGAGCCCGGCCATGCGCTTGCCCGGCGTCAGGCCGCGTGTCGCGACTTCCCACACCGGGTGATACAGAAAATAGATCGAAGCCGGAGGAGCCACGACGAATATGAACCAATGAGCATCGGGGACGAGCGGAGCCACGATGCTCCAGCTGCCGTTGTGCAGCAGCGCTGCCACTACATACCAGGCAACACTCAGTACGGTCCGTATTGCCCAGTCGATGAGAAATGCAAAAGATCGCGCTCCAGGTCCGGCAACGGGCAGCGTTACGTCAACGCCCGTGGCGCTGTCGACAGCCAGGTCCGAAGTTAGATCCATTACTCCTCGGCGGCTAACTGCTCGGCCTGGTATTCCTGTTGCAGCGCGTTCAGCAACTCGTCGAGATCACCGTCCATGACCTTCTGGAGTTGATAGAGGGTCAGGTTGATACGGTGGTCCGTAACACGTCCCTGCGGAAAGTTGTAGGTGCGGATGCGCTCGGAGCGGTCACCGCTGCCGACCTGCAGTTTGCGGGTTTGTGCCTGCTCGCTCTGTTGCTTTTCCTGCTCGGTGGCCAAGAGGCGGGCCTTGAGCAGGGCCATCGCGCGTGAACGGTTCTTGTGTTGGGAACGCTCGTCCTGGCACTCGACCACGATACCGGTGGGGATGTGCGTAATGCGGATGGCGGAATCGGTCTTGTTGACGTGCTGACCACCGGCGCCCGAGGAGCGATACGTGTCGATTCGTAGATCGGCCGGGTTCACATCAACTTGTTCGACTTCATCGAGTTCCGGGAGGATTGCGACGGTACACGCTGAGGTGTGGATACGTCCCTGTGCCTCCGTTGCAGGTACACGCTGCACCCGGTGGGCCCCCGACTCGAATTTCAGCCTCGAGAAGACGCCCTTGCCCGCAAGGCGACTGATGACCTCACGGTATCCACCGTGCTCGCCGCGGTTCTCACTGATGATCTCTACCGTCAGTCCGTGACTTTCGGCATAGCGTGAATACATTCGGAACAGGTCGCCCGCGAAGATTGCTGCCTCATCACCACCCGTACCGGCCCTGATCTCGAGGAAGATGTTCTTGTCGTCGCGGGGATCCTTCGGGACGAGGAGTTTGCGCAGATCCTCCTCGGCTGACGTGAGGTCACGCTGAACGCGGCCTACTTCCTCAGCGCCCAGATTGCGCATATCGGGGTCCGAATCCCCGAGCATCTCCTGGGCGGCGGCCAGGTCACGCTCGAGACTGTGGTATCCACGGAAGGCCTCCGCCAGCGGTTCCAGGCGGGCATATTCCATGGACAGATCACGGAATTGCTGTGAACCACCCGCAACGTCCGAGGTCGCAAGGAGTCGGCCAACCTCTTCGAATCGGTCGGTCATCTTTTCGAGGCGGAGACGGATGGAATCCTTCATAAGATCTTGGCTGTTTCAGGGCCGCGCATTCTCGGGGATCGCTGCTGGCTGTGACAAGGCACACAACGCCCGGGCGTTGCCGTAAAGTAGCCGCTGTGCATCGAATTACACTCTCATTGCTGACGACGGGCCTCGCGCTGCTGGGAGGGTGTGCTGCCACCCCTTCAGCGCCAAAAGAGGATTCCGCCAGTCACGACCCCGCCGCCCTGACCGTCGTCGCAGAGATTGCGTTGACGCGGGGCGATTGCAAGACGGCTTCGGAAAGCTACGCGGAAGCGGCTCAGCATGGCGCAATTCCGCTTGCTCGGCGCGCTAGCGAGGTTGCTCTCGCATGTGAACACGTGCCGGCGGCCTGGAAATCGGCCACCCGATGGCGGTCTCTGGCTCCCGCAGACCGCGAAGCGTCAGCGATGTACGCGACCGTCGCGATCAAGCTGTACAAAATCGCTGACGCCAAATCCGCTATCGGCG
>Ga0181534_10001887_pt1 | contig 13386 bp, 13 predicted proteins | sample PEATcosm2014_Bin_37_FD_119758 | JGI IMG/M metagenome (GOLD analysis project Ga0181534, IMG submission 119758) | Peatland microbial communities from MTU Mesocosm Facility, Houghton, MI, USA - PEATcosm2014_Bin17_10_metaG | ecosystem: Environmental > Terrestrial > Soil > Wetlands > Peat | place...
CGGCGGCGCTGCCGCGCGGTCCAATAAGCAGGTCGATATGCGCAACTTCATTGCCGTCGCCGACGAGAGACTCGCCCACCATGAGCTTGTTGATCAAAGCCATCTGCGTTTCCTTTCGAGAAAACCTGTGCGTCCCACGGACCCGAAAAGCCCGGGGCGCCCCCCATTTTTTGTCGCTGCGGTCGGGGGCCAACGCCCTGCCAACCGCTTCGATCCTCGCGAGACCATCTCACGCGGCGCGGACTCAACCATTTTTACAAGCGTTTGCCAAGACGCCCGATACATAATCCGCGAAAAGAGTGGCCACTGTCAGATCGGCGCTGGTTCCCGGATTGAGGCCCCTTTCCTTCAAGGATTGGTCAAAGTGCAATGCGGCGACATAGATGTCTTCCGGGGCGTGCATGCTCGCAAGTGCGCCCACGAAGCTCCGAGCCTCTGTTAAAACAAGCATCGCGGTCTCAGAGCCGAACTTGCGCAACAGATGACTGTCGGGGAAAGCGCACAGGAAGCCGAGATAAAGGCGCAGCACGCTCATGTTTTTGTCATAGCCCCGCAGCCGCGACGCCGCGAGCGACTCCATGCCAAGCGCGAAAATATTTTCAAAGCCGTTGGCGTATTGCCAGGCGATGCGGTCGCGATCGGCGCTCGCCCGCATCGCCTCCAGCAAAGTCACGCGCGGGGGCTCATTTACGTCATGTTGCGGCGCTTCGCCTAAACCGCCGGGATTGGCCCTCGCGATGGCCTTGAAGGCGAGTGCGGCGTCGGCGCGGCTCAAGCGGGACAGCACTTTAGCGACTCCGCTTTGCAACGCCATTTGTGGATAGGTCAGCGCGGCGTGGGCAAGCGGAGCGCACAGGAGGATAATGCCGAGATTGGTGTTTTGCCCGACGCGCGCCCAGGTGGCCTCCACCGCGGCGAAAATTCGCGAGCCGACGTCGATTCCGGGCGTGGTCAAAGGCGTCGCTGCGACATGCGCGCTCTCCACGAAGTCATGGGCTTCCATGCCGTGGCCGCCAGCGAATACATGCACATTGCCCGGCTTGGGGGCGTTCAGCTCGTCTTCACAGGCCGCGATGAACGCCTGCGCGAGAAGCAAGGGTTCGGGGCCAGTCAATGCAACCTGCCTCCAGCCTGTCGGGCTAAGACCTTATCATGCCGAGCACGTCGGCGGCGAGCCGTTCGGCTATCGAAAAGCCGGTCACTCTCTGCAACCCGCTCCACCCGGCCATGCTATTGACTTCGAGCACCAGCGGCGCGCCATCTTCTCCGGCGATGAGATCGACGCCGGCGCAGGCCGCGCCCAACGCTTTCGCCGCGCGAAGCGCCGCATCGGCCTCCTCTCGTGAGGGCGCCACGGCCATGGGCTTGGCGCCTTGGCGAACATTGGTGATCCATTGCTCGGACCGCCGCCGCATCGCGCCGATGATTTCGCCCCCCGAGACCAGAACGCGCATGTCCTCGAAGACCCCGGAGCCGGCGCGGGGCGCGATGAACCGCTGGAAATAATACACGCCCCGCACGTCGGGCGGCCTCGGGAGATCGGCCTCCTCGCGGAGAAGTTGCAGCCCCCAGCCCTGAGCGCCGAACAGAGGCTTCAGCACCAGCGGCCCATGCGCCAGCTCCCGACGTACAATGGCGCGCGCCTGTGGATAAGTCTGGGCGACGAAGGTCGGCGGCGTTTTTAATCCGGCGCGCTCAAGCAGAAAGGTGGCCATCGACTTGTCGGTGCAACGCTCGATGGCCCGCGCCTCGTTCACCATCGGCACGCCAAGCGCGCCAAGGGCGTGGAGAACGCCGAGGCGCATGGTGATCATCTCAAGCGTGCCGTCGCCTATGGCCCGGACCACGGCGGCGTCGGGCGGCGCCTTGCGAAAGCCGGGAATGGCGAGGCCATAGGGCCGCGTCGTGTCGATCTTGCAGGCGGCGAGGCGCACGACGACGGGCCGCGCCCCGAGCCGGGTCAGCGCCCGCGCGAATTTCTCGACATGCCAGTCAATCTTGTCGGTGAAGACGGCGACGCGGGGGATTTGTTGCGGCAAATTGGATGAACCCTGCGTGTCCGTGACAGGCCCGCTTGGCTACGCTCCCTCCCCGCTTCAGGGGAGAGAGCTATTCTTCGCGAAACGCTGTCGACCTTCAGCCGAAGGAGGCGTCGAGCAGCTTTTCGTCGATGGCGCCGCCCCTGAAGGTCTCGCCGGTTTCGACCGCCGTCACCAGCGCCTCGGCGGGGGAGAACAGGCTCGGGTCGATCTTGTAGAAGTCGCCCTTATAGGCCTTGAACACTTCCGCGAAGGGGCGGCCGTAGTCGCGCGAATTGCTGCTCGGCAGATTCTTCGCGAGTTCACGGGCCGCGTCGGCGGAACCCTTGACGAAGAGATGCGCGCGGCCCGCGTAAATGATCGCGTCATTGGTGCGGCCCATCGCCTGCACGAAGTCGGGATGCGGCGGCGACAAGGGCGCGGTGGCGATGCCGTCGACGATATGCTCCAGCGGGAATTTCAGCTCATGCGCCTTGTGCAGCGCCACTTCCAGCACGCGGCCAACCACCTGCACGCTGCCGGCGAGGCTCTGCGTCGGCGCATAGACGAAGGCGACGTTCTTGGGATCGACCTTGGCGGCCGTGGCGACCTTGGCGACGACTTCGGGCGGCGGCGGGCGATCGCCCTCAAGCACGATGGTCACGCGCTCGGCCTTGTCGCTATAGGGAAGCTCCTCGAACAGCTTTTCGACGCGCGCCTGGGCGCGGCCGGGACCGGAGCCGAGCGCGAAGAACTTCTCATGTTGCAGGCTCCAGCCCGCATATTGGCTGGCGAGGCAGGCGACCACGGGGTCGTTGCTGGAGACGGTCAGCCAGAACGGCCATTTGGAGGCCCCCGGCGCGGGCGAAAGCGTGACGCGCCCGAGTCCGCCCATGCAGATTTCGGTGAGCAAAAGACCCACGTCCACGCCGCCAGCGACCTTGGCGCCGGCGTCGATCAGCAATTCGCCGGAAGCGCCGCGCGAGACGGCGACGCGGTAACGGTCCTTGCCGGCGACAAGCCGGTCGACGATTTCGCCCGCGAGGAGGTTGACGCTCGCCGTGGCGCGCCCGCTAAAATCCAATGCTCCGCTCACTGTTTCCGCCCCATGTCTGAATTGAACGCTGGCGTCTCGCGTCTTCCGCGCGGCTGGCGCCTGTGCTGGCGGGGAGACTTCTACAAGGCTTTGGGCCGAAGCGAAAGCGGGCGCCGGGACGCAGGGGCGACGCCGTTCCTCACGACGCCGCCCGCCGCGCGCGAGCCCAGTTGCGGTATGCGCCCGGGGTCATTCCCGCGTAGCGGTGAAAGGCGCGGCGAAAGCTGGTTTCGTCGGCGTAGCCGGAACTCGCCGCCAGTTGCTTGATGGATTTTTTGGTGGTCTCCAGCAGCATTCGCGTCGCTTCGAAACGCACGCGATCGATGAAGCCCTTCGGCGTTTCTCCCGACGCCTCCTTGAGCCGCCGGTGCAGCGTGCGTTCGGAGACGCCGAGCGCTTCGCCAAGTTGATGCGCCGTCAGCGGCGTTTCGCCAGAGTCGCGCACGACGCGCTCCGCCTCAAGCAGGAAGGGATTGGAAGCGGCGAGATGGCCCTGCGGCACATAGACCGTCTGCGCGGTGGGAACCGTGTCGACGACCGTGAAATCGGCCGCGGTCTTTGCCGCCTCGGGGCCGAGCAGTTTGCGGATCACATGCAGCGAAAGGTCGATCCATGACAATGGCCCGCCCGCCGTAACGATGCGGCCATCCTCGACCAGAGACGCGCCCCAGGACGCGGCGGCGCGGGGATAGCGCGTCTTCAACTCGTCGTGACGCCACCATGTCGTCGTGCAACGCTTGCCGTCCAGCAACCCCGCCTCTCCCAGCAGGAATACGCCGTTGCAAGAGCCGCAGACGATAGCTCCCTGGGCGTGTCTTTGCCTGATCCAGGCCGCGGCGGCTCCGATCGCTGGAGTCGCTGGAAAGGACGGCCCGCCGTCGCAAAAATAGCCCGGAACAATGATCGCGGCGCATTCGCCGACCGTCTCGAAGCTCGCGTCGACCTGCAATCTCCGGCCGTTGCCGTCTTCGACCGAGCCGCCGTCAAAGCTAACGACTGACACGTGGTAAAGCTCTTCCTCCCCACGCTTGGCGATCATGCGGCGGCTGAGGGTCAGCATGTCGACGGTCCCGAACACCGCCGAGCCGAGGCAGCCTTCAAAAGCGAGAACGGCGATTTGCATGGGACGCTCCTGCTGTATTGGCGAATCCAGCATGTATAGCGGTAACTTTGCTGGCGGTAATGAGCTATAACGGGGCATATCCGCTGTCTTACATTAGAGGTATAATACATTTTCAGCCATAAGAGAACAATCCGTCCACGCAATCGCCGCAGGCGGCAAAGCGTCGCTCTGCCCCGGAGAGTTCATGGCGCGTATTGCAGTTTGGTGCTCAAGGACCCATTCTCACTACAAGCGGGCGTTCGAAAGGCCTGCGTTCATGAAAAAACATGGAAGTGGGAAAACATAATGAGCAGCGCCTTTATCCGGGAACAGGACGATATCGTGCGCGAGGATCTCGCGGATCGTCCGGTGAGCCCGCATCGCAATCTCGTGACTGTCGAGGGCTACGCGCAGATCGAGGCTGAACTCGCGCGCCAGCACGCCGAAGTCGAGCGGGCCACCGCAGCGGATGATCTTCACGCTTTGGCGCTCGCCCAAAGGGAAGTGCGTTACTGGAGTTCCCGGCGCGCCAGCGCCGAGGTGGTGCATCCGATCGCCGATAAATCCCATGTGCGGTTTGGCCACCGCGTCACGCTCAAACTCGCCAATGGCGAGGAGCTTTCCTTCCGCCTCGTCGGCGAGGACGAAGCCGATCCCGCGAAGGGCCTTTTGCCTCACGTCGCGCCACTGGCCAAGGAATTGCTGGGCAAAAGCGTCGGCGATACGGTCGAGGCGATCCACGAGAACGCGAAGATCGTGAGCATCGCGTAACTGCGGTAGCAGCAAGCGCCGCTGCGCTTGGCATGGGCGCAGTCGGCGGATCGATGGTGAGTGAAGCCGAGCGAGAACGCGCCGGAACGCCGAGCGCGTCGCTGTCAGGCCGCCTTGCGCGCGGACTTGGCGGAGGCTTTAGCGGGTTCGGCCTTGGCGCGCGGCGCCTCCGCCTTCACGGGCTTTTTGGGCTCCGCCTTTGCGGCGGGCTTAGCCTCGGCCTTGCCTGCCGCGTCCTTCTTGAGCCGGCGCTTCACTGAACTCCACAATTCCCGCATCTCTCCGGCCGCGATTCCCGAAGGGTGCAATTCGCTGACCGCAAGTCCCTGCAGCGCGGCTTCCTGATAATCAACGCGCGACGAGACCATCGGGGCCAGGAGGCCACCCATCGCCTGAAGCGCCTTCGCTCCCTGTTCGACGCGCGCGTTCTGCTGCGCCGGCGGGCATTGATTGAGCAGGAAGGCGTATTCCTTGCCGGCTTCCTTCACCTTCACGCGGGTGACTTCGCTCGCCCAGAGATCGAAGACATTGGGACGCGCTGGAATGATGCACAGATCAGCGGAGCGCACGGCGGCGTTGCTGAATTCCGAATCATGGCCCGGCGCGTCGATGACGACAAGGGTGACGCCCTTTTTCTCAAGGGCTTCCAGCGCCTTTGACAGCTTGGCGACCGGTATGTGCTCGACCGGAATGTCGCTCTGTCCGCGCATCTTGGACCATTTGACGAGCGACTGCAGCGGGTCGAGATCGATGATGAAAACCCGCTCGCCGGCATGCGCCGCGGCAACCGAAATGCTGCTCGCGAGGGTGCTTTTCCCTGCGCCGCCTTTTTGCGTGACGAATGCGATTGTGCGCATGTTCCATTATCCGTGTTGATGGTTTCGCGTTTACGCCGCACCGAACACACGCCGAAAGGTACTTGCCCGCCAGAGAAATTCTTTTCAGTTCAAAAATCGGTCTCGGCATTCACCCAATCGTAATAGTTGTTGCTTGGTTAATTCTTGGTTAATGACAAAGTCAAGATGGTAAAGGTCTGGATAATGGTTCCGGGCGCGAAATGCGCCCCCGCCGCGCTCGACGCCCTGCGGCCCAATCGCCCAGCGAACATGAGCGTGTGTGTCCCGAGCGTCCGAATCAACTCGCAAGGCCTCGCATGAGCGATCTGTTCAAAGCCGCCGGCCTCGAAAAGGACGCGCCGCGCCCGCTCGCCGACCGTCTGCGCCCCGAACGCCTTTCCGACATCGTCGGCCAGGATCATCTGCTTGGCCCCGACGGCGCCCTCACCCGGTTGCTGCGCGCGCATACGCTGGGCTCGCTGATCTTCTGGGGGCCTCCGGGCACTGGCAAGACCACGGCGGCGCGGCTTCTGGCGCATGAAACGACTTATGCCTTCGTGCAGATTTCAGCGATCTTTTCCGGCGTCGCGGAGTTGAAGAAGACCTTCGAGGCCGCGCGGGCGCGCCGCGCCGCCGGCCAGGGAACGCTGCTGTTCGTTGACGAAATCCACCGATTCAATCGCGCGCAACAGGACAGTTTCCTTCCCGTCGTGGAGGACGGCTCGATCACGCTGATCGGCGCCACGACCGAGAATCCTTCCTTCGAACTGAACGCGGCGCTGCTTTCGCGCGCGCGTGTGATGGTGTTCCGTTCGCTCGACGAAGAGGCCATCGGCAAGCTGCTGGCGCGCGCGGAAAGCGTCGAGGGAAAGGAGCTGCCTCTCGACCAAGACGCGCGCCTCGCGCTGATCGGGATGGCCGACGGCGACGGGCGCGCCGCGCTGACCCTGGCCGAGGAGCTTTGGCGCGCGGCGGCTCCGGGCGAAGTCTTCGACCGGAGCAAGCTCGCCGATGTCGTGCAAAGGCGCGCGCCGATCTACGACAAGGCTCAGGAAGGCCATTACAACCTCATCAGCGCACTGCATAAATGCGTGCGCGGCTCCGATCCCGACGCCGCGCTTTACTACCTTGCGCGCATGCTCGACGCTGGCGAAGATCCGCTGTTTCTGGCGCGGCGAATCGTGCGCATGGCGGTCGAGGACATAGGTCTCGCGGACCCGCAGGCGCTTGTCGTCGCAAATGCAGCGAAGGACGCCTATGACTTTCTCGGCAGTCCTGAAGGGGAGCTGGCGCTTGCGCAAGCGGTGATCTACGTCGCGACCGCACCCAAACCCAACGCCGCCTATGTCGCCTACAAGGCCGCGCGGCGGCTCGCGCAGGAACATGGCTCGCTGATGCCGCCAAAAGTCATCCTGAACGCGCCGACGAAGCTCATGCAGGGCGAAGGCTATGGCGAGGGCTATGAATATGATCACGACGCGCCGGACGGCTTCTCGGGACAGGACTACTGGCCGGAATCGCTGGGCCGGCGAAAACTCTACAAACCCGTCGAACGCGGATTCGAACGCGAACTCGGCAAGCGGCTCGACTATTGGGAGCGGCTGCGCAAGGAGCGCGGCGAAAAATGACGCCCTTCTGTTTCATGTTTCAACCTTGCTCCCGCACCCGACAGCGGGTCTGAGTTTTCAGCAAAATCGAAAGCAACGACATGAACCTTGCTCCCCTCATCGAAGCGCCGATGCAGATTCAAGTCCATGTCGCCGCCGTCGCGGTCGCCATGGCGCTGGGGCCGGTGCAACTGCTCTTGCCGAAGGGCACGCGTGGACACGTGTTTTCGGGCCGAGTGTGGGTCGGCGCGATGGTCGTGACCTGCCTGAGCGCAATGCTCATTCTCGACCGCCCCTTTTCGCCCAGCATAGGGCCGTTCAGCTGGCTGCACGGGCTGGCGCTGTTCACGCTGGCGATGCTTTATCGCGCCGTGCGTCTCGCGAGAGCTGGCGACATCTGGCAACACCGCATCACGATGACCTGCCTGATCCTGTTCGCACTTGGGATACCCGCGATATTCGCCGTAGCCGTTCCGGGACGCATATTGAACAAAGCGTTCTTCGGTCCCACCGTTCAATCGCAGGCCTCTCGCTGACGCCTTACCGCTTCAGCAGACGCTGCAAATAATCCAGCTCTTCCACCGGACGTTCCGGCTGCCCCAGTCGGCGACGGACCTCTTCCTGAACGCGGCGCGCGCGTTGCGCCGGAGGCAGCCCCATCGGGTCGTAGCGCGAATGTGAATCGAATTGGCCGCTGGAGCCGGAGGCGCGTCCCAGCGGATCCTTGCCGGAGCCCTTGCCTGCGTGCGACTGGCCCGGCTGCCCGTTCTCGCTCTCTTCCTCGCCCTGCCCGTCGTCGCCCTTGCCGCGTTGCGCGAGTTCGTCGGCGCCGCGCCGCATGGCCTGTAGCGCGCGGCCCTGCGCCTCCACCGCCTTGCCGGCGCCAGCCTGCCCTTGCCCCAGAGCCTGCTCGGCCTCCTTCATCGCCTTGTCGGCTTCGTCGAGCTCGCTTGGCGCGCCCTCGCCCGAACGGCGCAAGGCCTCCCGCTGGTTTTCGAGGCGCTGGCGCAAGCCCTTCTGACGCTCGCCCGCGCCCTGCTGCGCGCCGCCGCGTCCCGCCTGCGGACGCCCCTGCCCTTCGGATTTCTCTCCCTGGCCCATGCCCTGATAGGTCTCGTCGCGCAATTTCTGCTGCTCGCGTGCGAGCTTGTCGAGTTCTGAAAGGCTCTGAGAGCGTTGCCGCGATTGCGCGCTCTTGCCGCTCGCGCCGCCCTGCGAAGGCTGGAGATTCTCCAGCATGTCGGTGAGCTGGTCGAGCAGTTCCTGCGCACGCGCCGTGTCGCCGGATTTGTTGGCCTGATCCATTTCCTGCAGCAGCTTGTCGAGATCGTCCTTGCTGATTTCGCGCGCGTCGCCATTCTGGCCTTGCGCGGCGTTGGGATCGCGGCCGCGCTTGGCCTGCTGCGACATGCCCTCAAGGAACTTCGCCATCGCCTCGCGCAATTCATCCGTTAGCTTTGCGATCTCCTGCTCGTCGGCGCCGCGCGCCAGCGCGTCCTTGAGGTTCTTCTGCGCCGCGCGCAGGTCGCGCTCGGCCTGCGAAAGATCGCCGTCTTCGAGACTGAGCGCCATCGCCCAGAGCAGATCGGCGACATCGCGCAAGTCGTCGTCGGTGCGCGGCCCGTCGAGCCCGCGCCGCGCGATGCGCAGCCCGAGATAGATCGAAGAAGGCGTATCGAAAGCGTCCGGCGCGATGGACAGTGCGTCGAGCGCGAGCCGCACTCTGGCGCGGTCCTCCGGATCGAGCGCCAGCTTGCGCCTTTGCTCGGCCAGCGCGCGGGCGAGCGGCTTGGACAAGCGGCGCTGCGGCAGCGTGATCTCGCGCGGGGGCGAAAGTCCCGCGTTGCCGCCTTCGTCGCGCGCCTCCAGCGTCAATGTCACGGACGCGCCCGCCCAGGGACTGTCGGAAAGATCGAGCGTCGCCTGCGTCTCGCCGCGCCCCTCGCGCTCCTGCGGCAGGCTCAGCGGCAACTGCGGCGGCGGATAGAGCGAGCGCCGCGCGCCGGGACGGCTCAGCAGCGCCTGCGCCCCGATCACGCCATAATCGTCGTCGGTCTTGTAGGAGAGCGTCATCGAACCGCGCAGATTGTTCTTCGGCGGCGCGAGCAATTCGATGCTGGGCGGACGGTCGGGGATCGCGGCGAATTCGAAGGCGCGACCGTCCGGCAGTTTCAGCCGCGCGGCGCCCGTCAGCTTGAACTTTTGCTCTTTGGCCGCCCCCTTCTCGGGCGCGGCGTTGTCTTCGACGGGCTCAAGCGCGCCCTCGACCGCCGCAGCGCCCGCGAAGCGCACATGCAAAATCGAATTGACCGGCGCCTCGCGCGTCTCGCCAATGTCCTTGTCATCCAGCACGAGGGCCAGCCGCCCGGTATAGGGCGGCGGATCGAGCCAGGCGTCGAAACGCACCGTCTCATGCGCGAGGCCCGCGCCGCGCCAGTCGAAGGCGGCGCGCAGGCGCTCGGCCTTCTTATCCCCGCCCACGAAGGCCATGCCCACCGCCGCCACCAGAGCCAGCGCGCGCAGGGCATAGGGGTCGAGCCTCGGCAAATCCGGCTGCGGCGGCGATATGGGCAGAGCCTTGAGCGCCCGCTCCAGCCGGCGCCGATGCGCCTCCCACAGCGTCGCCGTCGCGGGATCGGGGTCTTGTTGAGCGAGGCGATCCTCCAGCGAGGTCGCGGGACGCAGGCCGCTGGCGTCGGCGGCGTCGAGCCGCTTCAGCGCCACCCGCCGGCTCGGCAGGCCGCGCCAGACCTCCCGCACGAGCATGAACACCGCCGCCTGAACGAACAGCGCGACGCCCGCGACGCGCCACAGCGGGCCGACGTCAAGCCAGAGGCCGCTCCAGGACAGAGCCAGAAAGAACAGGCCCAGCGTCACGAGCGCCGCGCCAAGCCGCCAGAAGCGCTCGACGAGCAGCATCGCGCGCGAGCGCCGCGCCATCGCGTCCAGCGGCGTGGCGGCGGGCCTCTCGACCTTCTTGCGTGTCCAAAATCTCATTCGCGCTCCAGAAGCCGAGTTTATCCGATAGAATGGCCGTTGTAAGGAGAGTTTTCTCGGAAAAAAGGTCCATGACCCAGAGCGCCAAGAACGCCGACATCGTCTCCCCGCCCTCGCGCGACCTTGCCGCGCTGCCGCCGCAGGTCGCGGCGATCCGCGAGAAAATCCTCGCCGCTTGCGACAAGGGCGAGCTTGAGGCGCTGCGCATTCCGATCGACTGGAACGAGACACGGCCGATGTTCGAGCGCGGCGCCAAGAACCACCCGGCCGGGACCGACCCGATAAAGGTGCTGCATGCGCTTTCCTTCGACAGCCGGGGATTTGAAATCCTCAACATCGCCCGCGCGGTGCTGGCGGCGCCCTACGCCAAGATATTGCGCGGGCCGGTGACGATCTACGAATGGCCCGCCTTCCCCTCCCCGCCCGCGAATGAGGCGGAGGAGCGCGCGCAATGGAGCTGCGTCCGCTTCTTCGATCTCGCCCGCTCGCAGGAAGAAGGCCGCCCCCGCGTCATGCGCATGGGCTTTGGCGCCGATGGGGTGTGGCATTATTTCTGGAGCGAGGGGTGAGCGGCTTCCGTGTTTTCAAGGAAAGCGGTAGACTGCGCTCATGACGAAACTGCTCGAACAGGCTTTTGAAGCGGCGCGCGGCCTTCCACCTGCGATGCAGGACGAGATGGCGCGCGTGATTATGGCGATGACCGGGAGTGAACCGCCTGTCATCAAGCTAACCGCCGAGGAAGAAGCTTCCCTCGATGAATCTCTGGCGCAGGCCGAGCGCGGCGAATTCGCGTCCGACGAGCAGGTGCGCGCCATCTGGGCGAAGCATGGCCTGTGAAGCTACGCTACACGCCGCGCGCCGCCGCCGAGCTTGACGCAGTCCTCTCCTACATAGACGAGCGCTCGCCGCAGGGAGCGTGGCATGTGAAGAGGCGCATTCAGGAAGTGATCGCGCTTCTGTTGCGTCATCCGCGCGCCGGTCATCTCACGAGCAAGAGCGGTCTGCGCCGCATGATCGTTTATCCATACCCATACCTGATTTTCTATCGTGCGACTGAAACGGAAGTCATCATTCACGGCGTACGCCACAGCGCGCGGCGGCCTTTGTAGGCGCCGCGATGAGGCGGAGGAGCGCGCGCAATGGAGCTGCGTCCGCTTCTTCGATCTCGCCCGCTCACAGGAAGAAGGCCGCCCCCGCGTCATGCGCATGGGCTTTGGCGCCGATGGGGTGTGGCATTATTTCTGGAGCGAGGTGTGAGAGGCGGCGTTGGAGGGAGAGCGCTCGCTGCGCGCCGCATGTTTGGCGATGCATGCAGTTGAGTATTGGCGGGTCGAATGAGGCAATGGATAATGTCTTTTACAGAATTTTTTGAAAGCGATTCGCATGGCCAGCCGTTCAACTCCGACGACCCCAGAGCGCCCCTTCCATACTGTTGAACAAAAGAGGCAAGACATTCAGCGTTTGTTGAAACGCATCAGAGAATTAGAAGCGTTTGATCCCCAAACCGTTACTAAGCGATTTTCAGACCCGAACGTCAGGGCAATTCAGACGGCGATCGATCAGACCCTTGCGGCGGTATTTGGACACGGAACAGTCGACTATGGCCGTTTCCAAATGGCTGCGGACCTGGACAATGGCCCTGTTATCTTGAACATGGAATCAGATTGGCTTGGAGGCAGAGGAGGAGGCCGCCGAGACGAAACATTAGAGGCACGCCAATACGTTGCAGAAGGAAAGGAGCAAGCGCTCAGTCTCTTGCGCCAAGCGGTGCGGGGGCTGGAGGAGGAAATAGAGTTGGAAGTGCCCACAGTTCTCGGCGCGCCAATGAGAGCTTCGTTTTCCCCAGCATCGCGGAAGGTCTTTATTGTTCACGGGCGAGCAGACGGTCCTCGCGAGGCCGTGGCGAGATTTCTTGAACAACTCGGCTTTGAGCCGATTATACTACATGAACAAGCTAACCAAAGTAGGGCCGTTATCGAGAAGGTTGAAGCGCACAGCGATGTGGGCTTTGCAGTTGTGCTTCTCACACCTGATGACGAAGGCAACTTGAAAGGCGAAGCACCTCAACCGCGCGCACGACAGAACGTCCTTCTTGAACTTGGATACTTCATCGGCAAGCTGACCCGAAAGCGTGTTTGCACCCTTAAAGTTGGCGAGTTGGAAATTCCATCCGACTGGCGTGGCGTTATAGACGAACCCTTCGACGGAGCGTGGAAACAGACGCTCGCAAGGGAATTGCAAGCTGCTGCCTACGAGATTGATTGGAACAAGGTAATGCGTTGATGAATCAGCCCCTCGCCTTCGCCTGCTGCAGCCGGGCCCTTATCGGTTTAATCGGCGCGCGCTCTTTTTATGGCGTCTTTGAATTCTTCACCGCGCAAATTGGAACCCCCAACGCACACGGGTGTCTGCCCGCACGCCCTTCCGACACAAGTCACATAAAATCTTGCTGACTGGTTCGTCAGCCGCCTACCGGCTCACCCGCCCCACACCACGAATGAAAATTGTCCGGCCCCATCCCTCCCCCTTGCGGGGAGGGTGGCGCGCGTAGCGCGACGGGTGGGGGAACTACCGAATCCTTGGCGAGATGGCGCGGCCCCCCACCCGACCCGGCTTCGCCGGGCCACCCTCCCCGCAAGGGGGAGGGATTTGCGCCCCGCCGAACAGATTAAGCGGAAACCATCCGCGTACGCCGACGCCCCCTCAGCTCGCCGCTTTCACTTCCCGCTGCGCATAGCCCAGCCGGATGTTCAGCTCGTGCAGCAGCTTTTCCGCCGCCTCGGGGATATTCGTTCCGGGCGGAAAGATGGCGCTGGCGCCGGCCTCGTAGAGCGCGTCGAAATCCTGCTTCGGGATCACGCCGCCGACGACCATCATGATGTCCTCGCGCTTTTCCGCCTTCAGCGCGTCGCGCAGTTCCGGCGTCAGCGCCAGATGTCCCGCCGTCATGGTCGAGACG
>Ga0181534_10001889_pt1 | contig 13375 bp, 11 predicted proteins | sample PEATcosm2014_Bin_37_FD_119758 | JGI IMG/M metagenome (GOLD analysis project Ga0181534, IMG submission 119758) | Peatland microbial communities from MTU Mesocosm Facility, Houghton, MI, USA - PEATcosm2014_Bin17_10_metaG | ecosystem: Environmental > Terrestrial > Soil > Wetlands > Peat | place...
CCAGCGATAGATCGACTGGTCGTCGTCGCCGACGACGCACAGGTTGCGGTGGTCGCGGACGAACCCCTTGAGGAAGCGGTACTGCGCGGCGTTCGTGTCCTGGAATTCGTCGACGAGCAGGTAGTCGAAGCGCCTGCGCAGCGCGTCGCCCGCGCCCGACGGGTTCTCCTCGAGGAGCTTCACCATCAGGCCGATGAGGTCCTCGAAGTCGACCGCGTTCGCGGCGCGGAGCTGCTCTTCGTAGGCGCGGTAGATCTTGGGGAGCCACGGGTCCCCCACGTCCATCTCGTCGGGCCCGCGGAGCTCCTGCTTCTGCTTGTGGATGGCGCCGAGGCAGAGGCGCGGGGCGTAGCGCTTGTCGTCGAGGTCGAGCGCGCGGAGGGCGCGCGTGACGACCGCCTTCTGGTCGTCGGTGTCGTAGATGAGGAAGTTCTTCTTGAGGCCGATGGCCTCGCCGTAGCGGCGCAGCAGCTTCGCGGACACCGCGTGGAACGTGCCGACCCAGAGATCGCGCGCCAGATCCTCGCCGAGGAGCTTGCCGAGGCGCGAGCGCATCTCGCCCGCGGCCTTGTTGGTGAAGGTGACGGCGAGGATGCGGTACGGGGGGATGCGGCTCCGCGCGACGAGGTTGGCGATGCGGTAGGTGATGACCCGCGTCTTGCCGCTCCCTGCGCCCGCGAAGACGAGGAGCGGGCCGCCGCCGTGGACGACGGCGTCCGCCTGCGGCGGGTTGAGCTCGTCGGCGGGCGGGGGAGGAGCGAGCGGCATCACCTGGAGTGCCATAGGAGCACCGAGGGGCGCACGCAACCCGCGAGAGGGGAGTTGCCGCGTCGGCGAGAAGCGCTCGTCGTCGTGGGCGAGAAGGTCTATAAAGCGCTGCGATGTCCGAGAACCCCCCGACCCAGGAAGAATCGAAGGCGGAGGCCACGACCTCCGTCGAAGCCCCCGCCGCCGGTGACCCGCCCTCGGGCGATCCCCCCGCAGAGTCCGGCAAGCCCGCGTCGAAGCCGGAGGCTCCCTCCTCCGCGCCCGACCCGCTCGCCGAGGCGAGGGCCGAGGTCGCCAAGTTCAAGGACCAGTGGGTCCGCACCGCGGCCGACTTCGACAACTACAGGAAGCGGTCGCGCCGCGAGGTCGACGACGCCCGAAAGGGGGGGCGCGAGGAGACGCTCAAGGAGATGCTCCCCGTCTTCGACAACCTCGAGCGCGCCATCGCGAGCGCCCAGCGCGCCACCGAGGTCAAGCCCGTCGCCGACGGCCTCTCGATGGTGGTCCGGCAGTTCGTCGACGTCGTCGGACGCATGGGCATCTCGAAGATCCCCACCGTCGGCAAGTCGTTCGACCCGATGCTGCACGAGGCCATCCAGCAGGTGGAGACCGACGACCACCCGCCCGGCACCATCGTGTCCGAGATCCAGGCCGGCTACGTTCAGGGCGACCGCCTGGTGCGTGCCGCGATGGTCGTCGTCGCGAAGCCGCGCACGAGCGAGTCGGCGCCGAGCTGACCGCGCGCGGCGGGCCGCCCGCCGTCGGCCCTGGAATTTCCCCTCTCTGCAAGGGTTTCGTCGCCCTCCCGGGCTCCTTCGAGCCCGTCCGTTCGGGTTTCCCGCCGCCGAAGAACGTTGGTAGAGTTCTCGCGCCATGAACAAGGTCATCGGAATCGACCTCGGAACCACGAACTCCTGCGTCGCGGTCGTCGAGACGACCACGGGGTCCGACCGCATCGACGTTCGCATCATCCCGAACTCCGAGGGGGCGCGGACGACGCCGTCGATCGTCGGTTTCCCTGCGTCGGGCGAGCGCCTCGTCGGTCAGGCCGCCAAGAGGCAGGCCGTGACCAACCCGCAGAACACCGTCTACGCGGTCAAGCGCCTCATGGGGCGCAAGCTCACGTCCCCCGAGGCGCAGCTGCAGAAGCGGCTCGCGCCGTACGCCGTGGTCGAGGCCGCCAACGGCGACGCCTGGGTCAACGCGGGGGGGCGCGACATGTCGCCCCCCGAGGTGAGCGCGCTGATCTTGCAGCGCATGAAGGAGGTCGCCGAGGCGTACCTCGGTGAGGAGGTCACCGAGGCCGTCGTGACGGTCCCCGCATACTTCGACGACGCCCAGCGGCAGGCGACGAAGGACGCCGGGAAGATCGCGGGGCTCGACGTCAAGCGCATCATCAACGAGCCGACGGCGGCGGCGCTCGCGTACGGCCTCGAGAAGAAGCGCAACGAGCGCATCGCGGTCTACGACCTCGGCGGAGGCACGTTCGACATCTCGGTCCTCGAGATCGCCGACGGCGTCTTCAGCGTGAAGTCGACCAACGGCGACACGCACCTCGGGGGCGAAGACTTCGACCAGCGCATCGTCGACAGCCTGTCCGACGCCTTCCTGAAGGAGCACAACGTCGATCTCCGGAAGGACCGCATGGCGCTCCAGCGCCTGAAGGAGGCCGCCGAGAAGGCGAAGCACGAGCTCTCGTCGTCGCTCGAGACCGAGATCAACCTCCCGTTCATCGCCACCAACGCGAAGGGGGAGCCGCTCCACGTCGTCAAGAACATGAAGCGCGTGGAGCTCGAGCTGCTCGTGCACGACCTCGTCGAGCGCAGCATCGAGCCCTGCAAGAAGGCCCTCGATGACGCGGGCGTGACGCCGGCCGACATCCAGAACGTCGTCCTCGTCGGCGGCATGACGCGCATGCCGGCGGTGCAGGCGGCCGTGAAGGCGTTCTTCGGCAAGGAGCCGAACAAGGGGGTCTCGCCCGACGAGGTCGTCGCGGCCGGGGCCGCGCTGCAGGGCGCCGCGCTCGGCGGCGAGGCGAACGTGGAGGTGCTGCTCCTCGACGTGACCCCGCTGTCGCTCGGCGTGGAGACGGGGGGCGGCGTCTTCACGCCGCTCATCGCGCGCAACACCACCATCCCGACCGCCAAGAGCGAGATCTTCACCACGAGCGTCGACAACCAGCCGTTCGTGCCCATCCACGTGCTCCAGGGTGAGCGCAAGATGGCCGCCGACAACCGCAGCCTCGCGCGGTTCGAGCTGACGGGCATCCCGCCCGCGCCTCGCGGCGTCCCCAAGATCCAGGTCACGTTCCAGCTCGACGCCAACGGCGTCGTCAACATCGAGGCGAAGGACCTCGGCACCGGTCGCGCGCAGGCGATGACGGTGACTCCGACGAGCGGCCTGTCGATGGACGAGGTCAACAAGCTCGTCACCGAGAGCGAGGCGCACAAGGCGGGCGACGAGCAGCGCCGCGAGCTGGCCGACCTCCGGAACTCCGCCGAGACGCTCCTCTACACGACCGAGCAGGCCTTCGAGGGGTACGCCGACCTCGTCGAGGAGGACACGCTCGACCGCGCCCGCAAGTGCTCGGAGAACCTCCGCGAGAAGCTGACGAGCAACGCGCCGCTGGAGGAGGTCCGCGCCGCGTACCAGAAGCTCGAGGGAATGACGTTCGCCATCGCCGAAGCGCTCTACGGGGAGCCTCCCCCCGACGCTCCTGCGTGACTCGATCGTCCGTGCGAAGGGGGAGCTCTGCCTAGCCCGTCGCCGCCGACTTCGCGACCTCCGTCAGCAGTGACGTCACCACCTTCGCGAAGTGGTTCGGATCGGGCAGCGAGCTCCCCTCCGTGAGCAAGGCCTGGTCGTAGAGCACGCCGACCCAGTCGTTCACGCGCTCCTTGGCGCCGTCGTTCGTGATGGCTCCGCGCAGGTACTCGATGACCGGGTGCTTCGGGTTCACCTCCAGGACGCGCTTGGCCTTCGGCATCTCGTGCCCTCGGTCGCGCAGGAGCCGGTCGACGAAGCCGTGCGGACCGGCCCCCGAGAGCACGAGGCAGGCGGGAGAGTCGGTCAGCCGGTCCGAGACGCGCACGTCTTCGACCCTCTCGCCGAGCGCCTCTTTCATCCGCGCGAGCAGCGGGCCGAGCTCCGCCTTCTTCTCTTCTCTCGCCTTCTTCTCGTCGTCCGACTCGGTCAGCTTCAGGTCGGCCCTCATCGCCGACACGAGCTTCTTCCCCTCGAACTCGCGCAGCGCCTCGGCCGCCCACTCGTCGACCGGGTCGGTCATGTAGAGCACCTCGTAGCCGCGTCGCTTGATCTCCTCGAGGTGCGGCGAGCTCTCGGCCGCCGTCAGCGACTCGCCGAGGACGTAGTAGATGGCCTCCTGCGCGAGCGGCATGCGGAGGACGTAGTCGTGCAGCGACGTCAGCGCCGCCTTGTCCTTCGAGCTCGCGTACCTTAGGAGCTTCGCGAGGCGGTCCTTGTTCTCCCAGTCGACCGCGAGCCCCTCCTTCACCATCACGCCGAACGCCTTCCAGAAGACCGCGTAGTCGTCGGGCTTGTCTTCGGCGACGCGGTCGAGGAGATCGAGCGTCGCCTTGACGATCTGCCGCTTGATCGTGCGCGACGCGGCGGAGTCCTGCAGCACCTCGCGCGACACGTTGAGCGGCAGGTCCTCCGAGTCGACGACGCCGCGGATGAAGCGCAGCCACTCCGGGACGAGCTCTTCGCAGCGGTCCATGATGAGCACGCGCTTGACGAACAGGCGCACGCCCCGCTGCTCGCGCGTCATCCCGAGCTCGAACGGCGGCGCCTTGGGGATGAAGAGGAGCCCCGTCATCTCCTGCGTCCCTTCGAGCTTGAAGTGCGTGCGCGCGAGGGGCTTCTCGTGGTCGTGCGTCAGGTGCTGGTAGAACTCGTCGTACTGCTCGTCGGTGATGTCCGCCTTCGGGCGCTGCCACAGCGCGCTCGCGCGGTTCACCGTCTCGAGCTCGCCGTCGTTGGCGTCTTTGCCGTCGGGCGGCATGCGGATGGGGTGCGCGACGTAGTCGGAGTAGCGGAGCACGAGCTGGCGGAGGCGCCACGACTCGAGGAACTCCTTCTGGTCGGCCTTGAGATGGAGCGTCACGCTCGTGCCGCGCATGGCGCGCTCGGCGGGCTCCACGGTGAAGGACTTCTGCCCGTCGGACGACCAGAGGAACGCGCTCGCCTGCCCCGCGGCGCGCGAGAGCACGTCCACGCGGTCGGCGACGAGGTAGGCGCTGTAGAAGCCGACGCCGAACTGGCCGATGAGGCTGACGTCGGCCTTCGCGGCGCCGTCGCTCTTCTGCTTGAGGGCCTCGAGGAAGGCCTTCGAGCCCGATCTCGCGACCGTGCCGAGCTCCTTCGTCAGCTCGGCCTCCGTCATCCCCACGCCGGTGTCCTCGATGGTCAGCGTCCCCTTGTCCTTGTCGACGCGGATCCGGATCTCGAGCGACGCGTCGCCCGCCATGAGGTCGGGCTCGGTCAGGGCGCGGAAGCGGAGCTTGTCGAGCGCGTCGGACGCGTTCGAGACGAGCTCGCGGAGGAAGACCTCCTTGTGGCTGTAGAGCGAGTGGATCACCAGGTGGAGGACCTGGCTGACCTCGGCCTCGAAATCGTGGGTGTGCTTGGCGTCTTCGGACATGGCCCACCGATAAGGCGACGGCGCGAGGTGTCAACAGGGAGCCGCAGAACGCCTGCTCCCTGCTAGCATCACCCCCGTGCCCACGCCCCGTCGCCTCGCCCGAGTCGGCCCCTACGAGATCCTCGGAAAGCTGGGCGGGGGAGGGATGGCCACGGTGTTCCTCGGGCGCCGGCAGGAAGGCAATCACGAGCTCGCCGCCATCAAGGTCATGCTCGCCGACCTCGCCAAGGAGGCGCACTTCGTCCAGATGTTCGCCGACGAGGCCAAGCTCCTCGGCCGCCTCGACCACAAGAACATCAGCAAGACGCTGGAGGTCGGCCACGCGAACCACATGGGCTACATCGCCATGGAGGTCATCCTCGGGCGGACGCTGGCCGACGTCTGGGAGGCCGCGCGCGCCGCCGAGAAGCTCCTGCGCTTCGACGTCGCCGCCTGGATCTGCATGGAGGTCGCGCGAGGGCTCCACTACGCCCACGAGCTCCGCGGCGAGGACGGCAAGCCCTTCGATCTCATCCACCGCGACGTCAACCCGTCCAACATCTTCCTCGGCTACGACGGCACGGTGAAGCTCTTCGACTTCGGCCTCGCCAAGACGCAAGGCAAGGTCGCGCAGACGGCCTCGGGCATCGTCAAGGGCAAGGTGCCGTACCTGTCGCCCGAGCAGCTGGTGCAGCTGACGCTCGACCGGCGCAGCGACATCTTCTCGCTGGGCACGACGATGTGGGAGCTCACGACGCTCAGCCGCCTCTTCAAGCGCGACAACGACCTCGACACCATCCGGGCGATCCGCGACTCCGAGGTCCCCGACCCTCGCGTCCTCGTCGACGACTACCCCGACGAGCTCTGGAGCATCGTGAGGCGCGCGCTCGAGACCGACCGCGACAAGCGCTACCCGACCGCGAAGGAGCTCGCGGACGACCTCGAGGCCTTCGTGAAGAACCAGGGCACGACCGACCTCACCCCCTTCGTCGGCGCCCTGCTCGATCACCACTTCCCGGGCGAGCGGCAGAAGCAGGTCGACTGGCTGGAGCGCACGGCCGCGTCCCCCGTCATCAAGAACGTGAGGACCATGGAGCCGCCGGCGCCGATCCCCTCGGTGCCATCGCTGCGCATCGGCGACATCTCGATGCCGCTCGACCTCGTGCGACGGAAGAAGATCACAGCCCCGAAGCCGGGCTGAGCGGTCGCGGGCACGCACCGCAAGAGGAGCGACGACGCCGCACCTAACGCAGCGACACTCCGGGAGAAGGTCGCGACGCAGTGCAGGAGCAGCGACGACGTCGCACCTCACGCAGCGACACTCCGGGAGAAGGTCGCGACGCGGTGCAGGAGGAGCGACGACGCCGCACCTCACGCAGCGACGCTCCCGGAGAGGGTCGCGACGCAGTGCAAGAGGAGCGACGACGTCGCACCTCTCGCAGCGACACTCCCGGAGTGGGTCGCGACGCACTGCAAGAGGAGCGACGACGTCGCACCTAACGCAGCGACGCTCCCGGAGAGGGCCGCGACGCAGTGCAAGAGGAGCGACGACGTCGCACCTAACGCAGCGACACTCCCGGAGCGGGCCGCGACGCACTGCAAGAGGAGCGACGACGTCGCACCTGTCGCAGCGACACTCCAGGATAGGGTCGCGACGCACTGCAAGAGGAGCGACGACGTCGCACCTCGCGCAGCGACACTCCCGGAGAAGGTCGCGACGCAGTGCAAGAGGAGCGACGACGTCGCACCTCACGCAGCGACAGTCCCGGAGAAGGTCGCGACGCCGTGTAAGAGGAGCGACGACGTCGCACCTCACGCAGCGACAGTCCCGGAGAAGTTCGCGACGCCGTGCAAGAGGAGCGACGACGTCGCACCTCACGCAGCGACACTCCCGTAGAAGGTCGCGACGCAGGTTGCGCTGGACCGCGAGCCGGGCTCGATGCAAATGGAGAGCATGGCGTTCGAGGACCGCTTCAGTCAGCCGAAGGATGGCCACGAGCTCGTGGCCGTCGCGCTCGAGGGGGCGACGTTCTGGTGCCTGCGGTGCGGTGCTCTCTGGCTCGATGCGCGTCCCGGGGTGCGGGCGAAAGCCTGCTGGGAGGCCCCCGCTCAAGCCGGCCGCTCGCACTCGACCGAGGTTGCGCCCCCGTGTCTGCCCAACGAGAGCGCGGGCTCGGCCACCGCGGCGGGGGACGCGCGGCTGATGCTGCGGGCGCTCACGCACGGCTGGCGGTGCGAGGCGGTCCTCCTGCCGTCGCACGAGCGCATCGAAGCGTGGCGCTGGAGTCGCGAGGGGCCGCTCGGCGGCGAGGCCTGGAGCGTCGCGGGCGCTTGGGAGGATGGGCCGGTCGTCAACGAGGCCGTGCGGCGCGAGCTGCTCATTGGCGCCAGGGGAACCAAGTAGCCCCGCGAAAGGCGCTGCAAGACGGACGGCGGGCCGGGCGCGCTAATGCGGGCGGCAGCACTCGGGGACGAGACCGCGGACGATCGAGATCACTTGCGCCGCTTTCTCGAGGAACTCGTGTGCGCTCGGCACGACGTCCCGGTGCGGATGTCCCGCCCACAGGTTCAGGATCGTGGCGTCGATCGCGGCTGCCTCGGCCGCCGACTCCACGCGGAGGGCGTTGGTGTGGTTGTATCCGTCTTCGACCGGTGGCGTGCGGAGGTCGATGACGTGCCGGTAGCGCGCGAGCTCCGCGTCCCGGCTCGTCTCGTTGTCGTCGAAGAAGGAGGCAGGATCACCGGGCCAGTAGGCGGCGCCGTCGAGCGTCCCTCGGTCGCAGAGGATGATCGCCGCCGAGCGTTCCTCCACCGCGAGCCGCTCGAGCTCGCGCTGGACCCTGTAGATGGCGCGCTGCGCCGCGCGCCGGGCGACCACGTGCGGGCGCCGCGGGAAGCCACCGCCGAAGATGATGCCCGCAGCTTCGGGCAAGACGACGACGTGGTCGCAGAAGTGGTGGTGGATGATCTCGAGGATCGCGGTCTTGCCCGCCCCCGGCCCTCCCGTCAGCACCACGAGCGGCGGATCCTGGTGCTCGCGCGTACACCGGCAGTGCCATCGAGCCATCTCGCACTCGGGTCCTAGCAACCGTGACGCCCCATCGCCACGAGAACCGACGCTATCGTCGCCGCCATGACCCCCATCACCGTCACCCCGATCGCCACCGTCCACTCGAGCCGCACCGCCGTCGTCGACGACGCCTGGGACGCGGTAGAGGCGAGCATCGCCCTCGACCCCGCGCAGTTCACGCCGGAGGCCCTTGCCTCCCTCGACACGTTCTCGCACGTCGAGGTCGTCTTCCTGTTCGATCGCGTGGACCCGACGTCGGTCGAGACCGGGGCCCGGCATCCGCGGGGCAACCCGGCCTGGCCCCGCGTGGGGATCTTCGCCCAGCGCGGCAAGAACCGGCCGAACCGCATCGGGACCACGGTCTGCCGGGTCGAAGGGGTCGACGGGCTCACCCTGCGCGTCCGCGGGCTCGACGCCGTGCACGGAACCCCCGTCCTCGACATCAAGCCGTGGGTGGAAGAGTTCGGGCCGCGCGGCGAAGTCCGGCAGCCGCCATGGAGGACCGAGCTGATGCGGGCCTACTGGTAGGCGCCTGAAATGCGCCGCGAGCCCGCGCAACGGAGGTGCGTTGCCCGCATTGCTCGGACGGCAGAGACCGCGTAAAAGACGTTTCCCTTTCGAGGAGCTCCCCAAATGTCACGTTTTCGTTTCACCTCCGAGTCGGTCACCGAAGGACACCCGGACAAGATCTGCGACGCCATCTCCGACGCCATCCTCGACGGCATCCTCGCGCAGGACCCGAAAGCGCGCGTGGCGTGCGAGTCGCTGGCCAAGACGGGCATGGTCGTGGTCGCCGGAGAGGTCACGACGACGGCATGGGTCGACATCCCCGTCCTCGTCCGGTCCACGGTGCGCGAGATCGGCTACACCCACTCCTCGATGGGGTTCGACGCCGACACGTGCGCCGTCCTCACCGCGATCGAGAAGCAGAGCCCCGACATCTCGCAGGGGGTCACCGAAGGGGAGGGACTTCACAAGGAGCAGGGGGCCGGCGACCAGGGGCTCATGTTCGGCTACGCGACCGACGAGACCCCCGACCTCATGCCCGCGCCCATCAACTACGCGCACCAGCTCGCGAGGCGCCTCGCGCAGGTGCGAAAAGAGCGCGCGGTCGACTTCCTCCGCCCCGACGGCAAGACGCAGGTGACGCTCGAGTACGACAATGACGTCCCGGTCCGGGTCGACGCGATCGTCGTCAGCTCGCAGCACGACGAGGCGGTCAAGTACAAGACGCTCCGCGAGGCCATCCTCGACCTGGTCGTCGAGCGCGTCATCCCGAAGCGGATGATCGACAAGAACACGAAGTTCCACATCAATCCGACCGGGCGCTTCGTGGTCGGTGGACCCATGGGCGACTGCGGTCTGACGGGGCGCAAGATCATCGTCGACAGCTACGGCGGGATGGGTCGCCACGGCGGTGGCGCGTTCTCCGGGAAGGACCCGTCGAAGGTCGACCGGTCCGCCTGCTACTACGCGCGGTACGTCGCGAAGAACATCGTCGCTTCCGGCGTCGCCAAGCGGTGCGAGCTTCAGATCGCGTACGCCATTGGCGTGGCGCGGCCGGTCGGCGTGCAGGTCAACACGTTCGGGACGGGCAAGGTGAGCGACGAGAAGCTGGAGAAGTACGTCCTCGACCGGTTCGACATGCGTCCGAAGGCGCTCATCGACGAGCTGGGGCTCCTCGCCCCGATCTACAAGCCCACGGCGGCGTACGGCCACTTCGGCCGGAGCGAGTTCTCCTGGGAGAGCACGAGCCGGGCGGCACAGATCGCCGACGATCTCATGGGCGGCTCCGTCTCGATCAAGGGCAAGTCGACCCACCACCTCGGCGCAGAGGCGAACGGCTTCGCCCACGGGGCTTCGCTGAACGGAAGCTCGCACAAGGGCAAGAACGACAAGGCCAAGGCCGCGAAAAAGGACAAGAAGAACAAGAAGAAGGGCGGCGGTCTCTCCGTGCGCGCGTGACGCGGCCGCGTGTGTGGAGGAGCGCCGCGCTCCTCCCGTCTCTCTGCTTCTCTTGCCTCCTCTCTGCCCTGCTCGCCGCGGCTTCGGCCTGCGCGGACCGGCACGTCGTCGCGCAGCCTGGACCGCCCCCGCCCCCCTCGGTGGCGGCGCCCGAGGACGTGATCATCGTTCCGCTGGAGGTGGTCGCGCTCCGGTCGGAGGCGTGGCCAACGACCAGTGTTTCCGCGACGTTCGAGGCCGGGTTACCCCGCCTGCTCGATGACTTGAATGCGATGTTCGAGGCGGGCCACGTCCGCTTCGCACTCGCGGGCGTCACCCAGACGGTGCTCATCGCGCACGACGGCGGTCCGATGAAGCCGACCGTCGCGCAGGTGATCGAGGCGTTACCCCCCGTCGCCGCACCGCGAAACGGACTCCGGGTCTACTTCGCGGGCGGGCTCGATGTGAACGGCGTGGCGGTCGGGACGCGTGCCGCGCTCGTTGCCGAGCGTGCCCAACTCCGCCGGGTCCACGGTGGGAGCGAGGACCCACCTGCTCGAGTCACGGGACACATGGTCGGCGGACTCCTCGGGCTCGAGGCAGTAGGTCAGGAAGCAAACCTCATGGCGCTCGGGACGTCGGGGGCAGACCTCGACGCGGGCCAGATCGAGACCGTCCGCGCGCGGGCAAGACGCCTTCTTGTGGAGCAGCGGCTCACGGCGCCGTGAGCGGGATGAACTCGCACGGACAATCGGCACTCCGGGCAACACGGCTGCCTGCCGCCGGCGGTCAGAAGCGGATGCCGTTCTCCGCCCGGTGCTTCCACCACCGGTAGCCCAGCACGGCGGCCGGCACCGTCGCGGCGGCGACGATGACCACCGGAAAGTGGACGACCCCCAGCGTGACCGCAGCCGCCGTCGCCACCCCGGCCCGCACGGCCTTTCGCTTCGACTCTGCCACCACCTCCGAACGGTTTCCGCTCATCGTCCAAGCTTGCGCACGGAAGCGCTCGAGCGCAATACGGCTCGCGCGCTCCGCCGGCGAGAAGCCCTTGTGTTTTCGCGCCTGGCGCGGCAATTTGTCCGCCGCGAGGGGACGGGCGGGGCGTCGCTGAATATTGGGCTCTCCGAACCGTCCGATTGACAGAGGCCAGTTGGACGTTTCAACTGATGGCGGCGCGGGACGGTCTAGGATATCAACGCCGCAGTCCTCGGAGTGCTTCACACCCGCTTTGGAGAAAACCCCATGAATCGTCTGCAGCTCTCAGTTCCGGTCATCGCCTGCCTCGCCTCTCTCTACGCGACGGGCTGCGCCGCCGAGGTCCACGCGAATGTCCCCCCGCCGCGTGCGGAGGTCGTCGTGACCGCCCCGCCGCCGCCGGCCGTCAAGTCGGAGATTGTGGTGACCACGCCGCCCCCGCCCCAGGTAGCCGTCGTTGCGACGCCGCCGGTCGTCGAGGTCGTGCCGCAGGAAGTGGTCGTGAAGACCCAGCCGCCGGTGGAGCGCGTGGAAGTCATTCCCGTGGCCCCCAGCCCGCAGCACGTCTGGATCAAGGGGTGGTGGCACTGGGACGGTGGCAACTGGGTCTGGAACCCGGGGCACTACGAGGTCGTGCGCGTCGGATACCACTGGGTGCCCGCGCACTACGCGGCTCGCGGCGGCGCCTGGGTCTACATCGCCGGCCACTGGGGTCGCTGATCGCGACCGGCCCGCTCGAGGGCTGGTCGTTCGGGTAGTAACGGGACGCTTCGGCGTCCCGTTTTTCATTTGGCGCCTCGACGCGAGCTGGCGTGGTCACCGCCCTGACCTACACCTCACGAGCGAAACAGTGGAGCTGACGGGGATCGAACCCGTGACCTCATGCATGCCATGCATGCGCTCTCCCAGCTGAGCTACAGCCCCGAAACGGGAAGACGGCTTCTACTGCGTCTCCGTCCGCATGTCCTCCGAATTCGACTACTTCAGGTCTGGCGGGGCGATGACCGTGATCGTCGTTTTCGTCGAGACTCCGGCCCCAGCCCAGCCATCCATGGGCTCGGTGGCGTTCGGCACGAGAGCGCCGAGGCCGCTCGTCGTGCTGATCGTCACCAGCTGGGCGGGGTTGTGGGCGAACCCATAGACCGTCCCCTGCCAAGCCCCGAGACCAAAGAGCTCGCCGAACTGCGTGCCGGGGCCGAGCGCGTTCGTCCCACCGCCGTAGACCCCAGCGAGTAGCGAGGCCGCCCGGGTGCCGCTCGTGTAGGCCATCTCGAGCGCCTGCATGTCGATGCCGGCCAGGTAGTCGTCGGTCTTGGTGCAAGACGACCCGCCGCTGCTGCACGAGCGAATCGTCGCGAGCCCGGTCGGAGCTCCCATCGAGTTGAAGTAGAAGACGATGTCGCCGGAGACGCCAAGGATGTCACTGGGATGCGCAGGGTTCGACCCAAAGTTGCCAAGGTCGGAGAGCGCGCCCGTCGCAGGATTGATGGCCCAGAGCTCGCCGTTGCCGTCCCCCCCGACGAGAGTCTCGTTGGGGCCGAGCACCCCTGCGGGGGTGAATGCGAGGGCGTAGAACGACTGGTTCTGCTGAACGGCGATGGCGACCCTGTTGGTGAGCTGCACCGTCCCGGGGCTGGCAGGGAGGACGGCTTTGTAAACCGCGACTTCGCTGTTGATGTAGACGTCGCCGGCTGCGTTCACGGCGCAGTCGGTGGCCCCTTCGCTGCTGCTCCCGAAGCCTGCAAAGGCGCCGACGAGCGTCACGTTGTTGGTGGCCGGGTCGAGCGTGTAGAGCGACGTGTCGGTGTCCGCGTAGATCGTGGTGACCGTCGGACCGCTGCTCGTCGGGTTGCCGGCGTCCTGCTCACTGAGCATCTGCATGCTCGACGTGAAGGTCCCCGTGTTCCCGGTCGAGCCCACGCTGAAATCGATGGACCCGGTCGTGGAGCTCCCCCCGTCCGTGGATCCGAAAC
>Ga0181534_10001890_pt1 | contig 13363 bp, 8 predicted proteins | sample PEATcosm2014_Bin_37_FD_119758 | JGI IMG/M metagenome (GOLD analysis project Ga0181534, IMG submission 119758) | Peatland microbial communities from MTU Mesocosm Facility, Houghton, MI, USA - PEATcosm2014_Bin17_10_metaG | ecosystem: Environmental > Terrestrial > Soil > Wetlands > Peat | place...
ATTGCGACTTCGCCGAACAGGAATCGGTAACCACCGAGACCGGCCGGCTGCGCCCCGATCTGGTGGTGAAGTTGCCGGGGGGCAAAGTGGTGGTGGTCGACGCCAAGACGCCCCTGCAAGCGATTCTGGATGCCTTCGAAACCAGCGATGAGGAAGCCCGCCGCGCCTGCCTGGCCAATCATGCGCGGCAGGTGCGCGACCACATGAACACGCTCAGCGGGAAGAAATATTGGGAGCAGTTCGAAGCCACGCCGGAGTTTGTGGTGATGTTTCTGCCGGGTGAGACCTTCTTCAGCGCGGCGCTGGAGCAGGATTCCGGCTTGATTGAGCATGGCGTATTGAGCCGCGTAATTCCGGCCTCGCCCACCACTTTGATTGCGCTGCTCAAGGCCGTGGCCTATGGCTGGAACCAGGAAAAACTCGCCCGCAACGCGCAGCAGATCAGCGCGCTGGGCAAGGAACTGCATGAGCGGCTGCGGCTGCTGGCCAGCCACATCACCTCGGTGGGTACGGGGCTGGACCGGGCGGTGGAATCGTATAACAAGGCGGTGGGATCGCTGGAGAGCCGGGTACTGGTCTCGGCGCGCAAGTTCTCCGAGCTGGGTGCGGCTGTGGCGGAGGATATTCCCGAGCTGGCGCCCATCGAAACCACGGCGCGGGCGCTTTCGTTCGAGTGGGATGAAGAGCCCGAGGCGTTGCCTTCCGGCGGCGAACCAGAACGCAAGGCCGGTTGAGGGACGCGGCTGGGTCCGCTTTGCGTCGGTCTCTTTTGTGTCGGTCTCTGCGTTGCCGAGCTTTGCCGTGAAACCCCCTCGGGGCAGAGATGATCCGGATCGAAAAAAACTACAGATCGATCTGCCTAAGGTCTTTTAAATCAATTGCTTCCATGAGTCCCGGTCTGAGGTAATCTGGCTAAAATATTGATAACAGGAAACTTGTCCGTAAAATATTGCATTCGTTGAAGTTAGCTTATGGATATTTTAGTTTGGTCTTATAATGCGCATTGAGATAGGATGGCAGGTTTGGTAATCCAGGTCAAGGGAATTCTGAGAACGATAGTGGCTCAGTTTGATTGGGATCACCCTGGGGCCAGCACAGCAGAGTCCTCACCGGGCTTGGGCCCGGTTCGGAATGACCAGAGGCTCCACCTTTTTTCTCTTGGCGGTGTGGTTTGCGTGGGTTCCGTCTTTGCCGCAGCGGTGAACGCTGCGCTACCCAATAGCCAATAAGCCTATCCGCGACCGGAAGTAAAGTTTTTCCCAGCGCTGCGGGCACCACGCTGCGGGCACCAGGATGTTGCGGCGGAAGAAGCTCCGCTTCGAGCCGCTAAAGAACGCTGCGCGAGCGCCGATAGCCAAGGGGGAAAGATCCTGCCGGGCAGGCAGGGCGGACCGTCGTCCTCTTCGAGGCATTGATCGCATGCGTGAGGAACCGAGCGAGGACGCGAGACCGAGGGCCGAGGCCGCGATTCCTTCCGACGGTGGGAAACGTCCCGATCCAGGAGTGGGAAGGTCGCCGACCCAATCGGAGAGGCGGCTGCGCCGACAGGTGACGGGAGGGATCGCCGCCAGCATCTTCCTGACCGGGCTTCTTGGCTTCCTTTCCTGGCAAAATACCCGGCAAGCGGCGGAGGATGCAGCCTGGGTGGCGCATACGCATGAGGTCTCGACCGGGCTGGAGCGTGCCCTACGTCATCTGGACGACGTGGAAGCTGGCGGCCGCGGATTTGCCCTGACCGGCAACCAGATTTTTCTGGAACCCTACGAGTCCGGCCGATCTGGGGTGGGCGAGGATCTGCGAGCCTTGCGAGCACTCATCGTGGACCCCGTTCAGGAACGGAATCTGGAGCGACTGGCGATCGAGGCCGAGGAGCGGATCGATTTATCGATCGAGACTGTGCTTGTAAGGAAAGAAACGGGGAAAGAACCCAGCGAGGCTTTTGTTTTGCGGGGCAAGCAATCCATGGATGCGGCGCGGGCCACCATCGCCGAGATGGAGGCCGAGGAAAGCAGGCTGCTGGAGCGACGCACGCAACGGGCGCGCCGGGCGGAGCATCGATCGACGACGGTGATCCTGCTGGGCTCGATTCTGGGGAGTATCTTCCTGGCCCTCGCGGGCGCGCTGGTGAGGCGCGAGATTGCGATCAACGCCAGGGTCCGAGCCCAGTTAAGCGCTCTGAACGCCGAGCTGGAGCGGCGCGTAGCCCAGCGCACCGCGGACCTGGAGAGCAGCGAGGGGCGTCTCTCCGGCATTGTGCAGTCGGCGATGGACGCGATCATCACCACCGACGATCAACAACGGATTCTGGTTTTCAACAAGGCGGCGGAGACCATGTTCCGCTGCTCCGCCGCGGGAACCATGGGGCAACCGATCACGCGCTTGATTCCGGAGCGCTTCCATGCCCGGCATGAGGGACACTTCCGGAAGTTCGCGGAAAACGGGGCCACGACCCGGGCCATGGGGGGCCTGGGGGCGATCTGGGGGATTCGCGGCGATGGCCAAGAGTTCCAGACTGAGGCTTCCATCTCCCACATCCGTGTAGCCGGCAAGAGCCTGCTGACCGTGATTCTGCGCGACATCAGCGAGCGGGTGCAGGCGCAGGCGGTGCGGGAACGCCTGGCCGCGGTGGTGGATTCCTCCGACGACGCCATCCTCAGCAAGGATCTGCAAGGGATCATCAATGCCTGGAACCGCGGGGCGGAGAGGATTTTCGGCTACACAGCGGCGGAGGTGATGGGCAAGCCCATGCTGATGCTGTTTCCCCCGGAGCGGGTAGAGGAAGAGGCCGACATTCTGGCGCGCATCGCCCGTGGCGAGAGCGTGGAGCACTTTGAAACCGTGCGGGTGAGAAAGGATGGGAGAAGAATCGACGTCTCGGTCACGATCTCGCCGATTCGCGACGCGCGCGGAATCATTGTAGGCGCTTCGAAGATCGCCCGCGACATTACCGAGCGCAAGTTGGCGGAACGCCGGTTGCGGGAGAGCGAAGAAAACTTCCGCCGGCTGTGGAACTCGATGGACGAAGCCTTCTGCACCATCGAGGTGCTCTTTGATGAAGATGGCAAGGCCGTGGACTATCGCTTTCTCGAGGTGAATCCGGCGTTCGCCAAGCACACTGGCATGGAGAATGCGCAGGGCCGGAGAATCCGCGAGATCTATCCGCGGCAGGAGGAATCTTGGTACGAGATACTGGGCGAGGTCGCGCGCACCGGGAAGGCCGTGCGCTTTGAAAAAGAGGCGGCGGAAATGAACCGCTGGTTCGAGGTACACGCGTTTCGCATGGGAAAAGTGCAAGAGAGGAAGGTGGCGATCTTATTTAATGACATCAGCCGGCGGCGGGAGCAAGAAAAGGAACTGCGGGAGAGCGAGGATCGCTTCCGGCTGTTTGTGGAGCATGCGCCAGCGGCGCTGGCCATGTTCGACCGCGAGATGGGCTACTTGCACTGGAGCCGGCGCTGGCAGATGGACTATGGTCTGGAGGGTCGCGACCTGCGCGGGGTCTCGCACTACCAACTCTTCCCGGAAATTCCCGATCGCTGGAAGGAGGTTCATCGCCGCGTGCTGAAGGGCGAGGTGCTGCGCGGGGAAAATGACCGCTTTGACCGTCCCGACGGCAGCACGCAGTGGATACGGTGGGAGGCGCGTCCGTGGCATAACCGGAGGGGAGAAATCGGCGGCATTGTGATCTTCGCGGAAGAAGTGACGGAACGCAAGGAGGCCCAGGACCGGCTGGCGGCACAGGCTGGAGAACTCGCCCGGCAGGCCGAGGAACTGCTGCGCTCGCAGACCGCGCTGGAGGCGCAAAAGCTTATGCTGCAATCCGTTCTGGACAGCATGGAGGAGGGTCTAGTGGCGGCCGACGAAGAGGGGAAATTCATTCTGTGGAACCCGGCCGCGAGCCAGATTCTTGGCCTGGGTGCAGCGAACCTGGCGAGCGCGGATTGGGTGCGGCACTATGGGCTGTACCGGGAAGACACGATCACACCCTTCCCCGTGGATCAACTTCCCCTGGTGCGCGCGCTGGGCGGCGAGTCGAGCCACATCCAGATGTTTGTGCGCAATCCCGAGATGGAGGAAGGGATCTGGATCGAAGTCAGCGGCAGTCCCTTGAAGAACAAAAGCGGGGCGGGGTGCGGTGGGGTGGTGGCTTTCCGCGACGTCACCCAGGCGCGCGCGGCCGAGCGCGAGATCCGCCAGCTCAACGAAGAACTGGAAGAGAAGGTACGGCAACGCACCGCCGAACTGGAGGCGGCCAACCGGGAACTGGAATCGTTTACCTATTCGGTGTCGCACGATCTCAGGGCGCCGCTGCGGCACATTGGCGGATTCTCGAGAATCCTGATGGAGGATTTCGGCCCGGAGTTGAGCGCGGAGGCGCGGCGGCACTTGGAGAGGATCGAAGAGGGGGTGCGGCGGATGGGGCAACTGGTGGATGAATTGCTGAACCTGGCGCGGGTGGGGCGGCACGCGCTGAAGCTGCAACCTACCCGGCTGAACGGGGTGATTGAAGAGGTGATCAGCATGCTGCAGCCGGAGATTTTAAACCGCAAGGTAATCTGGAAGGTCGCGGAGCTGCCGGCGGCGGAGTGCGATCCGGTGCTGATCAAGCAGGTGTTTCAGAATTTGATGGCGAACGCCTTGAAGTTTACCCGGCCGCGGGAGTTTGCCTTGATCGAAATCGAGAGCCGCCAGGAAGCAGGGGGAATGGTGATTGCGGTGCGCGACAACGGGGTGGGCTTCGATATGAAGTATTGCGACAAACTGTTCGGCGTTTTCCAGCGGCTGCACCGTGCGGAGGAGTTCGAAGGGACAGGCATTGGGCTGGCGACGGTGCATCGGATTCTGCAGAAGCATGGCGGGCGGATTTGGGCAGAGTCGGAATTGGATAAGGGAGCGACGTTCTGCTTTAGTGTGGAAGCGGCCAAAGCGGCAGCGCCGGAAGCTGAAAGCCATGGCCTGGCCGCGGGTTCGCAGTAGGCCGGCGGGCGCGAGTGCGGAAGAACTCGGCCGAGATGGAAACCGGGCACCGGGGCTGAAGCCCGAGATCTTTTCCGAGCACTTACGCGGCTCTGAAGAGCCGCTCTTCTACGTTGGCGCTTCCTCGGTCGCGCTTCCAAGTTGGCGCTTCCACATCGACGGCTTCCACATCGACACTTCCACGGGTGAGCTTCAACCTTGGCCATTCCGCGTTGGCTCTTCCAAGGTCGCCCAGACACTTTCGCCGAGGCGCGGGTGGCAGGGCACTGAAAAGTTCTCCCCAGCCTGGGGGAGCCGCGCCCGGCAGAATCGTTGATGAGGCGGCCTTTAGCATTTGGATTGCCTTCCCCGCCAAAGATTCGAGTGCGAGGCCATCCGAAGGTTCGCTGGCAGGGCATACACCGATGTCGCTCCGGGCGCCTCAAGGCGCCGAGAAGCCCGCCGATAGCTCAATTAGCGAGCCAGCGTTCGCCTCCCGCAGACCTCCGAGCTACTTTGAGGAACTTGATTGTGAGTGCCAATGAATACGAGATTCTGCTGGTGGATGACAGCCGGGACGACGTCGAGCTGACCCTGCATGCGCTGCGTGGGGAGCGGTTGGCCAACCGCGTGTTTGTGGCCCGGGACGGGGAAGAGGCGCTGGATTTTCTTTTCTGCACCGGGCCCCATTGCGGGCGCGCCTTCGAGCATCCTCCCAAGCTGGTGCTGCTGGATCTGAAGCTGCCGAAGGTGGATGGGTTGCAGGTGCTGGAGCGGGTGAAGGGCGACGAGCGCACCAAAACGATCCCCATCGTCATGCTGACTTCGTCGAAAGAGGAGCGCGACCGGGTGCGCGGTTACAAATTGGGCGTGAACAGCTATCTGCAGAAGCCGGTGGACTTTGAGGACTTCCGGAAAATCGTGAAGCTGCTGGGGCTGTACTGGCTGGTGGTCAACCAGCCGCCGGTGGCCGACCGGGCAGGGGAGTTGGCGGAGCCGGCGAAATGAGCGGCACGGAGACGGTGGTGGCAGGAGCCAGCGCCTGCAATGCGAGAACCGCACTCAGGGCTTTGCTGATCGAAGACAGCCCGCTGGACGCCGAACTGGTGCTGCGCGCCCTGCGAAAAGGTGGTTTCGAGGTGGACTCTGCCATCGTGCAGGACCAGAGCGCCTTTTTGAGCTGCTTGCACGCCCAACTCCCCGATGTGGTGCTGGCCGACTATAACCTGCCGAACTGGGAGGGCATGGAGGCGGTGGGGGTGCTGCGGCGGGAGGGTTTGGACATCCCGCTGATCCTGGTGTCGGGGGCTTTGGGCGATATGACGGCAGTGGAGTGTATCAAACGCGGGGCCACCGATTACGTTCTGAAAGATGGGTTGGCGCGTTTGCCGGAAGCCATCCGGCGAGCCTTGCAGGAAAAAGAAGAGCGCCTGCGGCGGCGCCAGGCGGAGCAGGATTTAGCCCGCAAGGTAGAAGAACTGGCGCGCTCCAACGCCGACCTCGAGCAGTTTGCCTACATAGCCTCGCACGACTTGCAGGAGCCGCTGCGTATGGTCACCGCCTATACCCAGTTGCTGGGAGAACGCTATGGCGGCAAGCTTGACGCTGATGCCGACAAGTTCATCGGCTATGCCACGGAGGGGGCGCAGCGCATGCAGGTGCTGATTCAGGATCTGCTGGCCTTTTCGCGGGTCGGCCGGAGAGAAGTACCCCGGCAGAAGATCGATTGCAACGCGTTGCTCGAAGAGGTGCAGCAATCGCTGGCCGCGGCCATCGCCGAGAGCAGGGCCGTGATCATACACTCCGCCCTGCCCACATTGTGGGCGGATCGCACCCAGATGGGGCAACTTTTCCAGAACCTGATCGGCAATGCCATCAAGTTCCGGGGAACGGAGCCGCCCAAAATTTCCGTGGGGGCGGAAAAAAATGAGCAGGAGTGGCGTTTTATGGTGAGCGATAACGGAATCGGCATCGCGCCGGAGTATGCGGAAAGTGTCTTCGCGGTTTTTCAGCGCCTCCACGCGCGCTCGGAATATCCCGGCAACGGCATCGGATTAGCCATCTGCAAGAAGATTGTCGAGCGCTATGGGGGGAAAATCTGGGTGGAATCCCGGAGCGGGGCGGGTTCTACTTTCATCTTCACCTTACCGCTGGTTGATTGCAGCACCGATAGTTGCAGCACCAATGAGGTCGGAAATTCATGAGAACCGGCTTAGTCTTGCTGGTGGTGGACGACAATCCCGCCGATGTAAACCTTGCGCGGGAGGCCCTGGCGGGAAGCCCGATGCACAGCGAAATTTCCGCCTGCAAGGATGGCGAAGAAGCCTTGGCATTTCTGCACAGGGAGGGAGGGTATGCGGGTACGGCGCGTCCCGATCTGATGATTCTGGATCTGAGCCTGCCGAAAATCAGCGGCTTGGCGGTGCTGGCGGCGATGAAATCCGATCCTGACCTGAAGCGGATTCCGGTGGTGATCTTCAGCACCTCGAGGCTGGGCCGGGACATTGCCCGCAGCTATGAACTGGGGGCGAATTGCTACGTCAGCAAGCCGGGAAATCTCAAAGACTTCCTTTTCACCATGCAGTCGATCGAGCAATATTGGTTCGGGCTGGCGAGCCTGCCCGCGCAAGGAGAGTGAACGATGGAGGAGCGCGCCACCCAAGTGCTGCTGATCGAAGACAATCCGGGAGACGCCGATCTAGTCCGGCTTCGGCTGATGGAAGGCAAGAGCCCGGTGAACGTGAATTGCGTCACCCGGCTCTCCGACGGGTTGACCTCGCTGAGCAGCGCAACCCCCTCGGTGGTGTTGCTCGACCTGAATCTTCCCGACAGCCACGGGGCGGATACGTTTCGCCGGGTGCGGGACCACTCGCCGAACGTCCCCATCGTGGTGCTTTCGGGCATGGACGATCAAGCGCTGGCCGAGCGAGCCGTCCATCAGGGAGTGCAGGATTACTTGATCAAGGGAGATATTTCCAGCAAGCATCTGGAGCGGGCGATTCGTTACGCGGTGGAACGCCAGGCCTTGACTTTGTCGCTGCAGATTGCGCAAAAGCAGCAGCTGGATTTCAAGAATCAATTTCTCGATCATGTTTCGCACGAGTTGCGCACTCCGCTGACCTGCATCCACCAGTACGTAACCCTGCTGCTGGACGGCATCGCCGGTCCCGTGTCGCCGGATCAATGCGACCATCTGAAGACGGTGCTGAAGAGCGTGAATCAGCTGCACGCCATGCTGCGCGACCTGCTGGAAGCCACCCGGGCGGAGACGGGAAAGATGCGCATCGAGCTGCGCTGCGTGGCGCTGGGAGAGCTGATTCACCAGACGATGGCCATGCTGCGGCCGGCCGCCGACGGGAAAAAGATTGGGCTGGAAGTGGGCCTGGACGTGAACTTGCCGCTGGTGCTGGCGGACCCGGACAGGGTGCTGGAAGTGTTGATCAATCTGGTGGACAACGCCATCAAATTCACGCCGCCTCACGGAGCGGTGATGGTGCAGGCCAACCTGGTGGAGGCCGATCCCAGCGCGGTTTACATCTCGGTCAGCGATACCGGCCGGGGCATTAATCCCGAAACCAAAGCGCTGATCTTCGAGCGCCTGTATCAGGACCCGGAATCGGTGGATGGCAACCGCTCCGGCCTGGGCCTTGGCCTGTTCATCTGCCGGGAGATCGTGCGCCTGCACGGGGGGCGCATTTCGGTCTCCAGCGAGCCCGGACAGGGCAGCACTTTCACTTTTACTCTGCCCACGTACTCGATGGCCAAGCTGCTGACGCCGGTGGTGATTTATGAGGGCCGAATGCGCCCCAGGTTCGTCCTGGTGCGCGTCGAACTCATACCGCTCAGCAATCCTCCCCGGGGAAACTGGAAGGAAACCGCGCAGCAGTGCCGGGACATCGTGGGGCGGTGCCTTTATCTCGACAAGGATTTACTGCTGCCGCCGCTGGGCACTTCAGGCGCCGGGGAAAGTTTTTTTATTGCCGCCGCAACCGATCTGGAGAGGTCGGGAATCATGACCACCCGGATCCGCGAACAACTCGAGCGCATTCCCGATCTCAAGAACAAATGCACCGTGACCATTATGGCGGCCCAAGTCGAACTTCCGCCCGCGATCTTCAGCCAACCACTGCAGGATCAAGTGCGGTGCATGGCTGATACCTTGACGCAAATGATCAAGGAAAGCCTGAAAAGAAAGTCTTCCGGCGGGGCAAAGCTGGTGCGCACTTGCCATTAACCCAACCTCAACTGGCGGCAAAGGAGAAGTTCAAATGCAAAATCCGAAAATTCTGGTAGTCGACGACGATCCCGATCTGGTGCGGGCCTTACGCCTGCGTTTACGCGCCAAGAACTATGACGTAGCCATCGCCTCCGACGGTTACACGGCATTGGCTTCGGCCCAGAAGGAACATCCAGCCTTGATCATTCTCGACCTGGGGTTGCCAGTGGGCGATGGGTTTGTCGTGCTGGAGCGCTTGCAGAAAAATGACACGCTGGCCAGCATTCCGGTCATTGTGCTGAGCGCCCGCGACCCGCAAAGCAACGAGCAGCGCGCGTTGAAGGCAGGGGCGGCGGCATTCTTTCAGAAACCCGCCGACAACGACGAGTTGTTGAACGCCATTTATCTCAACCTTTCGCCGGGACAGCCCCATACCGCGCACTGGCCATCGTAGCAAGGGCCAGCCGCTTTTGACCGCGAGATGCTGCCCCGCCCTTGTCGCCGGTTGTGCGAAAGGGCGGGGATTTGACTTCCCTTCCCCAGACTCGAGGGCCCAACTACCCACCGTTCCGGCCTATGGGGAGGAATAACGGTATAGTCGCGCCATGGCGACCATGTGATCCACATCTCGGAGGCGGAAGCGCTCGACAACTTCGCTGAAGTACTGGCGCACGTGCGAGGCGGGGCGGAGGTCGTGATCGAGAGAGATGCGCTCCCCGTGGCCGTCGTGCGACCCGCGATCGACGAGTCGCGGCCACGTCTTCTCTCCGACTCCATCGCGCTGGCGAGGAAGCAGTCCGAAGAACTGGGATACGAACCGACGCTGGATCCCAAATTCGCTGCCGATCTCGAAGACATCATCAAGAGTCGCAAGCCCCGCGAAATCCGTTATGGGAATAGTTCTTGACACCAGCGTGCTCATCGCCGGAGAGCGCCGGGGCGAAAGCGTGCAGACCATCATCGAGCGGCTGCTGACGAGGCAGGGAGAATAGGACGCGGCGTTCTGGGTCGTGACTTTGATGGAACTAACGCACGGCGTCTATCGCGCCCGCACCGATGCCGAAGGCGAGCGACGGAGGGTCTTCACTCAAGAACTGCGCCGCGATGTGGCGGTTCTTCCGGTGACGGCGGAAATCGCAGAACTGGCGGGCCGCATCGAGGGCGATCGGGCGTACACGGAGTGAGTATCGCATTCGAAGACCTGCTGATCGGCGCAACTGCGTTGCAAATGAATTATGCCTTGGTCACGCTGAACGCGCGGCACTTCCAGTCGATTCCCGGCCTCACAGGCAAACAGTCTTAAAGTGCTGGCGGGAAAGGGGTAATCTTGGTCGTTTGTTTCCGGCACCGGGAATCATCTTGCCGGATAGATCCGGATATACCGCCTAATCCTCGAACGCCCTACTAAACCATTGCCCCTCACCCACATACGGAATTCCACATAAACCTCCGCAAAGCTGTAAGCTGAGTTAAAAATTCCGTCTATAATCGCACAAGTCCCTTATCTGCCGCAGTTAGCGTTTGAGTTGAGAGGAACTACTTGGCAGCGAACTTGCTCATCGATGTTCGGCGGGACGTGGATCTCACGCCTGTCCAGCCTGTGAAAGGTTCTGGACCTCCGCCGAAGTTCATGAACCGGGACAGCCAAGTTCGCTTTGTCGCCGTACTTCTGTTCCTGCTGACAGTTGCGGCGGTGGTGTTTGCCGCTTTCAACTTTCAGGCGGAGATGAAGTCGGCGGTTCCCGATGACGGGGTGTGGTGGGTGGAGCAGGCCGGCCGGCTTGCCGCCGATCGCGTCGATCCCATGGGGCCGGGGGCTAAGGGAGGCATCAAGCCGGGCGATCAGCTGATTGCGGTGAACGGCCAGGAAGTGCAAAACACCTCCGGACTGGAGCGGCAGCTCTACCGCAACGGCGTCTGGTCGAAAGCCACCTATTCCCTGCTGCGGCATTTCGTTCCCCTGGATTCAACCGTGATTCTGGTGCCCGCCGAGCGCTCTTTGAATAATTGGCTGCGGCTGATCGCGCTTATCTACCTGGGCATTGGCCTTTATGTGTTGCTGCGCCGCTGGACCGCTCCCGGATCGACTCACTTTTACGTTTTTTGCCTGGTCTCTTTCATCGCGTACTCCTTCAAATACACCGGCAAGCTCAACGATTTCGATTGGACCATCTACTGGGGGAACATTGCGGCGGGCGTCTTACAGCCGGCGCTGTTTCTGCACTTCGTTTTGACCTTTCCCGAGAAGCGCGAACTGGTTAAGAAACACCCGTGGGTGCTGGCTCTGGTATATGTTCCGGGGGCGTTGCTGCTGGGAATTCATGTGGCGGCCATGCGCTGGCTGCAAGCCAGCGAGCGGCTGCGCTGGAATCTCGACCGGATGGAAATGTCCTACGGGTCGCTGTTCTTTCTGGCGGCGGCCACGGTGCTTTGGTACAGCTACCGGCGGGCCAGCACCACCATTCTGCGGCAACAGTTGAAGTGGGTGACGCGCGGCACCATCCTGGCCATCATTCCGTATTCGATCTTGTATGTGGTGCCGTACCTGATGGGGTCGCTGCCGGGAGCCGCGATGAAGATTTCCGCGCTCTCGCTGGCCCTGCTGCCGCTGACCTTCGGCTACGCCATCTTCCGCTATCGGCTGATGGACGTGGATCTGATCTTCAAGCGAGGGGTGGTTTACACCCTGGCCGCGGCCATCGTGATCGGCATGTATTTCGGGATGGTGGCCGCCGTGGCCGAACTGGTTCACATGCGCCAGCCGGGCACCGGTCCCACGGGACTGATTGTTGCCGTGGTGGTGACGGCACTTTTGTTCGACCCGGTGCGCAAGTGGATACAGGATCGGGTGGATCAGTTTTTTTATCGCACGCGCTACGATTACCGGCGGACACTGCTGGAATTCGGGCGCGAACTGAGCTCGGAAACCGACCTCGATGCCATGCTGTCGTCCCTGATGGATCGGCTCTCGCACACTCTGGCGGTCGACCGCATGGCAATTTTTCTGGCGGGCGACGAATCGGGGAGCTTTGCCCTGGCGAAGTCCTTCGGCGTGGCTTCCACGGGGAATCTCGATCTGTCTTTCCTGAGCGCTCCCCGCCCCCAGGCCGCCGGACATTTATTTTTCGAGAACACGCACCAGGTGCCGCGCGAGATCCCTGCGGCCCAGCAGACGATCGCCCGCCTCGATCTGAATTACTACATTCCCTGCCACGCGCAGCAGAAAACCATCGCGGTACTTGGGCTGGGCAAGACTTCGCAGGGCGATTTTCTCTCCAGCGAGGATATGGAACTGCTGGAAACCCTGGGCGGGTATCTGGGAATCGCCATCCAGAACGGCCAACTCTACGCGTCACTGCAACAAAAAGCGGCGGAGTATGAACGCTTGAAAGACTTTAACGAGAACATCGTCGAGTCGATCAACGTGGGCGTGATGGCGCTCGATATGGACGACCGGATCGAGAGCTGGAATGCGCAGATGGAAGTGATGTATGCGCTGCCGCGCCGGCAGACTTTAACCCAGCCGCTGCGAGCGGTATTTCCGGCGGAATTCATCGACGAGTTCAGCCGCATCCGCCAGGCTCCGGGGATCCACAATCTGTATAAATTCCGGCTGAAGACTCCGGCGGGGGAAGTTCGCACCGTGAATGTGGCCATCGCACCGCTAGTGACGCGAAAATTTCAGGTGATTGGGCGGCTGATCATCATCGACGACATTACCGACCGGGTGGAACTGGAGGCGCAACTGTCGCAATCCGACAAACTCTCGTCGATTGGACTGCTGGCGGCGGGCGTGGCCCATGAGGTCAACACCCCTCTGGCGGTAATTTCTTCCTACACCCAGATGCTCTCCAAACAACTGCAAGACGATCCGCAGAAATCGGGAGTGTTGGAAAAAATCACGCGGCAAACGTTCCGCGCCTCGGAGATCGTCAACAATCTGTTGAACTTCTCCCGCACCAGCGGCAGCGAGATTGGCGACGTCGACGTCAACAAGGTGATTGCCGACACATTGGCGCTGCTGGAACATCCCTTGAAAGTGGCCAAGGTGGAAGTGGAGAACACACTATCGCCCAAACTGCCGGCCATCCAAGGAAATCCCGGGCGGCTGCAACAGGTTTTTCTCAACTTGTTTCTCAATGCGAAGGACGCCATGCCGGGGGGCGGCAAGTTGCGGGTGGCCACCGCCAA
>Ga0181534_10001891_pt1 | contig 13363 bp, 16 predicted proteins | sample PEATcosm2014_Bin_37_FD_119758 | JGI IMG/M metagenome (GOLD analysis project Ga0181534, IMG submission 119758) | Peatland microbial communities from MTU Mesocosm Facility, Houghton, MI, USA - PEATcosm2014_Bin17_10_metaG | ecosystem: Environmental > Terrestrial > Soil > Wetlands > Peat | place...
GGTTCCAGCCTCCATCGCTGCAGGCATGCGCCTGCAAATACGATGCGCCCATGTCCAGGCGCGCCAGAATTTGGGCCGAGCCCCCGTATCGCGCCGCTTTGTGCAACGCCAGCATCGACAACGCCGTCGGAGTCACCCACGCGGTGGTCCCCGGCATCCATGGCCAGCCGGGTTCGCCCGGCGGGTTTCCCGTCAGGAATTGCCGCACCCGGCTCAGAAAATTAGTTTCCTCGCCGGATTGTCCCACGATCCAGTGAATGCCACGCCGGTAGGCCTCCCCGCCGAGCGCCGCTGGCCCCAGCAACGCTGCTACCGAGGTCACCCAGGCGCTCTGGCGGACTGCCGGCTGCACTGGCCAGCCTCCGTCCGGAAGCTGCGCGGCCCGCACCCACCGTAGCCCGTTCCCGACCGCTTCATCAGCCGACCCTGCCGTCTTCAGCGCCAATAGCGCATACGCCGTAGGCTCGGTCCACGACGGCCCGCCTCGCTGGTAAGGCCAGCCGCCATCCGGGTTTTGAGATTCCAGCAGGGAAACCATCGGTCTCCCACCCCTAGCTCGAAAGCCCGCGCCGCATCCGGCCATTGGCCCCCGAAAGAGCGGGCCCAGCCCGCCCTCCCTGCCGCCCTGTCTCCCGGCCGCCGCGCACCGAACTCACCGGCATCCTAGCTGGTCGCCGCGGTGCTCAGTTGCGAATTGGTTTTCGACCAGATGATGTTGACACTCGAACCGGCACTCGAAAACAACGCCGCCGACGCCAACGCCACGAAGGCCAGCATCAATGTATACTCGATCAAATCCTGACCTTGCTCGTCACGCCACAACCGCGCACAAAACGTCTTCATAGTCAATGCTCCTTTGCCTCTTCTCTGTAAGTACGGGATGCGCTGCTCGCCGCACCTCCGATCGGCATAATACAATGCACGGGCCGGGCCACCCCCGGCTCCCGCCTAAGTCGCTTTATTCCTGTATCTTGAATTGCAGCTTGACACCCTGGCTGTACCAGAATGAGACGCGTGTTTCAAAATGAGGCACGGGCGCTGACGGGCGCGCGCGACGCTTCCCCGCCGGACTCCGCTACGTGCGCGAACCTTGCCTTGCGCCCCAGAAGGACCACGCCAGCATCAACGCCGCCAACGGCAGAAAAACCTTATTTCCAAGCGCGCCCGGCGGTGTGTGCCTGAGAGTCACCGGTTTGATCTGCCCCACCAGCTCTCGCAGCAGCGTTTCAAGGATCATCAGCGCATACACGAACGGCACCAGCGACCTGTATCGGAAAGCCACCGCCAGTTGGATCACGGCATAGACCAACTGGGCGCTTCCCCAAAGCGCGAAAGCAAAGATAATGCCGTTTGCGCCCGCCACCGAAAGGTCCATTCCCGCAATACTGCCGGCGCCGCCATCGGGAGCTAGCCTAAGGGCCCGTGTTGCAAACGGGAGCTTTGCGTGCCCGGAAGTGGAATCCTGAGGTTTGAGGTCTGCCTCTGTGGGTTAGCGTCTCCTGTCCAAGAGCCGTACCGTCCGCAGTAGGTCTGTGTGTTAATACTGCGATCATTGTCTGGCGGGCAAGCGGCCGATCTGTGTCCTCAGACTTGTCCGCGGATATCGTCAACAACCTGTCCTAAATCAGCTCAGATCCAAGCTAAGCTGTTCTGCCAGTGGGACCAGCGGCGGTGTGCCGAAGGGGTTCTCCAGCCAGCGGCGGAGATCCCTATAGGTGAACAGATTCAATCGCAGCATGGAAGCCAGATTAGAGAAGGACCACTTCGCCTGGGACAGATGGTGCAGCCATTTCAACAGCAGCATGGCGATCAGCGCTGTCCAAATCTGAATCAGCAGCGCATTCCGGCTGGTGCCCACAAAAGTCTTCACTTTCAAGTTTTGCTTGAGGGCTTTGAAAGACACCAGCGAGATGGTGGTGGAGTCCAGCGACAGAAGTTTGTTTTTGAAACGGAACTTGGCCTTGCGGGCACCCATGCCCTGCTGCTCGCGGAAACGGTTCAGCGAGGTGTAGAACAGGTCTTCGAACAGCGCCGCCGGGCGGTGCTCTTTGGCATACGAGAGGGTCGATTTGTTGGGTGCGTTGGCGATGCCGAGATGGACCAGTTTGCCCTCGCTACAAGCCAACCCGTTGCAGATCTGGTAGAGAATCCGCGTGGGCCAACTGGCAGAACGTCATGGCCGCGAACTGCGTCCAGCCGGTGAACCCTTGGCGGCGCGTTCGGCCTGGTGCTTGTTGACCGGCGAGGCGAACTCCGTCCTGGGAAAATGTTGCAGAAGTTGATTGAACAGGCTGGCGGCCTGTAGCATAAATAGTGCCCTCCTTGATACGAGTGATGGAACCGACTTGAGCGTACGATTCACTCACCACGTTGACAGGATGGCGCACCCCAGCGCAACACGGCAAAGGAAGCGGATGGCGGCGGACCACACGGCTGTCGCAGCGCTCTAACTCATGCTAAATAGGCACTGTACCTCAGAGTAACTGCTGTTTTGCACACGAGTGACTCCGGATAGACCCAATCGAGCGCATTCTTGAGGACCGCCGACGGGCCGTGGTTATATTCCGGCGTGATGAATACAAATCCGTCCGACGCCGCAATTTCGGCTGTCCATTTTTTGACCACCTCATACTCATAAGGCGGCCGCCCAGGCATAGCGGGTGGCAAAGGGTGATCGAAGAAAGGCATCGGGAAGTCGCGCAGATCGAGAAGCCGCGCTTCAATGTCTTGCCGCTTCCGAAGATGCTGGAGGACCCATTGAGCCGGCTTTTCAGAAAATCGGCCCTGCCGGCGGCCCACGATAAACACAAACGCGCCTTCGTCGACGAACCTCCTGGCTATGGCGAGTCCGATTCCGCTGCTGCCTCCGGTGACCACGGCTACTTTACTTTTGAATGCCAACATTTCTTCTCCTCCTGATTCCGATTCTTGTTTTGGTTTTTCATCAGGACGCGCTCCCAGCCGCTCGGTTGGAAACGCTCCGCTTGCCTTAAGCGCCTGGCGGCGTTGAATCCGCCGACATTGGTGACGAACCCATGCGGCATTCCCATCTATGGCGGCAGGCCGCTCAAATCCGCGTAGAGTGGCGACGCCAGGGGATCCTTCGGATCGGTTACACCCAAATAGGAGCGGATGGGTCCGGCCCGCCTGGGACCTGGTGAAATACAAGTCGGCTTCCGCACGCGAGTCGAAGCTCTCGTCTGTAAGCGCGAGGTCAGTTATCGGAGAGAATACAACCGCGCCCACTGGAGCGGCCGCATCTTTGGTTGCTCGTGCGGATGCGATTGACAGAAGCGCCAGGGCCAGATTGCCTCCAGCCGAGTCGCCCGTAAGTGCGATCTTGGCGATTCCCTTGTCAACCAGTCCGCGATAGCATGCTTCGAGGTCCCGGACGGCGGCAGGAAACGGATGCTCAGGAGCGAGCCGATAATCTGGGATGAAAACATCGGCGCCGGCGCTCAAAACGATATGGCCGGCGAAGTTTCGGAACGCCTGGGCCGTTCCCCAGTTGATGACCGAATCTTCCTCGCGCACCGGATGTATCACCAGCCAGGGAACTCCCGCGGCCAGGTCCGCGAGGATGTCACGTTGCATTTTGCTTTCCTTCAAATCGCCTTTCGCGGAGGAAGGAAGGGCCGGAAAAAGGCGTGACGCGTTGCCTCCGAGAATGGCGCGCCTTTCCACATCGTTCAACTCGGAGCTCAGCAAGATGCGTTGTTTGGAGCTCACTGCCAGATCCCGGCGCAAGTACGGGAAATCCGTTCCATACAGGACTTGATTTATTCCGGCGACGTCGCGCAGCGTGCGGAACACAGGATCGCTCGCAGCCAATGCCGTGTCCCAATAAATCCGGCGGAACATTTCGGCAGCGGAGCCGCGTTGCTCGCCGCCTGCGATAAACCCCATCTCGTCGATGACCGCGAAGCGCGCGGCAAGGTAGGGAATCGAGCCAGCCTCCCGCATGAGAAAAGATATACTTCACATTCGGTGTGCGCGCGACCCTGTTCGTATAGTGCATCTGAAGCGACAGCGCGATTGGTGTCTGTGGGGAAGTCGAGCAGATTGTCGGGTAGTCCTAACGAATGCGCAATCGTGTCCGGTGAGGGATTGGGATGCACATATACGACGGTTTTGCGGCGCTCCAGTTCTTCGAAGACCGGCTCCAGGACCGGATCTCCGAGGTACACGGCGTTGGAATTTGTAAACAGAACAAAACCATCGAGGCCGAGCACGTCGAGTGCGTAGGAAAGTTCCTCTAAAGAGGCGTCGACATCCGGCAATGATTCGTAGAGATGAGAGAGCGTGTGAATTTCATCCGTCGAACTGAAGTGGATGCCGTTGACCTTGTTGACGATCTCTCGGAGAAGGAACCCGCTGTCCATCCGGTTGACCACGCCTCGAAATATGTTGGCTATTACGTCACGCTGGTCCTTACCGCCGTTCATTCCCCGGAGTTGCCGCAAGTACTCAAACAGCTCCTTGCCCTTCGTGCCGTTCGGTCTAACGGCAATGAAAACACAATGGTAGTGGTGGTCCGAATCGGACCAGTCGTCCGATTTGTTCCCCCACGCTTGGTTCCCCGCGGCTCCCGGTATCTACTGTAGATGTGAGGACGCCGCTCGCATGATCCAAATCGATAACCCCGTACAGTTCGCGGAAGATCTCTGCAAGATGGGCCTGGACGCCTGCCACGAGATCGTGTTCGGTCCGCGCGGATACCAGGAAGGGCTGGATATAGGCAGCGACTTCTTCCCGCTCTGGGAATTGACCCTGCCCGAAAACCGCGATTCGCTGGCCCGGCTCGACTTCGCGGCTATCAAAGCCCGGCGCGGCCAGGACTGGTCCGTGGCCCCGCCACCGCGCCTGAGTTGGGCCCGCTAAAGTGAGGCAGCCTCCCAGGCTGCGGACCCGCTCTCAGCGGGTCCAGCCGGCTGAAAGCCGGCCGCGGGTGTAGACTGGGTAAAGATGCCGGGTGTCAGGCAGACGCGAGTCGTAATCCTTGCGCTGTTCCTAGCCGTGGCCATTCCCCTGTCCGCACAAACCTTCACTGCGCTATACACCTTCGCCGACCCCAACGGCGCAAGCCCCGACGCGGGCTTGGTCCAGGGCGCCGATGGGAACTTCTACGGGACAACCGAATTTGGCGGCGCCACCGGCTTTGGGAGGGTCTTCCGAATCACGCCGGGCGGCACAGTGACGACGCTCTACAGCTTCTGCGGCCGGCCCGCCTGTACCGGAGGCGCATCCCCCGTGGCGGCACTCGTCCAGGCCGCCGATGGAGACTTCTACGGGACGACGTGGGCGCACACCGTCTTCAAGATTACCCCGGCTGGCACGCTGACGACGCTCTACAGCTTCTGCTCCCAAAGCCAGCGCACGGATGGCGACTATCCTCATGCCGGGCTCGTTCAGGCTGCCTCCGGAGAGTTGTATGGCACAACCGACACTGGCGGTGCCAACGGCCGCAGAACGGTCTTCAAAATGACTCCGGGCGGCACGCTGACGACACTCTATAGCTTCTGCTCCCAAAGCCACTGCACGGATGGCTATGGCCCCACCGCGGGGCTTGTCCAGGCCGGCAGCGGCGATTTCTACGGAACAACTTCCGGGGGAGTCCAGGAGAGCCACGGGACGGTCTTCAAGATCACCTCCCGTGGCACGCTGACCACGCTATATCGCTTCTGCGCCCAAACCGGGTGCCCGGACGGCGAAAACCCCTACGCCGGGCTGGTCCACGCGGCCAATGGGGACTTCTACGGGACAACGGTTAATGGTGGCGCCCCCGCAAACCGTGGGACGGTTTTCAAGATCACCTCCGGCGGCGCGTTGACAACCCTATACAGCTTCTGTGCCCAAAGCGGATGCGCGGACGGAGAAAACCCCGTCGGTGGGCTGGTTCCGGGGACTGACGGCAACCTCTACGGGACCACCTCCAGCGGCGGAACCTATGGTGGCACGGTCTTCAGAACCACCCCGGATGGCGTGCTGACGACGCTATATACCTTCTGCTCCCAAATTACGCCAGCAGGCTGCACGGACGGCGCGGCACCGTATGGCGCGCTGACCCAGGCCACCAATGGGGACTTCTATGGAACCACGTTTCATGGCGGGGACCACGCGGGCACAGTCTTCAGCGTGTCCGTAGGTCTGGGTCCATTTGTAAGAACACTGCCGGTGTCCGGTCAGGCGGGAATCGGCATCAGGATTCTCGGTACTAATCTGACCGGCGCGACCAGCGTGAGATTTGACGGCGCGGAAGCCATATTCAAAGTGATTTCGAGTTCCGAAATCGCGGCCTACGTACCGGCCGACGCCAGCAGCGGAGACGTCCAGGTGGTGACACCTGGCGGCACGCTTTCCAGTAACGTGCCTTTCCGGGTCCTGCCGTGAAACGAATGGCCAGTGTCCTTGCGCTGTTCCTGGCCGTGGCCATTCCCCTGTCCGCACAAACTTTCGCCGTGCTGCACAGCTTCGCCATCGCCGACGGCGAGAATCCCTACGCAGGGCTGGTCCAGGGCACCGACGGAAGCTTGTATGGCACCACCGCCGGTGGCGGCGCGAACCATAAGGGTACGATTTTCAAAATCAGTCCGAGTGGCACGCTGACCAGGCTCTACAGCTTCTGTTCGCTGGCAAACTGCGCGGACGGCGAGGATCCCACCGCCGGCGTAATCCAGGCCACCAATGGGGACTTCTACGGCACCACGGCCGAAGGCGGCGCCAACGCTGGCGGCACCGTTTTCAGAATCAGCCAGAGCGGCGCGTTCACCACGCTACACAGCTTCTGCTCCCAAACCAACTGCGCGGATGGCGAGCGCCCCAACGCCGGGCTGGTCCAAGCCACCAATGGCGACCTCTACGGAACCACCGCGAATGGCGGCGCAAACGGCGAAGGCACGATCTTCGCGATTAGCCCTGGCGGCGCGCTGGCTACCTTTTACAGCTTCTGCTCCCAAAGCGGTTGCGCGGATGGCGCAAACCCGGAGGCGGGGTTGATCCAGGGCGCAAACGGAGACCTCTACGGAACCACCTCGCACGATGGCGCCCACGGCCCCTACGGGGGAACGGCGTTCAGCCTCGCCCCGAATGGCGCGCTCACGACCCTATACAGCTTTGGCAGCACCATTGGCGCCGAGCCCGTGGCCCCGCTCACCCAGGGTCTCGATGGTAACTTCTACGGGACCACCGTGACTGGCGGGTTCAACGGCGACGCGGGCGCTGTCTTCCAACTCACCGCCGGCGGCGCCGAGACGACCATATACAGCTTCTGCGCCCAATTTGGGCCGGAGGGCTGCGCGGACGGCTACGCCCCCGAGGCTGGCCTCGTCCAGGGCACCGATGGGAACTTTTACGGCACGACGTACTATGGCGGCCTGCCGCCCTATCCCGGCTTTGGCATAATATTCAAGATCACACCGGGTGGCGCGCTAACGATACTCTACAGCTTTTGCGTTCAAAGCGGCTGTACGGACGGCGAGTATCCCCGCGCAGGGCTGGTTCAGGCGACAAATGGAGTCTTCTACGGGACCACCACCAGCGGCGGCGCCAACGGCCTCTACGGCACGATCTTCAGCTTGTCCATGGGCCTAGGTCCGTTCCTGAAAACACTGCCCGCCGCCGGCCTGGTTGGATCTGCGGTTAGGATTCTGGGAACCAATCTCACCGGCGCGACCGGCGTCAGCTTTAACGGCAGAACGGCCGCCTTCACCGTAATTTCAAGCTCCGAAATCACGGCCATTGTGCCCGCTACCGCGACCACCGGAACGGTACAGGTAATCACACCCACCGGCACGCTTTCCAGCAACACGCCCTTCCCAGTGCTCCCCTACTAGAGTCATGCGCGCCAACGCACTGGTCGCTCACGGAGGCGGGCCCACCGCTGTGATCAACGCCAGCCTGGCCGGCCTCATCGACGAATGCCGCAGCCGCGGTCTCGCCCTTCACGGAGCGCGCTACGGCCTCGCCGGCTTGTTGCGCGGCGATTTGCTGGACATGCTGTCGCTCGATCCCGACTTGGTCCGCCGTATCGGCGAAGCTCCCGGCTCCGCGCTCGGGTCCAGCCGCCTTCCCCTCGCCGACGCCGACTACGACCGCCTTCTCGACGCCCTTCGCCGCGCCGAAATCCGCACGTTCTTCTACACCGGCGGCAACGGCTCCATGGATACCGCGCTGCGCCTGGCGCGCCACGCCCGCGAAGCGCAATACGGCCTGCAAGTGATCGGAATTCCCAAGACCATCGACAACGATCTCTGCATCACCGACCACACGCCAGGCTACGCATCCACCGCGCGCTTCTTCGCCTGCGCCGCGCGCGATGTGGGCGAAGACAACCGTTCGCTGCCCTCGCCGGTGTGCGTGCTCGAAACGCTGGGCCGCAACGCGGGCTGGATCGTGGCCGCTACCTCGCTCGCGCGCCAACGCGATGACGATGCGCCGCACCTGATCTACTTCCCCGAGCGCCGCATCGCCCTGGACCGGATCGCCGCCGATGTGGAGCGCGTCTATCGCCGCCTCGGCCGCGTCGTCGTGGCGGTGTGCGAAGGCCAGCTCGACGACGCGGGGCGGCCGTTCGGAGCCGACGTGGATCGCCCTGAAAGCGAAACGCAGCGCCTAGCTTCCAATCTGGGGCACACGCTGGCGCGCCTGCTGAGCGAAATGCTGGGCATTCGCGCGCGCGCCGAAAAGCCGGGATTGTTGGGCCGCTGTTGCGGCGAATTCGCAACCCTGCTCGACCGGCGTGAAGCGTTCGCCTGCGGGCGCGCCGCTGCCGCGGCTGCCGTCGAAGGGCACACGGATGTGATGGTCGCCCTGCGGCGCGATTCCAGCACCTTCCTTACGCCGCTCGAAACCGTAGCCCGCGTCGAGCGCCTGCTGCCCGCGGACTGGATCCATCCGGAAGGCCACGACGTGCTGCCCGCGTTTCGCGAATATGCCGCGCCGCTGATCGGCGAAGTGCCGCCCTGGCCGCGCCTGTGAGCTACCGCTGGATCCGAGCCGATCCACCCTTCGCCAACGCCCGCACCTGGTCGAGTGTGGCCATGGTGGTGTCGCCTGGGAAAGTGGTTAGTAGCGCGCCGTGCGCCCAGCCCAGCTTCAGGGCTTCCTCCGGCGCCTCGCCGGTCAGCAGGCCGTAGAAGAATCCAGCTGCGAATCCATCGCCGCCGCCGACGCGGTCGAGCACGTCTAGTTCACAAGTCGGCGACACGTAAGTCTGGCCGCCGATCCACGCCACCGCGCCCCAACTGTGCCGATTAGTCGAATGCACTTCGCGCAGCGTAGTCGCCACGATCTTGATCTGCGGATGCTGCGCCACCACCCGGTCGATCATGCCGAAGAAGGCGCTGGGGTCCAGCTTCGATTTGGCTGCCACCTCCGGGCCCGGTATGCCAAGGCCCATCTGCAGATCCTCCTCGTTGCCCACCAGCACATCCACGTGTTCCACGATGCGCCGGATCACAGCCACGGCGCGCTCGTGCCCGCCCGAAATGTTCCACAGCTTCGCCCTGTAATTCAGATCGAACGAAACCACCGCGCCGGCGGCCTTGGCGGCGCGCATGCCCTCGATAATCAGCTCGGCCGTAGTCGGGGAGAGCGCCGCAAAAATTCCGCCGCTGTGGAACCAGCGCACGCCCGCGCCGAAGATGCCGGTCCAAGCGAAATCGCCCGGCTTCAGCAGTGCCGCCGCCTCGTTGGCGCGGTTGTAGAAAACCACCGGCGGCCGGACCCCGAATCCGCGGTCGCTATACACCGCCGCCATGTTGGGGCCGGTAGCGCCGTCGTGTTTGAAAAGCATGTAAAAAGGTTTGACCCCCATGGCCCTAACCCGCTCGGCGATCAGCGCGCCCACCGGATAGTCGACCATGGCGCTCGCAATCCCCGTCGCCATGCCAAAACAATCCGCCAGGTTCGCGGCGCAATTGAACTCCCCGCCGCTAACGTGTATATGACACTCAGTCGCTTTGCGGAACGGAATAATGCCCGGATCGAACCGATGGATCAAAGCCCCAAGCGAAAGAAAGTCCAAAGCTCCAGCCGATGGAATCTGAAGAGTCATGATTTGTGGGGCAGGCCCGTGGCCTGCGGCGGCCTCTCAGGCCGCCTCTTGCTAAGCATTGTAAGTTCCCGACGAAACCCGCCCGCCGCGCCCGGTCCAATTAGTATGAAAAAACTGCCCCCGCGGCTTATCCACGCGCTCATAAGTATGCGCGCCAAAGAAATCGCGCTGCGCCTGCAGCAAATTCGCGGGCAGCCTCGCGGTGCGATATCCATCGTAGAAAGACAGCGCCGTGGAGAAAGCTGGCGTGGGCACGCCATGCCCGATCGCGTGCACAATCCCGCGCCGCCACGAATCCTGGTACCCAATCAGCGTCTGGCTAAAAAAATTGTCCAACAGCAAGTTAGTAAGTTGCGGATTCTTGTCGTAAGCTTCCTTGATCTTCCCCAGGAACCGGCTGCGAATGATACAGCCGCCCCGCCACATCAGCGCAATGCCGCCGAAGTTAAGGTTCCACCCCTCTTCTTTGGCCGCCTCCCGCAGCAGCATGTAACCCTGCGCGTAAGAGATCATCTTGGAGCAGTAGAGCGCCCGCCGCACATCCTCGATAAACGCCGCCCGGTCCGCTGCCGGCGCGGCCTTCGGTCCGGTCAGAATCCCGGACGCCGCCACCCGCTCGCCTTTCATAGCGGAAAGGCACCGCGCGAAAACCGCTTCCCCTATCAGCGTCACCGGCGTGCCCGTATCGAGCGCGCTGATGCCGGTCCACTTGCCCGTGCCTTTCTGCCCGGCGGTGTCCAGAATCTTGTCCACCAGCGGCGTGCCGTCGTCGTCCAGCTTGGTGAAAATCTCCGCCGTAATCTCGATCAGATAGCTGTCCAGCTCCCCGCGGTTCCAATCCGCGAAAACCTGGTGCAGTTCGCCCGCATTCAAGCCGATGCCATCCTTCAGCAACTGATAGGCCTCGCAGATCAATTGCATATCGCCGTATTCAATGCCGTTGTGTACCATCTTCACGTAATGGCCCGCGCCGTTTTCCCCCACCCAGTCGCAGCAAGGCGTGCCGTCTTCCACCTTCGCGGCGATGGCCTGGAAAATCTCCTTCACGTACGGCCAGGCAGCCGGATTTCCGCCGGGCATGATCGACGGGCCGTGCCGCGCCCCTTCCTCGCCTCCCGAAACGCCCGTGCCCACGAACAGAATGCCTTGCTCGGCCATGGCCTTGGTGCGCCGGTTGGTGTCGGTATAGAGCGAGTTCCCGCCATCGATAATGATGTCGCCCTTTTCCAGGTGCGGCATCAGGTGCGCGATCATGTCGTCCACCGTATCGCCGGCCTTCACCATCAGCATCACGCGCCGCGGCTTCTTCAAAACCTGCGCCAGTTCCTCCACCGAGTGCGTGCCCACCACCTGCGTGCCGGCCGCCTCGTGCGCGATGAAATCGTCCACCTTCGAAACGGTGCGATTGAAGACGGCCACGTGGTAGCCGTGGTCGTTCATATTCAGGACCAGGTTCTGGCCCATCACCGCGAGGCCGATCAGGCCGATATCACAAGTTTCCGGTTGCATCCTTGCTCCTTGGCGCCGCTCCTTGGCGACGAAAGATTATTCTACCCCTCTCCCGGATACGCGCGCTTCAGCGAAGGCGCTATGGGCGGCCGGTTTCCGCCACACTGGCGATGTGGCTAACGATGATCCGGCTGACCAAGGCCTTCGGCAGCACTCCCGAAGCGTGGCTCGGAATGCAGCTAGCCTACGACCTCGCAGCAGCCCGGAAGAATGAAAGCAAAATCAAGGTCCGCCGTCAGCGCGAAGAACTGCACGCGTACTGAGAATTCCGTGAAGCCAACTTCGAGCCCGGGTAACATAGATTGACAATCTTCGCCATGTGGAATATTCTGAAGGCTATTGGGAGTACTTCCCCATGAACGTTTCCCTCACGCAGGAACTCGAAGAATTCGTCAGCGCTAAAGTGCAATCGGGCCGCTACAACTCGGCGAGCGAGGTCGTCCGGGAAGCGCTACGGCTGCTGGAGGAGCACGACTCGGCGCGCGCTGCCCAACTTGCGGAATTCAACCGGGAACTCGGCCGTCGCCTCGCCGCCCTCGATCGCGGCGAAGTCGTTGACCCCGCCGCGGCCCGCGCGAGGTTACAGCGCAAATCCGAGCAGCGCCGTAAACCCCGCGCGTGAGCGGTTACGTCCTCAGCACCGATGCGGACTTCGATCTCGACGAGATTTGGGAATACATCGCTGCGGATAACATTGAGGCCGCCGATCGTTGGATCGCAAAACTGTTCGACGCGTTTGAAGCCCTCGGGCATACACCTGGAATGGGCCACACGCGCGAGGACCTCACCCCAGTTGCTGTCCTGTTCTGGCCGGTCGGCTCCTACCTAGTCATCTATCGGGGCGACCGCCGGCCCATTGAGGTCGTAGCTGTGACCCAGGGATCCCGCGCCATCCCAGCCTTCCTGCGCCGACGCGTTCGCCACTAAGAGGTCACATGAAACCGTCCTTCATTCTGCGGCCATCATGCGGCGCGGAGGAAAAGCCGGGACTGCTCGATAACTCCGGACCAGGGGATTAGATATCAGCCGAACCTAGCAGGCACGGAAGATTCAACCGTTGTCTTGGCGGGTACTCCGAGCTGCTCACGCGTACAATTGCATCTGACATCGCCGCCCTACGAGGGTCCCGATGGCCTCGGCTCCAAGAACGCACCCGGCCTCACCCGCCCGCCGGCCAACGTCTCGCTCGATGCCTGAGCTTGCCGCAAGCAGCGGTTTCCAGCGTCATCTTGGCATACACTAAAGAAGGAGGTCCCCAACAAATGACTAGTCTCGATTGGTCACAATGCCCAGCCGTGGAGAGCATTCCCGGCAAGGTCAGCGGTGCGTGGGTATTTCGGGACACTCGATTGCCAGTGGCCACGGTGATCGAGAACCTTGAGGATTTGAGCGTCGAAGAAGTAATGGAGCAATTCGATGTAACGCGGGAGCAGATCACCGCAGTGCTCGATTTTGTGGCGCGGAGCCTGAGGGTATCGGCGCCACCGGCGCAGGACCGAGTGCCCGCCGATGCTCATTCTTTTTGACCACGGAACGCCGCGAGGCCTTGCCCGTGCTCTTCCCGGCCACACCATCACGACCGCTAGGGCAAGAGGCTGGGAAAGGCTGAACAACGGCGCTTTGTTGACCGCGGCGGAGGCAGCCGCGGTCGATCTCTTGCTCACTACGGACCAGAGGATTCGCTATCAGCAGAACCTCACAGGCCGGAAGATTGCCGTCGTTGTTTTGGCGGGTACTACGAAGTGGTCACGCGTACAATTGCACCTGGAACGCATCGCCGCCGCGGTGAACGCGTCCACA
>Ga0181534_10001894_pt1 | contig 13352 bp, 12 predicted proteins | sample PEATcosm2014_Bin_37_FD_119758 | JGI IMG/M metagenome (GOLD analysis project Ga0181534, IMG submission 119758) | Peatland microbial communities from MTU Mesocosm Facility, Houghton, MI, USA - PEATcosm2014_Bin17_10_metaG | ecosystem: Environmental > Terrestrial > Soil > Wetlands > Peat | place...
AACACCGGCACGCTCACCTATGTGGCGCCGAACTATGTGCGCAAGGTCACCAATTCACCCGCGCCGGAAGTCTTCATCCTCGAGCATGACCAGGTCACCCTCACCAGCCCCACCTCCGACGGCACGCGCGTATTCGCCCTGAACCAGGACCCGCGCATCGCCGGTCTGGTTGTCGGCATACGCGCCACACTGGCCGGCGATCTGCCCGCGCTCGACCAATATTATGTTGTGGGCCTCACCGGCAATGCCGCGGGCTGGCAGCTGCACCTGGCGCCAAAAGATGCATCACTGCAACGTTTTCTCCGCGCGATCACCATCGGCGGTGCTCAGGGCCAAATCACCATCATCGACACCGCAAGCACCGATGGCAGCGAGTCCCTCATGAGCATCACCGCCGCCAATGTGCAGAATGCGCCGTAAAAGCCTCGCCGTCTGGTTCGCCCTGCTCGTCATCTGCGGCCTCGTCGCGGCGCGTACCAGTTACCGTACCGATATGGGCGATTTCCTGCCCCATTCCGCCTCGCTGTCCCAACAGGTGCTTGCCGGGCAGGTCAATGGCGGTGCCGCCTCGCATATCGTGCTGCTCGCCATCAAGGGTGCGCCCGCGCCGGTGCTGGCACAACTGAGCCAGAGCTTTGCCACGCAACTGCGCCAGCAGGCGGAATTTCTCGATGTGATGAATGGCGACGACCAATCCTTCGCCGGAGTCCAGAATTACGTCTGGGCTAATCGCTATCTGCTCAGCCCGCAGGTCACGGCAGCGGAATTCACCGTGGCCGGGCTGCATCGCGCGCTGCAGAACGATCTCTCTCTGCTCAGCTCTGAACTCGGCATGGCCCTCGGCCAGAGCCTGCCCAGCGACCCCACCGGCGAAATGTTCCCGCTGCTGCGCCAGCTCGGCAACGGCACCGGCCCCTCGTTGCAGGACGGCGCATGGATGAACGCCGACGGCACCGCCGCCTTGCTCCTGGTGCACACCGCCGCCCCCGGATTCGATCTCGATGCACAACAAAAAGCCCAGGCGCAGATCACCGCGCAGTTTAACCAGGCCCGCACCGCCACGCCGGGGGCAGGGGGCGCCTATTTGCAAATGAGCGGCCCCGGCGTGTTCGCCGTCACCACGCGCGACACCACGAAGGCGGATGTCTCGCGCCTCTCCATGCTGGCACTGCTGGGCGCCGCCGGCCTGCTCGCTTTCGCCTATCGCTCGCCGCGCGTGCTGTTGCTCGGTCTTCTGCCCATCGTCAGCGGCGCCGCTGCCGCCATCGCCGCCGTCTCGCTCGCCTTCGGCTTCGTGCATGGCATCACGCTCGGCTTCGGCGTCACCCTCATTGGCGAATCGCTTGACTACGCCATCTATCTTTTTACCCAGACCGGGCGCGGCGAGCAGGCCGGCGACACGCTCGCGCGCATCTGGCCGACGCTGCGCCTCGGCGCGCTCACCTCCATCGCCGGCTTCTGCGCCATGCTCGCCTCGAGCTTCACCGGCTTCGCGCAACTGGGGCTGTTCTCCATCGCCGGACTCATTGCCGCCGCCGCCACCACGCGCTTCGTTCTGCCGCATCTCATGCCGCAAGGTTTTTTCGCCCCCGGCGCCGAGCCTCTGGCCCGGCCGCTCTTCTTCCTCATCCGCCACAGGCGCGCCGCGCGCGGCGGCGTGGCAATCGCTTTACTCGCCGCCATCATCGCGCTGCTGCTGCATCGCGGCGGCATGTGGGACGGCAACCTGCTCGATCTCAGCCCGATCCCCGCCGCCCAGCAGCAGCTCGACCAGGCTCTGCGCCACGACCTCGGCGTCTCCGACCAGCGCTATTTCGCCGTCTTCAAAGCCGCCGGCGAACAACAGGCATTGCAGCAAAGCGAAGCCCTCGCCCCAACGCTGAATGCTCTCGTCATCGCCCGCCAACTCGGCGGCTTCGATCTGCCGAGCGGCATCCTGCCCAGCGAACAGGCCCAGCGCCAGCGCCAGAGCGCGCTTCCTGATGCCGCCACGCTGCACGCAAATTTCGCCCAGGCCGCCGCCGGCCTGCCCTTCAACGCCGACGCCTTCGCCCCGTTTTTCACCGCTGTCGCGGCAGCCAAAACGGCACCGCTCCTTAACCCCGCCAGCCTGCCCCCGGCACTGGCATTGCAATTCGGCTCCCTGCTCACCCGCCATGGCGCCGATTGGGTGGTGATGGCACCGCTCTACAAAGTCACCAACCCGTCCGCCATCGCCCAAACCCTCACCGCTGCCGGGCCGCCGGGCATTGCCCTGGTCGATCTCAACCACGAATCCGACGAGCTGCTCAGCACATTCCAGAACCAGGCGGTTACATTGGCGGTGGCCGGCAGCGTGGCCATCGTCCTTCTGCTCTGGCTCGGGCTGCGCAGTATCAGCCGCGCCGCCCGGGTCGCCGCCCCGCTCGCCATCGCCGTCACCATCACCGCGGCTTTGCTCACTTTGGGCAGCGAAAAGCTCTCCATCTTCATGGTCGCGGGCTTTCTGCTCATCATCGCCATTGGCTCCAATTATTGCTTGTTCTTCGAGCGTTCCGCCCCGGGCACGCAAGCCTGGCCGCGCGCCGTCGCCTCCATCGTGCTGGCCAATCTCTGCACCGTGGCGGCCTATGGCCTGCTCTCTTTCTCCCGCATCCCGGTGCTGCACGACATCGGCCTGACGGTTGCCACCGGCACCTTCATCAGCCTCATCTGCGGCGCCGTGCTCAGCACCCCGAAAGCCGCGCCATGAGCGCAATCAACTGCCTGCGCTACCCGGCTCCAAACGGCGCCGCCGAGGTCCTGCTGATCATGCTGCCCGGCGCCGGCATCGAGGCATCCGAATTCGCCGAGCAAGGCATGGTCGCCGCCGTGCAGGCGCTGGAACCGGCGGTGGCCGTCACCGTGGCGCATCCCGACATCGGGCTCTACCTCGAAGACGGTGTGACGGAGGTGCTGCACCGCGCCGTGGTGGAACCGGCACTGGCACGCGGCTGCACGCGCATCTGGCTGCTCGGCATTTCCCTCGGCGGCATGGGTGCGCTGCTCTATGCCAGCGCGCATCAGGCGCATGTCGAAGGCATCGTCCTGCTCGCCCCGTTTCTCGGTACCAAGGGCACGGTTGCCGAATTGGCCCGCGCCGGCGGGCTGGCATCGTGGTCCGCCACCGGCTCCGCCGCCACCATACCGGAGCAACGCCTGTTGGGCTGGTTGCAGGCCCAGCTCGCAGCGCGCGGCAGCGCCCCCGCTTTATACCTCGGCTACGCCACGCAGGACCGTTTCGCTCCCGCGCATAAAATGCTGGCCGCATCATTGCCGCCATCTCGCGTCGCGGTTGCCTCCGGCGGGCATGACTGGCCAAGCTGGAGCGCGCTCTGGCGTCAGTTGCTCAGCAAATCGCTTTTTGCCCGCCATGCTGGACGCTGCGATGAGCGATGATATACTGGCCGTTACGAATGTCACGGGTACGGGGACCATGAGCCTGGATCATGCCGCTATTGCCAACGCTGGCATCATCGCCCCGGCCGCGGACATTGTGCGCGGCGGCACGGCCTATGAGGATTTTTTCCCTTATTACGCCGAATTATGCGCGCTGTCAGAATTGCGCAAAAAAACCGGCTTCGGCGTGCCGCTGCGCAGCGGCTCCGGCGGCCATGCGCTGCTCTATCTCAACGGTGTCAGGCTCGACCGCAGCGCCGGCTACCCTGTCCTGCGCCTCTGCACCGCGGATGAACCACCGGCACAATTCGGCGCCGGCATCAGCGTCAATTCCCATTACCGCAACGCCAACTGGGTCGCGGTCGAGGGGCGCGATTTTCTCTGGCGCGGCGCGCTGGCGCCAGATGAGCACCTCACCCGCGAGGCCTACGAGCGCACCCAGGCGGAAGCCAAGGCCAGGGGCTGTCTCGACGGCGTCGAGTTCCACGAGGAGCTGTTCCGCGACAAGCCCGCAGGCATGAGTGATTACGATTACATGTACGAAATATCGGTCGCCACCGATTTCGGCGCGCAATTCGGCCGCGACAGTTATCGCGCCCGCCTGCCGCTTGACCGCACCCGCATGGGCGCCCTCATCGATTACCTCAACGCCGCTAACGCGCCCTACCGCGCTGGGCAGCGCATCTACCGCTGGAAACTCTTCAACGATAATTGCGTGCATCTCACACATAACGCGCTCGCCGCCGCGGGTGCATGGGCGCCCTGGCGCACCGGCCAGTTCTTCGCTTTCGCCGCCTTCCGCTTTCCCGTGCCGAAAAATGAATTCGTCGACCTGGTGCTGCGCGGCAACGATCTGCCGCTCGACGACGCGCAGGCATTATACGAGGACGATGCCGCCCGCGGCGCCTTGCTCACCACGGGCACTTTACCCACGGCACCAGGGGCGCTTGCCAGCACCGTATCGGCCATTGCGAATAACGATATTTACGATGTTACCCGTCTGCGCCTGATTTTTTACGATAACCGGATCTGGGGACCATACCACGGTCATTTCAAGCGCATCCTTTCGCAGCCGCGCTATGCCGATCTGCACGCTAATTTCCGCCATTTCGCCGCACGCTATGCCGAAGCGCAAACGCAGCCGCGGCCCCGGCGGCTGCGCGGCGCGCAGGCTTTGTTCCAAAATCGATACGAAGAATATATCTCCTGCCAAGTGGCAATTCTCGATGACCATCTCGCCCGGCTGGAGGAAGGATCATGAGCCCGCTGGCCTTAAGCGATTTCGCCCTCGTCACCTGCCTGGGCGCGGGGCAGGCCGCAACGCTCGCCGCCTTGCGCGCCGGGCGCAGCGGCCTCACGCCGTGCCAGTTCGACACACTGCCGCTCGATGCCTATGCCGGCGAGGTGCCGGGGCTCGACATGCTACCGCTGAACCAGGAGTGGGCGGCCTTCGACTGCCGCAACAACCGCCTCGCCGCCCTCGCTTTGGCGCAGGATGGATTTCTCGGCACCGTCGCAGCGGCGCGTGCCCGTTACGGCGCCGCCCGCATCGGCGTGTTTCTCGGCACCAGCACCTCCGGTATATTGCAGAGCGAAATCGCCTACCGCCATCGCGATGCCGAAGGCCATCTGCCTGAGGGCTTCGATTACGCACGCACCCATAACACCTACGCGCTGGCGCATTTCGTGCGTGACTATCTTAACCTCGAAGGCCCTGCCTTCGTTGTTTCAACCGCCTGCGCCGCCACCTCGAAAGTCTTCGCCAGCGCCGCGCGCATGATAGAGACCGGGTTGTGCGATGCCGCCATCATCGGCGGTGCCGACACGCTCTGTGCCACAACCTTGCTCGGCTTCCACGCGCTGGGGGTCATGGCCGAAGGCCCCTGCCGCCCGTTCGATGCCGCGCGCAACGGCATCTCGATCGGCGAAGCCGCCGGTTTTGCCCTGCTCGAACGCCCCGGCCCGCGGCACGGAAGCGAAACAATCATCCTCCTCGGCGCGGGTGAAAGCTCCGATGCCTATCATATGTCCTCGCCGCATCCCGAAGGCGCCGGGGCGCGGCGCGCCATGGAACTGGCACTGGCCCAGGCCGCTCTGGCCCCGTCCGATATCGGCTATATCAACCTGCACGGCACGGCCACGCTGGCGGGCGACGCCGCCGAGGATCGCGCCATCACCGGGCTGTTCGGCGGCGCTGTGCCGTGCAGTTCAAGCAAAGGCTTCACCGGCCATACTTTGGGCGCTTCGGGCGTGGTCGGCGCGGCGATCTGCGCGCTCGCCCTCCGGCATGGGTTTCTGCCCGGCAGCCCGCATACCAACCGTGTCGATCCCGCGTTCGGCAGCAACTATCTGCGTGAAGGGCAGGAGGCGCGCATCGATAAAGCGATGAGCAATGCGTTCGGCTTCGGCGGCGTCAATTGCAGCCTGGTGCTGGGGCGCGCGTCATGATGAGCCTCTATGTCGAAGGCATCGGCATCTACGGCCCGGGGCTCGATGGCTGGGCGCAAAGCGCGCCAGTGCTGGCAGGCGATACGGAATACATACCCGCACCCGCCAGCATCCCGCCGTGCATCCTGCTGCCGGCCAATGAGCGCCGCCGCGCCCCGCAAACCGTCAAGCTCGCTTTGGCCGCCGGCACCGAGGCTTTCGCCGCCGCCGGGCGTGACCCCGCCGGTGCCGTAACGATTTTTGCCTCCTCGGGCGGCGATGGCGAAACCATCCACGACATTCTCAACGTGCTGGCCTCGCCCTTGCGCGAGCTTTCGCCGACCAAATTCCACAATTCAGTGCATAACGCCGCCGCGGGCTATTGGAGCATCGCCACCGGCGCCACCTCCGCATCCACCAGCCTCTGCGCCCATGACGACAGTTTCGCCGCCGGCCTGCTCGAAGCGGCAGCCCAGGCCGTTGCCGCAGGCGAGGCCGTGGCCCTCATCGCCTATGACGTTCCCTATCCCGCCCCGCTCTTCGCGGTGCGCCCGGTGGGCGCGATCTTCGGCGCCGCGCTGGTGCTCTCGCCCGTGCCCACCCCGGCATCCTTCGCGCGGCTCGATCTCGCATTGCAGCCAGGGTCCGCCGCCGCCTCACCCGCCGCCATCCCCGCTCTGGAAGAGCTGCGCGCCTCCACCCCCGCCGCACGCTGCCTGCCCCTGCTGGCCGCGCTGGCAAGCGGCATGGCGGCAAATGTTACGCTAGGCTATCTGGACGATATGAATCTGCACCTCGCAATCTCACCCGCAAGCCGGCCGGAGCAACCGGCATGAGCCGCCTCGACCGGAGCAAAATTCTGGCGATGATTCCTCATGCCGGCGCCATGTGCCTGCTCGACGAGGTGCTGGACTGGGACGCTACCTCGGTGCGCTGCTTGTCGCAGCGTTTCGCCGCGGCGGATAATCCGCTGCGCCGCGCCGACGGCACGTTCGGCACCGCCTGCGGCATTGAAATTGCCGCCCAGGCCATGGCCGTGCATGGGCGGCTGACCGCCCCCGCCGATGGCAAACCCGTGCCCGGCTATCTCGTAAGCCTGCGCGATGTGCATCTAGCCCGCCCCAGCCTCGATGGCGCCGGCCCGCTCACCATCAGCGCCACGCGTCTGCTCGGCGATGCCGGCGGCGCCTCTTATCGTTTCGCCGTCGCCGATCAGAGCGAGGAACTGCTCACCGGCCGCGCCACCGTGCTGTTCGGCGCAATGCCATGAGCCGCGCTCTGGTCACCGGCGGCAGCGGTGTCATAGGTGCCGCCATCGCCCATGCCCTCGCCAATGCCGGGCATCATGTCACCATCCATGCCCACGGCCAGATCGCGCGCGCCGAGGCGCTGGCCGCCGCGATCATCGCCGCCGGCGGCGCCGCCGATGCCGTGCGTTTCGACCTCACCGATGCCGCGCAAACCACGGCATCGCTGGCCCAAATCCTCGAAGCCGGGCCCATCCAGATCCTCGTCAACAACGCCGGCATCCATGATGATGCCGTGCTGCCCGGCATGCGCCCCGAGCAATGGAGCCGCGTCATCGACGTCTCCCTCAACGGCTTCTTCAACGTCACCCAGCCGCTGCTCATGCCGATGATCCGCACGCGCTGGGGCCGCATCATCAACATCTCCTCGGTCGCGGCGGTCATGGGCAATCGCGGCCAGGCCAATTACGCCGCCGCCAAGGCCGGGCTGCACGGCGCCACCCGCTCGCTCTCCCTCGAACTCGCCAGCCGCGGCATCACGGTCAACACGGTCGCACCGGGCATCATCGCCTCGCCCGCCACCGAAACAATCTTCCCGAAGGAGGCGATTGCCAAACTCGTGCCGATGCAGCGCGCCGGCCAGCCCGAAGAGGTCGCCGACCTCGTTGCCTTCCTCGCCTCCGAGCGCGCGGGCTACATCACGGGCCAGCTCATCTCCATCAACGGCGGAATGGCCTGAGCAAAGCAGCACAGCTCAGCCGCAGATGCATCGCGGCCAGCCGCAAATTATCGCGCCCATAGCGAAAATGCGAAACCCCACCTTCGTCTTTCGAAAAATACCGCACCGGGGCAGGGCGGTTGATCACCTTCACGCCGCGCCAGCACAGGCGCACCACCGCCTCGGTATCGAAATCATAACGCCGCATCCGCCGGCTCGCCTGCATCACCGCCAGCAGCGGGTGCAGCGGATAAACCCGAAATCCAAACAGCGCGTCGCCGATATCCTGCCCCGTCTCCCACCGCGCCAGCACGTTCGATATCCGCCGCCCCAGCACACGGATGCGCGGCGCGCTGGCATCGAACACTGGCACGCCCAGAATCATCGCCGCGGGATTTTCTTTTGATATTTCCATAAACGTCCCGATTTCCGCCGCTGGATGCTGGCCATCGGCATCCATCACCAGCACATGGGTAAATCCCGCTTCATCCGCCGCGCGCAAGCCCTCGAGCACCGCCGCGCCCTTGCCGCCATTGCGCGCCCGGCGGATCACGCGCAACCCCGGCGCCGTACCCAACCCCGCATCGCTGCCATCATCGCTGCCATCGACGACAACCCAGACCGGCTGCCAATGCGCCAGCGCCTGCGCAACGGTGCCGCGCAAGCGGGCACCGGTATTATAGCTCGGGATGAGAACCAGATGGGTACTGGACGCAGAAATCACGGCGCTACGAACGGGCCTCGCTCGGCGCGCCGGCTGCGGCCCCGGCTGGCGCCCCCGTTATAAGGAAGCGCAGATGCGTGAATTTCGTGATGTAATAGATAGTGCGGAACATATACAGCCGCAGCCGGATCGGCCAGCCGTCGAAGATCCCGCCGGCAAGCAGCGATAATATCGCGTCCTCCATGCGAAACCAGTTGCGCGGCGACATGAACAAATTGCGCATGGCCGGCTCGCGTATGCGGTAGACGAACCAGCAGAACGCATTCAGCGCGTAATGCGTCGCCGCGTCATAGCGTTTCAGCGCCCGGGCCGCGCGTTTGGGATGGCTCAGGCACACATCCACCGCATCGGCGGCCCAAAACCCTGTCTGCATCGCCAGATACACGCCGGCCGAAAACACCGGGTCGATAAAGGCGCAGGCATCGCCCGTTATCAGGTAATTGCGCCCGCTCGTGGTCTTGCTGGCGTAGGAGTAGTTGCCGGTCGCGGTAATCTCGCCCACCAGCGTGGCATTCTTCAGCCGGTCGGCAATCTCGGGCGCCGAGGCGATCAGCCCCATGAAGAAACTCTTCAGATCCGTGCCGCGATTTTTGAAAGCATCCGCGGGGGCGACCGCGCCAACGCTGGTCGTGCCATCGGCCAGCGGGATGAACCAGAACCAACCCAGGTCGAACCAGACGATGGAGATATTGCCCTCGGCCTGCCCCTCGAGCCGCCGAGCCCCGGTAAAATGGCCGAAAATCGCAGCGCTGTTATTGCGCGGGTTGCGCTCCTTGGTGCCCATCTGGCTCGCCAGCATCGTATCGCGCCCCGAGGCATCGACCACGAATGCCGGGCGCCAATGCCGCTCCGCCCCATCCTCGCCGCGCGCGGTCACAAGCGGGTGTTCACCTTCCGGAAATTCCACCGCCGTCACCCGGCATTGCTCGATCACCTCCGCCCCCTTGGCGGCGGCGTTTTTCAGCAGCAGATGGTCGAATTCCGAACGGCGCACCTGAAATGCATAGGGGAAACGCTTGTCCCAGGCGTTGATGAAATTATAGCGTATGCTCTTGCCATGAAAGGGTGAGACGAATTCGATGCCGTGCTTGCGCTGCGCGCTGGTCTCTATCTGGGCGCGCACGCCCAGCCGGTCGAGCAGCGGCAGGTTATGCGGCAGCAGCGATTCGCCGATATGAAAGCGCGGATGCTTGTCCTTATCCACCACCACCACGCGCCGGCCGCGCTCGGCCAGCAAGGTCGCCACGCTCGAGCCGGCTGGCCCGCCGCCGATTACCAGCACATCACAATCGGGGGCGGCGGACAAATCTCCTGCCTGCTGAACTTGTGCCATGCGCCAACTCCCTCCGGATTCAACACGCGGGCGGCGGGAGATTGACCCGCCTACCGTATCCGCCGATGAATGGTTCAGCCGAAATAAGCCACAGGTCCGCCGTCATGTCCAACGCAGAAGATCGCCCCGACGGCGCGCGCGACGTGGCCCGCCTTGCCGCCTATTATGTCGATCCGGCGCGGCGCATGCCCCTGATGCGCGAGTTGTTCAACCGCTCGGCCCGGCATTACGATGCTGTTAACCGGCTCGTCTCGCTCGGCACCGGCACCTGGTACCGCCGCTTCTGCCTGCGCCGCTCCGGCCTGCGCCCGGGCATGCAGGTGGTCGATATCGCCACCGGCACCGGGCTCCTGGCCCGCGAGGCATTGTCTCTCACGCGCAGCCCCGGCTCGGTCATTGGCGTCGATGTCAGCGAGGCGATGCTCGCCATCAACCAGCGCAACCTCGGCATCCCGCTCATCCAGGCCGCGGCCGAAGCCCTGCCGCTGGCCCCCGGCATCGCCGATTTCGTGACGATGGGCTACGCCTTGCGCCATATCGCCGATCTGCAAGCCGCCTTCGCCGAGGCTCTGCGCATATTGCGCCCGGGCGGTGTCGTGGTGCTGCTGGAAATCAGCGCCCCGCGCAATAAATTTTTACGCGCGCTGGCGAGCGGCTTCATCGGCACAGTGGTGCCGGGCCTCTCCGGCTTGATGCAGCGCGACACCCGCGCCCGCGCGCTGGTGCAATATCATTGGAAGACGATTCTGAGCTACATGCCGCCGGATGTCGTCCTCCGCGCCATGAAGGAAAGCGGTTTCGAGCGCGTGACTTGCAAGAGCTACCTCGATCTGTTTCACCATTACACCGGCCACAAACCCCAAAGCGAGGTGTAATGACCGTAGCCCTGACCGCGCAGCAGCAAACCGAAACGCTGCTGCTCAACATCCTCGTCCAGCTGGTTGTCATGATCGGCGCCGCGCGCCTCATGAATGTCATATTCCGCCGCTGGGGCCAGCCCGGGGTGATCGGCGAAATCGTCGCTGGCTTGCTGCTCGGACCTTCGCTGTTCGGGCATTTTTGTCCCGGTATTTCCGCCGCCATTTTCGGCGCCAAACCGGCCCCGTCCATCGTCATATTATCGCAAATCGGCCTCATTCTGCTGATGTTCCAAATTGGCATGAGCTTCGAATTCGACCATTTGCGCGAAGCAAGGGCGCGCCGCGCGCTTTTGCCCATCGCTTCGGTTTCGGTTCTCGTGCCGCTCGGCCTCGGCATCTGGCTCGGGCATCTGTCGGCCCCGGTTTTCGCCGGGCAAATCGCCGTACCGGTCTATGCTCTGTTCTGCGGCGTGGCCATGGCCATCACTGCGGTGCCGATCCTCGGGCGCATCCTCGCCGGCTACGGGCTCGTGCGGCACGAGCTCGGCGTGCTCGCCATCTCGGCAGCCGCCATCAACGATGTCGCCGGCTGGCTGTTGCTGGCGGTGGTCGCGGCCCTCGCCACCGCCACCTTCGCCCCCTCGCACACGGCCATGCAGCTCGCCGGCATTTTCGGCTTTGCCGTCATCTGCTTCTTCGTGCTGCGCCCGGCCGCCGCCCGTCTGCTCAAATCATTCCCGATTAACAACAATGAAGTTCCGCCGAGCCTGGTCTCCATCCTCATCATCGCCGTGTTCATCCTTGCCGTGTGCACTTATAAGCTCGGCATTTTCGGCATATTCGGCGGCTTCGTCGGCGGGCTGCTGGTGCATCACGACCAGGAGTTCGCCAATGCGTGGCGCCGCCAGGTCGGCGGCTTCGTGCTCGTCTTCTTCCTGCCCATCTTCTTCACCTATACCGGGCTGCACACGAATCTTCTCGGCCTCACCACGGGCACGGACTGGCTTTGGCTGCTGATTTTCACCGGCGTCTCGATCCTCGCCAAAATCATTCCGGTCGCGCTGGTCAGCCGTTTCGCCGGTTATAATACCACCGCCGCCCTGCTGCTCGGCGTGCTGATGAACACGCGCGCGCTGATGGAGCTGATCGTCCTCAATATCGGGCTAGAGACCGGCTTCCTGCCGCAAAAAATATTCACCATGCTCGTCATCATGGCAGTCGTCACAACCATCATGGCCGGGCCGTTGCTGAAACTCCTGATGCCGAAACTCGGTCTCGACATTCCGGTGAATATGGAAGCGTAAAGTCAACCGCCGTAAAACGCCTCGATTTCGAGCAGCAGATCCGGCCGGCAGATCTCGCCCCGCAAATACAGCCGCTGGCTGCCCGCGCCGAACATCGCGATTAGCGCGGGCTCAACATCGGCCTGCCGGGCCGGATCGCGCAGATAGATTTTTAATCCCCAATCCTCGGCCCGGGCGAGCGCCGCCGCCTGCCCGGCATTGCCGATCAGCGCGCGTAAATTCTCCAGCGTCTCGCCGAGCTGGCCGCGCCAATCACCGCCATGGCGCGTCTCATGCCCAACAATGCTCGCCGTTCCCGAGATGAACAACGCCCCGCCAAACAGCCCGGCGCGCGAAAAACTTGGGGAGCGCGGGCCGTATTGCGGCGGATATTCATAGGCGCTCACCTGGCGCGGATTCTCGATTGGCTGCGCTGCGTCGCGGCCGGCGAGAAAATAAATCACCGAGGCGCCGTCATGCCCGCCCACGCCGCTCGCCGCCGGCGGCACCGCCTGGCGCAGCTGCGCCAGAAACGCGCGATGCCGGCCGATATTGAAACGCCGGTAGCGCTCCATCCCCTGCTCGTCATCGAGGATTGCGGTCAGATAATTCCAAAATCGAATCGGCTGGGCAAAGCCCGTCTGTGCCAGAAACGCGAATATCGCGAGATAGGCGCGCTCCGCCGCATCCTCGAGCGGCACGCCGTCCTCAAGCTGCACGGCACCGAAGGCCAGATCTTCGCTACATGCCCCTTGCACCGGGCCAATCCGGCAGCTCCGCACAGGTGAGGCGGCACGCCAGATCTCGAAAGCCGGTCCGCCGGTAACCGGCGTTAGCGGCGCCTGGATAAAGGGGCAATCTGGCGGCAAACCGGCAGGCTTGCCCGCGCCAAAGCCGATCACGCCGAGCACATCGTCGCCGGGCGGGAACGCTCCGGCATAATGCACGCTGAAAGAAGGCGGCACATTGTGCTTGGTCTGCGTTTCCTGCGGTACTGCAGAGTCCGGCACGTTAGCTCCTTCAACCGCTGCCGGCACCATGCCGGGGCCATCCCGATATGGTGCTGTGTGGCGCAACTGTCCACCGCAAGTCTCGCGGCTTTTCACATGCGGAGCAAGAGGAAGTTCAGGCGGCTTTGTGTTCGTGCGGCGCGATGCAGGGCGCATGGAACAGCACACCGCTTAACGCGCCCGCCACCGTGCGCAGGCTCACGACCAGCCAGAAACCGCCCACGACCGCCGTCAGCATTACGGCAAGCTGCGTGAACAGGGCCAGCCCGGTCTGCGCACCGAGAGCGAAACTCGCGGCGGTGAATACGCCGAGCGGGAAAGTGAAGCCCCACC
>Ga0181534_10001895_pt1 | contig 13351 bp, 8 predicted proteins | sample PEATcosm2014_Bin_37_FD_119758 | JGI IMG/M metagenome (GOLD analysis project Ga0181534, IMG submission 119758) | Peatland microbial communities from MTU Mesocosm Facility, Houghton, MI, USA - PEATcosm2014_Bin17_10_metaG | ecosystem: Environmental > Terrestrial > Soil > Wetlands > Peat | place...
AAGGCGGCTGCGGCCAAGATTGGCCGCCCTCCAATTTCAATAGCTTACGGTGGGTTTTCGACCGTGCGCGTCCGCCGCGGACGCTGTCCTGGTCCCCAACGGCGCCAAACGGCGGGTCTGGTGAGACCCGCTGCAGGCGTGGACGCCTGCCCCACATGGTCAATATTGACCGTATTATTCAGCGTGCGCTGAGCGATTCTGACCAGACGAGACTGCTGCAACCTGTTATTTGAGTAGAGCAGGAAGAGGGATCGTGCGAATTCTGCTCTATAACCCCGACAACGGCGTGACCGCGAACTTCATGCCGCACCTTTGGATGTTTCTCCTGCAGGCGCTTACACCCGAAGGTCACGAAGTGCTGCTGATCGATGGCAACACCCAGCCGATGAGTGATGCCGAGATCGTGCAGTTCGTGCTTGCCAGAGGCATCGGCCTGGTGGGGATCGGCGCGATGACCCGCATGATTGCCAAAGCCTACCGGGTAGCCGACGCCATTCGCGCCGCTGGAGTGCCGGTCGTGATGGGCGGCCCGCACGTTACCGAACTGCCCGACGAAGCCTTGGGACGCGACGGAGGTCCGCGGCACGCCGATGCCGTGGCGCTGGGTGAGGCGGATGAGACCTGGCCGAAGATCGTCGCAGACGCCGCCCGCGGCGCACTGAAGGAAAGGTACGTGCCGGTGGATGCGTTCGGACAGGAGCACAAACCGGATCTGCAGGGCTACCCGAAGATCCCCTGGGATACGCTGGACATCGCCCAGTTCAACCGGATTCCCAGCTTCGTGCGGCCGGTCATGGAATACTTCAAGGTTCAGTGGGAGACATTTCACATCATTCCGATCGAATCCGGGCGCGGCTGCCCCTACGGGTGCGAGTTCTGTACGGTCACGGGGTTCTTTGGCGACTCGATCCGCTTTCGATCCAACCAGAGCATTGTCGATGAGTTGTTGCTGTTGAAAGCCCGCGCCCGCCGCACCAAGGGGCAAGTGGCCGTATTCTTTGTAGACGACAACTTTGCCATCAACGCCAAGCGCACCAAGTCGCTCTTGCGCGACATGATCGCGGCCAACGCGCAAGTCTCCTGGGTGGGCCAGATCAGCGCCAACCTGTTGCGCGATGAAGAACTGGTCGAATTGATCGCCGATTCCGGGTGCCGATGGATCTTCATCGGCATGGAGTCGCTCGACCCCGCGAACCTGGCCAGCGTCAACAAGAGCTTCAACAAGCCCGGCGAGTACGCCGCGGTGTTGCAGCGGCTGGCGCGGCGCAATGTGTACGCCATCACCTCGTTCATCTTCGGCCTGGACAACGACACGGCAGGCGTCGCGGAGCGCACCCTGACCCAGATTCGCGAATGGCCGCCCGTGCTGCCGGTCTTCGGGCAGATCACGCCATTTCCGGCCACGCCACTTTACACGCGTCTGCAAAAGGAAGGGCGGCTGACCCGCCCGAAGCACTGGCTGGATTTCGCTCCGTTCCACATGGCGCACACGCCCTTGAAGATGACCGTTTCCGATGTGCAAGATGAGGTCCGCAATGCCTGGACGAATGCCTACAGCCCCGCGGCCACCCGCGCAGCCATCGATTCCATCGCGGACGAGCCGGCCCCCTACAAGATCAGCCATTTGATCGCTCGCCTTTTTTTCCGCGGCATCTATTTTCCCAACAAGGGCGCCTGGGCGTGGTTGAAAGCGATTGCGGAAAACCGCGCCACGGTTTTCCACGTGGCACGCGAGTGCTTCACCAACTGGCGTGGCAAGAAGGCGGTCGCGGATCTGAGCTTTGAGGGGCCGCTCGCGCGCCCGCTGCTGGTCCCGGGGATACGCGCCGAAACGTCAGGCGATTAGCGATCAGCTTTTCGCGGCGGCCGCGGCGCCCCTGGCGATCGGCGCGCCTACCAGGTTTCCCCACTCGGTCCACGAGCCGTCGTAGTTGGTGACGTTCCGGAAGCCCAGCAGGTACTTCAACACGAACCAGCTATGGCTCGACCGCTCACCGATACGGCAGTAGGCGATCACCGGCTGCGAGCCATCGATGCCTTCGTTGCCGTAAAGCTGGCGCAGCTCATCGGCAGATCTAAAGGTGCCGTCTTCGTTGCAGGCCTTGCCCCAGGGGATGCTGCGCGCACCCGGGATGTGTCCGCCGCGCTGGCAGGTTTCGGGCAGTCCGGGCGGCGCCAGGATCTCGCCGCTGAATTCCTGCGGGCTGCGCACGTCCACCAGCCCGGCGGCTTGCGCCGTGACCGCCGCCTGCACCTGCGGCAGGAATGCACGGAGCGACAGATCCGGTTCCGCGGCCTGATAGTGCGTCGCGTTGACGTGGGGCGTACCGGTGGCGAGTTCACGGCCTTCGGCCAGCCACTTCTTGCGCCCGCCATTCATCAGCCGCACATCCTGGTGGCCATAGATCTTGGCTTGCCAGAACGCCCAGGCGGCGAACCAGTTGTTGTTGTCGCCGTAGATGACCACGGTGGTGGCGGGGGTGATGCCGGACGAGGCCATCAATTCTTCGAACTGCTGTTTGGACAGGATGTCGCGCCGCACTGTGTCGCAGAGCTGCGAGTTCCACGCCCAGGCGATAGCGCCGGGGACGTGGCCTTCGTCGTAGGCTTTGGTGTCCACATCGACTTCGACGATGCGGACCTGGGCATCGCCGGCGTGGGCGGCTGCCCAATCGGTGCTGACAAGGGTTTCAGGGTGTGCATACGTTGCCATATAGATTCTCCTCCAATCAAACTAGTAATTATATCGAGTAGTGGGCGATTGTGCAGCGTGCCAGCAGGGCAGGCTGAATCAGCGGTGGAGTGGGGAAGTGCGCTCTTCAAGCACCGTGATGCGCCGGTCGATCCGTTCGAGGCGACGCTCGACGACGTCGAAGCGGTGGTTCATAGAGTCGCGCAACTCGTCAATCCGCCGGCCCAACGAATCACGCAGATCGTCGATGCGCTTACTCTGGAACCAAGTGGCGATGGCGAACGTAACGATGATGGGCAACGCGACCTGCACGAACGGTTGCTGCCACCAGTTCATATATGCCGATTGTAGACCTTTCTTCGCTGGGAATCCAGCGCGCGTCGAGGCCGCTCAGGCCAGGTCAAATTTTTCCTGATGCAACAGCGGGTCGCTCTTCACCAGCACGGTGCGCCCCAGGATTTCTTCGATCTCCTGCAGGTACGAATTCTGGTTGGACTTCAGCACCTTGCCAACTTCGGGATTCACGCGCAGCATCACTTGGTTGCCTTCCACCGCGCGCGCGATTTTTTGGGCTTCCACCAGAATTTCGCCGATCACCGTTTGCACGCTCTTGACATAGCCTGAACCATCGCAATCCGGGCAAGGCACGCACAGCGTGCGCTCCAGGCTCTGCTTCACGCGCTTGCGGGTTATGGCCACCAGGCCGAAATCGTTAAATTGCAGGATCTTGTAAGGCGCGCGATCGGCGCGCATGGCCTCTTCCAGAACCTGCATCACTCGCTGGCGGTTCTTGCGCTCATCCATGTCGATGAAGTCCACCACGATGATGCCGCCCAGGTCGCGCAGGCGGATCTGGCGCACGATTTCCTTGATGGCGTCGGTATTAGTTTTGACGATGGTGTCCTCGAGGCGGTTGGATTTACCCACGTACTTGCCCGTATTCACGTCAATGGCGACCAGCGCCTCGGTTTGATTGATGACGATATGTCCGCCGGTCTTCAGCCACACCTTCGGGCGCAGCGCCTTTTCCAGTTCCGCGGTGATGCCGTACTCGTCGAAGATGGGCGTCGCGCGCGTATACAGTTTCACGCGGCTGACCAGCGCGGGCTGGAAGCGCTGCACAAAGCCCAGCACATTTTCGTAAACTTCTTCGTTATCCACCCAGACGCTCTTGAAGGTGGAGGTAAACTGGTCGCGCAGGATGCGCTCGACCACATCCAGGTCGTGATGGATGAGCGCGGGAGCCGGGCGTTTCTCCGCCTTCTGGCGCATGTCCAGCCAAAGGTTGTAGAGAAAGAGCATGTCGGCGCGGAGTTCTTCCTCGGTGCGGCCGTCGCCGGCGGTGCGCACGATGTACCCGCCCGGAATGCCGGTGCGGTTGGTTTGCAGCACGCGCTTCAGGCGCAGCCGCTCTTCATCGGATGGAATCTTGCGCGAGACGCCGATATGATCGACGGTCGGCATGTAGACCAGAAAACGGCCTGGCAGGGCGATGTGGGAAGTGATGCGCGCGCCTTTTTGCCCCAGCGGCTCCTTGGCGATTTGGACGATGATTTCCTGGCCTTCGCGCAGCAGATCACTGATGGAAGGCGTGCCGGATTTCTCGGGGCGCACGGGCTCCGGGCGAGCCGCCTGGCGGACGTCTGACCGAATTTCCGGCCGCGCGGCGGCGGGAGGAACGGGCTGCCCCGCCTGCTGCGGATCGCCGCCATCGGGACGCCCGCGCCGGCGCATGCGGCGGGACATGCGGTGCGGGTACCGGCCACCCTGTTCGCGGAGCGTCGCGGTAAGGCTGGTCGGGATGCGGGCGGGCTCGGGTCCAAGCTGCTCTTCTTCCGCGGGCGCGGCTTCGGAGGGCTCCGCCGGCGGCATGCCTTCCGACTCCGCGGCCAAGGCCGGCTCGGCTGCTTCAGCCGCTGCGACCGGATCGGTAACTTCGATTTCATCGGCGGGCGCCGCGATTTCGATTTCATCGGCGGGCGCCGCGACCTCGGGAATCTCGATTTCGGGGACTTCGGCAACCTCGGCAATCTCCGCGATTTCGACCGGTTCAGGGGTTGGGGCGGCCTCGGCAGGCTCTGGTATAGAAGCCGGTTCGGGTGGCTCCGCCACGCTGGCATGGGGACTTTGGTACTTGGCGAGCGATTCGCCGGGCAGCACCATGATCTCTTCTGGCGTGTCTTGCGCCGTATCCTGCGCCCTATCCAATGCTGTCTCCGGCGCGGCTTCCTCGGCTTCTTCCGGCGCAGGCGGCGGAGGGACAGGCGCAGGGTGCTGCCCCGGCGAAAAATATTTGGATTCGGGCAAGCCGCGACCCTTGGGACGGCGGCGGCGGGATCGCCGGCCCCCGCGGCGGTCGCGATCGTGTTCCTCGTTGCGGCGCGCGAACTGCTCAGGGGCGGCCAGCGGAGCGGGTGCGGGCGATGTGGCAACCACCGCGGCGGCAGGCGCTTCGGCGGCTGGCTCGGGCGCGGGCAACGGGTCTGGCGGAGCGCCGGTTGCGTCCGCCAGCGGCGGGGCTGCGGCCGGCCCCTTGTCCATCTTAAAAACCTTCTCCTCGACGCTGGTTACGATCTTGTCGTACTCGTCGTTATCCTCGAAGAAGTCCGATACATAAAGGAACGCATCGCGATCCAGGCCGATATCCACGAACGCGGATTGCATCCCGGGAAGGACGCGCGTGACGCGGCCCTTATGAATACTGCCGGCCAGCGAATATTCCTTTTCGCGCTGGTAGTAGACTTCGACGACCTGATCGTCTTCGAGGACCGCTACGCGCGTCTCATGGCGATTCGCCGAAACAATTAACTCTTTTGACATGCGTTCTCCTCCGCTGGGAACCGGCGCGGACCGGTACGGGAGGAAGGTGGCTACCCTGCGTGGGTCTCAAGCGGCGCTCCGCGAACGGGGCTCAAGCGCCTCAGACATGTAAGAAGCTCACGCTGGCCGGGGCGCAACTTCCAATGCGCCCTCACGGCCGGGGAACCACTCCTCATCGCCGAGTACCGCTCGATCACGCGCGCGGTTCGGCGCCGGAGGGTGCGCATCCAGCACGTTTGCCCTCCGGGAGTCTCAAACGGCTCCCAACAAAACTCTTTTTTTCTTACGGCCGCCGGCACACGGGCCGGCCGCCGGAACTAATTTACAAATCTTCTGAGCCGGACATTGTTGACCAGCCCCAACATCAGGAAATTCGACAACACACTCGATCCGCCGGCGCTCATCAGGGGCAGCGGAATTCCGGTCGTCGGCATCCGGCCCACCACCATCCCGACGTTCACCAGCACGTGAAACAACAGCAACGCGGCAATCCCCATGCAGATATACATGCCGGCCTTATCCGATGCCGTTTGGGCGTTCTGCACGATCTGCATGATTAAGACAAAATACAACGACAGCACCACAATCACTCCCACGAATCCATGCTCCTCGGCAAAGGCCGAGAAGATGAAATCGGTATGCGGCACGGGCAGGAACCGTAGCTGCGTCTGAGAGCCTTTGGTCACTCCCTTGCCCCACATACCGCCGGCGCCAACTGCAATCTTGGATTGGATCACCTGGTACCCACTGCCGCGCGGATCGCGGTCGGGATCCAGAAAGCTCACCAATCTCGCCTTCTGATAATCCTTTAAAACCGTCCAGCCCACCGGGAGCACCAGCAATGCGACTACGCCAATGACGATCAAATACTTGCGGCGCATGCCGGCCAGAAACATCCCGACGATCAAAACCGGCGCATAAGTCAAAGCCGTTCCCAAATCCGGCTGTTTCATTACCAGCACCATGGGAACCAGAACCAACCCCGCGATTTTCGCCATATCGCGGCCTTCCAGATCTTCCGTCTTCAACTCCGTCAGGAAGCGGGCTACTAACAATATTATCACCAGTTTAATGAATTCCGACACCTGCAGGTGAAAGCCGCCCGCCACCGAGATCCAGCGCTGCCCGCCGTAGGCCGACCGGCCGATCAGCAGAACCACCACCAGCGACACCACCGACAGAATGTACAAGGGAAAGACGTGGTTCATCATGGTGTGGTAATCGATGCCCACCATCAGCCACATCAGCAACAGCCCGGCGGCGATGTAAATGATCTGCCTCCACCACGCGCCTTGCCACCCGGTGCCGCGCGTGGCGCTGTAGATCTGCAGCACGCCCACCCCGCAAATCACCAGGGAGATGACCAGCAGGGTCCAGTCCAGATCGCGGGGTCTGAGGTAGCGGGTCATGTTGGTTAGGGGGATGGTGAGGTATGGGGGGCTGAGCGGGGGAGGGGGCGAGCGGGCGAGCGGGCGATCCCAGCTTCGTTATCGCCGGGGGATAGTGAGGTATGGCGCGCTGAGCGGGCGAGGCGGCGAGCGGGCGAGCGGGCGATCCCAGCTTCGTTATCGTCGGACGTAAAATAGGCGGCCTCGACAATCGGAGACTTCGCTTCGGCTGGGCCGGGATCGGGAAGCGCAGGCAAACCGAAGCGCAGAAACTGTCCGATCTTGGTCGCCCCCTCGCCCCCTCCCCCCCTCGCCCGCTCCTCCGCCAACCGCGCCTTCTTATCGAAGTACGCCTTCAGCACGTCGCGCGCGATGGGCGCGGCGAACTGCCCGTGTCCCCCGTGGTCATAAAGCGCCACCACCACAATCTCCGGCGCTTCGCGCGGCGCGAAGCCCACGAACCAGGCATTTTCTTCGAACTCCTTGCCCGTCTTGCCCTTCAGGAAATCGTTGGATGCGAGTTGCGCCGTGCCGGTTTTGCCGCACACGTCGAGGCCCGGAAGCTGCGCGCGGACGCCCGTGCCGCCGGGCTCGTTCACCACTCCCCACGTACCATAGATCACTTTGGCGACATTGTCCGCCGCCAGCGGCCAATTGTGCTCCTGGTACTTGCCGCCCTTGACCAAGTGGGGCTGATGCCAGAGGCCGCCATTGATCAGCCAACAATAAGCGCGCGCCAGTTGCAGGGGTGTCACCGTTAACGCGCCTTGGCCGATAGCCACCGAGATGGTCTCCCCCGCGTACCATTTCTCGCGGAAATTGCGGATCTTCCATGCCGAAGACGGCACCAAACCCTCGGCTTCGTGCGGCAGGTCGATGCCGGTCTTCTGCCCTAGCCCGGCCTGGTTGGCGTAGAAGGCGATCTTATCGATGCCCGTGCGGTCGCCCACGTTATAGAAAAAAACGTCGCAGGATTGCTGAATGCCCCGGTGCAGTGCGACGGCGCCGTGACCGGGCTTCCACCAACACTTGTAATAGTGGCCGTAGAACGTGGCGCCGCCCGGGCAATGCACGGTGAACTGGTCGTCGATGGCGCCGGATTCGAGACCAGCGATGGCCACGAAAGGCTTGAATGTCGATCCGGGCGCGTCCTGCGCCTGAATGGCGCGATTGAGCAGCGGATGGTCCGGATTATCGGCGATCTCCCGCCAGTCCGAGGACTTGATGCGCACCGCGAATTTGTTGGGATCGAAGGTGGGGCGGCTGACCATCGCCAGCACCTCGCCTGAGCGGGGGTCCATCGCCACCACCGCGCCGTTCTTGCCCTCCATGGCCAGTTCCGCGACGGCCTGCAAATCCAGATCCAGCGTGAGCTGCAGATCCTTTCCCGGAATGGCTTCCTTGTTGGCCAGCACCTTGCGGGTCTTGCCCCGGTTATCCACCACCACCTGGCGCTCGCCATCGACGCCCATCAGGGTGTCGTTGTATTGGCGCTCGATGCCGAACTTGCCGATCACATTTCCCTGGTTGTATTTCGCAAAATCGGGCGAGTCCAATTCCTGCTCGCTGATTTCGCCGGTGTACCCGATGACGTGCGCGGCAAATCCGTTTTGCGGATACAGGCGCCGTTGGGAAGGGATCAATTCCATTTCGGGAAAGAAATCGCGGTGCGATTCGACGAACGCCAGCTCGGCGGGCGTGAGTTCCTCCTTGATGATGATGGGGTCGTATTTTGGGCGCGACGTAAAGCGCCGCACGCGCGCCTCCAGGTCGCCGTAATCCAGATTCAATCCGTCGGCGATGGTGCGCAGGTGTTCGGTCTTCAGGTTTTCGCGCGCCAGGATCAGGCTGTAGGAGGAATGGTTGTCCACGATCACGCGGCCGTCGCGGTCCAGGATCTTGCCGCGGGGCGCGGGGATGGGCAATTGGTGAATGCTGTTGCGCTCGGCCTGCTCGTTGTACATCTGCTCGTTTTGGACCTGCAGGGTCCAGAAGCCGGTGATCAGAAACAGGAAGATGAGCACGGCGACATACTGGAAAGCGGCAATCTTGCCGGCGGCGAATTTGACGTCTTCGCGGCGCGCCTGTTTGCCGGGCAGCGTGGGCTGATGTTCCTGCTCGGGACCGATGACGGGAGGATTCACGGAGGTTGGGCTTCTGCATTCAGTTTATCAGGCGGAGCGCCAGCTCCGGAGGGCGGCCAATCTTGGCGGCCAATCTTGGCCGCAGCCGCCTTTCCAGGCGGCTGGGAGCCGGCTAAAAAGCCGGCTGCGGGCAGAATTGCCCGCCCTCCAGCCTGGTTTTCATCACTATTCGTGGGCCGCAAGCCCATCCTGACAGACCTAGAGGTCTGCCCCACTGTGGGTAACAAGCCGGACACAATGCTAGTCTAGGTTGTTAATGAAGTATCGCGTATACCTGTGCGGGGCGGCCGCGAATTAACACATGCAGGCGGTGGCTGGGTTCTCGCTGATATCCGTTCTGATTCCCTTCTGCCGCGCAGCCGCGGCCGCAGCGCCCCTGGCCCTGCTCCCCATCAACGCGGAGTCCGTGGCGCAGATGCGCAAACGCCATTCGCCGGCCTCCGCCACTGTCGACGATCCTGTCTACCACCGCAAGCAGCGATACGAGGGCTTCTGGCTCCGCGATCTGTTGCAGGATCTGAGCTACCAGGGTCATCCGCAATCCGGCGTATATGTGCGTTTCCGCTGCAAGGACGGGTATCTTCCGATCATGCCGTTGTCTCGGGCCATGAGCGGCGGGGGGCTGGTGGCAATCCGCGACCTGGATGCCCCGCCAGGCCAGGTGTGGCAAACCACGCCGGTAAACGGAACGCCTTCGACTCCGGCGCCCAGCTATTTGGTATGGGCGCCACCCGCGGGCGACATCGAGCAATACCCATGGCCCTATCAGATGGTCGCCATTGAATTGGTCACTACCGCCGACGCGTTGGGCGAGGGGGTTTCCGGCCTATTCGTCGAGCATTGCTTGAAGTGCCACGCCATCAACGGCGCCGGCGGCACATTTGGGCCCGAGCTGAATTCGCCGTGCAGTGTCACCGAATATTGGAATCCCGGCTTTCTGAGCCGGTTCATTGCCGACGCGCCGAGTATCAGAGCGGGAACCCGGATGCCCGATTTTCGCGCGCTCTCCGCGAGCGACATCCAAGCCATCGTCGCGTATCTCCGGTACATGGCCGGTCACAAGAGGGCCGGCGCCGTCTGTCCACCGGCGCGCTGATCTCCAGCCCGGCTGAATCAGGGCGTTTCGACAGCGGAGACAGGCCGACGAGGCGTCGGCCGCGGTCCAGGGGGACCGCCCCACGATTTGTGCCGGTCGAGACTAAGACTCTTCTCGCCCCCCGGATATGATGATCTTTGAAACGGAAACTGCTCGCCGTATCTTACTGGGCTGTGCCATCCATCCTGTGCCTGGTATTGTACTGGCCGGGTTTGCTGGCCTGGTTCCAGCAGGACGATTTCGTGTGGCTGAACCTGCCCAACCAGGCGCACGGATGGGACGGTCTGCTGCGGGCGCTGTTTCAGCCGAACCCCGTCCAGGGAAGCTGGCGGCCACTGAGCGAGCGCGCGTTCTTCCTGGCGTTCGGCGTCCTATTCGGGCCCGAACCTCTGCCTTACCGGATTTGGGTCTTCCTCACACAGTTCGCCAACCTGGCGCTTTTATCATGCATCACTACGCGGCTCACGCGCTCGCGCGCGGCGGGATTCTGGGCCGCCATGCTGTGGGTGGCGAACAGCAAGCTCTCCACGGTCATGTGCTGGAGTTCGGCTTATAACCTGGTTCTTTGCGCGTTCTTCCTGCTGCTGGCGCTCGATCTGTTCCTGCGTTATACGGAGACCTCCGCGCGCCGTTACTACATTTGGACCTGGGTGGCGTTTCTGGCAGGGTTCCTGGCCATGGAGACCAACGTGGTCTTCCCCCTGCTCGCCGCGAGCTATGCGTGGCTGTGCGCGCGCCAACATTTCCGGCGCACCCTCCCGTTCCTGGCAGCCTCCGCTATGTATGCCGTTCTGCACTTCATCCTGGCGCCCAATCATGCGGCCGAGTACGCCATCCATATTGACGGCGCCATCCCGCGCACTTTGTGGACCTACTGGCAAGCCACGTTTGAGCCGGTCGACCTCCCTTACCTCTCGCGTTTTTACCGGATCCTCGGCTCCGCGGCCATGGCGGCTTCGACCGCGGCTTTACTGGCCTTCACTCTGTATCGCGCCGCGCGGCGGCAATGGTTGGCGGCGGTGCTGCTGGTTTGGTATGTCATCGCGCTGGCGCCCGTTCTTCCCTTGCGCGACCACATCATGGACTACTATCTGACTCTGCCCGCCATCTGCCTGGCCATGCTGGCGGGCTATGCACTCGCGTGCGCCTGGCGCGCGGGCGAGCCTTGGAAGGCTATGGCGGTGGCGATCTGCGCTGCATTCCTGGCACAGTCATTGCCCGCGGCCCATCGCCGGGCTGAGTGGTATCGCAGCCGCAGCGAGGTGCAAGAGGCGCTGGTAATGGGCGTCGCCCAAGCGCACCAATTGCACCCCGGCAAAACCATCCTGTTGGAGGGCGTCGACGACAGCCTATTCAGTCAACTGATCTGGCACCGGCCGTTTCTGTTCCTCCGGATTCCGGACGTCTACCTGGCGCCTGGCGCGGAGGATCGCCTGGCGCGGCATCCGGAGTGGGGCGGCGTGTCGAAATTCGTATTGCCGGTTGACGAAGCGCGGCGCGGGCTGGATCGGGATGAGATCGTGGTCTATCTCGTGGGGCAAGGGCCGCTCAGAGAGATTACGCATCAATACGCGCTTCCCGCCGGCTCGGCAAGCGAATTGGGGCCGATGCGCCTCGACGTGGCGGATCAACTCGCAGCGGACCGCCTGGGGCCGGAATGGTATGGCCGCGAATCCGGGTTCCGCTGGATGCCGCGCAGGGCCAGCCTCCGCATGCCGGCCCCGCGAGCGGCCGGTCAGAAGCTGTACGTGACCGCCGTCTGCCCGGCCGCCCAACTCGCGAAGGGGCCGCTCGAAATGACGCTAACGGTGAACGGCGTTCGCCTGCCGGCGGTCCGCTTCACAAAGCCCGACGCCGAGACCAGCTTCGCGTTTGCGCTGCCGCCGGGCCTGGGGAGCACCGATATCGACATCAGGGTGGAAGTGAACCGTACCGTGCGAGTGGGCGCGGATCGGCGGGACCTCGGCCTCGCTTTTGGCCGCTTTGAAATCAAATAGGCGGCGTGGCTCTTCTGGTGACTGGTACTGATACCAGTACTAAGATAAGATCCGTTAATTCCATAGCCCGGCGAAGGAGTTTGGCTGTATGCTATAGGGAGCCAGGAAGCCAAAAATCAAATCCTGGAAAAAACGGGGGACATCATGCGACATCGGAACTGGATTCATGGAATCCTGTTCACCACGGCGGCTTTCATCGCGACGCCCACATCGCGAGCGGCTGTCACATACACGGTAGTGTACAATTTCGGCGGAACCGCCGGGGCAAACCCCATAGCGGGCGTAATTCTGGACCCGGAAGGGAACATGTACGGCACTACTTACAACGGCGGACTCGGCTACGGAGTGGTGTTCAAGCTGAGTCCGAGCGGCACTGAAACCGTGCTCTACAGCTTTACAGGCGGCGCCGACGGAGGCCAGCCGGCGGCGCCCTTGATCCGGGATTCGGCCGGCAACCTCTACGGGACCACTTCCGCCTACGGACTGTGCGCGTACTGCGGAACCGTTTTCAAGCTGGATACGACCGGCACGTTGACCACACTTTACAGCTTCACGGGCGGGGCGGACGGGGGATACCCCTTGGCGGGCGTCATCATGGACTCGTCAGGCAATCTCTACGGCACCACTTACAGCGGCGGCATTCTCACGGGGACGTGCGCGACCATCGGCGAGTACCCGGTAGCCGGATGCGGCGTCATCTTCGAGCTGGAGACGTCCGGCACGGAAAAGGTCCTCTACACCATGACGGGTAACACGGACGGGGCCAATGCGGGCGCCGGGGTGATCCGAGATTCCGAAGGCAACATCTATGCCACCGACGAGGATGCCGCCAAGTGCTATGGCTGCGGAGTAGCCTTCAAGCTGAGTGCGACCGGCACTTATACTCTGCTGCACGAATTCGGGGGCGGCACGGACGGCTTCATGCCCATGGCAAGTCTGGTGGAGGATTCTTCCGGGAACCTCTATGGAAGCACGGAGTATGGCGGAATCACCGGCGGCGTATGCACCAGCTCGGGGTGCGGCGTGGTCTTCGAGATCAATAGCGCAGGGACGGAGTCGGTTCTTTACAAATTCACCGGGGGCAGCGACGGGGCAAAGCTGGCGTGCAATTTGATCCGGGATTCGGCTGGCAATCTTTACGGCACGACCTACACCGGCGGGAGTACCGCGGGGAATTGCGAGAGCATCGGCGATACGGACATTCCCGGCTGCGG
>Ga0181534_10001897_pt1 | contig 13344 bp, 7 predicted proteins | sample PEATcosm2014_Bin_37_FD_119758 | JGI IMG/M metagenome (GOLD analysis project Ga0181534, IMG submission 119758) | Peatland microbial communities from MTU Mesocosm Facility, Houghton, MI, USA - PEATcosm2014_Bin17_10_metaG | ecosystem: Environmental > Terrestrial > Soil > Wetlands > Peat | place...
TACGTACAAGGCCAGGCCACGCCGGATAATCAGAAGAGCAGCTTTCCGCTCAATTACAGCTCGACCATTAATTTCTGGTCCACGCTGTACGCCACCATTCAGGAGACCAATACCTTTTTCCAGAACATCGGGCAGGTAGATACGGTAGGTAATAAGGCCCTGATCGTTAACCTCACCGGGCAGGTCCATTTCCTCAGGGCTTTGTGCTATTTTGAGTTGCTTAAGCGTTTCGGCGGTGTTCCCATCATCACCAAGGTCTATACCGTCAATGACCGGACATTCAATGAGACACGTGCTTCCTGGGATTCCACGGCCGGGTTCATCCTGTCCGAGATCAATGCAGCCGTACCATTGCTGCCGACAACCGTCTCTTCCGACAACAACGGACAGGCCACTGTTGGCGCAGCCCTGGCTCTGAAGTCCCGCTTACTGCTGTATGCGGCAAGTCCCACCTATAATACGACCAATGACATGAACAGATGGCAGGCAGCCGCAGATGCCGCCAAGGCGGTCATGAACCTGGGATTGTATTCTTTGTATGGGAACGGCTCCACCTATGGCAAGATCTTCACGGACTTCTTCAATCCGGAAGTCATCTTTGGGCGGGTATACGGCGCCGTTCTTGAGGACAGGTACAATACGGTATACCGGGACCTGAGCCCTAACGGCTACAATGGCTATAGTGCGTACAATGTCCTTGAGCAAATGGTGGAAGACTTCGACATGGCCGATGGCACCGCTTTTAATTGGAATGATCCCACCCAGGCAGCCAATCCATATGCCAATCGGGACCCCCGGTTCTATGCCGATGTATTGTACAATGGAGCGCCATTCCAGGGTAGAACGGCTCAGTTCTACCTGGGCGGACTGGACTCCAAGACAAGCACCATGTCCCCCTGGAATGCTTCAAAGACGGGTTATACCTGTCTGAAAATGGTGGACCCTTCGTATAATTTCAATATCCAGCCATATAGCGCCGCACAATGGGTCGTCTTCAGGTTGTCAGAGATCTATCTCAATTATGCAGAAGCCTGTGCCAATTTGGGTCTTCAGTCAGAAGCCCTGAAATACCTGAACCTGATAAGGGAGCGGGTCAACATGCCCGATGTAACGGCATCCAGCCCTGCGGACCTCCTTGCCAAGATACAGCACGAGCGCAGGATCGAACTTTGTTTCGAAGGACATCGTTATTTCGATCTCAGGAGGTGGGGGAAGGCAGAGATCGGGTCTGCCAATGCGTTGGGGATCATTATTACGCCTACGTCTCCGGCTAATACGTCCTTTACTTATCAGGTGGACACTATCCAGGTAAGGAAATGGGTATCCAGTTTTTATTATTATCCTATACCCCGGTCTGAGACCCAGATCAATCCGGCATTGACACAGAATCCATTTTATAACTAATTTACGTTCCGAAGATGCCATGTCCGGCGATCCCTTTTGGCAGGGATCGCCGGATTGGTTCTCAAAGCTTATAGCCGATATGAAAAGACACACCCTCCTGATCATCGCACAGTTATCTTTCTGCCTTTGCACCCACGCGCAGGCCCCGGCCTCCGCACAGGCCCCGGCCCCGGCCTCAGCCTCAGCCCAGGCACAGACCCCGGACCCAGCCTCCGCGCGGGCCCAAGCCCCCACCCATCCCCCTCTCACCTTCCAATCCTCCGACACCGCCCTGCAAGGCGCCTTCTACCGGGCCAAGGCCATGGCCCTCCATTACCAGGGTGCTCCCAATGATCCCGTCGGCCCCTGGTATGAATCGGCCCTGCCACCCCGCAATGCGTTCTGTATGCGCGACGTCTCCCATCAAAGCATCGCAGCAGAAGTACTGGGCCTGTCCCGGGCAAATGAGAACATGTTCACGCGCTTCGCCCAAAATATTTCTTCCAGCAAGGACTGGTGTACCTATTGGGAGATGAACAGGGAGGGGAGGCCGGCGCCTGAAGACTATCGGAATGACACTGCCTTTTGGTATAACCTGAATGCCAATTTTGATCTCCTGTATGCCTGTTGGAAACTCTATTTATGGACAGGTAACAGGTTATATATTGAAGGGCCCGTATTTGCCAGTTTTCATCGGCTAACAGTAACCGATTTTATCCGGTCCTGGGTATTGCAGCCGGACTCTTTGTTGACCAGGCCTGCCCATCCGAATGCGCCCGCTTCTTTTGATATCAACGATAATTTTTACAGGTGTCGGGGCTTACCCTCCTATTCCGAGGGGGTACCCAACATCAAAATGGGTGTCGATCTCGTAGCAGCCATTTTTCGCGGTCTGTTGACCTATGCTTCGATATTGGAGGTCCGGGGCCATCCGCAGGAAGCAGTGCAGTATGCACAATTGGCGGCGGCCTACCAGCAGCGCATCGATGCGGACTGGTGGGATGACCAGGCGGCGCTGTATCATACGTATTATAGCAATGACGGCCATTTTGGAAAGACGGAAGGGGAGACCTTCCTGCTTTGGTTCGATGCCTTGAAGGATAGTACGAGGAGGAGCAAGACCATCGAACATCTCCTGGCCGGCAATTGGAACATGGAGAATCTTTCTTATTTTCCTTATCAACTCTATCGGCTTGGCTATCCCGATCAGGCTTATCGGTATATGCTTCATCTCACCGACCCTTCCACGCCGAGGAGAGAATATCCGGAGGTATCCTATGGTGTGCTGGGTGCATTTGTTCAGGGGTTGATGGGCATCGAACCCGATGCAAGGGCCCGTCTTGTCGCTACCCTTTACCGGGGCAGCAGTCCCCACGACGGCAGTCCCCAAGGCAGCAGCCCTCTGGGCAGCAGTCCCAATGGCAGCGGTAGCCCTAATGGCAGCACCCCGAATAGCAAAGGCCTGGACAAGACCATGGTTGCGTTGCAGCATATCCCATTATTGGGAACATATATTTCCGTAACCCATCGATCCGGAACAAGCACCATATTCACCAATGAGGGGGTTGACCGTCTCATATGGCGGGCGCGGTTTGCAGGAAAGCATGCAAGCATTGTTGCCGGAGGTAAAAGGGTAGTGGCGCAGGAGGATAAGGATGCGGCCGGTCATACGATCTCCTTTGCAGATATTGTTGTTCCTCCGCATGCGACCATTACCGCCAGTATCCGTTAATCGATCATCTTATCATTCACTTCAACTGTATAATTCCTTTTTCATGCACATCGTCAGGCTTATCCAGATCGCTTTTGTATCCATGGTTCTCTTTTTGTTTACCGCTTCTGTTGGGAATGCCCAACCGGCTGTCCAGAGCGCCGGTTTCTCCGATGGCGTCCCCCCAGTCCTTCATGACCAGTGGCGCATTCTTCCAGACGGCAGTATCCTGCTGGATGCAGATAGCAGTGGACAATATGAGGATCATATTGAAATGAGCGGCGCCAGGGCATCCCTTTGGGTGCAGTATGCCATCGATACGGCAAGGCATCTCCGACTCAGGCGAACGATCGTCTTTCCTTCTTTCAGGATGAAGCCGAACGATACCCACGCAAGCATGATGTGCACTTTTACCGATAGTGAGCTGCCGCGTTTTTTTATCGAAGGGCGTCCCCTTCATCCAGGCGTCATCAACGGCGCAGTCTACAATGATGCCGATGACCGGGTAAGGACGATCCAGCATAATGGCATCATGTATATCCGCAGTAGTCTCTCCTTCAAGAAAAGTAACCGTACTTATTCGATCGGCATTACCAGAAAGCTTTTCCCTTCGACACTTCGACCTTTTGCATTGGAAGCGATCATTTTCAGGAATGAAGGGAGCACTCCCGTCCGGGTATCGATGGAATATCTTTCCAGGATCATCAGGACCGACAGTGCAAGTAGTTATCCGCAACCACATTATATCATCGAATCCGCGCTCAACCCGGGGACGATCCTGCTTCAACCGGCAGACAGCGTCCAATTTGCAGTAGCCTATAGCGCCTCTGAAACGCCCACTCCCCAAACAGCCATCGACATTGCCAGTGAGGAGGCAGCCAGGGCATCCAGAATGCGTTCCTTCGGACGGCAATTACAATTAGTAACCCCCGATACGGTTCTCAACACCGCTTTTGCATTTGCCAAGCGCCGCATCGGCGAGAGCATCTACATCACCAAGGCAGGTCCCATGATGTGTCCCGGCGGACTGAATTACTATGCAGCCATCTGGGCCAATGACGAGGCGGAATATGCCAATCCCTTTTATCCCTTTACGGGAGATAGTTTGGGGAATGCAGCTGCCGTCAATACTTATATGATGTTTGCCAAATACATCAACGAGGCCTACAAGCCCCTTCCCAGCTCTATCATTGCTGAGGGAGAAGGTATTTGGGCAGGGGCAGGCGACAGAGGAGATGCGGCGATGATCGCCTATGGTGCGTCGAGATTCTGCCTGGCGTATGGGGATGCGGACACGGCCCGTAAATTATGGCCCTTGATCGAGTGGTGCCTGGAATACTGCAAAAGGCAGCAGAATGCGGAGGGGGTCATTGCATCGGACCATGATGAATTGGAGGGAAGGTTCCCGGCAGGCAAAGCCAATCTCAACACGAGTTGTTTGTATTATGATGCCTTGCTTTCTGCAGCCAGCCTGGGTAAACAGTTGCAATTGCCATCTGCGCAACTTGCCGGATATGACCAGGCTGCCGCCGCACTTCGCATTGCCATCGAGCAATACTTCGGGGCTGATATGAAAGGCTTCAGGACTTATCGTTATTATAAGGAGAATACCTTGCTGCGTTCCTGGATCTGTGTGCCTTTGACGATGGGCATCTATGACAGGGCGCAGGGCACTGTAGAGGCCTTGTTCTCTCCGGCTTTATTTTCGCCCCAGGGGCTCTTGACGGAAGAAGGCAATAACACATTCTGGGACCGGTCTACTCTCTATGCCCTTCGCGGGATCTTTGCCGTGGGCCAGGTGGATAAGGCATTGTCTTTCCTGACGTATTATTCGCATCGCAGGTTATTGGGTAACCACGTACCCTATCCGGTAGAGGCTTATCCGGAAGGGGGCCAGCGGCATCTGGCGGCTGAGAGTGCCTTGTATTGCCGGGTGTTCACCGAAGGGGTCTTTGGTATCAGGCCCACGGGTTTTCATTCTTTTACCTGTACGCCTCGTCTTCCTGCAGCATGGAACAGCATGGCATTGAAGCACATCAGGGCATTCGATAATGATATAGATATTGAGGTAACGCGGAAAGCGCAGCGATTGATGGTGACGATCAAAACGGCGGCTGGAAGATCGATCACCCGGACGATCAAGGATGGAGATACTTTGCCGGTGGACGCCCAACTCATTTTTTCGCCGTCAATTCATCCAGCGCACTCTCGATCGAGGGATAATTGAATTGGAATCCGGCCTTTCGGGTCTTTTCCGCACTCACGGTAGTACTTTTGAGGACCTCTATGCTCATCTGTCCGAGGACCATCTTCAGGATGAAGGTCGGGACATAGACTTGTACGAAATATTTCCCTTTGAAACGTTTGGCGAGTTCCCGGGTCAGGCTGCGGTTGTCCACGGGATAGGGAGAGACGGCATTATATATGCCTTGACAGCCAGGCGTCTCGATGGCATGCTGAAAGAGTCTGCAAAGGTCTTCGATATGGATCCAGCTGACCACTTGCCTGCCGCTTCCCAGGATGGCGGCAATACCGAGCCGGACGGGTTTCTTGAACTCGGCGAGTGCTCCTCCTTCCCGGCTCAGGACGATCCCTGTTCGGAGGATCACCAGTCGTTTATCCAAGGCCGTTACCGGAGTAATGGAAGACTCCCATAGACGGCAGGTCTCACCAAGAAAATCCTCATCGACGGGATCCGTCTCTTCGAAGGGATGGGGGTTGGGGATTGATGGATCGGGACCATACCATCCGATCCCGGATATACTGACCACCGCTTTGACGGTATTGGGGATCTCCTGTAATGCTTTTACGATCAGTGCGCTGCTTTCGGTCCGGCTCTTAACGATCTCTTCTTTCCTTTTGGCATTCCATCTTTTATCTGCGACGCCCGCGCCCGCCAGATGGACGATATAATCTGCCCGCCGGATCGCTTCCGGATCGATGACCTGCCGGGCCAGGTCCCAATGATAGGTAGTGGCAACAGCATGGGTCCCCACAGGTCCCGCCTCCCCTTTGGTCCGCCGGCTGCCTGTCTGTCCCGATGCATTCCGTTCCAGGTAAGCCGTGGATCCCGTCCGCGAGAGGATCATCACTTCATATCCTTTCCCGGCTAGTAGCTGGCCAAGTGCGGTCCCGATCAGTCCGGTCCCGCCCGTAATGAGTACAGTAGGCATTTAACTTTGAGTTATATGATCACTCAAAGTTAAAACAAAATCCCCCCGGAGAACCAGGGGGAATAAAACAACTAAAAACAAACTATCGTCCTAGCCGGACGGTGATCAGCAGGAAATGTTAATCCGGCCGTTTTCCATCCAGGAATGTATTGATCGTACTGATCTCAGTATTGTTATTTTCATCCGTCTTCACTTCGTAATTGCTGTAGAAGTTCTCTACATTGGAGATTGTGTTGTACAACTCCAGGTTACGACGGATATAAGCCGGTACGGTCTCAAATTCATTATTGGGATCCGCGGCATTGATATTAAAGGACAAATTGCGCAGCTTGTTGATCCGCTCTGCGGCCCGGCGTTTAGGATCATCCGAATCATCGGGAGCATGCTCCTGGGTCGATCCATTCGGCATTGGCTGTTGCACATAGGCCGAAGTAGACGTTGGTTCATCGGTCTTCTGTCCTTCCTTGAAGACCAGTTGCATATCGGGAGCGATCTCTTCTTCTGCAGCAGGCTCGGGGGCAGGAGCAGTCTTGCTCGTAACCTTTGGTTGCGCGTTATAGTCTTGTCGCTGGAAGCCTTGATCCATCATCGGCCGTTGAGGGCCATAGCTTTCAGCAGAAGGACCCGCCGAAGCGCTGGGCTGGCTTCCGGAAGAAGGCGTGATAAAAGGATCTTCCGCATAAATATTAGAGGGCCTTGCCAGGTATCCTCCGGATGTGGAAGATGGTGCCGACGGAGGAGGCGGTGGCGGAACACTACCTGTCGGACGTGGCTTTGGCATTTCTGGCTGATAGGGATCGGGTTCGGGGGACAGGACCCATTCGATCCTCGGTGCCCGGTCCTGGTCTCCCGGTTTATCGGGATTCTCCATACGGGGCTCATTATCCGGGGTACCGGACCCGGATGGCCGGTATTCAGGACCACTTGCATTGCGATAATCCGGTCCACTCACAGCTTTGGGCTCTCCCCCCCCTGCAGCAGCCCTCGTATCGGTGGAACCACCAGCAGCCCTGGGATCTGCCGTCCTTGCATCAGGAGCAGCCCCCCCTCTGGGATCAGGTCCATTCGCAGAACGGGTCTCCCCATATGCCCCACGTGACTCTTCGTTGCCAAAGAGCGTCAGTGGAGTAGCCGGCTGCGGCGTCATATCCACCAGCTTAGGCTGCAGGGCGTCCGGTAGCGAAGCAGGATCTACCTGCTCCCCTACCGGCGATTCTTTTGTTCTTGGCAGTTCTTTGGAGCCCTGTGGTTCTTTTGTGATCTCAGAAGTGGTAAGGACAGGCCTAATTTCTATCTTTTGCTGTTCAACGGGTAGCCCTAGGGGCATAAGGATCTTTTCCTCTTTTTTAGGAGCGGGTTTGACGTCGCTGGCCTTTACAAAAGGATCTTTATGTTCGAAACCGGTAGCGATCAGTGTGATGCCCAGGCTGGAGCCCAGGGAATTGTCATAGCCGAGACCCATGATCACGTCCGAACCCTCTCCTGCCTGACTCAGCAGGTAGCTCTGGATGATCTCTACTTCGTCCATGGTGAACTCATGCTCTCCTTCACTCGAATTGATATTGATCAATATCCACTTGGCGCCACGGATATCGTTGTCATTCAGCAATGGTGAGTTCAGCGCTTCTTCGATCGCCTTCTGCGCCCGGTTATCGCCCTTGGCCGTAGCACTACCCAGGATCGCCACACCACCACTGCGCATGACCGTACAAACGTCGGCAAAGTCGACGTTGATCTGACCGGTGCTGTTGATCACATCAGTAATACACTTGGCAGCCGTTGCCAGGACATTGTCTGCCTTGGCAAAAGCCTCTTTCATCTTCAGGTTGCCGAACTGATGACGCAGCTTGTCATTGCTGATCACCAGCAGGGTATCCACATATTGTTTCATCACCTTGATGCCCTCATCTGCTTGCATCTGGCGCTTCTTTCCCTCGTAGGAGAAAGGAGTGGTGATGATCCCCACCGTGAGGATGCCCAGGTCCTTACATATCTTTGAGATGATCGGCGCTCCACCCGTACCGGTACCGCCTCCCATACCGGCCGTGATAAAGGCCATCTTGGTATTCACTTCAAGGATCTGTTTGATCTCTTCCAGGCTTTCTTCCGTCGCTTGTCTCCCGATGTCCGGATTCGCTCCCGCCCCCAACCCCTGGGTTAAGTGGGGGCCCAGCTGCACCTTATTCGGCACACGACTCGTCGCGATCGCCTGGGCATCGGTATTACAAATGATGAAATTCACCCCCTCTATGTTCTGACTGAACATATGGTTCACTGCATTGCTGCCACCACCACCCACACCAATGACCTTGATGATGGATGATTTTTCTTTCGGTAGATCAAAATGGATCATAACATTAAAATTTGCGTCCCGCCTGATCCCTCCAGCCGGGATATTGCGGAACAATTAAAAACAGATCGATACACAATCAATGAAAGAGCTTGCCCCTCATCTATTTTTTTATATTCAAATACTAAGCCGCATATCTTATATTAAGCAGCATATCCTATACTAAGCATCATCTCCTGAACGCCTACAACGCATGGTCCTCTTCTTCTTTGAAAAGATCGATAATACCATCTTTGAACTTGCCCCAGAAATCTTTCCGTCCCTTCCTTACACGTGCCTTTTCTTCCTGCACCATCTCCTCTTCTGCCGCCGTATCCACGATAGGCGTCTCAGCTTTCCGCAGGTTCTCCGGAACGTCCACTTTTCTGAAGGCAGCCTCAAATTGCTTGCGATTATGTTCGTAATCGCTATATCCTTTCAGGATAAGGCCGATACAGGTTGCATAGGTAGGTTTGGCCAGTTCTTCAATATGCCCGGCGGCCAGGTGCTCCGTAGGATACCCGATCCGCGCATTCAGTCCTGTAACATATTCGGTCAGCTGGATCAGATGTCTCAGCTGGGAGCCTCCGCCTGTCATGACGATACCCCCATTCAGCATCCTGCTATCCAGTCCTACCTGTTTGAGGTGGTAGGTCACGAAATCCATGATCTCGCTCATCCTTGCCTGTATGATATTGGCCAGGTTCTTCACACTGATCTCTTTGGCTGGCATGCCCCGCAGACCCGGGATGGTGATATAGGCATTCGACTTGGCTTCATTGGACAGGGCCGAGCCGAATTGAACCTTCATCTGCTCCGCCTGTGTCTTCAATACCCCCAGGCCGGTCTTGATATCATTGGTAATATTCTCTCCGCCAAATGGGATGACAGCCGTATGCTTCAATATCCCTTCATAGAATACGGCCAGGTCCGTCGTACCACCTCCGATATCCACGATCGCCACACCGGCCTCCAGGTCTTCCTGTCCCATTACTGCCGCTGCAGAAGCCAGCGGTTGCAGAACGAGGTCCTTCGTCAGCAGGTTGCTCTTCTCCACGGCCCGGTTGATATTCCGGATCGCATTCTTGTCACCCGTGATAATATGGAAATTGGCTCCGACCTTTACGCCTCCATACCCGATCGGGTTGGGAATATTCTGGAAATTATCCACGGTGAACTCTTGCGGGATCACATCGATGATCTGGTCACCTGCCGGAATATAGGTCTTATACTGGTCGGCAATGAGCTGATCGATCTCTCTGCGGGTAATTTCATCGTCGGTATTCTGGCGGACAATATCTCCACGCGTCTGCAGGCTCTTGATGTGGTGCCCGGCGATCCCAACATACACCTCACTGATCTCCAGATGGGGATTGGAACCGTAGCAATTGTCCAACGCCATCCGGATGGCTTTTATTGTTTCGTCGATGTTAAGCACCTGCCCATGCTTGACCCCATTTGAATTGGCACGCCCAAAGCCCAGTATCTCCAACTTGCCGTACTCATTCTTACGGCCGGCAATGGCTGCAATCTTTGTCGTGCCTATGTCGAGCCCGACGATTATTGGTTGTTCCTGATTCATAGTTTAGTTTATTGTTATAGTTGTTTTTTACTGTTTTGCCGGCATGATCGCCTTCGGACTTTGTTTTCCTGGGTCCGATCCTGTTTGTTTACCCGCCGCATCCCTCTTTGCGGCCCCAGCACTCGCCCCTGCGCCAGTCCCCGCTTTCGCCCCACTGCTGGTGCCCGTCTTGCCCCCGTTACCCTTTCCAGCACCCGGCCTCGATGCAACAGGCTTCGATGCGCCAGGTTTCGCTGTCCCCGGCTTGGCTGCGGCCGGTTTGGCCACTCCGGTAGCCGGCTTACCCATCCCCGTAACAGGCTTAGCCGCTCCGCCCACGGGCTTACCCGCCCCGCTATTCGTGGTTCCATCGACAGATCGATCTGTCGATGCCGAACTTCCACTATCCGGGATCAGATCATAATTGGTCAGGGTCTGTTCTGTCTCCGTATTGTGTTCGAGCGGTTTTATATTTTGTTCCCGGGCAGTATCCGGCTGTAATTGCTGGGCTGCCCGGATCATCTGCTGGATATTCTTCATTCCTTGCAGGGAATCCTGTCGGGTCCCTTCGCTACCCTTTCTCGTTCCGATCACCTGTCCACGATAGGCTACATCGATCCGGGAATATTTATCAAAACCTGTCCGGCTCAGCACTTCTTTATAGAATACAAAGAGTCGGTGGAATTTTGCCGCATAGTCATTCCCGTCTCCAAACTCGATCAGATGGCTCCCGATGGTAGGCACCAGGGAGAATGTTTTGTCACCCGAGATATCCACCTGTGCGATCTGCGCCATCCAGAATGTATCCTTCCGGATATAGTCGCTCAGCTTCCGGATCTGATCGGTCAGCAGGCTATCGCTGCCATGCAATCTCACCTTCGGTGCCGGATATCCCGTAAATACGGGTAGCCGGACGGCCAGCTTCTCGGAGAGGGGGAGCTGTGTCCCGCTACTGTCGATATAGAAGCTGCTGCCATCCTCGGTGAACAGTCTCGCCACGGGTTCCCGTTCTACGACATTCACCCGGAGGATCGCATTATTATCAAAGAACAATTCTGCGTCTTTCACCCATACATTCTTTTCCAGCATCGACTCCATGCGCCGGAGGTCAAAGGACTGGATCGCCCGACCCTGCCCTTTCCCTGCTCCTGAGCCGTTCAGTAATTCCTCTATGGCCTTTCTGTCGATAAATAGCTCACCGGACGGGCCTGTGATATCGATCTTATATCCTTTGCACACTTTATTATTGCGGTAGCTGATCGCCGCTCCTAGCAGTACCAGCACGCCGGCGCCCACGATGCACCACATCACGACGAATAAGAGTTTGCTGATATTTAGTTTAGCGGCCATCTTTTTCTCTCTTGTTTGTTGCGATCCCTCGCCCACCTTGCTGCGCGCCCCATCCTACCGTTTCCCCGATCCTAAAGTGACCCGCCCAACGGCCCTTTTCGACCGTCAGACGGGTACTAAACGTGCTCGGGCAGTTAAGCTCCCTCACACAATTGGGATTTGGTATCTTAATAATGCGTTACTTCCTATGCGCCTCCATGCTTTATTTATTGCCGGTCTTCATGACTTATCTGTCTTTTTAGTCTCCTTCTGCCACCTCTTCCCTGCTTAGTTCCCTTCCAATATATTTTTGATCGGTTCCACTAGTGTGTCGATATCTCCCGCACCTGCCGTGATCACCAGCTCCAGCCTGTCCGGCCCGCTGGCCAGCCAGTCATACCCCGTCACCCCGCCGCGTTCCGCCGCCTCTCTACCTAGCCCGCCGCGCCCAGGCCCACTGCCCACGCCGCCCCTCTCCGCACCGGCCTCCCCACTCTTTCTCACCCTTTGCCGCAATCGCTCTAACAGCGCTTCTTTCCCGTCGATCACCGCCTTTCCCTGTTGCATCTTTTCAGCGATCAGCTCGCTGGTCACACCTTCCATCGGTTTTTCCCGGGCCGGGTAGATGGGCAACAGGTACACTTCATCTGCCAGGTCCAGGCTCGCTGCAAATCCATCCGCAAAGTCCCGGGTCCGGGAGAACAGGTGCGGCTGGAATATAACCGTACATTTCATGTCGGGGAACAATCCCCGCGCTCCGCTGATCAGCGCCCGAAGCTCCTCCGGATGATGCGCATAGTCATCGATAAAGACCAGACCGGGTTTTTTAATGATATACTCGAATCTCCGTTTCACTCCCCGGAAAGCGGCTACGGCACTTTTTATCTTTTCATCCGCGATACCCAGGTGATGGGCCACTGCGATGGCCGCCGTTACATTCTCTACATTATGCATCCCACCCATATTCAGCACGACGTCTTCCAGTTGCCAGTCGGTTGTCTTTACGTCGAACGTATAGCTGCCCTGCTGCATCCTGATCTTCGTAGCCTGTATGTCCGCTTTCGGACCCTGATCGCCCAGACTATAGGTCTGGTGGATATCGCCCTTCAGTTCTGCCGATCTTGTCATTCCCCATTTGCTGAGAAGCAGACCTTCCGGCTTCAGCTTTCGGGAGAAATCGATAAAGGCCTGTTCCACTTCCCTTGCCGTTCCATAGATATCCAGGTGGTCGGCATCCATGGCCGTGATCACCGCGATATTGGGATGCAGTTTCAGAAAGCTCCTGTCATATTCGTCTGCCTCTACTACGCAAACATTGCGCCGGTCACTCCAAAAATTACTGTTATAATTTACAGAGATGCCGCCCAGGAATGCGTTGCATCCATAGCCGCTATGCCGCAGGACATGCGCGATCATCGTCGTGATCGTCGTCTTGCCATGCGTGCCCGCAACACAGATATTGAAAGAACTGTTGGTGATCGCACCCAGCACATCGCTTCGCTTCAGAATCGTATACCCATGCTCCTGGTAGTATAGTAATTCCATATGTTCCTTTGGTATCGCCGGCGTATAGATGATCAGTTGAGCATCTTTAGGCGCCAGTGAAAGGTCCTCGGAATAATGGACCGCGATCCCTTCCTTTTCCAGTTGCCGGGTAAGCACCGTGGATGTCTTATCATATCCGCTCACCTCTTTGTCCTGTCCCCTGAAATACCTTGCCAGCGCACTCATCCCGATCCCACCGATACCAATAAAATAAATCTTCCGTATATCTTTCAGATCGACCATTCTATTCAATCCTTTTTAAACGTCTTTAAGATCTCCCTGGCGATCACCTCATCCGCATTCGTCACAGCCA
>Ga0181534_10001898_pt1 | contig 13342 bp, 8 predicted proteins | sample PEATcosm2014_Bin_37_FD_119758 | JGI IMG/M metagenome (GOLD analysis project Ga0181534, IMG submission 119758) | Peatland microbial communities from MTU Mesocosm Facility, Houghton, MI, USA - PEATcosm2014_Bin17_10_metaG | ecosystem: Environmental > Terrestrial > Soil > Wetlands > Peat | place...
CCGCGCACGCCGCCACTCGAACACGCGAGCGCGGTTAGATTTGCCGCGTTCAGCCCAAACGGCCAAACCGTGCTGACCGCGAGCGAGGACGAAACCGCGCGTTTGTGGGACGCCACCACCGGACAACCAATCACGCCGCCATTGCAACACACCGACACGGTGCTGGCGGCGGCATTCAGTCCCGACGGGGGAACGGTGGCGACGGCGGGCGAGGACAATGTTGTTCGTCTCTGGAATGCCGTCACCGGAAAATCGATCGGCCCGCCGCTGAATCACGGCGACGCGGTGCGCGCGGTCGCATTCAGCCCGGATGGAAAACTTCTTGCCACTGCGAGTGCAGACGGCGGCGTGCGGGTTTGGGAATTGCACACGGCTCGTGAAGACGCTCTGACTTTTTCGCACAATGACTCCGTCGAGGACGCAGTTTTCAGTCCCGACGGCCGCGCCATCGCGACGGCTAGCTGGGACAAAACCGCACGCGTCTGGGATGCGGTCACGGGCAAGGCGATCACGCCGCCGATGAAATACAGCGACCAGGTGCAGGTCGCGGAGTTCAGTCCAGACGGGCGCAGCGTGGTGGCGACGAGCTACAGCACAAATGCCCGCGTTTGGGATGCGACGACGGGCGACGCCCGGCCCGTAAAGTTCGGTCAAAATACTGTTCGTTGCGCGGCGTTCAGCCCGGACGGAAAAATCATCGCCACCGCGAGCAACGACCAGACCGCGCGAATTTGGGACGCGGCGACGGGCCAGGAACTCACGCCGCCGTTGCAACACGCCGGGTCGGTCGTGCTCGTCGCGTTCAGCCCGGACGGGCGCGCGGTGCTCACGGCGAGTTCCGACAACACGGCGCGCGTGTGGGATGCGGCCACGGGCGTGCCGCGCACGCCGCCGTTGCGACACGGGTTCTGGGTGGTGAGCGCGGCGTTCAGCCCCGACGGAAAAAAGGTCGTGACCGCGAGCGGCGACAAAACCGCGCGAATTTGGGACGCGACGACGGGCACGGAACTCACGCCACCGCTAACGCATGATGACCAGGTTAATTTTGCAGCATTCAGCCCCGACGGAAAAAAGGTCGTGACAGCCAGCCAGGACGGAACTGCGCGCATTTGGGATGCGACGACGGGCAAGGAACTCACGCCGCCGTTGCAACACAATGACGCGGTGCTGCACGCGGCGTTCAGCCCGGACGGGCGCATCGTGGCGACTTCAAGCGAGGACACCGCCGCACGGATTTGGGACGCCGGGACGGGACGGCTGCTCGCGCCGCCGTTGCAACACGCGCTGCCGGTGCGGCACGTCGCCTTTGCGCCGGACGGCCAGAGCCTGCTCACGGCAAGCTGGGACAAAACCGCGCGTCTCTGGAACATAGCCCCGGTGCGCTGGCCGACGGCGGACGTGCAGATGTTCGCCGAGTTGCAATCCGCCGCCCGCCTCGACGCCGACGGCGAGCCGGAACCGATCACGGCGGCGGAAGTGGCACAGCGGCTGGCGGAGTTTGCCAAGCGGCATCCGGCGGAGTAACCAAAAATTGCCATGTGAAAGACAAAATGTAACTTGGTCATCCCCAGAATCGTCTGAAAACAAAATCAAACAGAAACACGAACCAGACGAATTGTTTTTCAAATCCGTTCCACCATCGATGAAATCAATAATTGTTTTGTCCTTCATGGCCGCCGCGTTGTTGTCTCCGCGTCTGTTTGGCGCCGACGCGCCGGTCGCGGCGGCCCCGGCACAGGCCGACCAGCCCGCAGCCTTTCAATCCGAGGCGCTCCCACCCGCCGGTCAGGCGAATGCGGCTCCGCGCGGCGGGCGCGAGGTGATGGGAGCCGTCAAGCACAGTTTCACGCCGGACGAGCTGGCGCAATTGCATGCTAAACTGGATCAACTCAACGCCGCCATCAAGTCGCTCAAGGACGCGAAGGCGGACGATGACTTGGTGGTGGATGCGGAGTCGTGCGGCTGGATTGTGGAAACGGCGTTGCGCGGGCCGAATGTTTTTGGCGGGGACAACGAGGCGCAGGCCAATCCATTCAACAAGTGCATTGCCAGCCTGAACGCCGGACTGCGACGGGCGCAGCAGATCAAAGACGGCACGGCGGAGTGGCCAAAAATTAAAGGCTCAGTCAAGCGTGCCTATCGTTCTGAGGTGGATGGCACGGCGCAGCCTTACACCGTGTCAATCCCGGCTACCTACGATCCCGCCAAGCCGACGCCGCTTTATATTTATCTGCATGGCATGAGCCATTATGTTCCCGACCTCGGCTGGGATTGGACGGGCGGCGCGGATCGTCCCGGCGGCGCGGGCGGCGGCGGTGGCGGTCGCAATTACATCCGGCTGGAGTGCTTTGGGCGAGGCAACAATTCTTTCCGCTGGGCGGGAGAAACGGATGTGCTGGAGGCAATTGCTTCGGTGGAGAAGCGTTACAACATTGACACCAATCGTATCGTGCTGGCGGGATTTTCGATGGGCGGCGCGGGTTCGTGGCAGATTGGTTTGCATGAGCCGGATTTGTTTTGCGGTTTGGAAATTGACGCTGGCGTCATCGGCAACCTCCTGAATCTGGATGGCAAGACACCCGCGCAAAAAGCATCGCTCGCCACCTACGGCATCATGATTCCGCAAGCCATCAACGTCACGGACGTTCCGTTGGTGGGTTATGCCGGGGCGAATGACGCGCAACTGGCCTCGTCCAAGAGTATTTCGGCGCAATTGGTGCGAGAGGGTTATCATATGCAGGTCATTTCCCCGGTTCATTCGGTGGGCACGGACATCAATACTCTCTGGCTGGCGAATCCCGGACAAGGCCATTCCCATGCGACGGGTGAAACCGCGCAGTTCGTCAACGGCTTCACAAGCGCAAATTTCCAGCGCGGCCGAGTTGTGCCCGACCAGATTCACTTCGTGACCTACACCACGCGCTACAACCACGATTTCTGGATCACGGTGGACGGACTGCAGCAGAGTTTCGACCAGGCCCGCGTGGACGCCACGCGTGACGCAGCCAAGGCCAATTTCACCATCAAGACTGCGAACATTTCACGGCTGATTCTCGCTGACGCCGCGCAAGCGAAACAAATCACCATTGATGGCGACGCGCTCGACGTGAAGCCTGCGTCGAGCATACTCCTGACCCGCACCGACACCGGACATTGGCTGCAGGGGGACCTCGCCGGAAACACCGGACTGCGCAAGCAGCACAATCTGCAAGGCCCCATCAACGACGCGTTCTTCGACGCTTTCCTTTGTGTCACGCCGAGCGGCCAGCCGCTCAACGCCATTACCGATGAGCGCGCCAAACAGGAACTGGCGCGTTTCACCGCCTCGTTCACTCGAGATTATTGCGGCGACGCCCGCGCAAAGGCGGACACGGACATTACGGATGAGGATATTGCGAATAACAATCTTGTCCTTTTTGGCGATCCCGGCAGCAACCATTTGCTTGCCCGCATCCTCAACAGCCTGCCAATCCATTGGACCAAGGACAGCATCACCTTCGCAGGCAAAACCTATCCCGCCGCCGACCATGTGCCGGTGATGGTTTACCCGAACCCGCTGAACCCGAAACGCTACATCGTCATCAACGCCGGCCTCTCGGCACCGCGCGGCGGTGATGTGTTTGGTGATTATGCTATTTTGAAAGGTTCCACCGATGACGCCGGAAAGATGCAGTTCGCAAGCGTGGATAACGGCGTGTTCAACGAATCCTGGCAACCCATTGCTGCAAAATAATCTCAAAAAATGCAACCTTTCCGCCGCCGCGTCTTAAGATACACAAAAATTGCGATTTCCGACACAAAATTAGTGGACAAATTCGCTGCCAATTCAACCATGAAAAACCGCACGGCCCGGGGCCGTTCGCTGGTGGTTTCGTCATTTATGGTGGCACTCGGCCTCGTCGCGGTCGCGCACGCCGCAGATGCGCCAACGACTGCCACAGCCAAGGCCACCATTGCCGCAGACAGCAATGCAGATTGGCATCAATTTCAAACTACCGTCCAGCCGTTCCTCGAAAAAAACTGCTATGATTGTCACGGCGAGCAAGCCCCCGAGAACGACTTTCGCCTTGATGTGTTCACCAACTCCACTGCGCTCGCCAACGGTCGCAAGTCACTGGAGGACGCCTACGACAAACTTCTTCACGGTGAAATGCCGCCCAAAAAGAGACCGCGCCCGGCTGCGGTGCAGATCTCAGCGGTAGTCGGCTGGTTGGAAAACCATCTCGACGCGGGCTGCAACGGGCCGGACAACCCCGGTCGCGTCACCCTGCGCCGGCTCAATCGAGCCGAATACGACAACACCATCCACGACCTGCTATACGTTGATGATCTTCATCCTGCCGACGCTTTTCCCACCGATATGTCAGGTTACGGCTTCGACAACAATGGCGATGTGCTTTCCATCGCGCCGGTGCTGATGGAAAAATATATTTCCGCCGCCGACTTCGTGCTCGACAAAGTCATCAATGCCGAGCCTGTCGTCCCGGCACCACTGCATCATGTGGATGCTGTTACCGCCGAAGGGACAATTCCAAAGACAATTCCGGCCTCGAACGCCCCGCCGATTGCAGCCGGAGCGAATTTCGGTGCTGGCCGAGGCCGCGTATCACCTGTGGGACGGCTCTTCAACCAGCGCGGCGAGATTTATGACGATTACGTTTTTCCAAAGGACGGCACTTATGTCCTGCGCCTGCGCGCCTACGGCACCGCCGGTTCAGCGAACCGGCAGCGTCCCTCCGTGGCATTTTATATTGACGGCAAGCCGGCAGATGCACCGGTCACCATTCCCCAGGATTTTCGCAACGCCGGCGTCACTTCGCTGGAGCCGATTCACATCACCGCCGGCAAGCATCGCATTTCTCTCGCCTTCATCAACGGTCCGACGGCGGAAGAAGTTGCCGCTGCTGAAGCTGCTGCGCTCACCAAGGCTGCGTCCACAAATGTTGTGAACGCGCCCGCAACCACCGCTGCTGCGCCAGCCGCCGCGCCGCCTGTTGCGATAGCGACCAACCAGTTCGCTTCCCGAACCAATCTCCTCGCCTCCGGTCGCGGAGCAGGAGCTGGTGGCGCGCGGCGTGGTGGTGGCGGCCGACGCGGGCCGACGCCTGGCCCGCCGCCTTCGCCCACAGGCAAGCCCACGCTCGGCGTGATTTATTTTGAGGCCGAGGGACCGACGGAGCTTACGCCCGACCGGATGCCGATAAGTTACAACCGCCTGATGATTGCGCAGCCGTCGGCGACCGTCACCAAGGAACAGGCCGCCGAGCAGATTATCCGTCCGTTCGCCACCCGCGCTTTTCGCCGGCCCGTGCGCGACGATGAAATGCAGCAACTCATGGCTTTTTGGAAACAGGCCGACGCCGAAGGCCACACCTTCAACGACAGTCTTCAACTTACTTTGAAGATCGTCCTGACATCGCCGCAGTTCCTGTTTCGCGTCGAAGCCGAGCCGCAGCCGGGCGAGCCGAACAACATACACACGCTCAATGAATACGAACTGGCCTCGCGGCTCTCCTATTTTATTTGGAGCAGCATGCCGGACGACGAGTTGTTTAAACTCGCCGCCGCCGGTCAACTCCGCGCCAATCTTCCAGCGCAGGTTCAGCGTATGTTGAAAGACCCGCGCTCCCAGGCTCTCGTTGAAAATTTTGCCGGACAATGGCTGCAGCTTCGGCAGATGCAAAATGTGTCACCCGACGCGACGATCTTCACCAATTTCGACGATTCACTGCGCGACGCCATGACCAAGGAGACGGAAATGTTCTTCAACTCAATCATTCAGGAAGATCGCAGCGTTCTCGATTTTATTGACGCCAACTACACTTTTGTGAACGAGCGTCTGGCCCAGCATTACGGGATTCCCGGCATCAAGGGCGACGACTTTCAGCGCGTGACGTTCAGCCCCGGCGACCATCGCGGTGGACTGCTGACACAGGCCAGCATTCTGACAATCACTTCCTATCCCAACCGCACTTCGCCTGTGCAGCGCGGCAAATGGGTTCTCGAAAATTTGCTCGACGACGCCCCGCCGCCGCCGCCGCCGAACGTGCCCGCGCTCGCCGAGGACGCAAAGGCCATCACGGGCACGATGCGACAGCGCATGGAGCAGCACCGCACCAACCCGCAATGCGCCGCATGCCACGCGCGCATGGATCCCATAGGCTTCAGCCTCGAAAATTTCGACGCCATCGGTGCTTGGCGCACGAATGACGTGAACAACCAAGCCATTGACGTCAGCGGCAAGCTGCCGGACGGCACGACGTTCAATGGCCCCGACCAGCTCAAGGATATTATTATGTTGCAAAAGGACAAATTTGCGCGAACTCTGACAACCAAGATGCTGACATTCGCGCTTGGCCGCGGTTTGGAAGATTCAGACCGTTGTGTGGTGGATGGCATCGAGAGCGCGCTGGAGCAGAACGGCTATAAGTTTTCTGTGTTGGTCAACCAAATCGTGAACAGCGATTCGTTCCAAAAACGGAGCGGCAAACCAGAAACGCAAACCGCATTGAGGTGAACTATGAATAAAATGACAATGTCCCGCCGGACCATGTTGCGCGGATTGGGCACCGTGCTCGCACTCCCACTCCTTGAATCAATGATACCAGCCGCAAGGCTCCTTGCCGCCACCGCCGCACCCGAACCCGGACCGCGCCGGCTCGCGTGGATATATGTGCCCAACGGCATTGACATGGACACATGGACACCGGGGAAAATTGGCGCGGATTACGAACTTTCGCCCACGCTCAAAACGCTCTCTGCCTATCGCGACCGGATGCTCGTCGTCAGCGGCCTCGTGTGCGACAAGGCGAATCCAAACGGTGACGGTCCCGGCGACCACGCCCGCGCCAACGCCGCGTATTTGACCGGCGTGCAACCGCAAAAAACCGGCGGTGCCAACATCCACCTCGGCAAATCCGCCGACCAAGCCGCCGCCGAACAGATCGGCCATCTCACCAAATTTGCCTCGCTTGAAATTGGTGTGGAGGATGGCAGAAAGGCGAGTTCCGACAGCGGCTACAGCCTGGCCTATTCGCACAATCTTTCATGGCGAAATGAAACAACCCCGATGACCAAGGACTGCGACCCGCAATCCGTCTTCGACCGCCTTTTTTCCAACGGTGATCCCCGCGAAAGTGCCGCTGCCAAGGCGCTCCGCGAGCGCGATCAAACAAGCGTGCTCGATTTCGTCCTGCAAGACGCGAACCGCTTTCAAAATAAACTCAGTGCCGCCGATCGAAACAAGATGGACGAGTATCTGACCTCCGTCCGCGAAATTGAACTTCGCATTCAGCGCGCCGCCAGCGCGCCGCCCACGCCGCCGCCCGCCGGCGCAGTGCGTCCGCCCGCGTATGATTCAAGCACGGAAAAAAAAGTGGGCATTTCCTCGTCCAGCACAGATTATGACCACCACGCCAAACTCATGATTGATATGTCGGTGCTCGCATTCCAAGCCGACCTTACCCGTGTCATCACGCTTCCCTTTGCAGACGAAGGCAGCAACCAGACCTACCCGTGGGCCGATGCCAACGTGCCGCACCACGGCACTTCGCATCACATGGGCGACCCGGCGAAGAAGGCATTGCTGGCCAAGATCAACGCCTATCACTTGTCGCTCTTCAAATATATGCTGGACAAGCTAGACAATATCAAGGAAGGCAACGGCTCCGTCCTCGACAATTCGCTCATCGCCTACGGCAGCGGCAACAGCGACGGTCAGAAGCACAACCACGACAACCTCCCGCTCATCCTCCTCGGCAAAGGCGGCAACACCATCAAGACCGGCCGCCATCTGGACGCGACCGGCGTCCCCATCAATAATCTCTGGCTCTCCATGCTCGACCATGCGGGAGCCTCGGACAACAAACTCGGCGACAGCACCGGTCGCCTTTTGCTCACTTAAGCCCGGTTACTTGATTCAAGGCAAATGCGTGTTTAAAAAATGACGGTGAACTCGTTGCAGGACGATAAAAAGCTTGCAATGGCATGGGCATTGTATTAAAATTTAGGTGTAAAAATAAGCCTCAATAATAGGCTATGAATAAGAACTGGCAAATACCCCGCCGAAAATTCCTTCGTGGCCTTGGCACGGTCATCGCCCTGCCGATGCTGGATGCAATGCTCCCCTCAATGAGCGCGTTTGCCGCGACGGTCGGGAACACACCAACGGGCCTGCCCAAACGCCTCTGCTTCGTTTATGTTCCGCAGGGAAAAAACATGGAGGATTGGACGCCCAATACTTTTGGAGAAAATTACGACCTGCCGATGATTCTCCAGCCGCTCAAGGACTATCAAAAGGATTTCACGCTCCTCACCGGCCTCGCGCACGAGCAGGCCAATTCGATGGGCGACGGCGGCGGCGACCACGCACGCGCCTCGGCGACTTATCTCACCGGTTGTCACCCGAAAAAAACCGCCGGTGCCGACATCAAGGCCGGCATTTCCGTGGATCAAATCGCGGCCGCAAAAATCGGCGACCAGACGCGCCTGCCCTCACTGGAACTAAGCTGCGACGGCGGACAACGAGCAGGCTCCTGCGACAGCGGCTACAGTTGCTCCTACCAGTTTAATCTTTCCTGGATATCCGAAACGCAGCCGGCCAATCCCGAAGTCAATCCGCGCTCTGTGTTTGACCGGTTGTTCGCCTCCAACGATCAGGGCGAAACGAAGGAGGCGCAGGCGCGGCGCACGCTTCTAAACCAGAGCGTTCTTGATTTTGCCTTGGACGACGCCAGCCGTTTCCAGAAAAACCTTGGTGCGACCGACCGGCGCAAGCTGGACGAATACCTGACCGCCGTGCGCGAAATCGAATTGCGGGTGCAGCGCGCGGAACAATTTCACATTGCAGTTCCCGACGGCGTCACCGCGCCGGAAATGTTCGAGAACTACGAGCAGCAAGTCCGTCTGATGTTTGATATGCTGGCGCTGGCGTTCCAGACCGATTCCACGCGCGTCTCGACCTTCATCATGGCCCACGACGGCAGCAACCGGCCTTATCCCTTCATCGGCGTCTCGGACGGCCACCACGATTTGTCACACCATCGCGGCGACGAAAAAAAGAAGGCGTTGATCGCGAAAATCAATCGTTTCCACACCACGCAGTTCGCATATTTTCTCCAGAAATTGAAATCTATCAAGGAAGGCGATGGCAACTTGCTCGACAACAGCATGATTGTTTATGGTAGCGGCATCAGTGACGGCAACAAGCATCTCCATGAAAATCTCCCCGTCCTTGTTGCCGGTCGCGGCGGCGGCAGCATCACTCCTGGACGCCACCTGCAAGTCGAAGACAAGACCCCGATGACCAATTTGTATCTCTCGCTCCTCGACCGCATGGGCGCGCCCGCCGAACGCGTTGGCGACAGCACGGGCAAATTGGAAGTCATCGCGTAATCCAAGCCAGATAATTCACCCATGGATGCAGGCCGCCTGCCTGAACAGTGGGTTTTATTCTGAATTTTTCAAACTTATCCATTAATCCCGCCCCACTCGCCAGCATGAGAATGGCATATTCAAAGCCGCACAAAGATTTTTTACTCGTCCGGCAAAATAAATTTGCGATGCTGTGAGAAATAGATTGCATTGCGTCGCCCGTGTCTTTTGAATTGTCTGTGCGCACCAAAAAAATCATGTCTAATTTGCATTGTTCGCATCGGACTTCGTGAAAAATTAAAACCGTGAACCGAAAATCCTATTGATGAAAACAAATCCAAATATTGAAAAATCTTTTGCGCTCGCCACCGAGCGTTATTCAGCGCTCGGCGTGGATGTGGGCGGCGCGTTAAAAATAATTTCGACGATTCCCATTTCACTGCACTGCTGGCAGGGCGACGACGTGGGCGGCTTTGAAAATTTCGGCGGCACGCTCGGCGGCGGACTCGTCGCCACCGGCAATTATCCCGGCAAGGCGCGCACGCCGGACGAACTGCGCGCGGATTTGGAAAAAGCCTATTCGCTGATTCCCGGAAAACATCGCCTTAACCTCCACGCCTTCTATGGTGAATTTGGCGGCAAGAAAGTGGATCGCGATGAAATTTCGCCTGAACATTTCAAAAATTGGATTTCCTGGGCGAAGAAAAATGACCTCGGCCTCGATTTCAATCCGACTTGCTTCTCGCATCCGAAAGCCGCCGATGGTTTCACGCTGTCACATCAATCCAAAAGCATCCGCAAATTTTGGATCGAGCATTGCATCCGCTCGCGCGAGATCGGCGCGGCGATGGGCCAGGCGCTCGGCAAAACCTGCGTGACGAACATCTGGATTCCCGACGGCATGAAAGACACGCCCGCCGACCGCAACGCGCCGCGCGCCCGGCTCGTCGAATCGCTTGACGCCATTTTCAAAAAACCGATCTCGCCAAAACTCAATCTTGACGCCGTCGAACCAAAGCTGTTCGGCATCGGCAGCGAAAGTTACGTCGTCGGTTCGCATGAATTTTATCTTGGCTACACCGTCAGCCGCAAAAAATTGCTGACGCTCGACGCCGGGCATTATCATCCGACGGAAAGCATTTCGGACAAGATTTCCAGCGTGCTGCAATTCCTGCCGGAAATTCTGTTGCACGTCAGCCGCGGCGTCCGCTGGGACAGCGATCACGTCGTGATTCTCAATGATGATCTGCTCGCCATCGCCCGTGAAATCGTGGTGAACGGTTTTGAAAAGCGCGTTCACATCGGCCTGGATTATTTTGACGCGAGCATCAACCGCGTCGCCGCGTGGACCATCGGCACGCGCAACATGATCCGCGCGCTGCTCATCGCACTGCTCGAACCGACGGAAAAATTGCGCGCGGCGGAAAACGCGGGCGATTTCACGACCCGGCTGGCGTTACAGGAAGAGGCCAAGACCCTGCCGTTCGGCGCGGTCTGGGATTTTTATTGCGAAAGCAAAAATGTCCCTGCGGGTGAAGGCTGGCTGGCCGAGGTGAAAAATTATGAAAAGAATGTCTTGTCGAAGCGGGGATAAATTTGCAATTTAATGGCCAGCACAAACTAAAAAAAATTATGGGCAATCCATTTCTCGGCGTTTTCTTTCACTGGCTCGGCGGCCTGGCCTCCGGGAGTTTCTACGTTCCCTACAAGGGCGTCAAAAAATGGTCGTGGGAAACCTACTGGCTCGTCGGCGGGATTTTCTCGTGGATCATCTGCCCGTGGGCTTTCGCGTATTTCATGACGAACGACCTCTTCGGCGTTTTGAAGCAGCAGTCCATGAGCACGCTGTTCTGGACTTATTTCTTTGGCCTGCTGTGGGGTTTTGGCGGACTGACGTATGGGTTGACGATGCGGTTTCTGGGATTGTCGCTGGGCACGGGCGTGGCACTGGGCTATTGCGCGGCGTTCGGCACGCTGGTGCCGCCGATTTTCAAATACTTCAAGCCGGATTATTTTGTGTTCGCGAACAGCCCGAGCATTGTTGACATTGCCAAATCTAGTTCGGGGCAGATCACGCTTGCGGGTGTTGGCGTCTGCATGGTTGGCATCGCCATCGCGGCGCTGGCGGGTTTTACGAAGGAACAGGAAATGCCCGCCGAACAGAAGCAGAAATCCATCAAGGAATTCAGCTTCAAAAAAGGGATTCTGGTCGCCACTTTCTGCGGCATCATGAGCGCGTGTTTCGCGTTCGCGCTCCAAGCCGGCAAGGAAATTAACGCCGCCTCGCTCGCCGCCGGCACGAGTGCCATTTGGACCGGCCTGCCCGCGCTGCCCGTGCTGCTGCTCGGCGGATTCACCACCAACTTCATCTGGTGCGTGCTCTTGAACATCAAGAACCGCAGCGGCTATCAGTATCTCGCCTCGCACGTCAAGGCGGAACACGCGCATCACGGCGGCACCGGCAGTGGTGAACATGGACCAGCGGACGTCGCGGCGGGCGGCACGGTGGCAGATTTGAAAATTCCCGTCCTGGGCAATTATCTTTTTTCAGCACTCGCGGGCACGACGTGGTATTTCCAGTTTTTCTTTTACACGATGGGCGCGGTGCAGATGGGCAAATACGATTTCGCCTCGTGGACGCTGCACATGTCCAGCATCATCATTTTCGCAACGATGTGGGGCTGGATTTTCCACGAATGGAAGGGCTCCAGCAACAAGGCGCATCTGCTCATCGGCGGCGGCATTGCCACGCTCGTATTCTCGACTATTGTAATCGGCTTCGGTGCCTGGTTGAAGAGCCATGCCGGCGGACAATAAAATGCAGCACAACGCCTTCAAGATGAAGTTGAAACCGGGCGTTGTGGCGGAATACAAAAAGCGCCACGACGAAATCTGGCCGGAACTTTCGCGGGAACTGCGCGCGGCGGGAATTTCCGACTACTCCATTTTTCTTGACGAGGAATCGCTCACGCTTTTTGCCGTGCAAAAATTAGCAAACGGCAACACCGCCGCTGCGTTACCCGATGCCCCGATTGTCCGCAAGTGGTGGAATTTCATGGCACCGCTGATGGAGGTGAATCCTGACAATTCGCCAGTTGTCAAACCGCTCCCGGAAGTTTTCCATCTCGACTGAAAAAACGCCGACTTGCCGGGCGTAAGCTCCAAAACGCAGCGGAAAGTGAAGGGTGGTGCACCCAATAGGAGTTGAACCTATAACCTGCTGATCCGTAGTCAGCCGCTCTATCCAATTGAGCTATGGGTGCGACCGTTGTTTTTATTGGCCACTCAGTTGTTCAGTCATGGGCTGCTTGACAATCTGATACTGCGTTCGGATACTGTCTGCATCAAACACTGATGAATTGTTTCAGAAAACCCACTGCGCGAACCGGCTTCGCACGTTCCGTCCGAAGCATATTTTGCTCGAATGAGGGTCAAAGGCAAGATTATTCGCAAGAGCATGAAGACCGATTTGCGAACACTTGATGTCGGCATGGTGACGAAGTAAAACAGATTTATCGTGATGCTTTTCGTCTGGCCGCCTTGTTAAATGAGGACAAGGCAAAAATAATAACCCTGATTTATGTAAACTACGGGTTGTGAAGGCGTGCCTGGCATGGATTGCCGTGATAGATGAATTTAGAAAGACCATTGGGTCGGAAAGTTTAGATTAGGAAATGAAAATTGACTTGGCTGCCCTTTTTATAAACAACTAGATAATTCGTTGTTGTCTGGTCAAGTTGACGTTGGTGTTGTGCTTGGTTGGCGAACTCCATGCGGATGTTATGCCCGCACCGCTCACGCCCGCACCGCCACAAACGCCGCACATCAATGTCCCCGGAGTTTTCGGCGTGCGCCCCGGTTCGGTTTTTCTCTACACCATTCCCGCCACCGGCGACCGGCCAATGAACTTCGGCGCCGACAATCTGCCAGCAGGGTTGAAATTGGACGCCAACACCGGGCGCATAACCGG
>Ga0181534_10001900_pt1 | contig 13340 bp, 16 predicted proteins | sample PEATcosm2014_Bin_37_FD_119758 | JGI IMG/M metagenome (GOLD analysis project Ga0181534, IMG submission 119758) | Peatland microbial communities from MTU Mesocosm Facility, Houghton, MI, USA - PEATcosm2014_Bin17_10_metaG | ecosystem: Environmental > Terrestrial > Soil > Wetlands > Peat | place...
GTACCCAGGGCCGTCACACTGGCCTCGATATCTCCCAGGCCGATGGCCACAGTGTCAACGGTCTGTATTGTGCGCAGGAAAGTCCACCACAGCAGGCCGATCAGTGAGCCCACCGGGAGCAGATATAACCAGGCTCGGCTGAAGCGAATGCGACCCACGACTTCCGGTGTCGTCAATCCGGGACTCCTCAGGTTCTTCGGTAGAGACACCATAGGATCACGACCAGCGGACTCGCCAGCGCCATCCAGGAAAGCACCCACCAGACTCCGCCCTCGCCAAGCAAGGCAGACAGCAATCCAAACAGGGAAACGGCCGCAAGAGCCGCAGGCCAAACCCAGATCCTCATCACAGACGAGCGATCAGCGTTGCGGCGATGTGGCGGCCCATGGATCTCTTTTCATTACGAGTTGTCCAGCGGCCGCATCGAGTTCGACGAGCCGGCGGTCGACCGGCGAGCGACGACGCGACATCCATAAATACAAGCCGCTACCCAGAACGACGATCGTGACGACATCGAGCAATGCCCACAGGATTCTCAGGGGCATACCACCGTAGTCGCCAAAATGAAGGGGCCGGGATATTTCCAACGCGCGCAGATACCAGGGCATTTTCACGACCATCGTCAATGCACCGCTGCGCGCATCGACGAGTATCGGACTGAACATCCGGCTGCGCAGGGGGGAGCTGCCTTTTGCCCACAGAAGGTAATGATGGGGGCTGCCAAACGCAGATCCCGGATAGTCGATGCTGGTGATGGTCATTCCCGGAACGGCCCGATGCGCGGTCAGCAACGCGCCATTTACTGAGGTCAGCTCGGCCGGCGGTGGGGGCGACTTTCCCTGCCACGGCTGCAACATCGCTTTGACATCGGTCATCTGCCACAGTCCGAAGAGCGGGGTGGACAGCTCATTGATCACGCCGGTGGCACCCACTACGAAGGCCCATGCAACCGTGACGACGCCCAGCAGATTGTGTAGATCGAGCCATCGGGTCTGCGTCGAGCGGGTGCGTCGCACAGTTCCGAATTCCAACTTCCGCATGAACGGTGCGTAGAGCACGACACCTGAGACGATGGCCACCACAAACAACAGCCCCATGAAGCCCAGAAACAACTCGCCCGGCAAGTCAATGAACAGATCCCGGTGCAGGGCGAGCATGATGTCGAGGAAAGAGAGGCGCTGCTCAGCGGCAGGCTTCGATCCCTCGAGCAGGCGACCGGTCCGGGAATCGAAGCGGAGGTAGTGCTCACTCCTGCGATCCGCTTCCGCTTGCGCCCAGGACGGCGCCATCGACACGATGGTCTGCGGCTCGTCATCGTCCAGGAACACAGACGTGATGACTTGTCCCGGATACCGCGCCTGCGCCGTCGCGGCCATCCGGTCGAGGCTCGCCGGCGGAGTACCGGCAGCCACCGCCTCGTACACATGTGGGTCCAGCCAGCCCTCGATTTGCTCCGCAAACAACAGCGGCAGGCCGGTCACACAGATGACCAGCAGGAATACAGTGCAAAGCAGGCTGCTCCACTTGTGAATCCAGGCCCATCGCCGCAACCGGCTCGTCCGCGACTTCATAGCAATCACACCTTCGGAAATGGCGCGCACGCCAGCCGTCTGCCGTTAACTATGGACTCTGGCATAATTGCGAATGACTATCAATTGCATATAGCACTGAGGCAGCCGTTGGGAATGATTCTTTGCCAATGTCGCGGGAACGCTCCTGCTCGCTGACGAGCGGTGGCATGGGGCTGAAAGTCACGATCTCAATGAGCGTCCGGTGCTACTCGAGTAACCCATCGAGCTCGATCACATCCGTCGCGGCGAGCCCGCCGGCGAGCCTTCAGCTCGGCGATGCTCAGGACATTGTCGTACCGCGCCTGCAACAACTCCTTTGCGGTGCTGTGCACTTGGGTCTCGGAGGCGAGCACCTTCTGAAAGCAGTCGCGTGCCGATCGAATAGGCGATCGAGTTTGCCTCGTACGCCGAGCGCGCCCGTGTGTTGCCCTGGACCTCTGCGGCACGACTGCCTGTCATACTGAGGAGTCAGCGTGTTTGCCTTTCTACATGCTCAGCTTGCGAAGCTGCCGCGTTCTGATTGCTCAAAGCGCCGTTGTTAGCCGGCGGGGGCTCGCGATTCTCTCCTTTACGCTTGCGGTAAGGACGGTAATTTCCTCTCGCCGTGCGCGATGCGGGCGCTGCCCGACTTGGTGGATCGTCCGCACTCGGCTCGCTGAGCGCTGTTATACCGACCAACTTACGGCGCCGAGCACTGACTTTGTCTGCTGACTTTCTGATTCTCTTCTGGTCCGGATGTACGTAGCGCAAGTACATTGCGATGGATTTGTGCCCTGTCATTGCCATTCCGTCTTTTGGATTCGCTACCGAGTTGGCGATCTCAGTCGCAGCGCGGTGCCGAACCGTATGAGTGCCACGCGGTTGCACTCCCGCCCGCTTTAGCAGGCGTCGCCACGCATGATAATGCGTTGACCAGGACAATGGTTCATCGGGTCGAAGATCGCTGGGCAAACGTATGGCGACCCAGGCTCGCGATGTGCGTTCGATAGCAATCGAAACGCTTCGTCACTCATTACCTTTTTCATGCCACCCGTCTTGCTGTCGGGCCACTCGATCCTGTGCTCAGCAAAGTTAACCCACTCCCACTCGAGGCCGATGATCTCGCTCTGACGTCCAGCCAATTCGAATTGCAGCCTGGATGCGAGAATCAATGTCGGATGCTCGAGACCCAGTGTCTCAGCTCTGTGAAGATAACCGTAAATCTTCTGCATTTCCTCGTCAGTGAAGCAGTAGCTCGAGGACGGAGTGTTGTATTTCTTGAGCAGCCGACACGGATTGGAGCCTTCACCTCGTAGCAGCCAGACTTCCGCCATGTTGAACATCTTGTTGAGGCAGGCAAGGACGAGATCTGACGTCCGCTTGGCTGAGGTAAGGCGAGACAACACCTTGGTAATGTCAGCTCGGGTCACGTCCACTACCTTGAGGCTGCCGATCACGGGAACTATGTGGCGATCGAGATAGCCCTGTTTGTCCTTGACGGTACGAGGTTTGTTATTCACGACCACATAGTCGTCCATGAATTTCTTGCTGAACTCCGCCATGGTAGGGGCCATGCGAGCTGTCGCTCTGGACGCACTGGGATCTCCTCCCTTGCGGACCTCGGCGAGCCATCCCTTAGCAATGTCTCTTGCCTGCTCCACGGTCAGCTCGCCGAAGAGACCTACCTTTGGTTTGCGGCGGACCCCTGCCAGGGTGCGGTATTGAACCATGAACACCTTGCTGCCGGCTGGGGTGACCTTGCACAGGAAGCCGTGGACCTCGGCATCTCGCAGCTCGTAGTCCTTCTCGCCGGGCGCCGCTGTCTCGATCAGGCGCTTTGTGAGTCGTCTTGGTTCCATTGAATCCCCTCCTCTCCATGTAATTCCGACCGCTTTTCTAGGAGCCACATAGGAGCCACGCGAAAGCGAACGGAGGCGTATTGGGTGCGAGCCCAGGCTAGGTTAGGCCTTTCTAACTCGTTGAAAAACCTGCTGGAGCGAAGGCTGGCAAAGGAGAGCGTACTGGATTACAGCGGACTCAAAATCCGCCGCCCTTAAAAGCGTGTCGGTTCGACTCCGACCTCGGGCACCACTGAAATCATCGACTTATCGGCGCTGACCGTTGTTACGCGCTACCGGAGTAGACGCATCGGACTTTCAATGTGCGCCGAGCTGTTTTTTCGGGCTAAAGCAGTTACACATTCCTTACACATCAAGTCCGCTGTTATCGATCGCACTAATGTGGCAGCGAGCAGCGCATCTCGGAGCCAGAGCAGATCGAATGATTGAATCTTGGCTCGCCATGGCGATCTGCACTGGCGGCCTCAATATTCAAAAAGAGCTGGCGCTCGTGGCAGATAGTGTCAGGGCCGTGCGAGCAACGCGGAGACAGAAGCGCCCTAGACGAGCCCAATAGAATTTTCCTTCGGTAATTCTTCAAGAGGATCGCCAGCGGCGCTCCGGTCGTCTGCAGCCCAGATTTCTCAGCAGGAGTCTTGTTAGGTACGCTTCCAGGTTAGTGGGTTCCGATCGCCTTGTGCGGCTACTTCACAGGCGTTAATCCAAGATGCTGCTCAAGAGGTAGTTTCTGTTTGGTGTTGACTACCGAAACGGCGTCTCGTCCAGGTGTTGCGGCTTCAGGATTGACTGCGTCTTCTCTCTCGCATAGATCGCTGACCAGGCACCGATTGTCTTTGTGGAACTCAGATTTGTCCCATACCAACCTCTTGCCCCCGACGGCAGCCACAGACACCATTGAGGCTTTCACGACCCATTCAACGGAGACTTCCTGTTCATACTCGAAGTTGCCCGCTTTTCCAGACACGACTAGCTTTCCTGATTTGTATGCCCATCGATGCGATGTTGAAGATTCGCCAGCCAGTTCACGCTCGACGTATTTCTCAACTATGGCATGTACTTTCGCATCATCCAGATTCCTCAACGCATCGGGCGTGTATCCGTCACGACGCATGCGGCGCGTAGTCCCGTCTGCAATCTTCGCGAACTCTGCCTCGTTCTTCGATTGAATATTGGATGTCAGAACAGAATCGAAAGCCGATGAGTCCAGATGGAGGATGCGTTGCTTGGAGAGCTCGTTCGCAAATAACTTTGGGTCTTTCTCATACAGACTGACAGAAGCGTCATCCAGAAATTTCGGGTTGTTCTTCAAGAATGTATCTACTTGCATTCGGTGGGCGGTGACGTCGGCCAGATCTGGATATCTGTTGTACAAGCCAGGCATGCTCGTCCGCTCAAACAGATACGGCTGTGACGAAAGCGCATGCCGGGTCGTTGCGCTCAAAACAGTTTGCGCCTCCTCTAAAGCGACGACATGAATGCCTTCGTGGGCCCCCACGGATGCCGTGACGCCTTTTATCGCGCTCGAGAGCACAATCTTTTTTGTAAGCATCGACGCCCCCCCTTTGACCGCGCCCTTCCCTGAGCATTTCATGAGTCCCAGGAGAAACGCACCTATCACGCTGAGGCACCCCGCCGCCTTCCCGCCCTCATTGTCGCCACTCTGATCATTCATGCTGAGCTTCCAAGCTGCTGATGAGCTGATGCTTTTCGTTTTTTTTGACGTTAGCGGAGGCCGCCCCTCCCTGCCGGCTTAGTCGTAATTGCAAATCGACGGCCACTAACATCATTGTTTTATTGCGCTGCCGCACTCCCATCGCTGCCTTCCTGACGGAGTCCGAAACATCGGTATCCTCGCGAGGCCGAGTTTCCAAGCTGACTTTATAACTGCTCGTTCTCAGGCGCAATCAATCCATCTATTTCACCCAGTATGGTAGTCCATTGAAGGTCACCAATGACCGGCATCACCTGTTTATCCCGGAGGCTCCTTGAACGCTGATTACCAGGACTGCTCATCAGTTTATAAAAACTCTTGGGGCGCCAAAAACGAACAGGCGTAAGATCTTAAACAACAACAACAGCAATCTGGGAGACAGTTGATGGCAAAGGTTCCCTCGTACCATACAACCTCACCCGAATACCCCCCAGAGCATCGTAATGTCTATCACGACCACAGCGACTGCCAAACCGGCAAGCAAATCAAGCCGCAGCACAAAGTCTCTGGGACTGCCAACAGACCACGGTGCGCCGATTGCAAGAAACTCGGCTAACAAAGCTAGACATCGAGGCGCTGTCTGAGGCTATCGGAAGCCCAACAGCCTCTTTGTGTTTATAAATCGCTAGAATCGCTATCAGTGTGAGTCTGCGAAACGACGCACTCGGTTGCAAGCCGCATGTGGCGGAGTCCGGCCGCATCCATAACCTGTGATCTAGAGACAACCTTAGACGCCTCACCGTGCAGTTTCATGAACTCCCTCACATCGGCTCATACCCGATGCAGAGACGCCGGCCGAATGAAAATATGATTCACCTGCGGGCGCCGCGTCAGTGCTAACAAGGCGCATCAAAAAAAGAAGCCATGACCGATCTCGACCAAGTCCCGTTCGCCGCCGCCAATACCTTCATTGACAACCCCGAAAACCGCTGCCCCTGTTCCTGTTGTTGGACACCTCCGGTTCCATGCAGGGTCAACCCATCACCGAACTCAACGAAGGACTCGCCCAACTCAAGCGTGAACTCCTCACTGACGAAATGGCCGCCAAACGAGTCGTAGTCGCCATCATCGGATTCGGTCCCGTACAAGTCCCAACACCTTTCGTTTCCCCCGACGCCCTCACGGCCCCGAATCCAGTCGCCAATGGCGACACCCCCGAGGGGTGCTGCGATCCAGCATGCCGTCATCGCTACGCACCATCGAATGAGATCAAAATTGTCGGCGTCACTGCCTTCACCCTCGATCCGCGCCTCTTCGGGTCTTAATCCTGGATCATCGATTTCTGTCTGATTTGAATTAGATCAAATCGCTGCAAAAGGTCTCGTACTTTTGTTGCTGAGAATCCGTGTTGTAAGAGGACTCATCCAACAAAAACTTACACATTTTTTTACACATAAGCTTCGTCGAGGGATAAAATATCTGCCGAACCAAACACTTGGGGTAACGCCATGCGGACTCAAAATCCGCCGCCCTTAAAAGCGTGTCGGTTCGACTCCGACCTCGGGCACCAATTCGATCAGCGGCTTATACAGGCCGAACCGGTCACCAGCACCACTTCGCAGACGCGTCGGACTTTCCATTGCCCAACATTCTGATTTCCAAAGCGCCGAGGCTTACACATTCCTAACTCAAAAAACTCCGCCTTTGCGGATCGCACAAAAGGACGGAGTTGAAAGCGCCCTAAAGGCGCTAAAGAGAATTTCGCTCCCGAAATTCTTAGGAGGAGCGCCAGCGGCGCTCTTCCCGGCGCGGCAATGCGGATCAGACGGAACTTTATTCCGAAGTGGACGAGCCGAGTATCTCGATTCGACAATCTCCTTGTCTGACTCGCTTACGTGGCGTGGGGCTGTGCTAACGACTTCGGACTGAGTGAAGGCTCATAACTCATTTCCCACCCCCAGGCTGGGATCCATGCAGACGATTTGGAGCCAAAGCATTCTAAATCGCCGTCCGCACCACCAAAGCACGCAATTCGACGCCAGCCGAAGACTGGCTCGACCTCAGGGACCGTCACGAACTCGGACGGGGAATCTCATTCACCGCAACCGAGCATAAAGCTCCTTCTGACTCTTATGGAATGCCTCCATAAACGGCTCAGTCAACTCATGAACCCGCTCGAACCCAGCTTGCAAGTCCGCATCCATCCTCGCCTTCGGATCAAACCGAAATGCAATTGCCATTCCCGAAAAGCACCAAAGACTCGTCAAGTCAGAATACATCCGGCAAACATGCGCACGTGCCAAAACGGGCAATTCCTCAGAACTCCGCAATTGCCGATCCAGCATCAGAACCAACGCCGAATCATCCGCATGAATCAAGTGACTAGCCTGACCATACATATGCAACAAGCCCGGCATAGCAACAAAATCAAACCCGTCAGGCGGATTCGCGCTCAGAAATCGCACAATCTCAGTGAATGACCACTTCTGATCGATAGCCTTCCTCGCCTGCTTGTTTCCTTGCCCGAAGTCGAATAATTCCTTCCGTCTCAGCGTCGAGAAAATGACTTCGTCTCCGACCTTGCCGTCCCTACGGAACAAGTCTTCTGCGGCCTCGGCGCGATGCGCTCGCTTGTGATTATGAGTCGCCGCCAGCGTCCCCCAAAATTCTTGGACCAATTCGAGTCTCTGATCGTGCGCCGCGCAGCAAATCAACCAAATCTTTGCGTTCACCTCATAAAAAGACCGCAGGATAATTTCCCCATCCCATACGAATCCTGAGCTGACGAGATAACAAGCTGCTTGGCTGCGATCCGAGAGAAAGCTGCAGAGCCTTCTGAGCGTGTCATCCACCAAGTTATCGGAATTCGCATGCTTCTTGAATTGGCCCTGAATCCAATTCCTCGCTACCGAGATGGCATTGAGCGCAGCATCCTGCACATGATTGAGGTCTCCGTGGTTCATCGGTCTTGGTACCTTGATCGCTTCTCCGTCCCCTAATTTCTCTCCCGACTAAAGTAACATCAAAACCCTATTTCCTGTCTGTGGCCACCCGCCGCAGGATCTTCACGTAGGTCACGTCCGTATCTCTATTTCCCATGCGGCCTTGAAGTGCTTAAACAGGCATCTCTCAGCCTCTCTCTGACTTCTAGCCCCAGGGGCCGACGATTCCCCGATCTTCTACCTCGCCGCCGGTGGTTTCACCCGCGAATTCACCGACCCGGCACGCGGGAGCCGGGGTTCGTCGTTTCTCTGGAGTCTCACGGACATTTTCAAACCTCGGGCCGACTCAGCCAGAACGCGGCGTCGATGACCACGCCATGCATCCCGCCTTGTAATAAATTTTCAACGTCGCCTCATCGCCGCTCAGGGCAGATGTGCGATCAGGCGGCATTCTCAAGGCTTTTCAGCTACCGCCCATCAACCGCACTGCCTGCCCCGCGATCCGGCCGACTGTTGTTGAGGCCACCTATCCTCTCGAACGAGCTATTCTAGCAGCTACGGCAAACTCAGAAAATTTCCGGTTGATGTAGATTCTGAACTTCAGACTGTATGCGCTACCGAGGGTTGCTCAAAATCCGCCGCCCTTAAAAGCGTGTCGGTTCGACTCTGACCTCGGGCACCAATAAATCTCGGCTTTTTTGCGCTAGCCAGCGTTTGCGCGTGTCAGCGGAATATACGCATCGGACTTTCAATGCCAAATCTGCGGGTTTCCTGCGGCCGGGGCACTAACACAGTCTTTACACATAAAGTCCGCTGCGTATGCAGCCACACTCGGCGTCCTCTCGTATTTTAATCCGAATTGGACGTCGCTTGATTCCGGAATAGACGAGCCTATAATCCGGATTGGACGAAGGCCAAATCCGAAATGGACGAGCGAACTGAAGGCATAATCAAGCGATTTTCTGCGGCAAGCGTCACATCTGCCCTGAAGGATACTCCCGCTGTCATGGTAATCGGCCCGCGTCAATGCGGTAAAACGACATTGGCTCGCGAGCTGATACATGGTGAGCGCCCGTATCTCACCCTGGACAATCAGACAACTCGTTTAGCCGCCCAAACTGATCCCACCGGCATGATCCGCGATCTGGACCGCGCGATTATTGACGAAGTCCAACTCGCTCCTGACCTGCTGCGGGCTATCGAGGAGTCAATTGATAACGACCGCCGGCCGGGGAGATTCCTGCTTACTGGGTCGGCCAACATTCTGACGCTCCCCAAGATTTCCGAAAGTCTCGCGGGCCGTATGGAAATCGTCACTCTATTGCCGCTTTCGCGTGCCGAAATTCGTGGGCAGCGTCCTGCATTCTTGCAGAACGCGCTGGCAGGCCAACTAACGAAGTCTCCCGAGAAGATTATCGGTGCAGACCTCGTCCAGGCGGTGCTAACCGGCGGTTACCCTGAGATGCTGGACCGTGCACGACCGGACCGTCGAAGCGCATGGGCTCGCTCTTATATACGAGCTATCGTGCAACGGGACGTGCGTGAAATTGTTGATGTCGAGAAGCTCGACCATGTGCCCCGATTACTCCAGGTTGTGGCCCACTACTCCGCGAAGCTGACTAACTTCTCCGAAATGGGAAGTGCGGTGGGCTTAGACGACAAAACCACGCGCGCTTACCTGAACATCATGGAGCAAGTGTTTCTGATCAAGCGCGTCGAACCATGGTTCAACAATCGGTTGAGCCGCCTTGTGAAAAAACCTAAGTTACATTTTCTGGATTCCGGCTTGCTGGCAGCACTCCTCGGCACAACAGCCCAACGTATCACAGCCGACCGGTCAATCTTCGGTCCGTTGCTGGAAACGTTCGTCATGTCGGAGATCATGAAGCAGCTTGGCTGGCTCGACGATAGTTGTACGCTCACCCACTACCGCGACAAAGACAAACACGAAGTCGACTTCGTCATTGAGAACGCAGCAGGCGATGTAGTTGGGATCGAAGTCAAGTCAGCGGCCTCAGTCAGCGGAAGTGATTTCAAAGGCCTGAGAAAATTGGCAGATGCCACAGGTACGGCGTTCAAACTCGGGGTGGTGCTTTACGATGGCGAATTATCACTGCCATTCGGAGAGCGAATGTACGCGGCACCGATCTCGTGCTTGTGGGGCAAGTAAGTCAACGGCAAAAGCGACTTCCCGCACGACCGCCCAGTCGGTGTGACCGCGAAAATGATTCGTTAACGCTGCTTCAGCACTTTGCGTGACTGGCATGCAAAAATCGGGTATCTTATTGGCGGGTTCCTGATTACCTCCCTGCTGCGCTGGGAAAAATCAATCTCTTTGAGACATCAATCCATAGCCCCTGGCCGATATGGCAAGCAGCATGCCTGACCTGAAGTACCGTCTTCAGCGGCCGTAGCAGGAGTTATGCGATGTTTGATCGTTCAGAGGTCATCGACTCTCTCAAGCAACTAGCGACCGCCGACCGTGAGGCCGGGCGGCGCTCACACTGTCAATTGCTCAATTTCTACGCCGAGCAGCTGAACTTCAGAAACTATGACGATCTCATCCGCTCTCTGAAAGCGGTTCCTGACGACAATATCGGTGAGGTGTCTGTCAGGCTGATGCGCCACATCTGCGCCGCACGCCTACCTTCTCTGGACTGTTCTTATTGCAGCTTCACTGCGTTCTACGACGGAACCTTCGGTTACTACAGCCACTGGATCGGCTGGGACGACAATGGCCGAGAAGTGCGTATTCCCAGCCCCCTCAACGGCATGCGGATCGTGGAACAGTCCCGAGGGTGCCTCCCGCACCCGGTATACGTGGTCGAGTCGTCCAAGGAATTGCTCGCTTGGCAATTCAAGTGGCTGGCCGGGGCGGTAATGCCCGAAGCACTTGCCAAGCAGTTCTTTGTCTCCTTTTTCAATCAAGATTGGAAAGTTTCGAAGAATCCACCGATCCGTAAGATCCGCGCACAGGCAGCTCGGCGGCTGAAAGAGAGGGATCGTCTGCTCACCGAGCTCCACGCGATGACGCCGAATCCGCCGCGAAAGAGGCGCCCATGAGTCTCGCGAATCAAAAACTGGATTCGATCGAAGCGGAGTATCGGGCACTCTCTCCGCGCGCATCGAGATTCGCCTCGGAACTGGCAAAGCAGCTCTCCCAGTTAGTCGAGCGCTGTGGCGTGGCGCTCGCAGTACCCGTTCAGAGGCGTGTGAAAAGCTGGGACTCGCTTTCGATGAAGTTACGTCGGTCGCCCGCGCCGATAGAAACTCTGCGCGACACGCAGGACCTCGTGGGTCTGCGCTTGATCCTGCTCTTCAGGCGCGACATCGAAATCGTTGACACTGCACTGGAAAAGTCGCTGCGGATTATCCGCGTATACGACACGGATCAACTGCTTCGGGACGATCAGTTCGGCTACTCGTCGCGACACTATGTGTTGGGGTTGCCGAAAGAATGGGCGAGCGTGCCGACATTTGTTGGGCTGGAAGACCTTACGGCCGAGATCCAGGTGCGTACTCTCGCCCAACACATGTGGGCTGAGGCGTCGAATTTCTTACAATACAAACGCGAGGATTCGGCTCCGTTGTCGATGCGTCGGGCACTGTCGCGCTGCTCCGCATTGCTAGAAATGCTGGACGTCGAGTTCGACCGCGTGCTTCAGGAGCGTGACGGCCATCGAAAATGCGTGGAAGTGGGCGGCAGCAGAACGCGCTTAGATGTCGATCTGCTTGAGAAGACACTGGATGCGTTTCTGCCTCAAAAGAACAAAAGCACTGAGCCATACGGCGAGCTGCTTGTCGAACTCGAACACTTCGGGATTAAGACGGTTGATCAGCTACGGAAGCTTATCGGCCGGCGCCGCAGAGATGCGGAGCGTCAAGAAAATCATCAGCTGGCGGAGTTTCGGAATCTGCTCGACTCCGGGGTCGAACCGATGGCTGTGGATGCAAAGAAGGTCCGACGTGGCATCTGCTTTTCTCACGCGGGCTGGGTGCGTGTGATGCTCGGACGGGAATTCGGACGCGACAAGCTGCTATTGTACTGGGAGCAGAAGAACGCCGAGCGCCCTTGGCCCGTCTTCAAACGGGATGAGCCCAACGTCAGGCCGGAAGCCTGAGTGCGCCAGAAGGGCTTTGACAGGACCTCGCCTCCAGATTTTCCGTCAGCATCGCCTCCTTCACCAATTGAGTGGTCATCTGCAAGCTCATCTACCAGCCCACAACCCGCCCGGAAATAAGTCGATGAACACAGCTATGTACAACGAACCATCCGCTGTCCACAGATAGGTGAAGTCTGCAATCCAATTGCAGTTCGCCTCGTCGCAGACTGGAGTTGTTCCTATCCCGCCAGACATGCCGCGGGTTTTTATCCAACCTTGTCCGCATCAGCAGATATCGCTGCAACCGATAGTTGCGACCTCGTACTTTCGTTTCCCATGAATGCGCCGTGAGATTCCTATCCAACAAAATCTTACACAGTTTTTTACACATAGGCTTCGGAGCGGGCTAAAATGGCAGCTGAACCAAACACTTAAGGCATCCCCATGCGGACTCAAAATCCGCCGCCCTTAAAAGCGTGTCGGTTCGACTCCGACCTCGGGCACCAATTCGATCAGCGGCTTACGTACGCCGATCCGGTCATCGACACCACTTGTCAGACGCAGCGGACTTTCCACTGAGCAACATGCTGATTCCGAAGGCGCCGAGACTTACACATTCCTAACACAAAAACTCTGTATTTGCGGACGGCATCAAAAGGACGGAGCCTGAAAGCGCCCTGGAGGCGCCGCAGAGAATTTGCCTTCGGAAATTCTTCGAAAGAGCGCCAGCAGCGCTCCTCCTGGCGCATCAATCCGGAACAGGAGACTCTTTTTCGAGTTGGGCGATTCAAACCTTGAACTCACGATTCCACACCTTCATTGTCGCTACGCATTTCGGCGCGATCTTTGTGTTCACGAGAACGAATAAAATACGCAAACGCCGCGATCAGACCTGCCAAGCCCAAAGGTATCCATTCGCAGTACGCAGTAGTAGCCCAGAGAACTCTCGCCGCGATCAGCAATGCAACGTATACCCATGCCAGCCGAGCCCAGCCGGATCGCTTCCTTGCAGAAGTGGGTGGATGTTCCTGTTGCAAACTCATGCCTCGCCGATTGAAGGGTTAAAGCTCCCGACAGAATATCGAATCACGCGGTTCCGCCACGCCTAACCACCCACATACCACGGCCTTTCCAACCTCCATGACAAAGAAGCTTGCAACAACAACCTCCCGGCCAATTGCCTTTCGCCGAACGACTCTAGAGTACAAAGTACTAATCTCAATGTTGCATTTGAC
>Ga0181534_10001902_pt1 | contig 13325 bp, 7 predicted proteins | sample PEATcosm2014_Bin_37_FD_119758 | JGI IMG/M metagenome (GOLD analysis project Ga0181534, IMG submission 119758) | Peatland microbial communities from MTU Mesocosm Facility, Houghton, MI, USA - PEATcosm2014_Bin17_10_metaG | ecosystem: Environmental > Terrestrial > Soil > Wetlands > Peat | place...
ATTGATTTGCGCCTCCATTTCGGCGCCGGCCTTGGCACATTGATCCAGAAAATCCGCGTGAAAAATCCGGTCGGCATCTTCCGGCGAAGTGGCGTTGACGTCGGGAATGAGCCGCACGATTTCATTGGTGATGGCCGGTGTGAGCGGAACACTTTTCGCAACCACGGGCGGCGGCGTTTCCGCAGCCACGCGGAGAATCGCGCGCGCCAGATCAAAGGGCAGCGCCGGTTCCCATTCGGGCCGGAGTTGCGCCAAAGATTCCGTTTGGCCGCGGCTGGTCACGGTGATTCCCAGAAAACAAGCCGCGCCATTTTCCAGGTTGAAAGCGCGAAGGCCGCCGGCCGCCGCCGCATCGGCGTTGGTTTCCGCCGCCGAGATATTCCGGCCAACCTGGATTTGCGCTTCATTCGCATTTTGAAATTCGGACAGCAGACGATCCACCCGCTGCGAAAAATCCTGAACCGGCTGCGCGGCGCTTCCCGGTGGCAGCACCGAATAAAACTGGATTTGCACCGGCGAATTCAAATGGCGTAATTGATCGAGGATGTCGCCGGAAAGCCCGGCGGCGCCTTGTCCCGGCAAACCGCTTTTGCCGTATTCAAACCAGGCGACGGCCAGGCCAGCTCCCAGCAGAAAACAAAACAGCGCGAGAACCGGCGCGCGGCGGGCCGGCGGGCCGGGCGGGCGCGGAACCTTGGTGGAAGTTGAGTTCATCGGGCGGCGTCTCCGTTAATTCTTTGACTTAATTTACGGGACATTATGTAAATGCCTCCATTCATGTAAAGGCCGGAGATGGCCAGGCCGGCCGGCCGCGGCGGCCGGGCAGCCGCAAAATGGTTTATTTGACTTGGACAATTTTTGGCAAGAATAGAGCAACGGACGTTTAGTCTTGACCCACGGCTAATTGTATTCTTAATCAAAAGAAATGCCGCCTCGAAGCTCAATCTGTGATTTCCGGTTCTGGCGTTGCCACGGGGCCTTGCGCGTCGCAAGGCCATTGTTCATTTCCATGCTGGCGGTGGTTTTTTTCACCACGGCCACCCTGCTGTCCCAGACGGTCCAGCACTTGGGCACGACCCAGCCGGGCGGGCTGCCGGGGCTGCCGGTCATGGGCGGGATTGAAAAGTTGACCAACGGCGTGCAAATCACCTGGGATGGCCCATCCGGCTACTATCAGGTCTATCAAAAAAGCAACAGCTTGAACGCGCCTTGGTTGGTGCTGGGGCTGGCCACCAATCTGGTTCGCTACGCCGTCATCACGAAGCTTTACAGCAACGCCTTTTTTCGCGTGTCCGGTCCCGCGGCAAAATATGCCGGCACGAAGGTCTGTCTCACGTGCCATTTGAGCATCTGCCAATACGAGACGAACACGCCTCATGCCAGCGCCTTCAGCAGCCCGGCGTTCCAGGCGGCCGGCGGCCAGACCAACAGTTTGTGTCTGCCCTGCCACACGGTGGGCTATGGCCTGCCGACCGGGTTTAATCTCACCAACAAGAATGGAGTTTTTTCCTATTCCACCAATCTGGCCGGCGTGCAATGCGAGAATTGTCACGGCCCGGCGGCCAATCACGCGAACAGCCCGGACGATCCCACCGCCGTTCCGCAGGTTGACCTTGCCGCCACCGTTTGCGGCGGCTGCCATAGCGCAAGCCACACCAGCTACACCAATGCGCCGACGTTTGAGGAATGGTCGTCCAGCGGCCATGCCGCCGTCGTGCCGGACGCGCTGCAAGCCATGAGTTCATCCACCAACAACATCAACAATTGCGGCGTCTGCCATTCCGGTTCCGCCCGGCTGGCATTGATTAGCGGGGCGAACCCCGCCGTCACATTGACTAATGACTTTGACGTCGCCATCACCTGCGCCGTCTGCCACGACCCGCATGCGACGAATGCCAACCCGGTGCAACTGCGCAACCCCGTCGCCTCCACCAATTATTTTGCCCTTGCCAGCGCGGATGTGGCCACCGTGAGCGCGTTCACAAACAAATACAACGCGAGCACCAACATCAATCTCTGCGCCCAGTGCCACAACGACCGCGGGGCGGCGTGGACGGACACGTCGCGTGCGCCGCATTATTCGCTGCAATATAATTTCCTGCTTGGTTCCGTCGGCGAATTGGAGGGCGGTCCGGCCACCTTCAATCCGGGGTCGCACGCGGGTTTGCCGGCTTCAGCAATTTATTCCGTCTCCGGCACCTTTTATCTCACCAACCAATGCGTGGCCTGCCACATGCAGCCGGACGCGGTGCCGGCCATGACTCCAAGCCACACATTCACGGCGGGCTATGACGTCTGCTTGAACTGCCACGACGGCCAGGCGGCGCAAGCGGCGCTGACGCCTTACCTTTCCAACCAGGTCGCCACGGTGATTTTCGTGTTGAACCTCTGGGCCGCGCAGGCGCCGCCGGCGTTGCTGACCAACGGGGTCGTGGCGTGGGAATACACCACGCCCGGCGGGTTGACGTGGCAGACCAATTCCTCCGGCGGAGTGACCAGTTGGTCGCTGAACAATCCGGTGAACTTCACCGGCCCGAACGCCGCCGGGCAGGCGTTGATTCCCGACAACATCAAGAAGGCGCGGTTCGATTTGTATCTCGTTTTGAACGACGGCAGTTTTGGTGTTCACAATCCGTCCTTTGCCCTCGGTCTGCTGAATTCAGCCGAAGACTTCATCCTCCAGGAATTGACCAACTGATTCGCATGAAAACATTTTCCCTCATCGAATGTTTCCTGCCGCGTGGCCGGCGCGGTCGGAACCTGGCGTTCGCCGTCGGCGGGTTGGCTCTGCTGCTGGCTGCCGTTTCCTGCGGCACCCTCGGTCATCAGGCCGTGGTGCTGCCGGACGTGCCGGGGGCAAAATATGTCGGCTCCGCGGATTGCGAACAATGTCACGACGAAATCTGCCGCAGCTTCAAGACCGCCGACCACGCGCGGCTCATCGCGCAGGGCAAGAACGGGCTGGATGCCGGTTGCGAATCCTGCCACGGCCCATGCAGTTTGCATGAGGATTCGGGCGGTGATGTCAAACCACCTTACAGCTTCAGCGCCGGCCGGCAGCAGCCGGAGTCATTGGGCGGACGTTACCCGATTGATCCGGCGCGCGCGGTCGAGAACACCTGCTACAAATGTCACATGGATGTGCGGGGCCAGTTCAATCTGCCCAATCATCATCCCGTGCCCGAAGGGCGGATGAGCTGCATTGATTGCCATCCGCCGCACGGGGGCATCGCCTTTGCCGGCGGCGGCACCCGGCTGCTTTCGCAGGACGACAACTGCGTCCGCTGCCATCCTTCCCAGCAAGGCCCGTTTGTCTTTGAACATGAAGCGCTGCGCGAAGGTTGCGTCACCTGCCATTCCCCGCACGGCAGCGTCAATGACAAGATGCTCACCGAACGCAACGCGAACCTGTGTTTGAAATGCCATTTCCAGCAGGTTCAGAACGGGGCGATTCTGATCGGCGGGGTTGACCACACTTCGCGTTTGAGCCAGGGCGCCTGCTGGAGCGCCGGCTGCCATGAAGCGGTTCACGGCTCGCGGGTCAGCCCATCCCTGAGATTTTAATGCCGCCCGTGATGAAAAACAAATCCCGCAAATCCAAAAAGTTCCGGCCCGCGCGGCGGAAATCCGATCTGGGCCGGTGCCTCATCGGCGCGTCGTTCATCGTGCTCGGCGCGCAGGCGCGGGCGGGCGACGCGCTCACGCCGAACCAGATTTACGAAGGCGGCACCAACACTTACAACAACTGGATCGAACTTTCCACCGGCGCCTTGCTGACGCAGGGCAATGCCAACCAGGCAACCCAGGGAAAACAACTCAACACGGGAGTTTTTGGCGGCATTGAGGACCTGCATTACGAAAGCCTGGTCGCCAAAAAAACCACCCTCACGCTGGACGGGCATTCCATTTTTGACCAGAACGATTACAGCGTCGGTGCCGGCCTGGTTCGCGATGATCTTGGCTTTGTCCGTGTTCACTTTGAAAATTTTCGCACCTGGGATTCCGGCAACGGCGGATACGTCCCCACCGATCAACTTTCCTACGCGCTGCCGGGCGACCCGCTGGCGCTGGATCGCGGCTTGATGTCATTGGAGATGGGACTGGCCAAGCCGGATCTTCCGCAAATCACCTTCAAATACAGCCACAATTATCGGAATGGCGAAGAAAGCTCGACCCTTTGGGGGCCGGTTCATGATCCAAGCTATAGCGTCTACCGGCCGTATCCGGGAATTAACAACATCAATGAAACGTCCGACACGTTCCAACTTGATCTGACTGATCACTACAAGAAAGTGAATTACGGGGCGGGCGTGAGCTTTGAGACGGGGAATTTGAACAACGCCAACGAGCTGACCTTCTGGCAGGGGGAACCGATTCAACAGAATCTCACCGAACAGCAGAACGTCTCCTACGACATGTTCAGCACCCATGCCTTTGCCGAAAGCTGGATCAAGAACAACCTGTTTCTCTCCACCGGTTTCATGTATGCCAGTCTCGACGACTCCTTCGCCGGCAGCCAGATTTACGGGGATGATTTTGACGTGGCTTATTCGCCGACTTATCCGGGCCTTGGTTATGGCTACACCGGACTCAATGGCGGCGCCCGCGAAAACGAGTATATCATGAACGCCAACCTCATGTGGCTGACGACCAAAAACTTCAGCATCATCCCCTCGCTGCGCGTGCAGGAGGAGGACTGGAACGCCAATTCCGCCGGCACCGGCACCCTGGGCACCGACACGCAGGACTTCAACAGCAGCAGCGGCAGCGAGTCCCTCGACGTGTGTGAACGCCTGGATCTCCGCTACACCGGCGTGACCAACTGGGTCTTCAATGCCGGCGGTCAATGGACGGAAGGCCAGGGAAATCTGCATGAAAACGGCGGCCTGACCCAGGTCAATGGCATCGGCCAGACGCCGGTGCAGTTCGCCACCGATGATTCGCGCCTGTTGCAAAAATATTCCACCAGCGCCCGCTGGTATCCCGTCCGGCAGGCCAGCCTGGACTTCGGCGGCTACTACAAAATCAACACCTACAACTACAACTTCACGCAGGACAATACGCCCAATGATTTGAGCACCGGCAATGCCTACCCCGGTTTTCTGGTCTATCAGGGATTTGAAACCCTGGACGGCAACGTCCGTCTGACCTTGCGCCTGCCGAAAAATATCATGCTCGTCAGCCGCTATGAATATCAATACTCCACCATCAGCACGCGGCCCGACCCCGCCTCGGGTTTGAGCCAGCAGCAGTCCTCAACGATGAACAGCCAGATCATCGGCCAGAACGCCAGCTGGTCACCGCTCGACTGGCTCGGCTTGCAGGCCGGATTCAATTACGTCATCAGCGAAACGAAGACGCCCGCCTCCGACTTCACCCAGGCCATCCTGAACTCGCAAAACAATTATTGGACCGTCAACCTCAACTCCGACTTCGTGCTGGACGCCAAAACCGATTTGAACCTCGGCTATTATTATTACCGCGCCGCCGACGGCCAGGACAACATCGTGGGCGGTTTGCCGCTCGGAACCGATGAGGAGAACCACAGCATCACCGCGACGCTCACCCGGCGCGTCAGCAAAAATCTGCGTTGGAACCTGAAATACGCCTACACGCATTACGAAGATTACGCGTCCGGCGGCAGTTTCAACTACAACGCCAGCCTCATTTATTCCAGCCTCCAATACCGCTTTTAACCCCGCGCGGCGAAACGGCGGACAAGGCCGCGCCCGTCTATCCAAAATAAACTTGAATGTTTATTAGCCGATAAACTAATTTACGATATGTCAAATCATCCGACTAAAAGGAGCGCCAACCAATCCGTCCGGCTGCTGGCGCTGGTGCTGCCGTTCCTGCTGCTGGCCGCCGGCTGCCACCGCGACGACGTCAAAGTTTATCGCATCGCCAAGGACCAGGATCAATCATCCCAACAAACCGCTCCGGCGCTGCCGACAGATTCTCCGAACCCGAAATTGCCGCCCGGACATCCGGACATTTCTTCCGTGCCCGGCGCGCCGGCGTCCGCCGCCGCCGCGCCGCAACTGACGTGGAAAACGCCGGCGGGCTGGACGGAAGTTCCGCCCAGCGAAATGCGCATTGGCTCCTTCAAAGTCGCGGGCGCGGACGGCAAACTGGCGGACGTGAGCATCGTTCCGCTGCCCGGCATGGCCGGCACCGACGCCGCCAACGTCAACCGCTGGCGCGGACAAGTCGGCCAGCCGGTGTTGACGGACGATGAATTGCAAGCGGCGGCGGAAAATGTCGAAGCTGGCGGCCAGCCGGCACAACTTTACGACATCGCCGGAACCAATCCGACCGGCGGCAGCGCGGAACGGATTCTCGGCGTCATCCAGCACCGCGACAGCATGGCCTGGTTTTACAAAATGACCGGCGATGCTGATCTGGTCGAGCAGCAGAAACCGGCGTTCATTGAATTTCTCAAATCGCTCAACTTTGGCGCGGCTTCGCAAACCCCCGCGGAAATGCCGGCGGCAAATCCCGCCGCCAGCGGCGACATGGGCGGGCTGCTGTCTGCTCCCGCACCGGCTGCAGGCGGGAACAAACCGAACTGGCAGGTGCCGGCGGGCTGGCAGGAAGTTGCCGGCGGACAATTTCTCGTGGCGAAATTCACGCTCACCGGCGATGGCGGCGCAACGGCGGCAGTCAACGTCAGTTCATCTCCCGGTGATGGCGGCGGTTTGGCGGCGAATGTTAATCGGTGGCGCGGTCAACTCGGCCTGTCGCCAAGCCCTGACAATTTGGCGACGCCGGTGGACATTACCGGCGGCAACGCCTCGCTTGTGGACTTCAGCGGCACGGATGCGCGCACCGGCCAGCCCGCGCGGCTCGTCGGCATCGTGGTGTCGCTGCCCGACCAGACGTGGTTTTACAAATTGATGGGCGACGCGAAGGTGGTCGAAAGCCAGAAGGACGCGTTCACCCAGTTTGTGCAGAGCGCGAAATATTGAAATGCTCAAGGCACTTTTTAAATTGTTTTCGTCGCTCAAGCTGACGGTAACCTGTCTGTCGCTGGGTTGCATCCTGGTATTCTGGGGCACGCTGGCGCAGGTTCATCTGGGGCTTTACAAGGCGCAGAACGAATTCTTCCGCAGCTTTCTCGTCTACTGGCCGCTGGACGGTTCGGCGCCGCACTTACCGATTTTTCCCGGCGGTTATCTCCTCGGCACGGTGCTGCTCATCAACCTGCTGGCGGCGCACCTGCGTTATTATCAGCCGGGCAAGCGGAAAATCGGCATCGCGCTGATTCACCTCGGCGTCGTGCTGCTGCTGGTCGGGCAGATGCTCACGGATTTTCTGGCGCGGGAAAGCGCGCTGCACCTGCGCATCGGCGAGACGAAAAATTATTCCGAGGCCGACCGCGCCTACGAGCTGGCGGTCATGGACACAACCGACAAGGATTCCGACAAGGTCGTGGCCATCCCGTGCAGCGTGCTCGTCCGGCGCGGCACGGTGTGCGATTCGGAAATGCCCTTTGCCGTCCGCGCGAAAACTTTTTACGCCAACTCCGAGCTGACGGAAAAAAGCGCGGCCGGTTTTGAGCCGGTCAAAACCACCGCTGGCGCCGGCTCGGACCTCTGGTGGCGCGAACTGCCGCGCGAAACCGCGATGGACCGCGTGGACGCGCCGTCGGCCGTCGTTGAAATCGCCACGCCGCAGGGCAGCCTCGGCACATTTCTCGTGTCGGCCATGCTGTCGCAGCCGCAGCCGTTCACCTTCAACCACCGCACCTACGAAATGCTCCTGCGGCCGGAGCGGTTTTACATGCCGTTCAGCCTGCACCTGATTGAATTCCGGCACGACCGGTATGCCGGCACGGACATTCCCAAGAATTTTTCCAGCCGCGTCCGCCTGCAAAACCTGGACAGCGGCGAGAACCGCGAGGTGTTGATTTACATGAACAACCCGCTGCGTTACCAGGGCGAAACGTTTTATCAGGCCAGCTACGATCCTGACGACGGCGGCAGCATCCTGCAAGTGGTGCATAATCCGAGCTGGCTCACGCCGTATTTCTCATGCGTGATGGTGGGAACCGGCCTGCTATGGCAATTCCTGTCGCACCTGATTCCCTTTTTGAAGCGGAGGATGGCGGCCCCGGTAAACGCCAACACTCCCAGAAAGGAGAAGAAGAAATCATGAAAAAGTGGATTCCGCTCATTCTGGTCGCCGCGCTGGCGGGCTGGGTTTTGTCCGGCCTTGATCAGCCGCCGGAGACGGGTTTGCAAACCCGCGAATTCGGCAAACTGCCCGTGCTGATGGACGGCCGGTTCCAGCCGTTCGATTCCGTCGCCCGCAATTCGCTGCTCCAAATCCGCACCAAGCAAACCGTCCCGCTGGACAACGGCCAGACGCTCACCGCCAACGAATGGCTCCTCGAAGTGCTGATGAAGCCGGAGCAGGCCGACGACCGGAAAATTTTCCGCATAGACAACGGCGAGGTGCTCGCGCTGCTCAAGCTGCCGGAAAATCAGAAATTTTATTCCTTCAACCAGATCAAGCCGCAGGCGGATGAAATCGAGAAGCAGGCCGACCGCATCGAGCCGATTGACGCCGCCAAACGCACCGTCTTCGAGACGCAGTTGATGAAGCTTTTCAGCGAGATGAATCTTTACCAGCGGCTCGAAATCAGCCTCAAGCCGCCGGGCACGGACGATTTCGCGGCGGAACTGGCCGCGTTCCAGCAAAGCATCGCGCCGGGCATCGCCGCCATGCAGGCCCGCGACGCCGGCAAAAAATTTGACCAGGACGCCTTCAACAATCTCATCGGCTTCATGGGCAGCTACCAAACGGTCGCGCGCTACGCGCTCCCGGCGATGGTTCCGCCGACGGATCCCGGCGCCCCGCGCGACGACTGGCAGAACATCGGCACCAACCTCATGGCCACCGCGCACACCGGCGAAATCTCGCCGCCCGCGCAAGCCTACGCCGCGATGGTCACCGGCTATCGCTCCGGCTCGCCCGCCGATTTCAACCAGGCCGTGGCCGCGTATCACCTTTGGCTCGCCGACCGGTTCGCGCCGCAGGTCAACAAGGCCCGCCAGGAATTTTTCTTCAACAGCTTCCAGCCGTTTTACAAGGCGCTGGTCATTTACGTCCTGGCGTTGCTGCTCGCGCTGTGCTCGTGGTTCGTTTCGTGGGGCAACCTCGCCGAATTGCTGCGGCGTTCGGCGTTTTGCCTCATCGGCCTGGCGTGGGTCATTCACACGTTCGGCCTGATTTTCCGGATGTATCTCGAAGGCCGGCCGCCGGTGACGAATCTTTATTCCTCCGCCATCTTCATCGGCTGGGGCGCTGTCATCCTCGGCATGGCGCTGGAAAAAATTTATCACGACGGCATTGGCTGCGTGGTCGCGGCGTTTGCCGGGTTCGTGACGCAAATTATCGCGCACAACCTGGCGATGACCGGCGACACGATGGAAATGATGCGCGCCGTGCTGGACACGAATTTCTGGCTCGCCACGCACGTCGTCGTCGTCACGCTCGGCTACGCCTCGACGTTTGTGGCGGGATTTCTGGCCATCATTTATATTTTGCGCGGCGTGTTCACGAACACGCTCTCGCCGGAAACGGCCAAATCGCTGGCGCGGATGGTTTATGGCATTGTCTGTTTCGCCACGCTGTTCAGTTTTGTGGGCACCGTGCTGGGCGGCATCTGGGCCGACCAGTCGTGGGGAAGATTTTGGGGCTGGGATCCAAAGGAAAACGGCGCGCTGCTCATCGTCCTGTGGAACGCGACCATCCTGCACGCGCGCTGGGGCGGCCTGGTGCGCGAACGCGGCCTGATGAACCTCGCCGTCGTCGGCAACATCGTCACGAGCTGGTCTTGGTTTGGCGTCAACATGCTCGGCATCGGCCTGCACAGCTACGGTTTCACCGACGCGGCGTTCTACTGGCTGATGCTGTTCGTCATCAGCCAGCTCGCCCTCATCGGCCTCGGCCTGTTGCCGGTGAAACTGTGGAAAAGTTTTTCCGTCCCCGCCTGACACTGGCTGCAAAACCCGGCAAGAGGCGAAATCAGTTCCTTATCATTCTGTCCGTCCTTGATTCGTCAGTTGCGTCTGCCGCAAAATGGACGTGCTAAAGTTTCCGACCTCCCGATAATTGGAGGAGTTCCATGCATCAACGAGCGACAAAGTCCAAATCCGCCATGACAAGGGCTACCGTTCCAGTTTTGGCAGGGCCGCGCTTCCCGGTGTGGCTGATGGCTATGATGCTGGTGCTGGTGACAATCGCCCTTTACTGGCCGGCGATGCGATGTGGTTTCATCAACTTGGATGACCCCGACTGTGTCACTGAAAATTTCCACGTTCAGAGCGGTTTGACCTGGGAAGGGGTGAAGTGGGCGTTTAGCGACACGCAACAACACGCCTATTGGGCACCGCTCACGTGGTTGTCGCACATGCTGGTCTGCCAGTTTTTCGGATTGAATCCATTTGGACACCACTTGTTGAACGTGCTGCTTCACGCCGCCAACACCGGCCTGGTTTTTGTGTTGTTTCAACGGATGACCCGGGCGCCGTGGCGCAGCCTGATGCTGGCCGCATTGTTCGGATGGCATCCTCTCCGGGTGGAGTCGGTGGCGTGGGTCACGGAACGCGAAGATGTCTTGAGCACACTCTTCTGGATGCTGACGCTGCTCGCTTATGCGAAATATGTTGAAGCCGGCCAAGTCGGGAATTCAAAATCCAAAGTCTGGTATGGGACGGCAATAGTGATGTTTTTGTTTGGATTGATGAGCAAGGCGATGCTGGTGTCGCTGCCGTTTGTTTTGCTGCTGCTGGATTACTGGCCGTTGGAGCGGTTCAAACCCGGTCGCGCATGGCAGTTGGTGAGGGAGAAAATTCCGTTCCTGGTGATGGCGGCGGTTATGGGCTTCGTGACATTCGTGGCCCAGAAACAGGGCGGCGCTGTAAAGACGTTTGAATACCTCCCGTTTGGCGCGCGCGTCGGGAACGGCCTGATTTCGTATTGCCGGTATATCGGGAAGACGTTCTGGCCGACGGATTTGGCCGTCTTTTATCCGCACCCTGGATATTGGCCGCTGGAGGAGGTGGCACTGGCAGGTATTATATTATGCGGCATATCGGTGCTGCTGTTTGTGGCAAGGCGACGCTATCCCTATATGTTGGTGGGATGGCTGTGGTTTGTGGGAACGCTGGTGCCGGTGATCGGTTTGGTGCAGGTGGGCGGACAGGCGATGGCTGACCGTTTCACTTATGTGCCGTCGCTTGGAGTGCTGATTCTGACCATCTGGGGCGCGTATGAACTGGCCAAAGGCTGGCGTTTTAATGTGACTGTGATGCCGTTGGCGGGTGCGATGGCGATAATCATCTGCCTTGCGATGACGCGGCAACAGCTCGGGTATTGGAAAGACAGTGAAACCCTTTTCCGACACACGGCCGAGGTCACGAAGAACAATTACATCGCGTATAACAACGTTGGCGCCGCTCTTCTCGACGAAGGCCAGACCGAGGAGGCGATGGGCCAATTCCAAGAAGCCATCCTCATCAATCCGGAGGATGCCGAAGCCCACTACAACCTCGGTGTCGCCCTCTTCAAAAAAAATAAGACCAACGCGGCGACCAGCGAATTTCGAGAAGCCATCCGCATCAAGCCGGATTATGCCCAGGCCCACAACAACCTCGGCACTGCCCTCCTAAACCAAGGCCAGACCGACAACGCGGCAAGTCAGTTTCAGGAAGCAACCCGTCTCAAACCGGATTATGCCGAAGCCCACTACAATCTCGGGGTGGCTCTCTTCAACCAAGGCCAAACCGGCGAGGCGGCAAGCCAGTTTCAGGAAGCCGTCCGCCTCAAACCGGATTACGTCGAGGCCCACATCAACCTCGGCACCGCGCTCCTGAACCAAGGCCAGACCGACAGTGCGATCAGCCAATTTCAAGAAGCCGTCCACCTCAAACCGGACGACGCCGAGGCTCACTACAACCTCGGCGTCGCCTTGTTGAGCCAGGGCCAAACTGACAGGGCGATTGGCCAATTTCAGGAAGCAATCCGCCTCGAACCGGAGGCGGCCTACGCGCAAAGCAACTTGGCAAAGGCTTTGGAACTGAAAAGCAAATCAGAAGTGCCTGCGTCCGGTCCCGTCAAACCTGAAGGGCTGCGGTGAGGTTGCAGTGAGGTTGTTTTCAGTCCGCAACCAGCACATTCCTCAGCAATAAGTGGAGCGAGCGGGAAGACGATCCCATGCTTGAGCCCGTTATTGCCGCACTCACTGCCGGCAAACGAAGATTCCTCACAAGACAATTTGTATAATAAACATGAAGTCAGTGACCGACTTTACCCGGTCAGTGACGGACATTATGTCTTCAGAGCCAGGATTTTCGCGTTTGGCGGCCAGCCGGCGGATGAAAACGGGACGCTTGTGGAAGTGCGGAATGGTGAAGGCGGAGTGCGGATTAAATCAATAGCCACAGATCAACACTGATGGACACAGATCCATTGGCCACAAAAAAAACACAAAACGCACAAAGTTTTCTCCCCCTCCGCGTTCGTCGGCCGAATGGGGGAGAGGGCCGGGGTGAGGTGGCGCGTGAAACATTTACGACCTCTTTGAACTTTCCGCCTCCAAATCCTTTTTCAACCGGGCGAAGGCGGATTCAAAGGCGGCATGGTGTCTGCCCGCAAGGGCTGGCCGGCTGCAAAGACTGGCCATCCGCATGGATCACCGGCCTACCAATTTCTGCAAATGTTCCGGATAACGCGCGCCCTGCACCGGGATTTTGGCCGCCATGATTTCCAGCGTGCGCAATTCTTCCGGCCGGATCTCGACCGCCGCCGCCCCGCAATTTTCGCGCAGGCGATGCGGCTTCGTCGTGCCGGGAATCGGCACGATCCACGGCTTCTGCGCCAGCAACCACGCCAGCGCGACCTGCGCGGGCGTCACCTTCTCCTCCGCCGCAAACCGGCCGATCAAATCCGCCAGCGCCTGGTTCGCCTTGCGATTTTCCTCGCTGAAGCGCGGGACGTTGTTGCGGAAATCCGTGCTGTCGAACTTCGTGTCCGCCTTGATTTGGCCCGTGAGGAAACCTTTGCCCAGCGGACTGAACGGCACGAAGCCGATGCCCAGTTCCTCCAGCGCCGGCAACACCTCCACTTCCGGCTCGCGCCACCACAGCGAGTATTCGCTCTGCAACGCCGTCACCGGCTGGACGGCGTGCGCGCGGCGGATGGTCTGCGCCCCGGCCTCCGACAGCCCGAAATGCTTCACCTTGCCCGCGCGGATTAACTCCTTCACCGTCCCCGCTACGTCCTCGATGGGCACGTTCGGGTCCACCCGATGCTGGTAG
>Ga0181534_10001903_pt1 | contig 13322 bp, 12 predicted proteins | sample PEATcosm2014_Bin_37_FD_119758 | JGI IMG/M metagenome (GOLD analysis project Ga0181534, IMG submission 119758) | Peatland microbial communities from MTU Mesocosm Facility, Houghton, MI, USA - PEATcosm2014_Bin17_10_metaG | ecosystem: Environmental > Terrestrial > Soil > Wetlands > Peat | place...
GAAATCCGATTTACTGCCGAGGGACCGGCAACCACTTTTGTTGAGCTGACCCATAGCAAGTTGGAGCGTCACGTCGAAGGTTATGAGCAACTGCGCGCCCTCTTCGATGGCCCCGGCGCATGGATCGCAATTCTCGAACTGTACGCCAAGGCGGTACACGAGGAAGGAGAATGATGAACAGCACACTGTATCTCCGCATCGCATCGGTGCTGACGTTGATTCACTCAGTACTGCACACCATCGGCGGGGTCTTCGGCAAAGCCGGGCCGGGCCCTGCCTCTGTCGCATTCGCCGCCATGCAATCCAACAAGTTCGTAGCCATGGGAGCGATGCGCAGTTTCGCGGATTACTACAGAGGCCTTGGTCTAGGCATCACGATCTTCCTTACTGTCGAGGCCATTGTCTTCTGGCAGCTGGGCACACTGGCAAAGACCCACGCGATTCAATTGCGACCTATCCTCGCGACATTTCTCGTGGCGTACCTGGCCCTTGCCGTCAATTCCTTCTTCTATTTTTTCTTCGGCCCTGTTGTAGCCGAAATCCTCATTGTTCTCTGCCTCGGTCTGGCAATTGTGACCGCACGTTCCACTTCTTCCGCACCGATCCCAGTCACTGCCTGACCTTCCCCGGGGAGCGTTCGCTGACAGCCGCTCCCCAGGCCTTCCCCGTTATAATCCATAGGGAAGCAGAACCGCACACCCGGTTCCCTTCCCTGCATTCCTTTCAAATTTCATTTCAAACGAAGATAGGGAGACTCATGTCCGACGCCGTGAAGCCAATCAATGTGGAAGCCCTGAAAGAACTGGTGCGCACCGTGCCGGATTTTCCCAAGCCGGGGATTTTGTTCTATGACATCACCACTCTGCTGAAAGACAAGACCGGCTTTGCACAGATGATCGATGCGCTGGCGGCACACTACATTGGCAAACATATCGATCTGGTTCTGGGCATCGAGGCGCGCGGTTTCATCTTTGGGCCGGCGCTGGCGTACCGCTTGAATGCAGGCTTTGTGCCCGTTCGCAAGCCGAAGAAGCTGCCTGCGCCGGTCGCGCGCGTCACCTATGATCTTGAATACGGCTCAGACACGCTGGAGATTCATCTGGACGCGATTCAGCCCGGCCAGCGCGTGGTGCTGGTGGACGATCTGCTGGCCACCGGCGGCACGATGGAAGCAACTATCAAGCTGGTCAAGCAACTGGGCGGCGAAATCGCCGGTCTGGCCTTCGCCGTTGAACTGGACTTCCTCAAAGGCCGCGAGCGCTTCAAAGAGTACGACGTCTTCAGCCTGCTGCACTACGACGAATAGCTGTCAGACTGCATAATCCAGCACCGGCTGGTTCAGCACCGATTCGTAATAGCGGATGTATTGCGGCAGCACCAGCGTGGAGCAAAAGTGCTTCTGCGCTGTAATGCGAGATGCCTGCCGCATCTCCTCCAGCCGGTCGCGATCTCTGAGCAGGCTCAGCGCGCCTGCGGCCATCCCATCCACATCGCCAACGTCATAGAGCAGGCCGTTGACGCCGTCCTCGACCAGTTCCGCCACGCCGCCCACGCGGGTGGCAATCGCCGGCACCTTGCAGGCCATTGCTTCGAGTGCTGCCAGTCCAAAGGACTCCATCTCGCTGGGCATCAGCATCAGGTCGGCCAAAGGTAGCAACTCGTTCACGCGCTCCTGCTTGCCTAGAAAATGCACCCTGCACTGAATCCCAAGATCGTGCGCCAGCCACTCGGCGGCTGAGCGGTCCGGCCCATCGCCCACCAGCACCAGCCGCGCCGGGATTTCCTTCGCCACCTCGGCAAAGACCTTCACCACATCCACCACGCGCTTGACCGGGCGGAAGTTCGACAGATGCATCAGGATCGCCTCGTGCGGCTCGGCCAACCGCTCGCGCGCTTTTGCCCGCAACGCCTCGTCCTTGATCGGTTGATAAACATTGCAATTGACAAAATTTGGAATCACCTCAATGTGCCGAGTAACATCGAAATCTTCAACGGTTTTTCCTTTGAGATAGCTCGATATCGAGGTCACTCCGTCGCTCTGCTGAATCGCATAGCGCGTAATGGGCAGATAACCGCGGTCCAGTCCCACGAGCGTAATATCCGTCCCATGCAGCGTAGTAATAAACGGCAGCTTCCGCCCTCGCTCAGCCAGCATTTGACGCGCCAGCAGCGCGCTCACCGAGTGGGGAATCGCGTAGTGAACATGCAGCAGGTCTAGATCGCAGTATTCGGCTACTTCAGCCATGCGCGAAGCCAGCGCCAGATCATATGGAGGAAACTCGAAGAGCGGATAGCTGGAGACCGGAACCTCATGATAAAAAATGCCGTCGTTGCGGCCATTTAACCGAAAGGGCTGCGACGAAGAGATGAAGTGCACATCATGGCCCTGGGCAGCCAACTCAATTCCCAGTTCCGTTGCCACCACACCTGAACCACCATAAGTGGGGTAGCAGGTAATGCCAATGCGCATGAGCCTTCTCCGAAGAACAGTCTACCGGTGTATAGATGCTTCTGAATACAGGAAAGGCTCTGAGGAGAGAACGCTGCACTCAAAAATTAATAGATTCCAGGGATCAGCCGCTTGGTCCGCCGGCTGTATTGGGCGTACGCGTCGCCGAAAGCCTGATTCAACGCCACTTCCTCCACATGGATTCTATAAAGCAGAGCTATGGTGGGAAAAATCATCACAATTGCCCAGGAATACCAGTTCCGCTCTGAGAGTCCTATGGCAAAAAAGATGATCAGCATTCCGGTGTAGGAGGGGTGCCGCATGAAGCGGTACAACCCTCCTTGATAGAGGCTCTGCGTATCGTGAATCGCTACATTCACGCTAAAGGCCTTGCCCAGCAACAGAATCGCCGTCCAGCGAATCGCGATTCCAACCGCAAGCACGGCAGCCGCTGCATACCGCACCCAAAGCCCGCCGCCAAAGATATTAGGCGGCACAACGGCGGCGAGGAACTCAGCCGCGGTAATCGCCAAAGTAATCGTAACCCACAGAATAATCATCGATCCGCGGTCCAGTAGTTTTCCGCCCCCTTTTCGTGTGCGGGTTGCAAGCACCACGCCGATTTCAGAGGCTGTCCATGTATAGAGAAGAATTTTCCACAACAGCGAGATTTCCAAACTGCCTCCCGGCCCCTGGGCAACATTCATTCAGGTTGAGTTCTTTTAGAAAAACGCAGAGCGAGAAAATATCTTCCCATCTGGACAATAAATGAACGCTCTCTGGTTACCGCGCCGTCAAGTCCGCAAAGCTGATTTGCTCAACCCCATCCCATGCGTTAAAAGAGGACAGCGCCTCCCGCTCGGTTTCGCGCGATGCCAGCAGCCGCGTGCGCGCCTGGGCCAGTTGATCATCATTGTACCCGGGATGTGTAACCAGTTCCCAAGCGCCCTCTGGGAGATTCCGCAACAAGGAACGAACCGTTGCCGTACCCAGCGTCCCCGTCGCCAGCACGCCGATAGCTCCATTCGTCGTGGTGAATCCCTCCTCCGCAACAATACGCCGGAAGGCTGGCTCAAAGAGATACCGCAACAGATGCACCTGCGTGCGCCGCAGCCACGGCGCTTCTGGAGTGGCCCGCAGGCTCCACGCCGGCTCAAATGGGTTGCGTACCGAATGAATCCCAGCGGCCCGCGCGGCCCGAAGCACCGGACGCAAAACTGCCGGAAACATATGCGTATGTTTATGCGTGTCGATGTGCGTCAGCGCGACACCCTTCGCTTGCAGCAGCGCGATTTGCGCGGCTGCTTCCGCCTCGATCTCTCGCGCGCGAAACTGACGCGCAAGCAGACGCTTCACAAATTTTCCAAGGGTGGAATACAGATTGCCCGCAATCGGATCAGAGAGCGTTGGCAGTTCATCGGGCGGCAGTACCGGCTCTCCATCCACCAGCACCACATGGCAACCCACGCCGAGAGACGGTGTGGAGCAGGCCAACTCAATCGCCTCTTCCGTGGCCAAAGCCCGCGCCATCAGCGTGGCGCTGGACAAAGCTCCAGCCTTGTGCAATTCGACAATCGCACGATTGACTCCAGAGGTCAGCCCGAAGTCATCGGCGTTCACTATGAGACGGTTCACTGAACGAGTTTATCAACCCAGTGCTGTTCTGAGGCGCAACGCGCGAAAGCGGGGCATGCGCCCCGCTTTCGCAACCGTCTTTCGCTTACCGCCAGTGACCTTCGATCAGTACCCAGTTGCCATGACGATGCTCCCAGCGATGCGCAACCCACACCGCACCGGGATGCGGCGGATGGTCCCAATGGCCGGGGGTCCAGACATAATGGTCGCCCTCATAGCGGTGATAGCCTGCGATCCACACATACCCTGGCTGTGGAGGCGGGCCATAGTGTTCAACAACCGGGGGCGGAGGCCCGATGCGGATAACAACCTGCGCCTGCGCGGCCGCAGGGAGCAAAGTGATTGCAAGCAAAGCTGCCAATGCGAATTTTTTCATGTGGGGAATTCTCCTTCAATCCTAATTTTGTATCTGGAATCCCGTGCATCCAGGCTTACAGTCTTTACTAACCCATCGAGCAAAAAATAGTTGCACTGTGCCGGGCTGACTGGCTCAGCCACTTCATACTACACACAAGAATTTACTTCGGCAAGCGCGTCTATCGCCGCGATGCACGCAGCGCGATCCACATCATGATGCGTCACCAGCCGGATCGCCTGAGGGCCAAAAGCGCTCACAAGAATATCCCTCTCTTTCAGCCGCGCGGCGAGTTCCGGTGCGGAGCGACCTTCGGCCAGATGAAAGATAACAATGTTGGTCTCGACGGTCTCAGGATCAATGACAATGCCTTCCATCTGCGACAGCGCCTCAGCCAGCAGCCTGGCATTGATATGATCCTCGTGCAAGCGGGCAGGCATCGTTTCAAGCGCGATCAGTCCAGCAGCGGCCAGAATTCCTGCCTGACGCATTCCCCCGCCCAGCGCCTTGCGATAGAGCCGAGCCTGAGCGATCAATTCCGCCGAGCCAACCAGCATGGAGCCAACCGGGGCGCACAATCCCTTCGACAAACAAAACATCACCGTATCAAAGCCGCAGGTCAGCGTCTTCACATCCACGCCCAGAGCCGTTGCCGCGTTGAAGATGCGCGCTCCGTCGAGATGCGTAGGCAGCTTGCGCGCCTTCGCCTCACCCCAAATCTCCTCCAAAACAGAAAGGTCGGAGACCCGGCCGCCTGCTAAGTTTGCCGTGTTCTCAATCTCAATCAGTCCCGTTGATGCGCGGAACGGCCCGGTACCATAAATCACCGGCTCAATGTGCTTCCATGTCAGGATGCCGCCTTCCGCGGGAACAGAGCGGATCAGGCAACCGGAGAAGACCGCGGCCGTCGCCATCTCCCAGTCGAGAATATGCGCGCGCGACTCGGCGATTACCTCCTGCCCAGGCCGCGTATGCAGCCGGATCGCAATCTGGTTTCCCATCGTTCCAGTCGGCACAAACAGCGCGGCTTCCCGGCCAAAGAGTGCCGCCGTTCGATCTTCAAGAAGATTGACCGTGGGATCCTCGCCATATACATCGTCGCCGACCTCAGCCGCGGCCATCGCCGCGCGCATTTCGGCAGTAGGTTTTGTTACCGTGTCCGAGCGAAGATCAATAATTGCAGTCATGTTTTTCTTTTCTCCGAATTGCACAAACAATTTTCAGCAACACCTGCGCGGCCCTATACTAACGGGCTTTGGAAGCCGCCGGCTGCAACTTATTGCAGATGAAGACCGCGTTGATATATCGCAGCGCATTCGTGCCATCCCACTCGGTCTGCTGTTCGTAGAGTCCGAAAGGCCGGTAGCCGAACCTGTTCATCAAAGTCCCCAATGCCTCAAGGCTGACAAATTTTCTCCCCGTTGAAACCGGTTCGCACTCGATGTAGAGAAAATGGATGCGCTGCTCTTCGAGGACTTTGGCCGCTCCGGCAAGCACCTCAAGCTCGTAGCCCTCTGTATCCAGCTTGAGAAAATCAACGGTGCTCACATTCTGCTTATCCATGAAGCCTGAAAGCGTCTCCAACTCGATCGATTCCAGGCCAGCCTGCGGGTCGCCATGTTTGATCGAGCAGGTGGTGCTGAATTGATTCACATGGATATCGACCGAACCCGCCCGCTCACCCATGCCCAGCTTGTACGCATGCAGTTTGGGGTTTCGGCCGGTTGCTTCCAGCAGCTTCTGATAGTTCGCCGCAACAGGCTCAAAGCTGTGGATCTCAGCGTTGGGAAACTTCTCCGTGTACTCAAGTGCCGATTGCCCCACATTGGCGCCAACATCGAAGATCACCTTGAAGAAGCCGTTCCCAAACCGTCTTTCAATATCCTTGAAGCAATCCACGCCATGCGGTAGAGTATGCCGGTAGATCCGGCAGTCAAAGCGCTTTTCAAATTTCTCTTTGGCTCTCGCCAACACTGGAATCATCTTGCAGCTTTCCCGCTTTCGTCTGGATATTCCATTTTATCGAGACTGCAAATACAGAGGCGGCGTCTCATCGTTCGAATAACAAGACACCGCCTCTGTATACCGCACTCCGAATATCATTGCGCAGAAAATCTCTCGCTGGCTCTTACCATACGTGGCAAGCGTTCACTGGCATCATCGGTTGTCCTGTCTTGCAGCCGAATGCCTTCCCGAACTCCGGCATGTTCTGCACCACTCCTGTAATGCGGTATTGATCCGGTGGATGGGGGTCGGTCTGCACCTGCAGCCGCAGCGCTTCGGGACGCGTTGTACCGCACCAGTCCTGGCCGTAGGCAATGAAGAACTGCTGCGCGGGAGTAAATCCGCTCGCGTCCTTCGTATTCAGATCAATCCCCTGCCTCTTGGCGTCTGCCAGCAGAGCCATGTACGCCAGCCGCACGCCGCCGTTGTCCGCCGTGTTCTCGCCCAGCGTCAATTTGCCGTTGACCTTCACATCGTCCACCGCGGTGAAGTTGCCGTACTCCTTCACTTCGCAGTCGGTCATCGCGTCAAACTTCTTGCCGTCTTCCTCCGTCCACCAATCGGAAAGATTCCCACTGCCATCGAACTTCCGCCCCTGATCGTCAAAGCCATGCGTCAGTTCGTGGCCCACAACACTGCCGATATGCCCGTAATTCACCTGGTCAGCCGCGGTTGAATCGAAGAACGGAGACTGCAGAATTCCCGCCGGGAAGTTGATGTCGTTCATGCTGTCGTTGTAATAAGCGTTGATCGTCGGCGGTGTCATGCCCCATTCGCCGCGATCCACCGGCTTGCCGATCTTCGCCAACTGCCGCCTGCTCTCAAACTCCGCTGCCCGCTGCACATCCCCGAATGCATCGCCCCGCACCACCCTCAACGTCGAGTAATCCCGCCAGTGATCCGGATACGCAATCTTGTCCGCAACCTGATGCAGCTTTTCCCGAGCCTTCACCTTGGTCGCATCGCTCATCCAGGTCAGCGTGCCGATATTCCGGTCCATCGCTTCTTCGATGTCATGGACCATCTGTAATGTCCGCTGCTTGCTCTCCGCCGGGAAGTACGTCTTGATATACACTTCGCCCAGAGCCTCGCCCAGGGCGCCATCGGTCTCCGCTACGCAGCGCTTCCAGCGGTCCCGCTGCTGCTGGCGGCCTCTCAACTCGCGGCCAAAAAAGTTGAAGTCCTCATCGTCGAAGGCCGACGGAAGCGCGAGCCCGGAAACGCTGTTGATCAGTTGCCAGCGAAGATATGCCTTGATCGTATCCAGGTCAGTCGAGTCGATCACCGTGTTCATCCCCTTGAAAAAATCAGGGTTCGCCACGTTGATTTCGCTGATTGAAGGAGCGCCCGAGCGATCAAAAAAGTTGATCCAGGCGATATCTGGAGCCAGCGTCACCAACTGCGCAACCGGCATCAGGTGATAGACATTTTTAGGATCGCGCCGCGAGGTCACATCCATCGAAGCCTTGGCCAGCGCGGTTTCCAGCACCATGATTTTCTGCGCCTCGGCGGCTGCCGTTGCATCCGGTTCGCCCAGCAGCTTGAGCATGTTTGTAACATGCTCCACATACTGCTTGCGGGTCTTCTCCGCCGCCTCGCCGGTGCGCAGATAGTAGTCGCGCTCGGGCAGTCCCAGCCCGCCCTGATCGACATCCGCAATTTGTTTGCGCGCATCCGTAAAATCCTGCTGCTCGCCGTAGCTTAGGAAGGCATTTACATTGATCAATTGAAAATGCGCCAGCAGCGCGGTCAGATCGCTCTTGCTCTTCAGCGCCGCAATACTGTCCAGATCTGCTTGCAACGGTTTCAGCCCCGCCGCCTGGACCCCATCCTTGTCCATGCAGGTTGCGTAGTAATCGCCGATCTTCTGCTCATTCGGAGTTCGCGACGGATCGTTGGCCTGGACCTTCTCCAGCAGAGAGTGCAGCGCGAACTCGGTGTGCTCGTAGAGAAGATAGAACGGTCCATATCCCGAAAAATCCGCGGGAATAGGGTAGAGCTTGGAGAAATTTCCGCAGGCATACTGCGCGAAATTCACGCAAGGGTCAGCCGTCGTATCCATGAATTGTTTCGCCAGGCCGGGAGGCAACTGCGGGTTCCTTTCAATTACCGCCGCAGGCTTCTCCTGCGCCTTGGCTGCCGGAATGAACGTCGCGCAAGCCGCAGCAAAGACCCCTGCGACCGCAAAGATTCCCACTCTCATTGTCACTTTCATACAGACCTCTCTTAAGCGAATTTCAGTTCTGCTATACGAGTAACGGAAAGCAGGCAATCCCTGTTCCCTAGTCCCTGATCCCTAGTGCCTGTATTTACGGGATCTGCGTCATCGGCAACTCGATCGCAAATGTCCGCTTGCCGTCTTTCTGCGCATAGGCCCACAGGCCGTGGAAGCCTGCGCGCAAGCCCGGCTGGGCTTTGAGCAGCGCGCTCATCACCGTCACGGCCTCGGTTCGTTCTACCGCCGTGTCAGCCACTCCCAGCGATTCGTAGGTAACGGCCAGATCGGCCTCGCGCAACGAGGCATCCAATTGAATCGAATCAATCTTCCAGTTTCTCGGTCCATCGGCCAGCGTATAAGGGAACGCGCCCGTTGGCGTGTTCTTCAACTGCGACTGCTCCTGTGCCAGCTTTTCGAGAGCCGGAGAAGAGAGAAAATCCATCGGAACTTCGAGATAGCGCACCACTTCGTAGCAATACCACGCGCTCCAGTCGGGTGCTGCCTCAAGAGATGTCGCCTTGCCCAGATCCCGCGCCTTCGTCCAGTACCACAGAGCGTCATGCCCATCGAAAACGCCCTGCCGCGCTGAAAGTCCGCCCAACTTCCATGCCGCGGCAGGCCCGCTGCCGTCCAACGCCAGAATGAAACCCAGTTGCCCGGCCAGCGGCGCGCCCACGCTGTCCGCCAGCACCACCGCATAACGGCCCGGCGGCAATGCCCGCATATTAATCGTCACAGTGACCGAGCCGGTCGCGTCTGAACAGAAAAACTGCGTGTCCGTGGGCGCGGTCAATGTAGTTGCATCCAGCAGATACGCGTTACGCGGCATGATCTGCCCGCCTTTGACCAGCGGCCCAGCCTGCTCGGCGACAGCGCGAATCCCATCCCAGTCTCCTGCGACCGCGGGTAAAAGCGCCGCTTGCAGCGAAGAAAAATCCTGCCCGGCAACTGCGCTGGAGAGTTTTGCCGTAACCGTGCTGAGCGCCTCACGGTCCTGCCGGGTTAATTCTGCCTGCGAGGTGCAGCTGACTGCTCGAGCTGGCCTTGCGACCGAAAAAGCAATCAACGTGAGAAAGAATTGTGTGCACAAAGTCGCCGGAATCGAATTTTGTTTCAAAAAGAGGCGCATCAGGAAAAAACCTCGGGGCTGAGCTAGACATTTTTCGAGCGTCAGCCGAACATTGTTAGTCTAGTACAGTACAGGACCGGATGCGGCTCCTGATTCGGGGGAGCGGATGGGAATTGGGAATCAGATCGTAAGCCGGATACACCCCAGTTGGTTGCCGCTCTTCATTTTGACGGCCATCGCCGCCATTAGTCCGCAAAGACTTTCAGCACAGCCATCTCTACCGGTAGCGTCTCCCACAATCAGTCCGGCGCCAACGCCGGTCAAGAAGCCGGTTGCTGCCACTTCTTCAGCTGCCCCTGTATGCTCCGTTCCCGTTCAACGCAAGCATTCCACCGTTCCTTCCGCCGGCCTTCACCGTGTCTCGCAGAGCAAAACAGTACGCGCAAAAGCTGCCCGCGAAAAAGCCACGAAGGAAGCTGCCGACAAAGCAGCAGCTGAAGCCGCGGCAACCGAAGCCGCAAAGCCGCCCGAGCCGGAGATTCCCAAATGGCCGCTCAACGCCGAGGCAGGTCAGGCCACAGTCACCTGGGACAGCAAAGGCCTCCGCATCGAGGCCACGAATTCAAGCCTGCAACAGATTCTGACCGACGTCGCTGCCGCAACGGGCGCATCCATCGAAGGTTTTGGTAAGGATCAACGGGTTTTTGGCGCCTATGGGCCTGGCCCTGCGCGCACGGTGCTCTCCGCGCTTCTTGAGGGAACTGGCTATAACATATTGATGGTGGGCGATCTGGGCCAGGGAGCACCACGTCAGCTCCTGCTTTCCACCAAAAATGCGGCCAGTCCGCAGCCAAATCAGCCCGTTGCCGTAAATAATAACCAAGCCAATGATGCCGATGCGGATGAAGAACCAGCTCAGCCGCCGTTGCCGGTCCGGACGCCCAATGCGTTTCCTCCCGGCCACGTTCCTCCGCAGATGCTGCTGGAACGCCAGCAACAGATTCAGCGCGCTCAGGAGCGTCAGGCACAGCAGGACAACGGCAACAATCCACAAAACTAGATTGTTTCCCGTGTTTCCCGAGATTGGCAAGATCGGGGAAACGTTATCCCGTTGTCAAAACCTGATCCGATTCGATAGAATCGCTGTCTTATGAGTAAACGATTTTTCACCTCCACTCTGCTCGCAACCCTCGCATTTTCAACCACCCTTCCGGCGCAGCAGCCCTCATTGTCCATCGATCTGGACCACCCTACTGCCAAGGTCAGCCCCACGCTCTATGGCCTGATGACCGAGGAGATCAATTTCTCCTATGATGGCGGGCTTTATCCTGAGCTGGTGCGCGACCGCACAATCGGCTCTGACTGGCAGGCGTTGGCCCACTGGACGCTGGTTACCAAAGGCAATTCTCAGGCAAAGGTCTCACCGGACGACAAGACCGGCCCTAGCGCTGCCCTGCACAGAAGCCTGAAACTCGAAGTAGCCGCAGCCACCGAGACGGCCCCAGCCGGTGTGCAGAACGATGGCTTCTGGGGCATCGCCGTGCGTCCCCAGACCGTCTACACTGGCTCGTTTTATGCCAAGTCAGGCGCGCCAGGAGTCGTGGTCACCGCCAGCCTGGTCAATGACGAAACCGGCGCTATTGCTGCATCGGCCAATATCTCCGGCCTCACGAGCGACTGGAACAAGTACAGCTACATGCTCAAGACCGGCTCCGTCGCGGTTACATCCAACAATCATCTGGTTCTCACCATCGCCCATCCGGCCACGGTCTGGTTCGATCTTGTCTCGCTCTTCCCGCCCACGTACAAGGAGCGCCCCAACGGCTTCCGTCCCGATCTCATGGAAAAGATGGCGGCGATGCATCCCAAATTCCTGCGCCTGCCCGGCGGCAATTACCTTGAGGGCGACCACATCCGCGACCGCTACCAGTGGAAGAAGACCATCGGCCCCTGGGTCGATCGTCCCACCCATCCCAGTCCCTGGAACTACCGTTCTTCGGACGGCATGGGCCTGCTCGAATATCTGGAGTGGTGCGAAGACCTGAAGATCGAGCCGGTGCTGGCTGTCTATGCCGGCTACTCCCTACAACAGGAGCATGTTGACCCAGGCGCGGAGCTTGAGCCTTACGTTCAGGATGCCCTCGATGAGATTGAGTATGTCGCAGGCAGCACCGATAGCAAGTGGGGCGCGGAGCGCGCCAAGGACGGCCACCCCGCTCCGTTTCCATTGCACTACGTCGAAATCGGCAACGAAGACTGGTTCGACCGTTCCAACTCGTATGACGGTCGCTACGCGCAGTTTTACAAGGCCATCAAGCCTCTCCATCCCGAGCTGAAGTTGATTGCTACCATGCCGGTAAAGAGCGTGACGCCCGACGTGCTCGACGAACACTACTATATGTCTGCCGAGCAATCCCTGGCCGATGCCGGGCACTACGACAAAGCCGATCGCAACGGCCCCAAAATCTTTGTCGGCGAATGGGCCACCCGCGAAGGCGACCCGACTCCAAACCTCCATGCAGCCCTGGGCGACGCGGCCTGGATGACCGGCATGGAGCGCAACAGCGACCTGATCGTCATGGCCAGCTACGCGCCGCTCTTTGTCAACGTCAATCCCGGCGGAATGCAATGGGCAACGGACCTGATCGGCTACAACGCCCTGACCAGTTACGGCTCACCCAGCTATTGGGCGCAGGTGCTCTTCGGCAGCTATCTCGGCACTGAAGTTGTTCCCGCCATGCTCGCCAATGCCGGGCCGCACGTCTATACCTCGGCAACGCGCGACGAAAAACAACACAAGGCATTTGTGAAAATCGTCAATGTCTCATCCGACCCGGCGATCTTCAAAATTGCGCTCACGACCGCTGGCAATATCGCGCGCCAGGCAAAGCTCGTCACGCTGAGCGGCAAATCTCCCAACGCGACGAACACAATTCTCAGGCCCGACACGATCATCCCCGTCGAGCACAAGATCGAGATAGCCGGTAAAAGCTTCGATCTGCGCCTCGCGCCGTATTCCATCAATGTGCTTGAAATGAGCTACTGATCGCCCTTGACGTTCCCTTCAGGGTGACCACAAAACTGTCATCTTGAAGGGAACGAAGAACGCGTTTGACGAGCAAGAATGTAGCTTCCATTTCCTTCGTTATCGCTCGTGGATTGTTAGCCCCGCACACTCCGGTAGCCAGAATTTACGAATAATGTGTCATCAGCAAAACCAGCAGCAAGCAACAAGTCACGCCAATCTATATTCACGAGTTCAACTGCATCTCGCAACCCGGTCAAATCTCCTCTGCTCAGTTTCAGAGCGGCGTTATCCGCCAAATCACTCGGGTACATGCCCCAAATTAACCGCTAAACACTCGTGCGCATAGTCCTTACTTCGCGTCCCGTACCTAGTTTTTAAACAGGTTCTTAGGCCGCGCTCCCGCGCCCGACGAGACGACGACCCTCAACTTCCGCCACCTGCTTGAAGAGCACGGTCTATGCGGCCAAATGCTCGATGCGGTGAACTTTTACCGGGCCACGCGCGGCACCCGCATCGCGACCGGCACCATCGCCGATGCGACGATCATTCACGCGCCGAGTTCGA
>Ga0181534_10001904_pt1 | contig 13321 bp, 10 predicted proteins | sample PEATcosm2014_Bin_37_FD_119758 | JGI IMG/M metagenome (GOLD analysis project Ga0181534, IMG submission 119758) | Peatland microbial communities from MTU Mesocosm Facility, Houghton, MI, USA - PEATcosm2014_Bin17_10_metaG | ecosystem: Environmental > Terrestrial > Soil > Wetlands > Peat | place...
GCGGATGCGGATATGACGGCGGCGATGGCCTACGCCAATTTTTTGACGAACCGGCAGGAACGGGATAATGCCATCAGCATGGCGGCGGGCGCGTGGGCCGCGAAAGACCCGAAAGCCGCCGCCGAATGGGCGAAACAACTGCCAAAAGGCCAGCTCCGCGACCAGGTTCTGAACAGCATCATGTTCACGATGGCGGCGACGGATCCGGAGGGGGCGCTGGATCTGGAGCAGACATTGGGCAGCGGCATCACACGCCACAACAACGGATTTGCCTACCAAATTTTTTCGCAATGGGCGGCAAAAGACCCCATGGCGGCGGCGGCGAAAGCCGCGACCCTGCCCGGGCAGGAACGGCAGCAGGCGTATCAGGCCATCGCCTCGGCGTGGGCGCAGACTGATCCGCTGGCGGCGATGAACTGGGCCAATTCACTGGCCGGCGGCATGGACAAGCGCAATGCCATCAATTCCATTCTGGCCACCTGGGCACAGAGCAACGTGGGCGCCGCCATGGATTACGCGAAACAATTGCCGGACAGCGTGGCGAAAACCCAGGCCTTGAGCAGCATCAGCGAGCAATGGGCGCAGCAGGATCCCAAGGCCGCGATGGATTATGTGACCTCCCTGCCCGCCGGCAAAGCCCGGGCGGATTTGCTGGGCAGCATCATCGGCGGCTGGGTGCAGTCCGACCCGGATGCGGCGGTGGCTTACGTGCAGAATCTGCCCGCCGGTTCGGATCGGAACAAAATGTTGCAAAACGTGGTCAGCGAGGTGGCGTATCAAGACCCGCAGACGGCGGTGAAACTGGCGGCGCTGTTGCCGGCGACTTCCCTGCAAAACTACGCCGTTCAGATCGCGAACAGCCTGGCGCAGAGCGATCCGCAGGCGGCGATGGACTGGATCAAAACGCTGCCGGAGGGACAGGCGAAAGAGAACGCCCTGCAGAACGCGAGCTGGCAACTGGCGCAGAACGACCCGAAGGCCGCGGCGGATTTCGCCGCCACGCTGCCGCCCGGCCTGTCGCGGGATAATTTCATCAGCAGCATCGCCAGCCAGTGGGCGCAGACGGATGTGAACTCCGCGCTGGCGTGGGCGCAAAATCTGCCCGCCGGCCAGGCCAAGGAAAATGCCTTGAGCACGGTCAGCTCCGAATGGGCGCAAAACGATCCGCAGGCCGCCCTGCAATACGCACAGGGCCTGCCGGCAGGCGGCCAGCAAAATTCCTTCATGCAGAACGCCGCGAACCAGTGGGCGCAAAGCGATCCCGCCGCCGCGCAGGCGATGTGGCAATCCATGCCGGACGGCGATGCGAAAAACGCCTTCCTGCAGGGCGTCGTGAGCGGCATGGCGGCGAATGATCCGGCCACCGCTGCGACGTATGTCGCCAGCCTGCCCGCCGGTCCCGCCCAAAACCAGGCGGCGATGTCCGTCCTCGGCCAGTGGACGAGCGCCGACCCGGACGCCGCGGCAAAATGGGCGGCAGGTTTCACCGGTGACACCCGCCAGCAGGCGCTCAATAACGTGGTGCAAAACTGGTCGCGCAACGATCCGCAGGCGGCGGCGACCTGGCTCGCGTCCCTGCCCGATGACACCGCCCGGCAAAGCGCGATGCAGAGCTTCATGAACAACACGCAATGGCAGTATCCGGACCTTGCGTCGCAATTCGTGGGTTCGATCACCGATGACAACCAGCGCAACAACACCATCGAGAACATCGCGCGCAACTGGCTGCGCACCGACCCGGCGGCGGCGACCACCTGGTTGAACGGCACCAGCCTGCCACAGGACCAGATCCAAAACCTGTTGAACAGCGTCAAGAAGTAGGTAGGGACATTGCGCTGCGATGTCCCCGCCCGAAAAGCGGAGCTGAGGGCGGAACGAGCGTGGCAAGATAAGCGCATTGACCATTCGTTTCCGTCGCCTGACGCTGCGCTCGGCGACGGGGACGGCGCAGCGCGCCCATCCCTACCATCCCCTCTTTTGATTCGCCCGGCGCGGGGCGGGCTGCTATTCTGCGCGGCCAAATAAATGTCCGCTTCGCACCACCATAACGCCGCCGCGCTCGCGCAATTGAAGGCCGCCGCCGAGATCCTGGAAAAGGCCTCGGCCAACCGCGCGTTGCTGGGCGCGTTGTCGGAGGAGGAACGGACGCGGCTGCTCAAGGCCGCCGGCGACATCTACTGCCCCAACGTGGCGGAACGCCGCCGGCTCGTGAAAGCGAAGGTGAAACTGCGCAAGGCGGAGAAGATCCAGCGCGACCAGTCCAAGCTGCACGAGACGGGCATCCGCAAATTGCGCCGCGAAAAAGTTTTCACCACGCCGAATGTTTTCCCGCCGAAAAATTTCATCCAGCAGGAAGTGACAGACGCCCCGGAGTTCCGCGAGGTGGTGGAACCGCAGAACTGTTACATCTGCAAAAAGGACTATTCGCAGATCCACCATTTCTACGACCAGCTTTGCCCCGCCTGCGCGGAGTTGAACTGGCTCAAACGCACCGAGACGGCGGACCTGCGCGGCCGCGTGGCGCTGCTCACCGGCGGACGCGTGAAGATCGGTTATCAGGCCGGGATAAAACTGTTGCGGGCGGGCGCACAGCTCATCGTCACAACGCGGTTTCCGCGCGACTCGGCGATGCGCTATGCGGCCGAGGCGGATTTCAAGGACTGGGGGCATCGGCTGGAAATTTTCGGGCTGGACCTGCGCCACACGCCGAGCGTGGAGGCGTTTTGCCGTCACGTGCAGACGAAATATCAGCGCTTGGATTTCATCGTGAACAACGCGTGCCAGACGGTGCGCCGGCCGCCGGATTTTTACGCGCACATGATGGAGCGCGAAAACGGGCCGTTGCATGATCTGCCGGCGGAGGTGCGTCCGTTGCTCGGTGCTTACGAAGGGTTGCGCGGGTATCATATTTTGCCGGAGGGCGGAACGGTCGTGGGACAGGCTTCCAGCCTGTCCAGTTCGCCAGAAAAGCAAACCAACTCGACAGGCAAGATGCCGGTCCCACTGCTTGCCGGCATCACGCACGCGGCGGCGCTGTCGCAGGTTCCGCTGTTGCCGGGGGAACTGGCGGCGCAGAGCGCGTTGTTTCCCCAGGGCAAGCTCGATCAAGATCTGCAACAGGTGGATTTGCGCGAGCGGAATTCGTGGCGGTTGCTCATGGCCGAAGTTGCGACGGTGGAGCTGCTGGAAGTGCAGCTCGTCAACGCCATCGCGCCGTACATCCTCAACGCGCGGCTCAAGCCGCTGATGCTGCGCACGCCGGGGCGCGACAAGCACATCGTCAATGTCTCGGCGGTGGAGGGTCAGTTTTACCGGAAGTTCAAGACCACGCGGCATCCGCACACGAACATGGCCAAGGCAGCGTTGAACATGATGACGCGCACGGCGGCGGCGGATTACCACGCCGACGGCATCCACATGAACGCCGTGGACACGGGCTGGGTGACGGACGAGGACCCGGCGCACATCGCCGAGCGCAAGGTTCAGGAACACCGGTTCCATCCGCCGCTGGACATCGTGGACGGCGCGGCGCGCATCGTGGACCCGATCATCGCCGGCATCAACACCGGGCACCATCTCTGGGGGAAGTTTTTGAAAGATTATCGTGAGACGGATTGGTAAATGATTTCTTTGGTAGCAGCGAACGTGAGTTCGCTCAAACATAAAAGGCCGTCGTGATTTCGGGGCTTCCGATTTCAGTTTGAGCCGGCTCACGCCGGCTGCTACGAGATGAGGCGTGGCGGCAAGCGCAACCACCGCCTTCAATGTTCGGTGATGACGATGGTGGCCTGTTCCCCATTGGCGTTCAACTGGCAGCGTCCGCCGATGGGCACCGTGAAAACGGGGGTGGTGTGACCGAAGTCGCAGTTGGCGATCACGGGAAGGTTTTTAAGCGCCGGGATTTGCCGGACCAGTTCGGTGAGATTTTCACGGGTCACGCCGGCATCCCGCGCGAAACGCCCCAGCACCACCGCCCGGACGCCGGAAAAGCCCGGTTGAAACGTGAGGGCGCGCAAACCGCTGTCCAGGCTCATCAATGTGGCCTTGCCTTCCGAGGGATGTTCCAGAAAAAGAACGGCGTCGCGCAGCGAGGGAAAAAACTTCGTGCCTTGCAGCATGTTCAAACACCAATAGCTCCCGCCGATGATGGTGCCCGCGGCTTCACCGGGTTGGAGGCTCCACCAGCCCGGCTGGGTGTGGAAATTCCGCTGGAGCTGATTTTTGTGCCAGACGTCATCGCTCCATTGTTCCGCCGGCCGGCAATCAACGGGCGCATCGTCAAACAGACACCGGCGGAAATTGGCGAGCGTGTAACCGGCGCCCTGCTGCATCATGAAGCTGGTGAAGTTCGGGCCATAATAGGTCGTCAGCCCGGTCCGGGCATGGATGGCGTTGCAAAGATAGGCGATATCCGAGTAGCCGCAGATGATTTTGGGGTGCGCGGCCACGAGCTGGAAATCCAGCCCGTCCAGCAACTGGATGGCGCCGATGCCGCCGGACACGGCGAGGATGGCCTTCACCGCCGGGTTGGCGAGGGCCTCGTCAAAATCTTCCAGCCGGTGCTCCGGAGAGGCCGTGAGGTGCGCATTGCATTCGTACACCCACCGGCCGAAAGTGACTTTCAATCCAAGAGCCCCCAACCGGGCGACGGCGAACGCGACATCCGGTTCGGTGAATCCGCCATGCTGCATCACACCGCCCAGCGAACGCGAAAGCGCCAGGACGCGGATCTCATCACCGGCTTTAAGCTTTGCGGGAGAGCTCATGGATGGATGGACGGGCCAAGGTTGGAGGCGGTGCAGGAAAGAAGTCAACGCCAAAGGCCGCTGTGAATTCAGGGTTCGCAATTTCAGTCTGAGCCGGCTCACGCCGGCTGCTACGGGTTGAGGCTAGCGCGCATCGTGGACCTGATCATCGCCGAGGTGAACACCGGGCATCATACCTAACAAAAAAGGTTGCCGCAATGGGCGGCAACCTTTGGTGTGATTCAATTTTTTGAACGGGCGCGACGTCATCGTTCGTGCGGGACGGTCAGCGGCGATAGCCGTCGTGATCGTGACCGAAGTCGCGGTCATGGCCGCGGTCGAAGTCATGGCCATAGTCGTGGCCATAGTCGCGGTCGTAACCGCGGCCATAGGCGACCGAGACCGGGTGGTGCTGCCAGCAGCCGGCGACCCACACGCGATGGGGTCCGCTGACGGACCAGTAGCCGGGCGCCCAGATGTAATCCGGTCCCGGGCAGGCGGGGGTGGCGACCACCACGGCGGGCGGCGCGCAGACGACCGGCGCCGTAACCACGACGGGCACGGGGAGCGGGAGACCGAACGAAAAGCCGAAGTGAACCCCGGCTTGGGCAGACAAGGAGGCCGCGCCAACAAGGGCGGCCGTGAGGAGCAGTTTAGTTTTCATAAGTTTCGTTTTATTGGTTCATGGCGTTATTGCCATTCATCACATCAGACGGAAGGCTTTTGGGGATGTTACATCGCGGCGGAATAAATCGGTGCTGCGCAATGTTTGCACGGTTAAAATCACAGCAAGTAACCGTCCGGTTACTTATTAAATGGCGCAAAAATAATGGAAATCTATTGAAAGATTTCCCCGGCTCGCACGTATTGGGCGATCTCCCCGGCGCGGACAAAACAAAGCACCTCCCCGGCCCTCTCCTCCATTGCATGGAGGAGAGGGAGTCAGCGGCCGCGAGCCAAAGCACGATCCCAGCACCATCACAGTCAGAATCCTGTGGATTCAACGCCGCTCGACAAATTGGGGTGGCCGAGTCATCCTGAACGCATGGCATTTGAACCGGAATTATCATCGCCGCTGGATTCGCTCTGGCAGGAATATGCGCGGGTGTTCCGCGACTGGGATGACCTCACCCTTGCCCGCTGGCTGGCGCAGACGCTGGGCCAGTTGGAGGGCCGCGCGTGGCGGCTGTCGCATCCGCTGGTGGGCGCGTACCGGCTGGCCGCCAAGATCGGCCATGACCGGCAGGTGTGGCACAAGCGGCTGGCGACGGCGCCGGCCGCGTATGCGGAATCGCACTGCTGCCGCGCCCCGTTCCTGCCGCTGCTGACGCGGGATGTGCGGACGGAGGGTCTGATCTGCCAGCATTGCAACGAGATTTTGGTGCCGTTCGATGAGATTCCCGCCGAGCTGAAGGAGCCGCTCACGCTCTGGGCGCAGCAGTACGAACCGGTCCATGCGGTCGCACACTGGGACGACCGGCAGCGGCGCAAGATGGGCAACTACGACGACGCGTATGAGAACGCCGCGAAGCAGGCGGAGAAGCTGCTGGCCACGGGCGGGCGCGAACTGGCCCCGAAGTTTCTGGACACCTATGCGGCGATCATCTGGGAGGACCAGGATGAGTGCCTGGAGGTGCGACCGGAAGATCTGCCCATCTAAAAGCCCAAGGGCCAAGCTTCCGTCCCGCTCCGAGCGGGACTACGACGCGACAGGCTGGAGAAGCACCAAATTCCATGGACTGCAAGTCCGGGCCTCTGGTTGGGGAGCGGTTGTGTTGATCAAGTTTTCCGCGTTTTGTGCAGCTAAAACCCCCTCTCCCCGCGCTCCGCTGGCGGGGCGAGGGGACCGGAGCCACGGACCGGTCACGCTGCCGTTGTAATATCCGGCCTTGGGTTTTGTTGAAACGCTCAGGAAATTCCGGCCGCAAGGCCTGCGTTTGTCGGGCTTCAACCATCACGGCGGGCCGGCGCCAACACTTTCAAAAACCAAGGGCGTTTATTTTCAAAAAGGGGTTGACAGGCCGGCACAGGTATATATATTAGAGATAGGCTTCTGGAGCCCGGGGCGACGGCGTCCGGGTTCCCGGGGCCGGGACGGTCGCGCCCCGCCGGGGGTGCGTTGTTCTTTGACATATTGAAGTTGAGGCGCGTTTTGAGGCGCGAGGCGCAGGGCACGAGGCTCTGGGCGCGGTACGGTCATGTCCCGGCGTCCTCGTGTTCTTGGTCGTTTATGGGTTCGGTCATGCCTCAAAGTGTCTGCTGCGCAGGCAGGCAGGGTCGCATCCGCCTTCGCAAGGCTACGGCGCGACAGGGCGCGATCCTGTCCACCTCCGGTGGGTCAAAGCGAGTCAAATCCGCCTTCGCTGCGCTATGGCGCGACAAGCCGGGTCAAAGTCCTTCTGGATGGGTGCCAGGCGGAGGCGGATGGGTAAAAGTTGCCTTGTGGAGGGGTGAAAATAAGGGTTATCCGGGTTAATCCGAGTTAATCCGACCTAAAAAAATCCAAGTGCGAGCAACCGCCAAGACGGTACTAGCACGGGTGTGAGCCGCACTGGCGGCCAGGCGCCAAGGGGCGTCAATGACAGTTAATGACAGCAAAAAAAACATTCCGGGCGGCATTGGGCAAATTCGAGAACGATCCACCTTCGCCGAGGGTACTTGCGTACGGCCACCCGGCGAGACAGGGAAAGATTGGAAACGGAGGTCAAAGCCGGTCAAACCGGGTCAAACCTAATCAAGGCTAATCAAGGTGAATCAAACCAAAATGTTTATCCGGCCAAGGAGTGGGGTGAACACCCCATGGCGGTCGCGGCTTTGGCCGGGCTATTCTCCGGGGATGAAACACGATCATTCCCCCCGGGCACAAAACCAAAAACCTCCGGTCGCTTCACAGCCAACGAGCAACTGGACGAAGAGCGAGGGCGAGACGGAATTCATACCGTCGCCGGACGAGGTGGCGCGCCGGGCGTATTTTACCTATGAAAACCAGGGTTCGCGGCCAGGCCACGAGGTGCAGCACTGGCTGACGGCGGAGGCGGACCTGATCGCGGAACGCAAGCTCACCCGCACCCACGGATTCCACAATCACCCTTCAAACCACAACCAAAAACCGACCGCTTTATGAACACCACCAGCCATAACCTCGCGGAAGCACCCGTCATGTACGAAACCGAGAATGACCTGCCCAAGGACAACCGGGCGCAACTGAACATCTTGATGAACCAGCGGTTGGCGGATGCCGTGGACCTGCAACTGCAGATGAAGCAGGCGCATTGGAACGTGAAGGGGCCGAGCTTTATCGCGCTGCATGAGCTGTTTGACAAGGTGAGCGAGGCGGTGGAGGACTATGTGGACATGATCGCTGAACGCATCGTGCAGCTTGGCGGCGTCGCCGAAGGCACGATCCGGATGGCGGCGGCGCGCACGCGGCTCCCGGAGTATTCGCCGGAGATCGCCGAAGGCACGGCACACGTTGAAAGCGTGGCCCGCGCGCTGTCCACCTTTGGGCAGGCCGCCCGCAGCACAATTGACGAAGCGAACGCCTTTGACGATGCCGGCACCGCGGACCTGTTCACCGAGGTTTCACGCGGCATCGACAAGTGGCTGTGGTTTGTGGAAGCCCATTCGCAGGCGACGAAATAAAAGGCGGCACATATGAAAACCAAGTTCACCATTCTGGCCATCGGCGGTTCATTGCTGCTGGCCGCGGCCGCCGTGCCGGCGCAAAGCATCAACACCAATTCCCTCCCGCTCACCGGGACTTTGAAATACCAGGCCGCCCTGGAAAATGACCGGGGCCTGGGTGAACACGCCCTGCTGCCGCCCGGCCTCAAGGAGAAAATGAAACTCACCGACGCGCAGCGGGCCGACCTGAAGCCCTTTGAGGATGACTTCGCCCAAACCAGTCTCGAATACCAGACCGCCAACCAGCCGCGCATTGACGCCGCCGAGGAGGCGAACCGATCGGCGCGGGCAACGCAGAGCGAAACGCAGATCCAAGCCGCGCGCAAGCAGTTGCAGGATGTCTGGGCCGGTCTCGAGCCCTCCCGGGCCGCCGCCGTCAAACATATCAAATCCCTGCTGACACCGGAGCAGATCGCGATCCTGGAGGACCCGGACAACCAATGGCGGGAAAGCCACGGCTCGGCAGCGAATGATCCCTCGGCCAATTGACACGCAACCTGGAACGAACATGAAAGACCCCGTTTACAAGCTCATTGAACTCACCGGCACCTCCACCACTTCCATTGAGGATGCGGTGGACAAGGCCGTCAAACGCGCGCACAAAACCATCAAGAACCTGTGCTGGTTCCAGGTGGTGGAAACGCGCGGCAACATCCAAAAAGGAAAAGTGGAACACTGGCAGGTGACGATCAAAGTCGGCTTCGCCGTGAACGCCGCCAGCTGAATCAGGAAATCATAAAACAAATCGCGTGTTAAAAATCAAATCGGTCCCGGCCAGCCACCTGGTGGCGCTGGCATTGTGCTGTTCCCTGTTCGCCCACGGGCAGGAGGCAACCGTCGTGCTGCCACCGTCGGTCCCCGATCCCATCGAGCCTTTCAACCGGGCGATGTGGGCGTTCAACAAGGGGCTGATGACGGATGTCATCAAGCCGACGAGCCGGGTCTATCGTTTCGTCGTGGTGAAACCGGTCCGGACGGGCATCGGCAATTTTGGCCGGAACCTGACCTACCCGGGGCGGTTGATCAACAACCTGCTCCAGCGAAAATGGATCGGCTCCCGTGATGAGACCTGGCGGTTTGTCTGCAACACCACCGTGGGCGTGGCCGGGTTCTGGGACGTGGCCACCAAGTGGAAGATTCCGAAATCGGACGCGGACTTCGGCCAGACGTTTGGTCAATGGGGCTGGAAGCCGCAGTGTTTCATCATGCTGCCGGGGTTTGGCCCCAGCAATGAGCGCGACACGCTCGGCCTGGCGGCGGACACGGCGGCCAATCCGCTGCTGTACATCGCGCCCTATCAACTGGTCGCGAGCGACCCGCTGACCTATCTCGGCCCGTACAGTTATTTCTCCTACGCCGTGATGTACAACGATCTGGCCGACAGCGTGAACGAGTATGTGCGCTTCAGCCAGGCGGAGGCGGATCCGTATTCCGAGATCCAATACGCCTGGACCTTTGCCCGCGAGAACCAGGTGGCGAATTTTCAAGTGAAGGGTAAACAGGATGAGTCCTCGCTGGAGACCCTCGAATCCGTGTTCTTCACCTACAAGGACCCGGAGTTTCCCAGCCACGCCACGACGCGATCGGTGCGGATTCCGGCGACGGGCCGGGACTTGAAATTCACGTTCTGGCTGCAACCGGGCCAGGCGAACGTGGTTTATATCATCCCCGGCCTGGGCGGCCACCGGCTGTCGCAGCCTTCCCTGGCGCTGGCGGAACTGGTTTACAAAAACGGTTTTTCGGCCGTGCTCGTGAGCAGCCCTTTCAATCCCGAGTTCATGGAAAATGCCTCGACCACGGCGCTGCCGGCATACCTGCCGGTGGACTGCCATGACATGCAGGTGGCGTTGACCGAGATCGATCATCGCCTGCACACGCTGTATCCGCACCGGCTGGGGAACAAGGCGCTGATGGGTTATTCCATGGGCGCACTCCAGACGTTGTTCATCGCAGCCACCGGGGTGACCAATGCGCCGCCAACTGACGTCCACGGGGCGAGCCAAGCGCCGCTCATCCAATTCGACCGCTATGTCGCCATCAACACACCCGTGCGCCTGACGCATGGCATTGCCAAGCTGGATGAATTTTACCGGGCACCCCTGGACTGGCCGGCCACGGAACGAAGTGACGACCTGAAGAACACTTTTCTGAAGGTGGCCGCCTTAAGCCGGAGCACGCTCACGCCACAGACCACCCTGCCCTTTGACGCGATAGAATCCAAGTTTTTGATCGGCCTGGCCTTCCGGCTGGACCTGCGTGACATGATCTACAGCAGCCAGCGGCGGAACAACCAGGGTGTCCTGCAGCACTCGATCCATAATTTTCGGCGCGAGCCGGTGTATCAGGAGATACTGCGGTATTCTTTCCAGGATTATTTCGACAAATTTGCCGTGCCGTATTACCAGACGAAGGGGGTCGCCGCGCCGGTGGCGGAAACGCTGGCCAAAGCCGGCGACCTGCGGAGCTATGACGCCGGAATGCGCGCCAACCCGGACATCCGCGTCATCGTCAATCAGAACGATTTTCTGCTGGAGGACGCGGACCTGGCCTGGCTGCACGCCACGTTCACACCGGCACAATTGACGGTGTTCAACAAGGGCGGTCATCTGGGAAACCTCGTCAACCCGGCGGTGCAGAAATCCATTCTGGCCGCGCTTACTCCGATGCTGCCCCCCGAAATCAAATCGAAATGAGCCGGCCGATCCGGGCTTGAAGAAGGAAACCCCTGCTCCGTGGCTTGAGCTTCGGCGTGGTAACAATTAAATTTGCCGCGATGACCGCCACCGCCACGCGCCCGCAACTCCCACCCGGCTGGCTGCTGTTCATCCTCACCGGTCTCAACCTGTTCAACTACCTCGACCGCTACGTGCTCTCGGCGGTGTTGCCGTCGTTGCAAAAAGATCTCGGCCTCAGCGACGGTCAGGCCGGGCGGCTCATGACGGCGTTCATGATCGGCTATTTCGTCACGTCGCCCGTTTTCGGCTGGCTGGGGGATCGGTGGTCGCGCAAATGGCTCATCGCCGCCGGCATCTTCGTGTGGAGCGTGGGCACGATGCTGACGGGGTTTGCGGCGACGTTTGCGATGATGATCACATTTCGTATGCTGGTGGGCCTGGGCGAAGCCAGCTACGCGACCATCAGCCCCAGCCTGATTTCCGACAGTTACGCCCCGGCGAAACGGAACAATGCGCTGACCATTTTCTATGTCGCCATTCCCGTCGGCGCGGCGCTGGGCACGATCATCGGCGGGCTCATCGCCGCGAAATGGGGCTGGCGGCACGCCTTCATCTGGGCGGGCGCACCGGGATTGTTCCTCGCGCTGGTGCTGCTGCCGTTCGCCGAGCTGAAACGCGGCCAGGCCGAGGGCAAAACCGATGACGCCGGCAAAAGACCTTCCGTCCGCGACATCCTGAATCTGTTTCGCATTCCGGACTACTTGCTAGTTGTGCTGGGCTACACCGCCTACACGTTCGCGCTCGGGGCGTTCGGCTATTGGGGGCCGACGTTTCTGCATCGGACGCACGGCGTGGCCGTGGACAAGGCGGGTGAATTTTTCGGCGCGGTGCTCGTGGTCGCCGGACTCGTGGGCACGTTGATCGGCGGATTCGCAGCGACCGTGTGGCAGAAGCGCAACCGCGCCGGTTACGCCTGGACGCTGGGGCTCTCAGTGCTGGTCGCCGTGCCGCTCGCGTTCGGCGCGTTCCTCGCCGTCTCGACCTTTTGGTCCATGACCTTTCTCGCGGCGGCGATGTTTTTCCTTTTTCTGTCCACCGGCCCGGTCAATACGCTCATCTTGGAAACGACGCCCGTCAATCTCCGCGCCAGCGCCATGGCCGTATCCATTTTTATGATCCACCTCTTCGGCGACATGTGGTCGCCGGAAATCATCGGCCGGCTCGCGGATTCATTCGGGGGCAATTTGCAGAAGGCCGTGATGATATTGCCCGTCGCGTTGCTCGTGGCCGGCGCGTTCTGGCTGGCGCTGGCATTTAAAACAAAGCGCGGCCCGGCCGGTGATCTCGCGCCGGCCTAGCCGGGTCGTTCATTTGGCCTCCGACATCAGCGTCTGCAGTTCGCGGTGATTCACCTTGCCGGTGCCAAGCTTGGGAATCTCCTTCACCGTTTTTATTTCGCGCGGCACGCTGAGATTCGTCAACCCCTTCGCCTTGATGACGTCGCGGATTTCATCCAAGGTCAGCTTGGGTTCGTTGGACACGGCGATGAGCGCCTCGCCCCGGCCCTCGTCGGGGCGCGTGACAATCGCAACCTGGCAGCGCAGACCGTATTGTGGAAACGCCCCGGCCAAAGCATCCTCCACCGCCGTCAGGCTGACCATCTCGCCGCTCACCTTGGCGAAGCGTTTCATCCGCCCGCGGATGTGCAGATAGCCTTCGGCATCCACGTCCACGATGTCGCCCGTGTCATACCAGCCGCCGAGAGCCAGAAATTTAGCGTTTGCGTCCGCGTTCAAATAGCCCTTCATCACATTCGGCCCGCGCACGAAAAGCCGTCCGCCCTCGGTCACGCCTTCGACGGGTTCCAGTTTATGTTCCATGCCCGGCAGCAGGCGGCCCACGGAGCCGTAGCGCGGTTCGAGCGGCGTGTTGACGCTCACGCAGGGGCCGCATTCCGTCGCGCCATAACCTTCGAGGATGCGCACGCCGTATTTCTGAGACCAGGCAAGCGCGGTGGTTTCCTGCAATTTTTCCGCGGCGGAGAACAGATACCGGAGACTGCGGAAGTCGTAAGGATGCGCCTTGCGTGCGTAACCGTTCAGGAAGGTGTTGGTGCTGAGAAACACCGTGCAGTCCCGGTCATACAGCACCGACGGCACCATGCGGTAATGCAGGGGTGAAGGATAGAGGAAGACATACAGCCCCCGCACCAGCGGA
>Ga0181534_10001907_pt1 | contig 13282 bp, 6 predicted proteins | sample PEATcosm2014_Bin_37_FD_119758 | JGI IMG/M metagenome (GOLD analysis project Ga0181534, IMG submission 119758) | Peatland microbial communities from MTU Mesocosm Facility, Houghton, MI, USA - PEATcosm2014_Bin17_10_metaG | ecosystem: Environmental > Terrestrial > Soil > Wetlands > Peat | place...
CATAAAATCATGACAACATTTCATAGGTCAATCCATCGAAAATTATCCGGATACCTGCTATTTACGCTGGCCGTTGCTATCCTAACCGGTTGTACAAAGAATTTCCAGAGCTATAATACCGATCCTACTGGCATATCCAATAAGAGTCTACAGATCTCTACCCTATTCATGCCATTGGAGCAGGAGATCATGTATATGACAGATGACGGATATCAACTGGCGCAGAACCTGAATGCGGATATCTATGCCGGATACGCCATGCCTGATCAGACCTTTAGCCAGGCATTGGACAATGCCAATTATGTTTTCATCGATGGCTGGAATTCGGAGGCTTTCAACAGTATCTATACCGATCTTATTGGGCCTATCAAGAATTTTCTTGGGCGATCGGGGGTACAGACGAGTAATCCCGATTATTGGGCCATTGCATTGATCGTCGAAGTGGAAGCTATTGACCGGGTAACGGATAAGTTTGGTCCGGTCCCGTATAGTAAGGTAGGCTCTTCGCTGGTCAGTGTCCCTTATGACAGTCAGCAAAGCATTTATCAGCAGATGTTCCTTCAGTTGGATACGGCTACCGCCAACTTACAAGCCTATATCACGGGCAATCCGGGGGTTACTCCACTGGCCAACTATGATGCCATTTACGGGGGGGATTATACGAAATGGTTGAAGCTGGCTAATTCCCTGCGGTTGCGGCTGGCCATGCACATCGTCAAGGTCGATCCTACTACGGCGCAGGCTCAGGCGGAAAAGGCGATGAGTGCGCCTGGAGGATTGCTGTCCGCGGTGGTTGACAATGCCGCCATATTACCCAGCCAGGCGAATGGGAATGATTATTTTCAGGTCACCAACACCTATGGGGACAATTCCATGAATGCCTCCATTGAATCCTATATGGTAGGATATAACGATCCCCGCCTTCCAGTATACTTCATGCCGGATACTGATTCGGGGCATACCAACGAATATACCGGTCTGCGGATCGGCTGTACGATACCGCCCAAGCCATTCTATTCGGGTTTCTCGAAATACAATTACAATACGCTCTTTACCCTCTCTGCATCCGAGTTGATCATGACAGCCGCGGAAGTATATTTCCTGAAGGCCGAGGCAGCGCTGAGAGGATGGGCTGGTGCCGGTGATGTACAAAACAATTATGAAACGGGCATTCAGACCTCGATGCAACAAAATGGGGTATCCGGTTCGGGCTATATCGTCAATGACACCAGTAAGCCTGCGCCTTATACTGATTACCTGAACAGTGCAGACAATTCGCCGGCTTTGTCTACGATCACGATCAAATGGGATCCTTCGGCTTCCAACGAGGTGAAACTGGAGCGGATCATCACTCAGAAGTGGCTGGCGATGTTCCCTGAAGGGCAGGAAGCGTGGACAGAATTTCGACGGACGGGTTATCCTAAACTGTTCCCGGTAGTGGTGAACAGCAGCGGCGGAACGATAGATACCAAGATCCAGGTGCGTCGGTTGGCCTATCCACAGAGTGAGGCTACGGTGAATCCCGATGGCGAAAAATCGGGTATTGCGTTGTTGGGCGGACCTGATAATGGAGGCACCCGGCTATGGTGGGATATCGATAAAGGAAATTTTTAAATACGAGATATGCGTTACGGTCTGTTCATTATAGTAGGCTTGCTGTTGTCTGTGGGGACATTGGCATTGCCACGGGTATCGGTCCCGGCCGGGAAACTGTCTTTCGACGAGCATCAGCCTCTGGCTATCGGGGCGAGTGCGCCGGATTTCAGTTTACCCGGTGTAGATGGCAAGACCTATACCCTGGCTTCATTCAAGGATGCCAGGGCACTCGTCATCATATTCATGTGCAATCATTGTCCAACCTCACAAGCCTATGAAAAACGGATCATTAAACTGACGGATGATCTTGCCGGTAAAGGAGTTCAGATAGTGGCGATCAACCCCAATCATCCAGGTTCTTTGCGCCTGGATGAATTGGGGTATAGCGATGTCGGAGACTCCTATGCCGAAATGAAGATACGTGCCAGGGATGCCGGTTTCAATTTTCCCTATCTCTATGATGGGGATACGGAAACGGCTTCCAGGCAATATGGACCGGTGGCCACTCCTCACGTCTTCATCTTTGACCAGCAGCGGAAGCTGCGTTACAGGGGACGTGTGGACGATATGGAAGACCCTGCAAAGACGCCACATAGTCAGGACACGCGCAATGCCATCGAGGCTTTGTTGAGTGGCCGGGAGGTCGCTGTTCCGGTGACCAAGGTATTCGGTTGCTCTATCAAGTGGATCGAGAAAGGCAATTGGGAAGAGAAAGCTTCCATTGCCTGGGCGAAGGAACCGGTACAGCTCGTCAACATTAACGTAACAGAGATTGTGGAACTGATCAGGAACCATACCGATAAGCTACGCCTGATCAATTTCTGGGCGACGTGGTGTGGGCCTTGTACGGCAGAATTCCCGGAACTGGTGACGATCAACCGGATGTATCGGGACAGGGGGTTGGAATCGATCAGCATCAGTTTGGACGATACTACGGCTATGGCAAGGGCCTTGCAATTCCTCCAACGGCAACAGGCTTCTTCTCCCAATTATCTATTCAAAGGGTCGGACAAATATCAATTGATCGATGCCGTCGATCCTCTGTGGCCGGGGGCGCTTCCCTATACCTTATTGGTGGAGCCCGGGGGCAAGATCGTCTATACGCATGAGGGGGCTATCGATCCCGAGGAGTTGAAAAAGATCATTTTCAATGACCCGTATATGGGTCGCATTTATAAGTGACGGGGGTTGGTCGCCTCGACCAGAAAATCATATAGATTGACCTCCGTGGGAAGGCTGAGCTTCTTGCGAATGCGGTAGCGGCTGACCTCCACGCCTTTGAGGGAGATGTTGAGCAGCTGTGCGATCTCCTTGGAGCTGAGGTTCAGGCGCAGGTAGGCGCATAGTTTAAGATCGGTGGGGCTTAGCTGGGGGAACTTGGTTTTCAGGATAGCCAAAAAATCATTGTGAACCTGGTCGAAGTAAAGGGCAAAGCGATTCCAGTCATCATCGTTCTTTTCGGTATCGCTGATCATCTTAAAAACGCTTTTGAATTGGTTGGCCAGGTTGGGTACATCGACCTTTTTAATCACTGCGAGTAATTCCTCTTTGATGCTGGACAACAGTCCACCCCGCTCCACCAGGTGCATGGTCACGGTGGCCAGTTCTTTGTTCTTGAATTGCAATTCACCTTCCAGCTTGGCATTTTGCAGCGCGATCATTCCCTTCTCTTTCCTATCGAGTTCGAGGCTATGCAGATAGGTCAGTCTTTCCTGTTCTTCTTCATGCCGTTTCTGATGGAGGGCAAGTCTTTGCTGCTGTCGCTTGCGGATAGCGATAAAGACGCATATGACCAGCAGCAGATATAAGAGCCAGGCCCAGACGGTCTGGTACCATGCTGGTCTCACAACGAAAGAATAACTGACGGGCTGGGCTGTATTGCCCAGGTTATTGCGTGCTCTGACGGAGAAAGTATACTCCCCATAAGGGAGGTTGGTATAGTCCTTCTCTGTTCTGGGCGACCATTCGGACCATTCTTTATCAAATCCTGTCAGGCGGTAGCTAAATTCCACGTTGGCCTGGCGGGCGTATAAGGGGGATGAATATTCTAAGTGAAAGCTATTCCAGTGGTTGGGGAAACGCAGTGTCTCGTGCGTATCGCCAGAGAAGTAGCCGCCGAAGATAAGGCTGTCCTTTTCAGCGATGGCCTTCACTGCGCCTAATAGAACAGTGATATCCGAGCCTGATCTGATGTATTGGCTATAGTTCACATGGAAAACGCCATTGTTGGACCCGATGAAGATGTTCTCGTCGTCATAGGGGTAGATATATCCCGCGCCTTTGACAATTCGGGCTGTCAGTTCTGGAAAATAGATCACTGAGTAAGGGATCGTGCCGGATGGCTTCCGGATATCGATCACTCCTACCCGCTGATTGCTGATGAACCATATGCGTCCGGCCTGGTCGGCCTTCAGGTATTCTACGCTGGTATCCTTAAAGATGGGTTGAAAAAAAGCGGATGGTATGAACCGGTCAGAAGCGGCATTATATTCATAGACCCCTTTACCGGTGGCTACAAGGATCTTGCCGCCGATGGCACACACGAAATTATTCAGATCGGAAGGCAATCCATCCTTATGGGTATAATTAGTATAATGGGTAATGATATCGGGGTCGGCCGGAGCCGGTGTCTTGAATACTCCCCGATATGGGTGGGATGCCCAGATGGCGCTATGGTCTTCCATGGCGATGACGGGTAGGGATTCATAGAGGTCATTGACCTTGCCGCCTTCGATGAAATTACCGTCCTTGTAGAGGATATGCCGGAGGCCGGTGTAGGTGCCGGCGACGATATCACTTGATCCATTGAGCGCCGAGAACCCCCATACGCCCTGGCGGGTTATGACGGGGATGGCCTCGTTGTCGCGGATCACGAATGCGCCGTCCTGGTGTCCCATGAGCAGTTCATTGTCTATATCCTCTACACTCCATACCTGTCCTCTGGTATTGGCCACTTCGCTAAATACCCCGTCGCCTGTTGCAATATCCTTGTGAGAAGGATCGAGGGGGGTACTATACAGTCCGTTGGAGGTACCGATGAAAAGCTGGTGATCGAATACACGTACGGCATTGCTCATGATCTGGGTTCCCCTGACGGGGGAGATATGGGTAACGGACGTATTATAATGAATAAAGGCGGTACCATTCTGCAGACCGAGCCAGAGGTCCTCGTCCTGGTCTACAAGGATGGCAAGGACATTATTATTCTGCAATCCTTCTGCAGCGGAGAAGTGTTGGACAAGGGTCCCGTTATTGCTGATGATCAGCAGACCGCCCGCATTGGTAGCCAGGGCGAACTGGTTGTCATTGATCTTTTGGGCGCCGGTGACCAGGTCATTGGTCAGGAGTCGATCGATGGCCGTTGTCTTTTTAATCAGGGTCGATCCGGCAAGCAGGTAAAGTCCGTTCTTCAGGGTCGTGACCAGGAGGGTATCCTTATTATAGTCCAGGATGCCTGTAATATGAAGTGGAGCGGTGGAGATGTTCCGGCAGGCTTCCTCCCATTGGCCATCCCGAAAGACGAGTAATCCCCGGGAGCGGTCCTCTGCCCATAGCCGACGGCCTGCCTGGGCAGTCATGCGCCAGCCACCGGGTGCGTCGAAGGTCTGCATCTTGTTGTTCTTCAACTGGAAGATGGATTCGATGGTCCGGAAATAGACGGCATCGCGCATGATGAGAATATTCCAGATATCGGCGAATTGTCGGGCAACGGTCGGGAGCAGTTCTTTCAGGGAATGGTAGGTGAGGATGCCATGTGAGTCGGGATAAAAATAGCCGACCTCATCCTGTCCCCCTACGTAAATCCTGCCGGAATCGTCAATAGCCAGGGATTTGATGGCCGCCTTGTTGGGCAGGGTATATATTTTCCAGTAGGCGCCATCAAAGGTGAGCAGTCCATCGTCATTAGCAAAATAAAGGAGCCCCCGTTTGTCCTGGTGGATATCCCATATCTCGATGGATGCGTGATAATCTATATTTGTGTAATTCCGTATTGCCGGCAGGCCGATGGTAGATTGTCCAAATGCGAAATGCAGGAGGAATGAGCAAGAAACTATGGCAACAATCAGATTCTTCATTTGCCGGCAAATTTGAATAAATGCATGCACTTAATGGAAGACAATATATTGAAAAACAAGCTATGTAGTACTAATGTAGGGGCGAATAAATTGCCGGCCCGGCAGATAGCAATGATATTTGGCATATGTACAGACAAAATAAACTATACCGGCATGTATGCCGTTGGGGGATAATGCTATTCCTGCTGCTGGCCATTGTCGGTTCTGGGCTGGCAGCTTCGGGGCGGGCTATGGCTGAGGGGTCGCTGGCGCCGGAGCAGGGTAGTCCATTGGGTCAGGGGGCGCCGTCCTTTAGAGTATTGGTATTGGCATCCAGAGCCAGCGACCATGTAAAAATGATCGCGGCTGCGCGTCCCTACCTGGAAAAAATGGCGGCGGCCAATCATTTTACCCTCGAGTTTACGGATGATACCAGTCGGATCAATGATGATACGCTGGCAGGTTACCAGGTATTCGTCATGTTGCATCTTGCGCCATTTGATATGTCGCAGGGGCAGCAGGAGGCTTTGCAAAAGTTTGTTTTACAGGGAAAGGGCTGGGTTGGCATTCATGCCGCCGGATTGACGGGTAAGTCATTTCTGGCTCCCCAGAGCAGGTACTGGCAATGGTTCGAGGACTTCATGGGGGGTGTCATCTATTCTCCGCATCCGGCTTATCAGCATGGAAGTGTGATCGTGGAAGATCGTGAGCATCCGGTGGCCAGGGATCTGCCTGAGCGGTTCGACATATCCGATGAATGGTATGAGTTCAATGAAAGTCCCCGGGGCCGGGTCCGGGTGCTGATATCCGCGGATGAATCTACCTATAAACAAAATAAACCGATGGGCGATCATCCGCTGGTATGGACGAATGAGCGCTATCGGCGGATGATCTATATCGGCATTGGTCATGATCCTTCTGTATTTGGCAATGACCCTTATACGACCATGTTGCGGAATGCCATTCTATGGGCTGCGTCAGGTTCTGCCGCCGGTAAGGGGGTGTGGCCCCAGGCTGCATGGCCGCCGATCCCCATGCGGGGCAGGATCATCAGCTATACCCGGCAATATAAACTCGATCAGGCTGTACCGAAAGCGGAGGTGGCACGTCGGGTCCTGGGAACACTGGCTGACAACCTGGTGGGTTCCGGGGGTAGGATCGACTCGATCTCGCTTGAGCGAGGAGATACGATCAAGGCAAGGGGATTTTTCAAGGTGCCGATAGACAAGTGGGCCAATGGTGGGACGGTTGTGAGGGATGGGGGCGCCGGGCGTGATGCAAGCGTAGGGGGCGGAGGCTATTACTGGCTGCGATTTGATATAGCCATTAAGATACGGGACGGGGAGTATACTTTCGGGGCTTTACATTATTATGAAAATCCCGTCAACATGGGTATCACCAATGACTATTCTAAAATAGAATACCGCTGGTGGGACTTCAGGCAAGGTAAGCCCTGGTCGCCCGGAGACCGGCAGCTTTTCAATGGATTGGATTCGCTGACCCGTTCCCTGATGGCCTTGCTCTATACAGGGGTAAATCACCCGGCCAGATCATCCCGATTCAGGGCCATCGCCTTGTATGAGAATGGAGGGCATCATATCGAGTATTCCAAACGAGCGAAGATATGGCTGGACCAGTTGGCAGCCGACAGCAATTTCACCATCGACTATATTCAAAATACAGATAGCATCGACGAGACCTTCCTAAGCAAGTACCAGCTCTTTATTCAACTGGATTATGCCCCTTACGCATGGAAGGATAAAGCAGTAACGGCATTCAAGCGCTATATCGAAGAAGGAAGGGGCGGCTGGATAGGTTTCCATCATGCTACCCTGCTGGGAGAGTTTGATGGCTATCCGATGTGGGAATGGTTCTCGCAATTTATGGGAGGGGTGCGGTTCAAGAGCTATATCCCCAATTTTGCCCGTGGGGAGGTCCACGTGGAGGATGGCCGGCATCCGGTAATGAAGGATGTACCGGATTCATTCCTGATCAGCAAGGAGGAATGGTATACCTATGAAAAGGATCCGCGTGCCAATGTGCATGTACTGGCCAGTGTGGATGAATCCTCTTATCAGCCTGATACCGATATTAAGATGGGGGATCATCCTGTGATCTGGACCAATGAGCATGTCAAGGCCCGGAATGTCTATATATTCATGGGGCATTCGCCCATTCTGCTGGATGAGCCGGCCTATAAGAAGATCGTCTCCAATGCGATCTTCTGGGCTGCGGCGACGGTTCCGGCGGTGGCGATCCCTGCTCCGCTGGAACCGAAGGGAGATGGGGGTGATCTGCAAGCTGGTGCTGGTGACAAGCCTTTCAAGGTGCTGGCCTTCTATTCCACGGATGTAGAAGCCGATCATGTCGATTTTGCCAAGGATGCCATCGCCTATTATACAAAGCTGGCGACTGAAAAAGGATTTACATTCGATACAACCACTGATTGGACATTTATGGATGACGCTCATTTGCAAGGTTACCAGGTGGTAATGTGGCTCAATGATTTCCCCAAGACCGCAGTTCAAAGATCGGCATTCGAGCGGTATATGCAAGCCGGGGGCGCATGGCTGGGGTTTCATGTATCCGCCTACAATGATCGGGATACGAACTGGCCCTGGTTCGTCAACTTCCTTGGAGGGGCGGTCTTCTACAATAATAACTGGCCACCGCTTCCCGCAGCCATGATCGTCGATGACCGAAATCATCCGGTTACCAGTGGTCTCCCCTCCCACTATATCGCTCCCATCAATGAATGGTATGGCTGGCGCCCCAATCCCCGACTCAATAAAGATGTCAAGGTACTGGTAACGCTGGACCCCGTCAATTATCCCCTGGGTAAAAAAGATATTCTCCGTAGTGCAGACATCCCCGTTGTCTGGACCAATACCAAGTACAAGATGCTGTACATGAATATGGGACATGGGGATCATATATTTACCTCGCCCTTGCAGAATATCTTATTTCAAAATGCGGTCCTATGGTTAGGGGGAAGGAAGACCACGACGTCTCACACCCTCTCCTTCTATATCAATCAGGCAGGTTTTAATGACCGGGGTCCGAAGCTGGCCGTTATCCAGGCCGATGCGCCTCTACCCAGACAGGTTGCCTTCTCACTCGTCGATATTGCCTCGGATAAGGTAGCGTTTCGTGGCCGGCTCGACGATGAGCAACAGATCGGAGAATGGATGCCAGGTAAATGGCTTTATCATGCCGATCTTTCTTCATTCAGTCTGCCAGGCCGTTATAAGCTGACTGTCGTCGTTGACGGGCATCGCTATGTTTCCGACACTTTCCGGATAGGAGGGCATGCCCTTGCACGGAGTATGATGTCTGCGATCATACATTATTACAACCGGCAACGGGCCAATACACCTACTGAATGGGCAGCCGACGAACATCTACTTCTATATGGCAGCGATAAGACCGTGGATATGCGGGGAGGCTGGTGCGATGCCTCCGGAGATGTAAGCAAGTATTTCTCCCATCTTGCCTATGCTAATTTCCTGTCACCTCAGCAGATCCCGCTCGTGACCTGGTCGATGGTCAGTACAGATGAGACCATACCCGCTCTTTTGCAAGCATGGGGGTTGCGGGATTCCCTGGAGAATGAGGCCTTGTGGGGAGCGGACTATATGATGCGGGCGCTTTCGGACAGCGGCTTCTTCCGTATGATCGTCTTCAGTTATTTCAATAAGGACCCGGGGGCCCGGCGGGTTGTAGGCCTGCATGCCAATAGCGTCACCACGAACGAATATCAATGTGCCTTCAGAGAAGGGGGAGGAATGGCGATCGCTGCATTGGCCCGCATCTCGCAATGGAAAAAACATGGCGTATTCGCATCGCGGCAATATCTGGAAGGCGCCAAACTGGCCTTTGACCATTTGCTGATCAATAATACCCGCTATGATGATGACGGGAAAGAAAATATCATCGATGACTATTGCGCATTGATGGCTGCTACGGAGTTATGGATCGCCACTGGAGAGACCCGCTATCGTGATGAAGCGCGTAAAAGAGCGGACAAGCTGTCTGCACGCATGACCGACGCCGGCTATTTCCTGGCGGGGGATTCCAGGCGTCCATTCTGGCATGCCTCTGATGCGGGGCTACCGATAGTAGCCCTGGCCCGGTATGCTCATGTTGAGAAGGATCCGGAAAAGCTTGCCAAGGCCCTGCATACGATCAAGCGGGCGCTTGACTATGAGCTCCGGGTTACTGATGAAGTGACTAATCCTTTTGGCTACGCGCGGCAATCTTTTCTTTTTAAAGATTCGGTGAAAGATGGTTTCTTCATTCCTCATGAGAATGAGACCGGATGGTGGTGGCAGGGAGAGAATGCCCGGCTGGGTTCTCTGGCTACTGCGGCGCTGGTCGGTGGAAGGCTGGTCTATCCTCACTCAGGCGGATGGGGTGTAAAAGACCCTCTGGCTGTCTTTGCGGCAAGACAGGTCGACTGGATATTGGGATCCAATCCTTATGCCATGTGTTTCATGTATCAGTTTGGCCGGAAGAATGTCCCTAATATGCAGTCGAACTTCGGCCATGGGTCGGAGAAGGGGGGAATATCCAATGGCATAACGGGTAAGGGGGTTGATGGGAGGGGCATCGACTTCAGGACGACGGATGAAGGCAATGAATGGCGGTGGACGGAACAATGGCTGCCACATGCGGCATGGTTCTTACAAGCTCTGGCGGCGATCGAAGCTTCCTAGGCGATCGGGGCTTCCTAATTAATAAGTTTGGTACATTGCAGAATGATGGCAAAATGGTTCATTCTAGGTATCGTACTTGGTGTCGGTTCCGCCTATAGCGTGGTGGCCGGAAAACTGACCTGGTTGGCGGCATGCTGTGGCGTTCTGCTGGCGTTACTGATCTATGGAACTGGTGGATTCACCGGGATCGCCATGATGGCATTTTTCTTTCTGGCGGGAACTGTCGCTACATCGTGGAAACTGCAATGGAAACAGCAGCAGGGGCTGGCGGAAAGCAATAAAGGCAAAAGGACAGCGGGACAGGTGATCGCCAATGCCGGCATACCGGCCCTTGCCGGACTGATCGGCATGCTTATCCCTTCTGTCGAGGACCTCATGCGATTGATGATCGCGGCGGCCTTTGCCGCGGCAACGGCGGATACTTTATCCTCGGAGTTAGGCAATATTTACGGCCGGCGTTATTACAATATCCTCAGTTTCAAAAAAGATCAGCGTGGACTGGATGGAGTGGTCAGTCTGGAAGGGACGGCCTGTGGTCTTGCAGGTAGTTTCCTGATCGCGATCATTTATGCCATTGGATCGTATGGTTCCAGCGGCAATGTGCTGATCATTATCCTTGCAGGTACCCTTGGTAATATTACCGATTCTGTGCTGGGTGCTACTGTTGAAAGGAAACAATGGATCGGCAATGATGCGGTCAACTTCCTGAATACGGCTATTGCGGCATTGAGCGCATGGGCGATGACCAGCGCCTAATGCCCCTGGTAGTGATAGTCTACCACTACATCGTTGAACAATAGCTTCTGCCCATCGACCTTCATCTTTCCGCCGGCAGGGATGCAGACGATCACCGCGGCGCCACCCGGGTCCAGCCTGACAGGCGCCGAATTGCTGATACCTTTGGCAATAAATTGACCGGTAACGGTATTGTACAGGTCCACCTTCTCCCCTCGCTTCAAGTGCAGGGTAACTTTCTTCGAAACCTTATATGGATTGTAGTACAACCAGGACGGGTAAGCCTTATCGTGATAGAAATCTGTGGCCAGAAGATTCAACTGCAGTATGCCAGACACCTCCGTAGTACGGATGATCCCACCGAATATACCTGCATGAGCACTCCCATATACGCTAAACTGGGATTCTTCCGGATTCTTACCCGGCACCCAAAGCGGCCCATCCCCCTGGGCAACGGGTCCCTTCAGTTGCTCATACTTAGCATAAGATGACTGGCGGATCATTCCTTCATAAGCGATCACTCCTTTGGTAACGCCGGCCAGCTGAGGGATGGATTGATGTTCTCTGGGCATATATTGCGGGTAGAACAAGCGAGCAGCATTAGCTGCATTCAGCATCCACTTGCCAATGGCTGTGGCGTAGGACTGATCATAACGGACCATGGGAATAAGCGGTATGGCGGCGTCATAGGTATTCATCAGGAAACCATACCCGCCGTGATCGACGGTGCTGCCGACTATCCCGGAGATATCAAATCCATTCCAATTGCCTACCAGCACACCCCAGCCCTCGCGGCAGGTAGGCGTACCATCGAATGACCAGCCCAGCATTTTCTTTACATCATAATCTTTGCCTTGTTCGGCATTGATCCTCGCCGCCATTAAGGCGCCGAAAGGCATCAGCACCTCATAGGTCGGGTTGGAAGGCTGAGATTGTAAGGCGGACAGGGCACTCAATGCACCTTTGAGATAACGGGCATCACCAAACTTCTTATATGCGCAATACAATACATAAGCATGGCCCGCCGCCGCATCGGGCTGAGCACAGATACTGGTCTTAAATGGTTTACCCTGCCGGTAATCGAAGTAAGAGTAATTATAATCACCTTGCAGGATGGAGTCTGCCCGGTAAAATTGATCGGCTATACTGCGGGTGATCTCGTCGAATCCAGGTTCAGTCGGGTATTTGTCGGCGATGGCATAGAACAGGACATTGGGATAAACGTCATACCACCAGTCGCGTCCATAGCCACCACCCAGCAAGGCTACTTCGGGGCAGGTATTGTTCATCATGATATTCCAACCTACGTCCTTATTAAAGTAATTCTTTAACATGGCTACGTAATTGAGCCAATGCAGGGAAACGTCACCTCTTTTGTCGATGCCGACGAGCGTTGCGCCAAGTACGGAGCCCATATTGGCCAGGGCTTCATGGAACATACCCTTATTATGATCCGGTCCCTGGCGGATATCGCCGACTGCCGTATAAAGGCCAACCACAGGTTGAGGGAAGTTCTTATAACTGCTATCCATCCATACCATTGGCCAGAATTTTCCTTTGGCATGAAAATCGAAAACGGTGCTGTCGAATCGGAGGGCCAGTTGACGATAGTCGATTATCTGCAAGGGTTGTGGGAGGTCGGCCATTGCGTTGACGCGGGGGAGGGATTGTTGAGGGACGGGGGTGGGTTGCGCGGAGGATGTACGAGTGGCCGAGGCTGGCAGGGCGGCAGATCGCGCAGACTGCGCTGATGGGCCGGACTGCGCGTATACTGCGGGTACGCAAAGCGATAGTGCGAGGCAACAAGAGGCGAATAATAAGACTTTTTTCATCTGGAACAATTTCGTTGTTGGTTATACAAGGGTATCAGGTAATATCTGGTGGCCTTCCCGAATGATCCTTTTGGCCACAAATATGGAGCATAATTGCAAGGCAGCAATAATAATAATGGCATAACGAAGGGCGATCTCAGTAGAGATGGCATAGGCCAGCACCAGGAAAGTGCCTGCACCCAGGAACCTCCCAATATACAATCCGGCCTCATGATTGAGGATATAGGCAAATTCGCCTCTCCCCTCTATTCTGGAAACGATGTCGATCACTTTGAACTGGATGGGGAAATAAGCCAGGTCCATCAGGGGCTTGGCAACGAGCAGGAACAGCATGAAGAGAATGACGCCC
>Ga0181534_10001908_pt1 | contig 13278 bp, 5 predicted proteins | sample PEATcosm2014_Bin_37_FD_119758 | JGI IMG/M metagenome (GOLD analysis project Ga0181534, IMG submission 119758) | Peatland microbial communities from MTU Mesocosm Facility, Houghton, MI, USA - PEATcosm2014_Bin17_10_metaG | ecosystem: Environmental > Terrestrial > Soil > Wetlands > Peat | place...
CCAGCGCCACGACGATGGCGCCGCCGAAGCTCGAGATCTGGAACCCCGGGAGGAGCCGGGAAGTGAGCCATATCGCCGCCGACCAGACCAACCACACCAGGAGGTAGTGCATGAGCCTGAAGGTAACCATGGCCGCTGACGCGGCAGGCCTTGACAGGGACGGTTGTGTGCACCGCTGGAGCACGTGATCCACGCGATCACTGAAGACTTGCTCACCCCCGTTGAAGCTCCTCCGTCACCTGTGGTAATCGCGGCGCGCCGGTCGGACCTCCTTTCCAGGAGGCCTTCAGGCCCTATCCTCCCCGCCGACAGGAGCCCCGTCTCGCCCATGACCTCTTCGTATTCGCCGTCGTCCGACACCAGCAAAGGCAAGGTCGTCCAGGTCATCGGGCCGGTCGTCGACGTCGAGTTCGAAGGAGGGAAGCTCCCGAAGATCCTGAACGCGCTGAAGATGACCAACCCCGGCATCTCGTCGGCCAAGGACAACCTCACGCTCGAGGTCGCGCAGCACCTCGGCGAGAACACCGTCCGCACCATCGCGATGGACTCGTCCGACGGCCTCGTCCGCGGGATGGAAGTCCGCGACACCGGCGCTCCGATCGCCATGCCGGTCGGCCCGGAGTGCCTCGGGCGCATCCTCAACGTCATCGGCGACCCCGTCGACGGCCTCCCGCCCCCCGCGACGAAGAAGACCTCTCCCATTCACCGGAGCCCGCCGACCTTCACCGAGCAGTCGACGAAGATCGAGATCCTCCCGACCGGCATCAAGGTCATCGACCTGCTGGCCCCCTACCGCAAGGGGGGCAAGATCGGCCTCTTCGGGGGCGCCGGCGTCGGCAAGACCGTCCTCATCATGGAGCTCATCAACAACGTCGCGAAGAAGCACGGCGGCGTGTCCTGCTTCGCGGGCGTCGGCGAGCGCACGCGCGAGGGGAACGACCTCTACCTCGAGATGCAGGAGAGCAAGCTCGCCAGCGGCGACGCCGTCATCACCAAGGCCGCCCTCATCTACGGCCAGATGAACGAGCCCCCGGGCGCGCGCGCCCGCGTCGCGCTCTCGGCCCTGACGGTAGCCGAGTATTTCCGCGATGATGAGGGGCAAGACGTGCTCCTCTTCGTCGACAACATCTTCCGCTTCACCCAGGCCGGCTCGGAGGTCTCCGCGCTCCTCGGACGCATCCCGAGCGCCGTCGGTTACCAGCCCACGCTCTCGACCGAGATGGGGGCGCTCCAGGAGCGCATCACCTCGACGACGCGCGGCTCCATCACCAGCGTCCAGGCCATCTACGTCCCCGCCGACGACCTCACCGACCCCGCTCCGGCCACCACGTTCGCCCACCTCGACGCGACGACCGTCCTCTCGCGTGCCCTCACCGAGATCGGCATCTACCCGGCGGTCGACCCGCTCGACTCCACCAGCACCCTGATGGACCCGAACATCCTCGGGGCGCGCCACTACCAGGTCGCCCGACGGGTGCAGCAGACCTTGCAGAAGTACAAGGACCTCCTCGACATCATTGCCATTCTCGGCATGGACGAGCTCTCCGAGGACGACAAGCTCGTCGTCGCCCGCGCCCGCAAGATCCAGCGTTTCCTGTCGCAGCCGTTCGACGTCGCCAAGGCGTTCACCGGCAGCGACGGCAAGTTCGTCGACCTCGAGAAGACCATCGACGGGTTCGAGCAGATCGTGAACGGGCAGCTCGACGACCTCCCCGAGCAGGCCTTCTACATGGTCGGCGACATCGAAGAGGCCAAGGAGAAGGCGCGCAAGCTGAGCGCGGCCTGATCCCACATGGCGAGCGACCAGAAAGAGCTGACGGCGGGCCAGGCGCACGGGAACAAGATCGAGCTCGAGATCGTGACCCCGAAGGGGCGCGCGCTCAAGGCGGTGGTGGACGAGGTGACCGCCCCAAGCGTGGCGGGTGAGTTCGGGGTGCTCCCCGGTCACCTGCCGCTCCTCGCGGCGCTCCAGACCGGCATCCTCTCCTACAAGGAAGGCGGCGAGACGAAGCGCTGCGCGGTGGGGACCGGGTTCGCCGAGGCGGGGCCGGACAAGGTCGCGATCCTGACCGACCGGTACATCGAGCGCGACCAGATCGACCCGGTGCTCGTCCGCAAGGAGCTCGCGGAGGTGCAGCAGAAGGTCGCGGAGGCCTCGGGCACGTCCGCGGAGGCCATCAGCGACAACCCCGCCCTCATCGCCCTCATCCGCGACGAGAACTGGCTCGCGGCGCAGCTCGAGCTCTACGGTGACCCTCCGGCGGCGACCATGCGCCCCTTCGAGACCTTCGGTCCGGTCCCCGGGCCCGAGGAAGAGGACGTTCCGCAGGCCGACGCGGGCACGCCAGGGCCGGACGCCTAAGCGGCCGCGATGCAGCGCTGGCTCTCGATCCTCCTCGGCGTGGCTGCCGTCGCCCTGGCGGTGGCGGTCGTGGTGCGCACGATGAGCGAGAAGCCCGTCGCGGAGCACGCGCCGCGGGCCGAGCACGCCGCCGACGCGGGGGTGAAGCCGGCGGACGCGGGCCCGAGGCCGGCCGACGCGGGCAAGAAGCCAGCGTCCGCCGACGCGGAGGACCCTTTCGCCGTCCTCGGCGGGGACGTCGCGGCGGCTCCGGGGAGCCTCGGGCGCTTCCCCGACGGACGGCCGGTCCCCCCCCTCCCCGAGGGGAGCCCGAAGCACGTCCGGCTGGGGGTCGTGCTGATGACCTTCGCGGGGGCCCAGGGGGCGCCGCCGAACGCGCGACCCAAGAAGGACGCCCTCGAGCTCGCGACGAAGCTGGCGTCGGACGCCAAGACCGACTTTCATGCCGCCGTGATCCGCGGAGACAGCGGCTCGAGCGACGACATCGGGCGGATGCCGCGCGGCATCCTCGAGCCCGCGGTCGAGTACACCGTCTTCACGATGCCGGTCGGTGGCGTGAGCGACCCCATCGAGACCCCACGCGGCTACTGGATCGCGAAGCGAAGCGAGTAACCTTCCACCCGCAACGGGCGACAGCACCTGCCGACAGCACCAGCCGACAAGCGCAACGACGGAGACACCATGGCGACGATCGACGTGACCCGAGCCCACTCGCTCCCCAAGGCGGAGGCAAAGAACAAGGCGGAAGAGTTCGCGAAGTCGATGCAGGAGCGCTTCCAGCTCGACTGGCGCTGGGACGGCGACTCCATCACGTTCGACGCCCCGTCCGGGGCCGCCAAGGGGACGAAGGGCTCGGTCACCGTGAGCGACAGCTCCGTCCGGGTGCAGATCGATCTCCCCTTCATCCTGCGAGTGATGAAGGGGACCATCGAGGCGAAGGTCGACGAGAAGCTGACGAAGCTGCTCTAGTCCGCCGCCCGAGACGGCGCGGTGGAAGCCGCTCTGGGAGGCCGGTTTTTCGTTTCGCGGCCGACGAACCGCGCCTATCGTGACACGTCGCCGCCCCCGTCCTCCGGAGGCGCGTCGCCGCCGCCCGCCACGCTCGCGAATGTCCCACCCGCCCGATCAAGAGTCGTCCCCCTTCTCGCGCGTCCCGCCGGCGATGACGCCGCCGATGCCCGCGCACGCCGTCGAGGCCGTCGCGTGGCTGCGGAGCGAGGTGGCCGCGACGGACGCCAAGCCGAGGCAGGCGCGGCTGCTCGGTGAGGTCGGCGAGATCGAAGAGCGGAACGGCGATGAGCCGAGCGCCGCGCGCGACTACCTCGCGGCGTTCAACGCCGACCCGACGTTCCGCGAGCCGCTCGAGGGGCTCGTGCGCCTGCTCGAGCGGCGGCGGTCGTACAAGAACCTCGGCAAGGTGATCGACGCGCTCGTCCGCGCCTCGAAGAAGCCCGAGGAGGCGGCCCGCGCGCTCCTGATGAAGGCGGCGTACGCGGCGGACGTGTCGGGCGACCTGGCCGCGGCCCGCGAAGCGGCGACGCAAGCGGCGAAGTCGTCGACCGCCGGGCCCGAGTCGGCCCTCGCGTGGCTGACGCTCGAGATTCTGGCGGGCAAGCTGGGCGACCCGGAGCTCCGCCGCGAGGCCCTCGCGCGTCGCGTCGAGCACACGTCGGACGTGACGTGGCGCGGGCTCCTGCTCATCGACCTCGGGCACCTCGTCGCGGAGACGGGCGACGTCGACGAGGCCCTGGCGCTCTTCAGGCAAGCGCAGGCGCTCGGCGGCGGCGCGACGTTCCACGCCACCAACGCCGCGCGGAGCCTCGTGCGCCGTAACCCCGGCGAGGGGCACGAGGCCACCGACCGGACGCGGGCGTGCGCGGCCGTGCTCGTGGCACAGGGCGACCTCATTCGGGAAGCCTGTGCCGATCCCGCGCGCGGCGACGTCCTCGGCGTGCCCCGCTGGTGCCGGAGCGCGCTCCACATGGTCGACGCGTGGCTCCGCGCGGCCGAGGCCATGGAGGCGACGGGCGATCTCACGGAGGCCGCGCGCGTGCTCGACACGGCGATGGCAGCGGTCCCGGCGGCCGATCCCGCAGCGTCGGCCGAGGAAGATCAGGGCGAGCGCTTCATCCGGGCCGCCCTCGCGGAGGCTCGGCTGCGCGTCGCCGAGAGGCTCGGCGACGAAGCCCTCGCGGCGGGCCTCGCGGAGTACAGGCTCGCGGACGAGGCCGACCCGCGGGTCGCGTCGACGTTCGCCTACCGGGTCGCCGACCACGCCCTCCACCTCGGGGAGTACGCCGCCGCGCAGAAGACGCTGCAGACCGCGCTCCGGCGTGACCCTGCGTCGATCGCGACGCGGGCGATGGCCACCGACCTGCTGGGCGCGACGGCGGACGCCGCCGAGCTGTCGCGCGAGCTCGAGGGGCTCCTGCCGCAGCTCGAGACGGCGGACGCGCGCGCGCGAGCCCTGCTCGTCGCCGCGCTCCTGGCCGGCACCGAAGGCGGGGACAGCGCGCGGGCGCGGGAGCTCTTGAAGACGGCGACCGGGCTCGCGCCGAGCGCGGGCATCCCGTCTGCCCCGGGCATCGCCGCGCGGCTCGGTCGCCTGATCGGCGCCGTCCGCGGGGACAGCGCGCTCTTCGAGGAGGCGACGCGCGAGCTGCTCGACGCGGGGGCCGACGAGAGCGAGCACGCCGACCTCTGGTTCGAGGTGCTCCGCGCCACCTTCGCCCGGGGCGCGGTCACCGACGCCGAGGTCTGCCTCCAGACGCTGGCCGAGGCCCAAGGGGGGGCCTGGCTGGCGGCGGCGCTCGAGGCGTTCCTCCCCGGTCGGGACGCCGACCAGAGCGCGGCGCTCGACGACCTCGCGGCGCTCGAGGCGGGGCGCGCCGCCGAGCTCACGCTCCTCGCGGCCATTCGCGCGGAGGCCCAGGGCGATGACGAAGGAGCTCGGCGGCGGCTGCGGTACCTGCGCGACGCCGCCCCCGACCACGTGCTCGTCGTCACGTACCTCGCGGAGCTCGAGCGCGCCTCGGGCGCGCACGCCGCCGCCGCGGAGACCGCCGGGCGGGGGGCTGCCGCGACCGACGACCCCGAGCTCGCGGCCGCGCTCTACCTGGAGGCGGGGCTCGATCGCTGGCGCGCGGGCGAACGAGCCCGGGCCATCGAGTGCTTCGTGCTCGCGGAGCAGACCGCGCCGGCGGCGGCGATGCCGCTCTTGCGATGGGCGTCGCGCGGCGTCGAAGGGGGCACCCTCGAAGGGCGCCGCGCCGCGATCGAGCGCGCGACCCAGGCGGGTGAGGACCCCTTCGCGCTGGCGCTGGAGCGCTTCGCGACGGAGCTCGCCGGCGGTGAGCCTGGCCCAGCGACCGACGCTCTGCTCGACCTGCGTGACGCGCCGGAGGGTCCGCTCCGCGTCGCAGGCGAGCTCGCGCACGTGGTGGTCCCCGCGCCGGCGTTCTCCCCCGAAGCCGCGGCCGTCGCGCTGCGGAGCCTCGGCGCCCTCGGCGACGTCTCGGCCACCGCCGCCGCAGCGGAGGCGTTCCGGACCGCGCTCGAAGCGGACGCCGGGGTGGACGAGCTGTCGGCCGCTGCCCGAACCTGGCTCGACGTGGGCGGGGGGATCGCAGCTGCGCTCGAGTGGCTCGCGGCATCCCTCGGGACGCGCGACGAGGTCGCGGCGCGGCGCGCCGTGGCCGCGCTCTTCACGGGCGAAGACCGCGAGGCGCTCCTGGCGAGCGCGGCGCTCCTCGAGGCGCATACGTCGGCCTGGAGCGGCGCCCGCGACGTCGAGGGGGACTCCGCCGCGGCCCGCCTCGTGAACCTCGAGCTGGCGACGCCAGGCGTCGACCTGCCGCGGCGGGCGCAAGCCCTCGCGCGGGCCGACGCGCCGCTCGGTGCCGACGGGGCGGCCGTCGGGATGAGCGGGTGGTCGCTGCTGGCCGAGGGGAAGACGGCCGAGGCCCTCAGCGCCTTCCGGAGCGTCACGACGAGCAACCCGGCCGACCTCGCCGCGTGGGCAGGCGCGCACGCGGCGGCGAGGCTGCTCTCGGACAAGGTGACGCAGGTCGCCGCGGCCTCCGCCCTCGGCGAGCGCTGCGCCGACGCGAGCCGCGGCGCCAAGTTCTGGGAGGAGGCCGGGCTGATGCTGATGGAGCTCGGCAACGCCGCCGAGGCCGAGGCCGCGCTCGAGCACGCCTTCGCCCGGGACCCCTCGCGCACGGTCGCGTTCGACCGCCTGTTCCGGCGCGTGCGTGAGCGCAAGGACGGCGAGAAGCTGCTCGACCTGATCGGCAAGCGCCTCGACTTCTCCGACGACCCCGCGGAGATCGTGAAGCTCTACTGGGAGCGCTCGCGCGTGCTGCGCGAGAAGGGGGACGTCGACGGCGCAATGGTCGCGCTCGAGAACGTCACGATGGTGGAGCCGGACCACGTCGGCGCGCTGGCGCTCTCGGGCGAGATCTTCATCCGCCGGGGCCAGTTCGCGGAGGCCGCGGACGCGCTCGGGCGCCTCGCGAAGATCGAGGATGCCCCGCCCAAGAACCGCGCGACCGCGGGCATCGCCGCCGTCGACCTCTACGAGAACAAGCTCGACAGGCCCGACCTGGCCCTCGAGATCCTGGTGGTGCTGCACAAGGCGAGCCTCACGAACATGGCCGTGCGCGAGCGCCTCGCGCGCGCCGCCGCCAAGACCGGATCGTGGAAGGAGGCCGCGGGGATCCTCGAGGAGCTCATGCTCGAGCGGACGACACCGGCAGGGCGGATGGAAGCGGCGCAGCTCGCGATGGCCATCCGGCGTGACCGGCTGAACGACCGCGCGGGTGCCAGCAAGGCGATGGTCAAGCTCCTCGAGGAGTCACCCGCGCACGGCGACGCCGTCGACCTCCTGCTGGACGCCCCCGTCCCGGACGCGGAGAAGAAGCGCCTGCTCCTGGCGGCGCGCGCCGGGCTCCTCGACGAGGTGGCGCGCGAGCCGACACGGGGCCCGAGCGTCCGCCGGCTCGCGCGGGTCGCCCGCGCGACGGGGGATGCGTCGCTCGAACAGACGGCGCTCGCCGCGTCGGCGGTGCTCGGCGCGCTCGACGACGCCGGCCGCGGCGCGCTTCAGCGGCTGTCGCAGAGCAAGCCACGCTTCCCACAGATCGCGCTGACGGACGCGCTGCTCCGCACCGTCGTCGCGAAGGGGGATGACGGTCCCATCGCCGAGCTCTTCGCCGCGCTGGGGCCGACGCTGGCCGAGGCGCTCGGCCCGACGCTGACCGTGATGGGCGTCGGTCGGCGCGAGCGCGTCGACCCGCGCGCGGGGTCGACCGTGCGCCAGGAGATCGCGGCGTGGGCCGGTGCCCTCGGCGTCGCCGAGTTCGAGCTCTACGTCGGCGGCCGCGACCCTCTCGGCGTGCAAGGCATCCCCGGTGAGCCGCACTCGCTCGTCGTCGGGGCCGACGTCCGCTCCCCCTTCCCGCTCGCCACGCGGGCGCGCGTCGCGCGTGAGCTCTTCGCGATGACGCGCGGGACGACGGTCCTCCGGCTGCGCGACGAGACGACCGCGCAGGCGATCGTCGTGGCGGCGTGCAAGCTGGCGGAGGTGCCCATCGACGCGCCTGCCTTCGCGGTCCAGGCGGAGGTCGACCGGCTCGTCGGCAAGGCCATCGCGCGGAAGACCAGAAAGCAAATCGTGGAAATCTGCCAGCGCGTCGTCCAGACGAAGGCCGACGCGCGAGCCTGGTCGCAGCGCGCCATCGCGACGCTGGATCGCATCGCGGCCATCGCGACCGGAGACGTCGGCGTGGTGCTCGGCGACATCATCGGCCAGGATCCGCACAAGCTCGCGGACGTCGTGGTGGGAGACAGGCGGTCGGAGGAGCTCCTGCGGTTCGCGCTCTCGCCGGGCTACCTCGATGTCCGCCGCACCCTCGGCCTCGAGGCTCCGTCATGAGCAACCTGCCGAAGGGCCCCGGCGCTGGCGACGACACCGACTGGGCGGACGCGCTCGACGAGTGGGAGCAGAAGGCGTTCGGCTCGGTGCATCCCCCGCCGGTCGCGCCCTCCGTCGCGCCGCCAGCGCCGCGAGCCCCGACGGTGCCGCCGGCCCCCCCACTCGCCAGCGCGCCTCCGACGCTGGCCGACGAAGCGGACGTGGAGCTCGAGGCAGGCGTCGACGGCACGCTCGCCTCGGCGCCGCTCGACCCGTCCATCCTTTCGGTCGCTTCCACGGACCACCAGGTCACCGTCGAGGTCTCCGACGACTCCGCGCGGCCTCCGCCACCGCCATTGCCCAGCGCGCCCGAGCTTGGGGACGCCGACGTCGTCCTCGACGCCCTGGCGCCCCCTCCGCTGCCCGTTCTGCCTGGCGGCGGCGCCCCGGCGGCGGTCCGGTTCGAGGAACGCCCGTCGAGCGTCGACGCTCCGAGGCTGAGCAGCGTCAGCGGGGCGCTCCGCGCGCTGGCGTCGCTCGAGCCTTCGCGCGACGAGGAGACCCTCAGTCGGATGCCGATGCCAAGCGTCCGCCAGGTCGATGCGGACGTGGCGCTGCTGCTCGAAGAGCAGGCTGCCTGGCTGACGGCGGAGGCCGCGAGCTGCGAGGCCGCGACGCGCTCGCGCGTGCTGCTCGCCGTCAGCGAGATGAAGGCCATCGTGGGCGACCACTCCGAGGCCAGCAAGCTGGCGGAGCAAGCGCGCGAGCTGACGCCGCAGTCTGCGCTCGCTCATGGACAGGTTCGTGCCATCGCGCGCGCGGTCGACGCGCGGTCGGGCCAGCGGGTCTCGGGCGAGGCGGCGGCGCTCCTGGCCGAGGAGGCCTCCGTCACGCTGCCCGCCTGCAAGCAGCACGCGGCGCTGCTCGCCGCGGAGGTGCTGCGCCTCGGCGGCGACCAGGAAGGGGCACTGCTGAAGGTCTCGCGCGTCGCCGACGCGGGAGACGTCCGCGGGCTCGCGCTTCGCGCCGCCTTCGGCCTCGCGCAAGGCGACCTCGACGGCCTCGCGGCGTCGATCGGGAAGTCGGAGACCGCGCCGATCGCGGCGGGCTTGACGACGACGCTCCGGCTTCGAGGTCTCGCAGTCGGCGCGGATGGCGCGGCCGCCTCGCCCGAGGGGGTCACCGACGCCGTCCGCGCGACGCGCCTGGCGCTCGCGGCGAACGACGCGCTCGGGGCTGCGCAGCGGCTGTCGAGCCTGCGCGCGGTGCCGGAGCTCGCCGACGGCGCGACCTGGCTCGCGGCCGCGCTCGCCGGGACGACCGCGGAAGGAAAGGACGTAGGGCTCGCGTGGCTCGGCGACCTGGCAAAAGGCGGGGACAAGCGCGCGAGCCGCGTGCTGGCCGCGCGCGCCGTCGAGACGAACGACGCTGCGGCCGCGACCGCCGCGCTCTCCTTCGGCGGCTTCTCCGCGGCAGACGAGGTCGCGCTCACGGCGCTGCTCCCCATCCCGGCCACTGGCTCACACCTGGACGACCTCCCCCCCGAGCTCGCCGCGCTGGCGACCGCGGTGTCGGCCGACCCTGCGCGCGGCCCCACCGCTGCGCGGGCGACGCGCGTCGTCGGCTCGGAGAAGGCGCGCGTCGCGACGCTCGTTGGACGGCTCCTCGCGGCGCGGGCACCCACGGCTGACGTCGCCGCAGCGCTCCCCGCCCTCCATGCGACATCGGCGCCGCTCGCCGGCGTGCTCGAGCTCGAGCTCGCGCTTCGCGAGGGGGCGCACTCTCGGGTGAGCGACCTGCTGCAGCGGTGGACGACCGGACCCGGCTCGCAGGCGCGGGTGACGGACGCTCCCCTCGCGGCGGCGCTGGTGGCCGAGCGAGCCGGGGATCCGAGCCGCGCTCTCGCCGCTTACCGCGAGGCCCGTGGGCTGGACCGGTCGAGCGAGGTCGCGCTCCGCGCGATCGCGGCCCTGCAGCCGTCCACCGACCTGCCGGGCGAGCTCAACGAGCTGGCGGACGAGCTCGGGGCGACGCTCCGCGGCGCGCTCGCGCGGCTCGAGGCTGTCGTACGCGAGGACTCCGTCGACGACGCCACGCGCACCGACCTCCTCGACCGCGCGCACCAGGCCGCTCCGGCGGTGCCGCTCGCGGCCTACCTGGCCGAGCGCATCGCGCTCCGCGGCGGCCACGTCGACGACGTCCTGCGGTGGATCGCCACGAGAGCCGAGCAGCCGGACGTCGACCCGACCGACCGGCTGATAAGCACGGTGCGCGAGGCTCGGCTTCTTGCGGAGCGCGACCCCGAGGGTAGCGCCGCGCGCATCGAGGCCGCCTATCGACAGCGGCCACACGATCTGACGCTGCGCGAGCTCTACGAGCGTGGACGCCCGTCGGTCGCCAGCGAGCGCGCGGCGTACTGGGAGGCCGAGGCTCGAGCCGTCACGGGGCCGTCGCGGGCGCTCATCAACATGGATGTCGCCCACGCCTTCGAGCGGGCCGGTGACGCGACCGGCGCCCTGCGGGTGACGGCACCGACCGGGAACGACCCTCCGCTCCTGAAGCTGGCTCGCCAGCGGGCCGAGCTCGAGGCGGGCGAGGCCGCGGAGCTTGCCGACCAGCTGCTCACCGAGGCCAAGAGCACGACCGACGCGACCGCGCGGCGGGAGGCGTACGAGCGCCTCGCCGACATCGACGGGGTCGGGCGCGGCGATCCCGCCAGCGCCCTCCTCTGGCGGCAGTCGATCGTGGAGGAAGAGCCGAACCACCTGCCGAGCCTCCGGTACATCGAGAACGCGCTCATCGGCGAGGGGCGCGACGACGAGCTCGAGCCCGTCGAAGCGTCGATCGCGCAGGCGCTCTTCGGGAGCGCGGAGACCGACGGCGGGGAGCGGGTCGCGCACGCAGACCTCGCGGCGAGGCTCCGCGCGCGCGGGCCCGAGGGCGACTGGGAGGCCACGTTCGAGCTGGCGGAGCTCGCGGCGCGAGATGTCGCCCCCTCCGTCGCTTCGCTCCGCCTGCTCCACGCCCACGCGCGGGTCCGGAAGGACGACGAGCTCCTCGTGCGAGTGTCGCAGCTGCTGCTCGATCGCGCGACGCGCCCCGTCGAGATGGCGGCGCTCCGGCTCCGGCTGGGCGAGGCCGCGTTCCGCCAGAACGATCTCGCGCTCGCGCTCTCGAGCCTCGAGCGGTCGACGAGCGAAGACCCTGGCGACCTCGTCGCGTTCCGGTTGCTCGCGGAGGTGCGTCACGCGGCCGGCGACGAGGTCGGCGCGGCCGAGGCGCACGAGGCGGTCGCGCGGCTCAGCCTGGTGCGCGAGCACCAGCTCGACGCCTGGTACGACGCCGCGCGACTGTGGCTGACCGACGAGGAGCGCCAGGACCAGAGCGTCTACGCGCTCGAGCAGGCCGCGGCGCTCGACCTCGGGCACGAAGATGTGTTCACCCGGCTGGCCGCGCTGTACGCGGCCCGAGGCGCCCACGGTGACCTCGCCTCGCTGCTCGAACGGCGCATCGGCCTGGCGACCGACCTCGACGAGCGCGTCACGCTGGAGGTCGAGCGCGCGCGGGCCCTCCTGTCGGCGGGAGACCGCGCGGCGGCACGCGTCGCGATCGAGGCGGCCCTCGCCGACCGACCCGACCATACGACCGCGCTCGCGACGTTCGGTGACCTGTCGGCGTTGGACGAGGACTGGGCCGCGGCCGAGGACGCGTGGGTCCGCCTCGCGCGCCTTCTCGCCACCCCCGAAGAGCAGCGAGCCATCTACGAGCGGCTCGGCGACCTCTACTCGGAGAAGGCCGTCCACCTCGAGCGCGCCGAGCTCGCATTCAAGGAGGTCCTGAAGCGCGCACCGGGGGACGTGCGTACGCTCGAACGGCTGGTGGACATCCACCGCCGCCAGCGCGACGTGACCCGCGCCGTCCAGGTGGAGACCGAGCTCCTCGGCATGGCGACCACGCCCGCGCAGAAGCGCGACCGGACGATCGAGCTGGCCCGGCTGCATGAAGACCCGGGCCATGACGACAAGAAGGCGGAGCAGGTGCTCGAGGCGGCGCGGCGCGAGTTCCCCAACGACGTCGTCGTGCTGCGGGCGCTGGCGGAGTTCTACGCGCGCCACAAGGAGACGCCGGCGGTGAACATCCTGCTCGACCGCGCCGCGGCGGACGCGCGGCGCGCGTTCGCGGCAGGTCGCTTCGCCCCTGCGCTGTTCGAGATCATGCAGGCCGTCTTCGAGCTGCGCGGGCAGGGTGGCTCGGCCCGCATCGTCGGGGGGAGCCTCAGGGCCATCGAAGGAAAACCGACGGACGTCCGGGGGGCCTTCGGGCCGGCGCTGGACGAGCGGGTCGACGAGCTCCTCGCACCGGACGTTCTCTCTCCGGGGTTGCGCGATCTCCTCTCGCGGCTGGGGTCGATCCTCGACGTGGCGGCCCCCATCGACCTCCGCGCGCTCGCCGCCCAACCCGCCGGCCCGGAGGCGAGGATGGTCCAGGAGCTGGCGGGCTCCTTTGCGTCGGGGTTGCATCTGCCAGCGCCGAAGATCTTCGTCTCGAAGACCGTCGGCAAGACGTGCCTCCCGGCAGCCTCCGAGCCACCGTCCTTGGTGGTGGGTGAGTCGCTGTTGGGCGCGACGAACGAGCGCGCCGTCGCCTTCATCGTGATGCGCGCCATGAAGCTCGTTGCCGCGAGGGCCTCAGCGCTCGTCCGGTCGAACTCGACCGACCTCGCCGCGCTGATTCCCGCGTGGCTCCAGGCCATCGCGCCGAAGTGGACGCCGCAGGGGGTCAATCCGACGGCTCTGGCAGCCGCGGTCCGCAAGATCGGGCTCAGCCCCCCGCCTGCAGCCGGCCCGGAGGTCATCGCGCTGGCCCTCGACGTGGCGGCCGGGCTCGGTACGCGCGCCTCGACGCTGGGCGGCCTGGCCGCGGCGTGGGCAAACCGGTCGGCGCTCCTCGGCGTCGGCGACCCGAACGCGGCGCTGGAGGCGCTCGCCTGGAGCCTTGGGAC
>Ga0181534_10001909_pt1 | contig 13273 bp, 11 predicted proteins | sample PEATcosm2014_Bin_37_FD_119758 | JGI IMG/M metagenome (GOLD analysis project Ga0181534, IMG submission 119758) | Peatland microbial communities from MTU Mesocosm Facility, Houghton, MI, USA - PEATcosm2014_Bin17_10_metaG | ecosystem: Environmental > Terrestrial > Soil > Wetlands > Peat | place...
GGTCGCACTGGTAAAGATAATACGGCTTCACGCGGCACATCAGCAGTTTCTGGACGAGCGCCTTCATCACGGTCGCGTCGTCGTTGACGTGCTTGAGCAAAACGCTCTGGTTGCCGAGCGGGATGCCAGCGTCGGCGAGGCGGCTCAGCGCGTCGCGCACTTCGGTCGTCAGTTCGCGCGGATGGTTCGAGTGGACGCTCATGAACAGCGGATGAAATTTTTTCAGCATCGCGCAAAGTTCCGGCGTGATGCGTTGCGGCAGGAACGTCGGGATGCGCGAACCGATGCGAAGAAATTCGACGTGCGGAATCGCGCGCAGGCGGCTCAAAAGATTTTCCAGCTTGTCGTCGCTTAAAAGCAGCGGGTCGCCGCCACTCAACAGCACGTCGCGGATTTCAGGATGCGCGGCGATGTAGGCGATCTGCTTGTCGAATTCGGGATGAAAATCGTAGCCGGTCGCGTTGCTCACGAGCCGTGAGCGCGTGCAATAACGGCAATACGCCGCGCAACGGTCCGTCACGAGAAACAAAACGCGGTCAGGATAGCGATGCACGAGTCCCGGCACGGGCGAATGCGAATCTTCGCCGACAGGGTCGCTCATCTCCCAAGGCGCGGTGTGGGATTCGGCCACCTTGGGAATGACCTGCAATCGGATGGGACAATTTTCATCCGCCGGATCAATGAGGTTGAAAAAATACGGCGTGATGGCGAGCGCCAATTTTGTGTTCGCCAATTTCGCGCCGGCGAATTCCTCCGGCGTGAGCGTGGGCAGGAATTTTTGCAACTGCTCCGCGTTCGTGATGCGGTGTTTCAACTGCCATTTCCAGTCGTTCCAGTCGGCGTCGGGAACATTGCTCCAAAAGCCGCGTCCGGCGGAATGGAAATTTTTTAACGCTTGAAATGAATTGCCCGAAGGCGGTTCCCCGCGTTCCGTGGATGAATTTTCAGCCTGCATTTTTCAGTATGTGGACTATAAGTTTGAATCGTGTCCTGTCAAGTTGACCATTGACGGCACGGAGGCGTTCAGATTTGGTGCCGCGAAAGCATCAGGCTTGATGGCGTCCTCGGCTGTCCGGCGTTGCGCATCAAGAGCATCCAGTTTTTTGACCGTCTCATCGACGCCGCTCTTTTGCGGTGGCGGCAGCGTATGCCTTCCCAATCGCAACGCGGGCGGATTTACCTCGTCCAGATAATCTCCGATGGCGTGGCGATAGGCACCGGTTAAGTCGGACAACGGCGCAGCCATGCGGAACTGCGCGAGTTCGAGGTCGCGCAACTTGGCCTGAAGAATTGGCATCTGTTGATCGGAATCAAAATTGAGGATGACGGCTTGCAGCGAAATTTCCGCGTGCGAGGGCAGGCTGTTCGAGGCGTCGCGCATTTCGACCGGGACGCTCAAGATTTCGTCGAGCCGGTCGCGGCTGGCGTCGGGCGTCCATTGCGGGCCGGCGGCGCGCGCGGAGAAATTCACGACTTGCAGCGCCCACCATTTTTCCACGTCAAGCGGCGCGGGGAAATCTTCGCGGAAGGCGTCTTGAAACGCGGTCTGCCAGTTATAGAATTGAGGCAGCTTTTGCAGCATCACACGCAGTTTCTTCTGGCCGTCCTTCAAATCGAGCAGGCTGCTGACGAAAAGTTTCGCGCTGGCGCGGTAGGCACCGCCGTCCGCGCCGGAAACCTGGGCGTCATCCGGCCAGCTTAATTGTTCAAACGTCAACGCCGGGAATTTTTCCAGCACCTGCCGCACATCAGCCAGCAGGTCAACGGAGCTATAGCCGTAAGAGCCATCATACGTCCAATAATGCAGCCCTTGCCGCGCATCGGCCAGCGGGTTGATGCCGCGATGGTTCGCGACTATCTTCGTGATCGCCAGATTGTTTACAATTTCATCTGGCGGCGCCAAAATGGTCTCCGGCTGTCCGGCGGTGGAGAGTTGCTGCGACAAACCATCGGTGAGCCAACCTGGGATATCCGCCGTATGCGCGCCAGCATTGCGGTCGGCCAATTCCAGCAGCAGCACCGCTGTCATCGCCCGTTGGAGCCGCGTGCGGGACACGCTGTCGGGCAGCTCGACCCGATAATTCCAGTTGTTAAGGAAGCGTGAGGAGATGATGGTGACGTTTTCGTCCGGCGACTGCGCGGGATGCAGCGAGAGAAAAATTTTCCCGCTCCACGCCGCCGACTGGCTGATGCCAAGCTGCTTCCAAAGCGATTTTCTCAGGCGCTCGGCGGAAACGGCAAGCAACGCCGGTTCTAGCCGGACAAGATCGGCGTTGGTGGCGACGCCGTGCAGGCTGGCGAACCGGAAAACCGCCTGCCCTGCGGTGACGACGAACTGGCCGGAGGCGCTGCGCGCGGAACCCGTTTCCGCCATGGAAAATTGCGCGCTGGCGGCCAGCGGAAAAAGCAGCGCGCAAACAAGAATTGTGCAGCCATTGAATCGTTGAATCGTTGAACCGTAAAAACGATGTAACGCCCGCTTCATTTTTTCTCCGGTTTGGCCGCAGGTATCGCAGGGGCGGTTTTGGCCTCTGTTTTGGCTTCGGCAGCTTTGGGCGCGGCGGAATCTTTTTTCGCCGAGTCCTTGTATTTTTCGCTGCGGTAATCGGTGACGTAAAAGCCGGTGCCTTTGAAAAGCAATCCGCCGCCGCCGCTGATTTTCTTTTTCACCCTGCCGCGCCCCCATTTCTTTTGCGCACAGGAATCTTCGGGACAGATTTTAAGCGCCTTTGCGGACATGGACTGGACGGCCTCAAACTCGTGTCCGCATTTTTCACAAATGTATTCGTAGGTCGGCATGGAAAATTTGCGGGCGGGATTTTTTCCGTGTGCGTGTCATTACGGCGAATTCGTCGCGGCAGGCGCATTGGGCAGCGCGGGAATGACGTGGACCGAGCCATCGGAGCCGACCTCGACGTTCAAATCATTATGCGGCGTGGAATGCGCCTGTCGGGCTGGCGTGGCATTGGTTGGCGGTGGCGTGCGCTGCATCAGCAGTTGGCCGCCCTTGAGTTGCGTGGAGGGGTCAATGCCTTCGCGCATCCACTCCAAACGGCGCGCAGTGAGCGCGTCGTCCCGCAGCTTTTTGACCTGTGTGCGGACGGTTTGAAGATCGTCAAATTTGTGCTGCAATTCGTTCTTTTCGTCTACCTGCTGTTTCAATTGTTCTTCGAGGAACGCGTTGTTCGTTTCTGAGGAGACCAGCTTGATCTGCGTAAAGTTGATCTGCGAGTTCAACGTCGAGATGGTGTTGGTGAGATCGGCGACGCGCTGGTCAAGCACCTGATTCTGCGTCTCCAAATCGGCGACGCGCGCGTCGAGATTGGTGATTTGATTCTGGGCATCTTGGAGCGAAACCTTGGTTTCGGTGAGCACGCCGGAAGTTTCGACGAGGTTGTTGGAAATAGCCGCCGCTTCCTGCCGGCTGACAAAGAGATCATTCGATACCATGAGGTTGGCCTGGCGATAGTCGTTCAGGGTGATATTCACGGCCGTCACTTGGTTGGAAAGGTCAACGATTGCGTCCGTGGCTTTATTCTGCTGATCGTCCGCCCGGTTTTTCATGACAATCAATGTAACCACCAGCACGGCGCAAATCGCGGCGAGGACGGCAACTCCCATTTTCATTTTCATAACGTCACCAAGATGGCCGGACGGAACGAATTTGACAAGCCCGCTTCATTAAAAAAAGCAAATCTGCCGTCCCGTCATGGACTGGAGGGCGCGGCATTCGTCCCCTTCAAACCGGGGTCAAGGATTTCTACGCCAGCGGTCGCCTTCAAACTTTCAAGATAAGGCGGCGCGAGCTTTTGTATCTGTTGCTGTGCCAGAAATTCTTTGATCTTCGGGACGGCGGTCAAATAGGGTGTCCTGCTTGCCGGGATTCTTTCAAGCACCTTGACGATCTGGTAACCGACACTCGTGGTGATGATTCCGCTGACCTGATTGTTGGTCAGCGAAAATGCGGCGTCATCAATCTCCTGTGCCATTTGCCCGCGCGGGAACGGGGGCAGCACGCCGCCGCCGTCCTTTGAGCCGGGGTCTTCGGAATATTGCCTAGCCAACGTCTGGAAATCCACGCCAGCGTGGATGTTCTTGAGCAATTCGTCCGCCAAATTGCGCTGGGATTGTTGCTGGTCAGCAGGCAGCGCCTCACGCGTGACCGGATCCATGGTGAAAATCAAGATGTGGCTCACGCGGGCCATTTCCGGCGTTTCAAATGCAGAAATGCGGTGGCTGTCATAAAATTTTTGCACGTCAGCATCCGAGACATTGATCTTCAATTCGCGCTTTATCACCGCCTGCACGGTGGCTTCGTCTGTGACTTTGGCGCGCACGACGGCTTCCGTCAGGCCGTTGGTCTTCAGCCGTTGGTCGAACGCCTCCGGTGAGCCGGCATTTTCAATCGCGGCGGTGATCTGCAAATCCGCCGCATTTGTTCCTGCGGCCTTGTCCTCATCTGTCGCCTTGGCCAGCAAAAGCCGGGTATCAATGATGCCGTTCAGGATTTGTTTTTGGGCCAGGATGAATTGCGCCGGCGGAATGGGTTGTTTGATTTCGGCCATCGCCTCGTCCAGTTCGCCGCGCCTGATTTCAAAGCCGCTTCCCCGTGCAATGACGGGATTGCCGGCCGACGCATCCGTGTCGGCGGCCTGCGCGCCTGTCAACACGCAGATAATTGCCGCTACGATAGTTGATAAAAATATTTTACTCTTCATGTTCAATTTGTTCTAAGCTTATAGTAGCTGCCGGTCATCAACCCGGTTTAGGCCTGATCAAGCTGGTTATTTGGCGGGCGCATTAGTGTCGGTCATCGCGGGCGCAACTCCATTCCCAACCTGCGCGGAAGTTGCATTGGTGGCCATTGCCGCAGCTTCTGCTTCGGCTTCTTCGACGGCGGCCTTCAAATCAGCGTCAAGGATTTCGATGTCCGCGCCCTTTTTCAATTTTTCCAGATAAGCCGGCGCGACCTCGTCGGTTTTTTGCTGTGTTAAGTAATCCTTGATCTTGTCGGCCACGGTCGTGTCGGTCATTGGCACCTTGTCGGTTAACTTCAGTGTTGTGGCCGGGTTTTGTCCCAACAACTGGATGATATGGTAGCCGTATGCCGTGGTGACAATGTCGCTGATCTGGTTGTTGGTCAGCGAAAAAGCGGCGGCTTCAAATGCGGGATCCATGGCATGGGACGGATCAGCGCTCGCCCTCGCAAAAGTGTATTCGCCGCCGTTGTCCTTCGATCCGGGGTCTTCGGAATACTGTTTGACGAGCGCGGCAAAATCCTCGCCCGAACGCGCACGCTTGAGAATGTCGTCCATCTGCTTCTTTTTGACTTGAACCTGATCGTCGGGCAGCTGCGTGCCCGTGGCAGGATCCTGCGTCAACAGCAAAATGTGGCGCACATGCACCGTTTCGGGCTGCTCAAAGTCTTCCGGATGGGCGGCGTAAAAATCCTTGACCTCGGAATCGGATGCGGGGGTGACGGCCAGTTGGCGTTTTAACACCGCCGTGGCCGTGGCCTCCTGCGTGATTTTTGCGCGCAAATCATCCGCTGTTATGCCGACGGCCTTCAATTGCCGGTCAAAAGCCTCCTGCGATCCCGCTTGTTCGAGCAGCTTGGCCAGTTTTGAATCGGCATCATTCTTGCCGTCGGCCTTGTCTGCGTCCGTCGCATTTTGCATAAGCAATTGTATCTGGACCAGCCGGTCGAGCATTCTGGCTTCAAGGGAAAGCAACTGCTCCGGCGGAATGGTCTGGCCTTGCGCGGCAGCGGAGGATTTGATGCCGGTCATTACCTCGTCCAGTTCGCTCTGCTTGATTTCAAAGCCTTTGCCCTTGGCGATTACCGGATCGCCGAACAAAGAGTTCATCGCGGCGACGGGATTGGCGTTCGTGTCCGTCGCGGCGGAATTTATGACGGCATCAGCCGTGCTGGAATTGGTCGCCGTCGCCACGGGCATCGCGCCATCGGGTGTGACGGCGTTTGCGCGGGGCAGCGTCAACAACGCGGCGGCAAGCGCGGCGGCAAAAATCCGTTTCATTTTAATTTTCATGTTTGTTTGGAGTTGGCTCGATTCAATTGGGTTCAATAATTTACAACTTAACCACTTTTACGTTGCTGATGTCCGGGTCGTTTTGCAATTCCTCGAGCATAGCAGATGGCGGCGCGCTGTCCAGACTCAACACCGTGAGCGCGCTGCCGCCCGCCGTGTCGCGGCCCAGGCTCATGCTGGCGATGTTGACCTTGTGCTTGCCGAGCAGCGTGCCGAGATGGCCGACGATGCCAGGGCGATCCTTGTTGTTTAAAAGCATGAGCGTCCCGCTGATGGGAATTTCCACAGACGAACTGAACAGCCGCACGATGCGCGGATTGTTCGGCGAGCCGAAAAATGTCCCGCCCGCCGAGATCAATTTCTTCGCGCCGCTGAAAAGCTGGACGTGAACCCATTCGTTAAACGTGACCGGCTCGTCCGATTTCTTTTCCTCGACTGTGATGCCGATGCTCTGCGCCACGCTGCGGACGTTGACGTTGTTCACGTCTTTCAAATTGCCCGTGGACAAAAAACCGCGCAGAATCGCGCGCGTCACCGGGTCAATGTTCGGCAGCAGCCGCGCGTTTCCGCCGTAGGTGATATGCAAGCGGTCGGCGCTGGCCGGTGAAAGTTGCGCGAGCAGTTTGCCCAGCGCCTCGCCGAGCGGCAAATACGGCTTCACTTGTTCGTAAGTCTTCGCGTCGAGATACGGCAGGTTGACCGCGTTGCGGACTTCACCGGTGAGCAAATAGCCCGCGATGACTTCGGCGACTTCAATGCCGCATTTTTCCTGTGCTTCTTCGGTGCTGGCACCGAGGTGCGGCGTCAAAATCAAATTCGGCTGCTTGCGATATGGATGATCAGCGGGCAGCGGTTCAACGGCATAAACATCCAGCGCGGCCCCGGCAACTTTTTTAGATTCGAGCGCGGCAATCAAATCTGTTTCGGAAATGATTTCGCCGCGCGCACAGTTCACAATTTTCACGCCGGGCTTCATTTTCGCAAACGCGGCGGCGTTCAGCATTTCCTTGGTCTCTTTTGTCACCGGCATGTGGACGGTGATGAAATCCGCCTCCCGATAAATCTGGTCCGCTTCGGGCGCAAACTCCGCGCCGATGGCCTTCGCGCGCTCTTCCGTCAAATAGGGATCGTAGGCGATGACGCGCATTCCGAAAGCGATCGCGCGCTTGGCAACTTCCGTGCCGATCCGTCCCATTCCCAAAATGCCGAGGGTTTTTCCGGCCAGTTCGACACCTTGAAACAATTTGCGATCCCATTTGCCGGCAATCATTGTTGCGGCCGCCTGCGGCACTTTGCGCGCCAGCGATAGCAGCATGGTGAAAGTCAATTCCGCCGTCGTCACGGTGTTGCCGCCGGGCGTGTTCATCACCACCGTGCCGTGCTGTGTGGCGGCCTCGATGTCCACGTTGTCCACGCCGACGCCCGCGCGACCGACGACGCGCAGTTTCGGCGCGGCCTCGATGACCTTGGCCGTCACTTTGGTTTCAGAGCGCACGACCAGCGCGACGGCGTCCGTCACGATGGGCAGGAGTTCGGCTTCGGGCAGCCGCTTGGTCAGCACGACGACTTGAAATTCGGGACGTTGCTGCAACAGCGCAATTCCCTTCGGTGAAATCGGATCACAAACGATAATTTTCATATAAGAGAAACATGACTTTAAGTCAGACCGGCGGCGAGGTCAATTAACGAATGTCGTGCTTCCTCGATAATTTACGGACGATTTCGCAGAGACACTATTTCCATCGCCGGTGCATCCAAATCCACTGCTCCGGATGACGGAGCAGCATCCTTTCGAGCGCGGTGTTGTAGGCGATGGTGTTTTGACGGATGGCTTCGCCCACATTGTCGTGTTCGATGAGCGGCAGCGGCTCCTCGAAGCGAAGGACGTGAGAGCCGTCGGGTTCGCGCCAGCTTGAGGCCGGGATGACGGGCGCGCCGGTGCTCATCGCGAGCAGCGCGGGACTTTTGAACGTGCCAGCCGGATGGCCGAAAAAATCAACGACGATGCCGTCGCCCTTGGCGGCGTGCTGGTCAAAAACATAGACGACGACCGCGCCGCTCTCCAGCAGGTTGAGAATGGTGTCGAGCGAGCCGCGCTTGGCGATGGTGCCGAAACCGGCGCGGCGAAACCGGCGCGTGATGAACCGGTTGAGCCACTCCGGGTTGAGCGGCCGCCGCACAAAATGTAGCAAGCCCTTGAACTGCGGGAATTGCCCGATACCCGCGACGGTGGCCACTTCCCAATTCCCGAAATGTCCGGTCAGCAAAATAATGCCTTTCCCTTTTTCGCGCGCGCGTAACGGCGATTCCACGTTCTCAAAGCGGATGTAGGATTTCCTTTTCTTTGCCGACATCAGCGGCAGGCGGATGAATTCAATGAGGAAACGGATGTAATGCGCGTAATACGCCTGCGCGAGCCGGAGAATTTCGTCCTCCGGCAAAGTGTCGCTGAAGACGCGGCGGAAATTTTCGAGCACCAGACGACGGCGATACGGAAGCAAATGAAAAAATAATTTCCCGAACCACGGCACTTCGGTCTTGCGCAATTCAGCTATCGCGACGGCGGACGCGCTCGTGTCCGTGTGCGTGAGCGAAATGCGGATCGCGCCGATGCGATGACGGTCGAGCACGAATTGCGCCTGCGGGCTCGTGACAATTTGCGGCGCGCCGTAATTATCGCGGCGCACGCTGAAATCGCAAGGCTCAATTTGCCCCAAAGTCGTTTCACGTGGAAACAATTTGCAGCAAGCTTCTTTCGCCGCGAAACGCGCGGCCACGCTCGCGGCGCGGCCGGTTCCGTTTCCCGCGTCCTGCAATTCCTGCTCCGAAAATAATTTCCGCAAATCTTCAGCCGGCAAACCGGCCAGCAGTTTTTCGACGCGGGAAATTTCCACCGTGTCAATTCCGCAGCGCGAATTGGGCGGGGCTTCGGGCATTACGGGTTGGCGCGCGCGAGCAGCGCGACGTTCATGCCGCCAAATCCACGGCACAAAACGAGCGCAATATCACTGCGCGGTGGTTGCGCGGTTTTGGAAACTGGAAATGGCGCGAATTCCGGGTCGGGAAAATTCAGCGTGTGAATTCCAGGGACGATTTTTTTGCGCAACGCCGTCAGCGCTAGAACCAAGTCGAGAATTCCAGAAGCGGCGATGAGATGTCCGTAAGCCCATTTAAAGCCCGTGATCGGCGGAATTTTTTCACCAAACACGCGGCGGATGGCGCGCGCCTCGGATGCGTCGGACGCGTGCGTGCCGTTGCCGTGCGCGACAATCATCCCGACTGCGCCGGGAGAAATTCCAGCGTCCGCGAGCGCGTTCTGGATTGCTTGACTCAATCCGTCCCCGTCCGGGCGGATTCCGAAAACGCCCGTCGCCTCGGTCGCGCAGCCGGAGCCAAGAAATTCTCCGAGGCTCGCGGCGTGACGAGCTTGCGCGTCTGCCGCCGTTTCGAGCATGACGGATGCCGCGCCTTCGCCGAAAACTGTGCCGCTCCGGTCGCGGTCGAACGGGCGCACAATTTCCGGCGACAATAATCCAAGCCGTTGATAATGGAACAGCGTCTCCGGCTCGAACGGCGTGTCGTGGCCGACGGCGACGGCGCGATCCGCCTCGCCCGCGCGAATGGCGGCGGCGGCCTCGGCGACCGCCAGCGCGCCGCCGGTGCAATGGTTGGTGATGCAGGCGTTTGCGCCCTTGAAATTTTGGCGGATGCCGACGTGGCACAGCACGTTGTTCGGCAGATGCCTTAACAGCCACATCGGGTTGACCGATTCGGTGAATTGCCCGCCGAATATTTTCAGGTCGCCGCCCGCAGCGGCGATAGCCGGGAGAAAATCGTAATTGCAGTAGTAATTTCCGCCGCCCGACCCGGCGAAGATTCCGCTGCGGTCGTTGAAGTGAATTGTCGCCGCCGCGTCGAGTGTTTCGCGATGGGCGGGCAGACCGGATTGCCGGATGGCGGAATCCGCCGCGTAAATCCCGAACATATCCGTGCGCGAAATGCTTTTGTGCAGCTTGCGGTCGGCCACAAGAATTTTATTTTCCACGTTGCACTCGGCGGCGACGCGCACCGGCCAGCGGCTTGCATCAAATTGCTTGATGGGCGCGACGGCGGAACGGCCATTGACAATCGCGTCGAAAATTTCGTCAACGGTCTTGCCCGCGCCGCAAACCGCGCCGAGTCCGGTGAAAACAATTTTTGCGTTCATTCCACTTCCTCCGGGTTGCGAAACACGAGGCAACTGTTTGAGCCGCCGAAGCCGAGCGAGTTTGAAATTGCGGCGCGGATTCGCACGGGCTTGGATTTTCCGCGCACGAGGTTCACGTTGCAATCGGGATCAGGCAGCGAATAATTCGCGTTCACCGGCGCAATCCCGTCGCGGATTGCCAGCGCGCACACGGCGGCCTCGACTGCGCCCGCCGCCGCGATCAAATGTCCCATGCAGCTTTTTGTGGAGCTGACCAGAACGTCCCCAACGCGCGATTTCAGCACGGCGCGCAACGCGGCGCACTCGCTTTTGTCGTTCATTTGCGTCGAAGTGCCGTGCGCGTTGACATAATCAATTTCATCCGCAGAAATTCCCGCGTCGGCAATCGCCTGCTGGATCGCCTGGATCGGGCCGTCGCCGTCCGGCGGCGAATCGGTGATGCGGTAGCAGCTCAAGGAATTTCCGTCGCCGGCAAGTTCCGCGTAAATTTTCGCGCCGCGTTTCCGGGCGGAATCCCAATTTTCCAAAACCAGAAATCCCGCGCCTTCGCCCATGACAAATCCGTTGCGCGTGGCGTCGAAGGGGCGGCTCGCGCGTTCGGGCGCGTCGTTGTCGGTAGACAGCGCTCCCAAAAGACAGAACGCCGCGATGCCGATCGGATTGAGCATGGAATCAAAACCGCCCGCCAGCATGAAATCGGCGTGGCCGCGACGCAGCACTTTGAGCGCGGTGCCGAGCGCCTGCCCGCCGGAGGCGCACGCGGTGTGGACGGCGGTGGCGTAGCCGCGAATCCCAAAATGCCGCGTGAGCAGCGCGAGTCCGGCGTTGGTCTGGCTGCGGGAAAACGCGAGCGGGTCAGCCGGAAAATCTTCCGCGAGAAGTCCGTCCGGTTGAAACTCGCCGTCGGGCGCGCAGAATTTTTGGACGGTTTCAAGTTCGCGATAATTGACGCCCATCATTCCCGCGCCAACAGTGAAACCCCAGCGATGCCCGTCGGAAATCGCCGGGCGAATTCCCGCGTCCGTCAGCGCCTCTTCCGCCGCCGCGAGCGCGAACTGGTGCGGGCGCGTGGCGAGCTTCAACAGTTTTGGATTGTTGATGACGGCGGCGGCGTCAAAACTCTTCACCTCCGCGCCGATGCGGACGGGAAAACCGCTCGCGTCAAAATTCCGGATGGTTGCGAGGCCGCTGCGTCCGGCCTGCAAGTTAGCCCACGTCGAGCGCGCGTCGTTGCCGACCGGCGTGACCATGCCGATACCCGTGATGGCGATTCTCCGGCGCGGCGTCATGAATTTCCTCCGAGCGCGAATGATACGCGCACGCTGCCCGCAAGTTTTTTTTCTTTGCGCGTTTCAACAATCACAGTCGCGGAATTTTCCGTGCGTCCGGCGAGTTTCGCTTCAAGTTCCAATTGTTCGCCGGGAGAAATGAACGAGCGCAATTTCAAATCGGAAATGCTCCGCAAATTCCAAGTGGGACGGGCATCTTGCCCGTCAGACAGGCTGGAAGCCTGTCCCATTATCGGGATTTCCACGGCGAACGCGGCGGCAAGTTGAATGTTCTGGTTCATCAACAACGCTCCCGGAAAAACCGGGCGTCGCGGAAAATGGTCGGCGAAAAATGGCGCGGCCGCGGCGGGAATTTGGAGCGCGGCGAGCGCAGATTGTCCCGGCTCGCCGCCGTTGCGCGAAAATGTGAACGGAGGAATTCCGCCGAAGCCGCCGGGCATTGAGCCGTTGCCACGCAGCACGGCGAAATGTTCGCGCAACGCCTGCGGATCGTCGAATTCTTCCACCGGCAGCATCGGGCCGACGCAGTTTTGCAAACGGATCACGGGAATCCCATCTGCGCTTGCCGCGCCGCGATAAGCTGTGGCCTCGCTGTCCACGCTTTCAAGTTCAACAGACAGCTCCAACGTTTGTCCGGGACGGACAGGAGCCAGAAGTTCCACCAGCCCGGCTATTCCGGCGAGCGGCCTGGACTTGAAATCCACCGCCGACATCGCCGCCCACGCGGCGAGCTGGCCGAGCGCCTCGGCCACGAGCGATTGCGGAAAAGCGCCGATGCCCGGCGGGATGAAATAAATTCCGCTAACCGAAACTCCCGGCTGCAGCGCGGTGATGCGGTTGACAAAAGTGAATGCGTTGAAATGTCCGTCCATGACGGTTTGCCCGCTCAAGCCGGCTTCGCGCCGCCCGCCGCCGCCATTGAACGCTGTTGACGGATCACCATCTTGCAAAACGTCTCGGTGGTGAAAAGTTTTGGGATTTCCGCAACCTTGAGCGGCGTTTTGAAACGCTCGGCGGGAACTTCGCTCAAAAAAGATTTCAGCCGCGTCACGCCAGCTTCGGATACCACGCCGCCATTCTCGAATTCGGCCTCGGAAAGTGCGCCGCGCGCCTCCTCCACGATTTTGCCGCGCGGGATTTTCACTTTGAACGCGCGTTCGAGGCGGAAAATGATGTCGAGGAAATCAATGGATTCCGCGCCGAGGTCGCCAATCAACGACGCTTCGAGCTTCACTTTCTCGACATCGCAGCCGAGCGCGTCGGCCATCGTCTCGGCCACTTTCGGAAAAATGGCTGCTATTTCTTCTTTCGTGATGTTTTCGTTGCTCATAATTTCATTCCATCTTGAATCCGCCGTCCACATGCAAAATTTCGCCGGTGATGTAATCGGCGAATTTTGAACTCAAAAACCAGACCGCGTTGGCGATGTCTTCGGGCTTGCCGATGCGTTTCAACAAAATCCGCGAATTAATCTGGTCGCCTGCCAGTTCGCGAACATTTTTTGACATTTCCGTTTCAATCACGCCCGGCGCGACGGCGTTGACCGTGATTCCGCGCGGAGCAAGTTCAACTGCGAGCGCCTTCGTGAACGCATTGATCGCGCCCTTGCTCGCGGCGTAATTCGTCTGGCCGCGCCCGCCTTTTTCGCCGGAGACGGAACTGATGTTCACGATTTTGCCGCGACGTTTGGAAATCATATACGGCGCGACGGCGCGCGTCATGTTGAA
>Ga0181534_10001910_pt1 | contig 13273 bp, 14 predicted proteins | sample PEATcosm2014_Bin_37_FD_119758 | JGI IMG/M metagenome (GOLD analysis project Ga0181534, IMG submission 119758) | Peatland microbial communities from MTU Mesocosm Facility, Houghton, MI, USA - PEATcosm2014_Bin17_10_metaG | ecosystem: Environmental > Terrestrial > Soil > Wetlands > Peat | place...
AAAATTTGTTCGCGCACTTTATCTTTTCCAAAATCCGATAACTGATTCATTGCGGGGACATCGGAGTTTTTATTTCGACCGCCTGCATTCTGATGATCGCCAGCCAGCACAACAAAAAAATTGCTGCAAAACCGGAGAGCCATAATCCAAGCATAAAGCTGGCGGGTTGGTAAATAAATTCCAAGATTCCACCGCCTTCCGGCACGACGACACTACGAATGGCGTAGTTTGCACGAAGAACCGGCGCGGGCTTGCCGTTGTAATAGGCGTGCCAGCCCTTGTCCCAATTGTCGGCCAGCACAACCAGTCCCGGCGTCTGCATGGAGACCGACACCGTGATGTGCGTCGGGGTTTCTTTTGTGACCTGCACCGTGCCGCGACAGGGAGCGGGCAGTCCGATTTGTGTTTCGAGAAACGCAACTTTGAGCGGATTGAATTTTGGCGAGGCCAACGCTCTTAATTCATCGGTGCCATTTGCGATGGTTTTGACGGTTTCAGGTATGAACACGCGTGGCAGGGCGTTTGAATTGATCAATGCCCAATAGTCGCCACCTTGAAACGGCGGATGGAGCATTGGCGGCGGCGCGCCACGGAAAACGACATAGCGCACACCAAGCATATCAAGCACGGGTGGAAGATGAATGATGCCGGGCGGAAAGATGTTTCCTTGCGGCACTAAAAAAAGAGTTGCCGCATATTGGCTTGCCGGATCGGAATTGCCCTGCGTCGGTTCATCTGATGTTTTCAACAAATCCACCATGCGCGCGGGATCAATCGAGTCGTATCCACGGATGTCGTCCAGGCCAGCCATCATTGAGATGGACGCGGGCATATTGCCGATGATGCGACCGGGCGTGGATCGGGCGATTTCGTCCAACACGGGAATTTTCGGATAATACAGCGACGGATCGCATTGCGCGCTGCGGCCATGGTCGAACCACAGCAGGTCTGCCATCAGAAAAATGACCAGCACGGGAAACAAACGGAAACACCCGGTCTTTTGAAACCACAACAACAGCCAGCCGACAAAACCAAGCCCGCAAAACAGCGCCGAGACGGTGTAATGTTCGATGAACCATCCCTGAACCGGATGCACGTCGCGGGTGATCTGAATGAATCCCCATTTTTGCCGCCAAAAAGAATCGAAGATGTCTTGCGTGGCGATCTGCGCCGGCAAAACCGTGCTGCGATAAATGCACCAGCCGCAAAGTCCCGCCAGCACAGTGGCCGGCGGCCAGAACCACCATCGCCTTTGCAGCGAACCTTGCAAAAGATTTTCCAGCCCGACGGCGGCCAGGCAGAGAATCGCAAAGGCGGTCAGGAACACCAGGCGGTTGTGCGACATCATGTTCAATCCGGGCAGACGCAGCAGATTGACAAAACCCGGAATGTCCACGCACCAGCTCAAGCCGAAGACGGCGAGAAAAACCCAGAAGCAATTGATCGCGCGATGACGCGGGCTGCAAAAGGCCAGAGGCGCGACGAGCAGCGCGGCCAGCACCCCGGCGTATCCCGCCGCCGAACTTTCCAAAAGGTTCGGTTCATGAGGCGGTCCCATCCGGGTGCTGCCACTTTCAGTCGTGCCGTAGATGTCCGGCAAAACGATTTCCGGCAGCGCCGCCAGCCCCAGCGGCGGACGTTCTTCCACGCCCGCGCTGCGATGCATTATGCGCGAACCTGTTTTTGCGTATTCCAGCAGCGGCAATATGTGCGGGGCCGCCAGAAAAAATCCCAGTCCCCAGCCAAGAACCAGCATCGCCACCGGCCTTCTCGATTTCCGGCGGAACCGTTCGCCCGGATGCGCGTCCCACAAACACCAGAGCGCAAAAAGTCCCGAACCCAGAAGCACCTGCCCGGCGACATCAATGTGGCCGCTGGTCAAAACCAAAAATGTCACCACACCCAAACCAACCGCCGCCAACGGGCTTGTGCCACGCGCGGTCTTGTCCACACACAGAAAAATCCACGGCAGCCAATAGACCGCCAAGCCGGTCGGAAAACCCTGCCACAGGATAAAAAAGGCCGTCAGCGGATAACACCACGCGCAAACCGCCGCCGGCCAGAAGCCGGTGCCCAACGATTTCCTGCAAAAGAAATACATCCCGCCACCCGCAACCAGCGCGGCAAAAAGTTGCACCCAGGCCAAAATGACTGGCGACTTCGTGCAACATTCCAGCAGCAAAAAGAGCGAGTATTTCGGCCACACGAACGGAACGCCACCGTAATGATAAGTCGCCCACAAAGGAAAACGGCCCTGATGGATTTCCGAGGCCGCGAACCGTCGAGCGGGTTCAAATTGATAAACCAAGTCCGACAGGATCAGATTGTGCGGCACGATTTTCGCCGTTTCGGGAGTTTGGGGGATATAAATCCCCTGCTGCGCGAGAATGTCCAGCGGCAGCAGGATTTTCTGCCCGGTCAAACATGGGCCGTATAAAACCGCCTGGCCAAAAATGATGCCCGCAACGACAATGAATAGTTTGAAAAATTTCCGGCCTGCAAATTTTCCGCTTTCATTGCTCATTGCCGAATCAAAAAAACGGATTGTGCGTTTTTTCCTCAGACACCGTCGTCAACGGGCCGTGGCCGGGGCAGAGCAAGGTTTCCGCCGGCAGCGTTAAAATCTGTTCGCGCACCTTTTGTTTCGCCAGCTCCCACGCGCCGTTGCCATTGCCCATCGAGCCGGCAAAAATCGTGTCGCCGACGAAGGCGATGAGCGGCGCATCTTCCTGCCAGTTGCCGACCATGTAAGTCACGCCGTCCTCCGCGTGGCCGGGCGTTTCGCGGTGAGTCACGCGCAACCCGCCGAGATGGACGATTTCCGCCGTCTTGTTGCGCTGATCCACGGGCGCATTTTTCGAGCTGGAATGAATTCGCGCTTTCGGCCATGCCTCGCGGATTTTCGGCAGCGCCTCGACGTGATCCCAATGCGAGTGCGTGATGAAGACGTGGCGGAGTTGAAGCTGCTCGGCGGCAATGCAATCCAAAATCGGCTGCGCGTCGAGCCCGGTGTCGAACAGCGCGGCGTCGCGTGTGACTTCATCCCAAACCAAAAAGCAGTTGACTGAAAGCCCGTCGCCGCTTGTTGTAAAAACGCGGACTTCATGCCAGCCGGACAAGTCTTTCGGCGACGGCAGCCAGCCGTTGGCGATTGCCTCGAGCTTCGCGGGATTCAGGCCAGCCAGTTGCGCAAGCGCGGTGAAATTTATTTTCACCGCGAGTCGTCCGCTCTCTTCAAGCGCGGATAATTCCGTTTCGGAAATGCCGGCGGCATTGGCGGCGGCCGCAATTGAAACATTACTCATCGTGCGGGCTTTGCGGATGATGTCGCCGAGATGGTCTTCAAGATTCATGCGCGGAAAAGTTAGCCGCGCAACGCACGTCGCCGCAAGCTTTCGCTGCGATTGTCAGACCATGACGGCGGCGGCTTCCTCGCTGCAAATTTTTTTACCGCCGACAATTGTCGCCACCGCTTTGCCTTTGAGCTTCCAGCCGGAGAACGGGCTGTTTCTGGATTTGCTCGCGGATTTTTCCGCGCGGAAAATCCATTCTTCATCCGGGTCGAATACCGTCACGTCCGCATCCGCGCCGACGCTCAAAGTTCCTTTTGGCAAGTTCAGCAGCCGCGCCGGATTCACGGTGAATTTCGTGATCATGTCGGCGAGTGAAATCCTTTTGGTGTGAACCAATTGCATCAGCGAAAGTGCGAGTTCGGTTTCCAAGCCCGTGATGCCGAAGGGCGCGTAGTCGAACTCGACTTCTTTTTCATAATCACAGTGCGGCGCGTGGTCGCTACACAAAATGTCAATCGTGCCGTCCACCAATCCTTTTAGGATTGCGTCGCGGTCGCGCGCGGAACGCAATGGCGGATTCATTTTGAAATTTGTGTCATACGCCGGCCATTCGGGAAGCCCGTTCTTCGCGCTTTCCAGTTCCACAATGGTCAAACCATCTTCCCGCCAGAATTTTTCACTGCCGGCGAGCGCCGAGTCGGTCAAAACAAAATGATGCGGGCACGCCTCGCCGGAAATCGGCACGCCGCGCTTTTTGGCTTCGCGCAAAAGCGCCACGCTGCCTGCGGCGCTCAAATGCTGGCAGTGGATTTTTGCGCCGGTCAGCTCCGCGAGCAGAATGTTCCGCGCCACGATCATCTCCTCGCCCGCCGACGGCCAGCCGCGCAAGCCGAGCGCGGTGCTCCAATAGCCTTCGTGCATCACGCCGTCGGTCACGAGCGAATAATCCTGACAGTGATCGAAAATCGGCAAATCGAACATTTTCGCGTATTCGCAGGCGCGGCGCATGAGTTCGTTGTTCTGGATGCAATGGCCGTCGTCCGTGATGGCGACGACCCCGGCTTTTTTCAGCGAGCCGATGGGCGCAAGTTCCTCGCCCGCGATGTTCTTCGTGATTGCGCCGGTGACAAAGACATTCACGACGCCTGCCAGCGCCGCGCGTTCGTGGATGAGCGCGACCGTTCCCGCATTATCAATCGCCGGTGAAGTGTTCGGCATGCAGACGACGGAAGTGAATCCGCCGCGCGCCGCCGCCGCCGTTCCCGTGGCAAGATTTTCCTTTGCGGTCTGGCCGGGTTCGCGGAAGTGGACGTGCAGGTCAATCAGGCCGGGACAGACGATTTTTCCCTTGGCGTCGAATACTTCAATTCCTTTCGGCGTGGAAAGCTTTTTGCCGACGGCGGAAATTTTTCCGTCAATGATGAGCACGTCCGCGAAGGAATCAAAATGATTTGCAGGATCAACCACCCGTCCGCCGGTCAGAAGCAGCGAATTCATCGGCACGAGTCTAGTGCGCGGCGGTTGACAAGGCAAGCCGGTTTGATAATTTTGAGTTTTAAATTCTGAATCTTGAGTTAAAAAAGAGCGGTTCTGTTTCAACTCAAAAACTTAAAATAAAGAATTATTTGCGGGCGTAGTTCAATGGTAGAACGGCAGTTTTCCAAACTGCTCACGAGGGTTCGATTCCCTTCGCCCGCTCCAATTTCAGTTTGGTGTAATGAAATCAAGGTCGGAAATGATTTCGGCATTTTGCAAAAACGCAAAGTGAGAATAAAAGTGAGAATAACGGCATTCTCACAGGTAGGTTTTATGTGTGAAAGCATCTGTTTCCGACAGGCTTTGCGGTGCTGAAAAATTACATGGTGAGAATCGGCATTCATCCGATTCACAACAATGTCATGTTCGCTCGCTTTTCCGCTCATTCGGGTTTGAGCGAGTGGTGCGCCAAAGACTTGAGAGCTTTCTGCGCCGTTCGGGGACGTCCGCATTCGCCCTTTACCCGCTTCGGCTGGACAACACCCTCACGTCTTGAAACATCCCAAGACTTTGGCGGGAACGGTCGGCGAGCCAGCGCGGGCTTTCTTCCAAGTTTTCAGAAATCCTCCCCCGCTCGCTTGAACTGTCCTGGCTGATTTTTGTGATTCATGCCTGATGGTGTGCAGTTATTTCTCCCATTGCCAGCAATAGTCTTTGTGAAATTTAGCCAGGTCTTTCCAGTATTTTTCGGGATCGCTTTCCTTCATCGCCAAAAGCTTCGCCAATGCCGCCGAAGATTGGATCATCAGCTTTTTCATTTCTGCATCCGTGATGCGGGACAGTTCCGGCTTTTCCAAAAGCTCCGAATATTTTCCGGCGTGCAGTTCTTCGATATAGCCGTTGCGAAATGCGAAACAGGTCAAGGCGTTGGCTTCTTCTCTGATGGTCAGCGGGCGTTCCATATTGGCTGAAATACTATCGCAGAATTGAAATTTTGACAATGTGCTGGTCGGCGCGCGAAGAATTATTCCACAGAAATGCAAATTCTTATTTCTTCAAAGCAGATTCAATGAATGCTGCAAAATCTCGATTTTGCAGCAGTTTGGTCTTGATCCAAACTGCTTTCGGAATCGGGAGTGATAGAAATTGTGCAATGTCCCGACGCCAGTTTTCCCACTCGATCACCAAATCATCATTCGTAGCATAAAAGACGCTGTTGATATGGGAAATGACCTGTCCCACAAAAAGCTCCTCCTGTGGGGTCACGGGCTGCTTTGCCAAATTCGCCTTTGGATCAATCACACGAGCCAGTTCTGGACAGTGGAATAATTCTTTCCAAATTTCGCGGTAATTGGCGGTGATGGTCAGAAGATTGGCAATGCGCCGTGTTTTTGTTTCAGAGCGAAGCGAGACAGCCGTGAACCACAACCCGCCGATGATGCCGAGGGAGCTGAACAGATTGAACCAGTTTTCGGTAAACCACTGTGCCATGTCCCCCATTTTAGCACGAGAGGGCTAAATGGCGCTAGAGGCGGTCGGGGATGTCCCGCTTGGCGTTTACCAGCAGATTGCGCGGCAGACGGACAATCCGCTCATCCGGCCCACAGCCGGCCGTGAGAGGCAGTTTGGGGGTTGCGACAGCCGTTATGTCAATGCCAATCACTGCAAAATCACCATCCTCAAGCTGCCAAATGTCCGGGCAACCCTGGCAGGCGGCGGTTTTTGCTCCATTCTCGTGCGGGTCGGATCCGATGCGTTTCAGAAACATAATCGTATTTTGGTTGCTTTTGTAGCAATTCATTTTGCTATGATAACGTAGCAAATAAAACCCATCATCCTCTTACTGTCAAGCTCGTATTTACGAGCATGGCTAAAAAAAGAAAAATCGCCAACGTCGTTGGCAAGGAAATCCAGAAGCGGCGTTATGAGCTTGATCTGACGCAGGAGGAATTTGCCACCAAATGGGACATGATTTTCAGGCGCGTCGGACGATGTTAAAGCAGAAGCAGGTTGTGTGGTGAGGCCAACATTGGCAGACGGCAATGACCGTCCGCGAAATGCTCCAAATCTCGCCCCAATCGCCAGAACTGCTACGAAATATAAAAGATAAATAATCAGGTGCTTTATCTTTTTCCTGCGTGAAGCTTTTGCTTTCCCGTTGTCTTTCATGGTGGCGTTTGTAAATCCGCTTCAATGTTTTCTTGGCCTGTTTAAGGCAAAATAAATTATCGGCGGGACTACGAGAAAGACGCACATCACAATAAGGATGGCCGTCGGATTACTAGCAGGTTGCTTTAAGACTAAATCATGATGCGGATGTTGGGCTTTAACCAGTTTATCGGCCAGTTCAACTGACGGCCACTTCTCGGATTCCGGAGTAAAATAGCTGGGAACATTATGTCCAGAACCTGCCTTTTTCAAACGCCAGTCAATTGTTATCAACTCTCCATTTCCCCAATCCGGCATCAGATTTTTTCTGGAACAAACAGCCTGAACCGACGTGACTGCCGCCTCCACCCGCTTGCGCAAAGCCATTTCGTGAATAAAGGTGTTGGGTTTAATTGAACCAACATTACGTTCTTCAAATACAAAACCGCTTGGAATCAACATGCCGCTAACAGAATTTGTCCCTGTGGCTCTATAAAGACCGTTAGTCTCGTCCCACTCTCCCAAATATCTCACCTCTCGCGGCAATGAACCCGGCCCATTCAACAAGTCCCATTCCGCCGTCACTTTGCGATCAGGATTCGCCCCAACTGATGCTTTCCAGTCATAAACAGGGGTCAACTGATCCGTGTGCAAACTGCCCCAATAGCATTGCGACGCAAACATCAGCCAGAGGTGGCCATCCACACCTTTATCCAGCAGTTCCACTGGTATGCTTGTGTCACTGATAAATGCCCGTCTGCCATTGAGTTCATATATTTCAACCCCATTGGTTGATCCAACCTCTCGCTGCCAGCTATGGCCGTTTCCGTCATTCTCAACCGTTTGGATCAACCAAGCGCAATCCCTCACATAAACTGTAAATTCATTGGTGGTTCTAACCACGGGCATTTTTGTGTAGTTAATCTCTTGGGTGATTGTTCCTTTTACTTCATATTCCGCCCCTGAAGACGAAAAGGCGACTCCAATCACTCCCGTCATTAAAATATAAGACAAGAACCCAAACCGAGATATAAGTAAAAATATGTTCAAAAGTAAAAACAGGAATCACCAATCAATTTGTTTCAGCAGGAACGAGGGTGAAAAAATTAATGTTTGTCAGATCATCCAAGGCTTCCGGAGTCAAGTCCGGAACTTTAGATTTCATCGCCTTCAATTTATCGCGAACCGCCTTTGATGACCTTGCCATCTGAGTTAGTTCAGGCTTGATGCTGGCAATTTCTGCTTCAGAATACGTATGGTTGGTGACGATGGCATCAAGATAACTCGTGTCCTGTTTTTCCCTCATCAATTGCAACGATGCAAGTAAGGCCAAATCTGGGTTTTTGATTTTCTTCAGATTTTCGCTAAGTATTGGAACTATTGCCTCCAACTCGGTGAAGTAGTGCGCATATGCATCTTCCCATAGCGCATCTCTCCATAGAGCATACTCTACTCCCAATGCTGTCCATACAGTCTGATCTGGACTATCAGTATTTCCGATAAGATCAATTGTTGTATAGTTCATTAGAGATGCCTCCAAATAAAAGCTCGCTGCGGAACGCTTCTCGGGAGTGGGATTACTCATTGCCGTTCTGATCTCCTCAAGGTTGGGTAATCCAATGATGAAATCGTGGCATCGGTCAGATGGGTCAATTGCACCGCCTGGTTGGTGGTCAAAAAATTAAAAGCCCAAAGGTTGCCCCGGTCAACATAAGCAAGGGATAAGTGGGCGGGATCAGGAACCAGCTCGGAAGCCGTCTTGTCCAGTTGCAGCAATTTCACGAAGCCGCTTCTCCCATACTGTCCCAGGCTGCTGTCCGCCTCGAGATTCAGGAGGAACAGCAGGTGGGTATTGTCAATCAGGGCGAGCGAATTTGACGCCAGCCAACTGCCAGTCTCGACCGCGTGTGGTGATTCCATGGTGTTGATGACCGCGCCGGTCTTGCCGTCGCAAAGGGTGATGTTCCGGGTTTCCTTGCCCTTTTGGAGCGTGGTAAAAGCGAAGTAATGGTCGTCCGGCGACCAGCCGAACAATTTGACCGCCCCGTCGCGCGCAGCATCCGCCGCCTGTGCCAGCGCGATTTGTTTGCGTTCGAGCGTGTCGAGATTCACGAGGAAAACACCCACGCCGCCCTCGACCGTGCGCACATAAAGCAACCGGGTTCCGGCATGATTGATGACCGGGGCGATCAAAATCTCGCCGTGAAAATAAATCTCATCCATCATGGCATCCAGATTGCGGGGCAGCGACGCCCGCGTATGCAAAGCCAGCACCCCCATCAAAAGCCCCAGGATTGCCGCCCCCAGCCCCCAGCCTTTCACCAGATTCCACAAGCTCGAAACGGTTTCTTCCCCCGTCGCGTCAGGATTAACTTCGACAATGACCGGGACGATTGCTTCCGCCTCCACAGGCAACGCCTCCACCATGACCACTTCCATGACGGATTCGATCCGGGTTCCGGGAACACGGGCTGGTTTGGCACATTTGGGACATTTGAGCCAATGACCAGCCTGTGACGGATCAACCGTTATCGGCTGCAGACATTCAGGATTGCAGCAATTGAATTTTATTTCCATAACCCATCCAGCCTAGGCTTTGTCTTTTTGCAGAACCAGTTCGGCGCAGACTTCCGCCGGACGATTGCGCCACTCAATGATCATCAAGGCATAACTTCCGATGAGCAGCCAGCCAAGCGCGGCGAACGCGCCGAAGTTGAGGATTCCGGGTGACAGCGGCAGAAACTGATCCAGATTGCCCAGGCAATTGCAGAGATTGGGCGCACCCATCCACCACAGGCCAATCCGAAACACGAGGAAATTCGTGGCCAGCCAGGCAAGCAGGGCAAGTTTCAGTTTGGTGTTCCCGCCCATTAACAAGTATGCGGACAAGCCAAGCTCAAGCCCGCTCATCAGGAAAAAAATATGCCGGTGCGTGAGGATCAGGAGCGAATCCGGCTGATCCAGCGACTCCGCCGCGCCAAGGGCGCTGATAAATTTGGCCGCTCCCGTGATGAACAGGATGACCGCCGCCGATTGAACGAAACATGCCTGAATTCGGTTGTTCATCTCGTGGTCACCACCAGATAAAGCTCTCCGTTTATGATTTGTAATGTCGCCGTTGCGCCGGTGGCAATGCCGCCGCCACTCACACTTGCGGTTGGCAGCATGGTCGCGGCAGTGATTGCCCCGCCGGTTTGCTTGGCAATGATTTTGTAGCTGCCGGGAGCCAGCGCCGGGCCTGTATTGTTGACTGCGAACGCTGTAGCTGCGGCCAAATTCAGCGTGCCATTGCTGACAGTCAGCGATGGTATCCCAGAGTTGTATGTCAGTGAAACAATCCCTGAACCGGTGTTGGCATTGCCGTTGATATAGGCCGTGGACGCGCTGTTGCCCAACGTCTGGCCGGTGCCAAGGGTGAAGGTGGAACTCAAACCGGATACATCGAAGGTTGCCCCGGCGGCCAGCAAAATGCCCGCGCTGCTGGCAATCGAACCCGCTCCTTCCAGCGCCAGCGTGCCGTTGGTGATGAAAGTATTTCCGCCGTAGGTGTTCGCAGCGGTGAACTTGACGATGCCGCCATGCGCCACATCGCCCACCGTCACGCCCGCCGTCTTGTCGCTGCCATTGGCAAGGAGTCCGCCCGTAAAATCCACCTCGCCGCCGGTCGCCGCCGCGAGCGTCACGCCCTTGCCGACGTTGGCCGTCAAGCCCAGAATGATGGGATTGGCGTAGGTGTTGATGCCGCTCGTGTTCTGCCCGCCAATCGTGAACACGCCGCTGTTCGCAAAGCCAGCGTCGCCATCCGCCACATGGTTGGTGGTTCCCGCGTTCACCGTCAACCCGCCGGTGGCATGGTCGGCGTCGCCCAGATACACCGCCGCGTTGAGACGGTTGTTTGTGGCTACCAGCACTCCGGCCGGGGGTGAAAAATTAGTTCCCGTGAAAGCGCTCGTCGCCGCACCCAGGATAAACCAGCTTTGTTTTATTCCCGTTCCGCTCGTGTTGTTGGTCAGCGCCCCGCTGTTGTCCAAGACCAAGGTTCCATCAGCCACGTCATATCTATAGGCATTGGCGCCGCCGACCGGCGAGCCGTTGGTTGTATAAAGCGCTGAGACCCCTTGCAGCGTGGCGGTTGTGCCGTCGGTGACATACACAATGCTGCTGCCTTTGGACAGGTTGGTCAGGTTGCCGGCGATTGTGACCTTGCCGCCGCCCTGCAAGGTCAGCCATTCGCTCCATTGTCCAGACTGGAACGAGGCGATTGACACGTTTGGCCCGCCCGCCAGGGCATTGATCGTGATGTTCGTATAGGGGTTGTGTCCCCTCGTGGTCCCGACGATGGCACCCAATGCCAGCGTGTCGTCGCCGTTGCCAGTCACATTGACAGTCGCCTTGCCAAGGCATAGCAAAGTCTTGGTCAGGGACACCGTATGGCCGGCGACATTCGCCAGTGATCCCGCATCAAGGTTCGTTGTGTCCAGGCCGGGGCTTTGCAACCACAGGCTCACCGGCGCCGATGTGCTGTTGACGTCCAAACGCACTTGCAGGGTTGAACCGTTGACCAATGTCAGCGCGTTTTCCATTATGGTGTTGGTGGTTGCCTGGGTCCTGGCATTCACGACCTTTTTTGGTGTCACCGCCTTTTTTACCGTGGTTTTTTTCGCTTTCTGCGCCAGTTGCAATTCCTTTTTCTTTGCCATCTGGTTTGAATAATAATCAAACCCGCCGATGACCAGGCCGGCGCAGAGGCCGCAGGCGATGGCGGCAATGACCGCGATGCGCAAGACCGAGGCAGTGGACCGCCGTTCAACCGGCGCGGGCGGGCTGGCGGCCGGCGGTGCCGCCCCCCTTGGACGGGACACCATGATCGCCTTCTGGCAGTTGGGACAGTTGATCTGTGTGCCGATATAGGCTTCGGTGCAGAGTATGTGCTGGCCGCATTGCGGGCAGCCAAATTTATATTCAGCCATAACGTGTGTCTCCTGTGGTTTTTGTTTCCCGCCCCGTCATAAAATAAATCGCCTTAACCATTTCCCTGATCTATTCTTGGGAGAGTCACAAAAATCTGCCTGTTGAATTGCAATGGTATTCATTTTGCAGGCGGCGTTAGCGGAGTCGGCTGCCGCCAAAGCCAGAACAAGGTGGCGTAACTGCCGATGAGCAGATACGCCAGAATGATTTTCATGGCCGTGTCAGCGGTTTGCGGCGGAATGTGCAGCGCATCCGTGAGATTGCCCATGCAACTACATGGCTTTTGAGTGTGTGTGGGCTGAGTTTTCGGTGGTGGGTGCAATGTGCCAAAAACCAATCAATTGCTGAATTTAGTGTGTCCATAAGGACACGGATTGTATGCGGTTGCGTTGCTGGTCGCCATAAAGACGCGAAACAGTGAATAAAAGCCTTGGGGAACGTGGACGATACTAGAGCCTCGATACGATTGACCTCGACACAAAATGTTGCTAGTCACATAATGCGCCAGAGAGAAAATCATTATGGATAATTCGACTCAAGATAAATTGCCCATTCACATGACCACAGTTCAATGTATCGCGGCGTTTGCGATTACCGTCGTTTCCTTGGCAATGATCATTGCACATGTAATTTGGCCGGGGAAAATCGCGCTCGATAACGGAACGCTCATTCTATTCGGTGTTGCAGCACTTCCATGGCTCACACTCTTTTGGAAAAAAATAAAAATCGGGAGCGTTGAAGCTGAAAAGGCAGAAGATGAAAGATTAGACGACCGAAAGGCCAAGGCGAAAGAAGTTAGCAATTTTGGACCTTCGCTTGTAAAAAATCTCCAAACGATAACGTCGGAGGAGGTAGTAAAGAAATTGGTGAGCGCTTCACGATCTGAAGATGTCCGTAATTATTTGCAGGAACAAGTTACACGTATTGAGGAAGACATCAAACGCAAATCATGCATTTCAGTTGATCTCCGAGCTTTCAAAAAAGAATTAGGAATACAAACATATCCAGTAGCCGCCTTGAGTGACATTGGAGAATTGGTTGATGTGGTCTATTTTGCACTTAACGGAGCGGTCCGGCCATATGCTTATGGTAAGGATTGGGTTTTACGCAACAAGGCAGACGGTAAAGTGATTAAAGGCATACGAATGTTGGCCGGAATTCCCATTGGAACTCCCGCACCTGATCATCGTAGCCTGAATGAAATTGGAATTACAGTTGGAATGGAGCTTGAAGCTGTAAAGCCATGATTATTTCGGATCAAGGAACCCAATCCGTTCACACCTCCGTAAAAGATGTTGCGGGGGTCAGACGAGATTGGAACCAAATCATCCAAGATACATCGTCAAACGCGTCACGCTGGTGGATGCGACGCTGGTGGAATCCAG
>Ga0181534_10001912_pt1 | contig 13266 bp, 14 predicted proteins | sample PEATcosm2014_Bin_37_FD_119758 | JGI IMG/M metagenome (GOLD analysis project Ga0181534, IMG submission 119758) | Peatland microbial communities from MTU Mesocosm Facility, Houghton, MI, USA - PEATcosm2014_Bin17_10_metaG | ecosystem: Environmental > Terrestrial > Soil > Wetlands > Peat | place...
CACAAGTGCGACTCCGAGCGAGCCGCCGGCCGCCGCGTCGCCCTCGTCCCGACGATGGGGAGCCTTCACGAGGGGCACCTCGCCCTCGTCCGCGACGCGCGCCGGCGCGCCGACGTCGTCGTCGTCAGCATCTTCGTCAACCCTACCCAGTTCGGTCCGGGCGAGGACTTCGCCCGCTATCCGCGCGACCTCGCCGCCGACATGGCCAAGCTGGAAGACGCCGACGTCGTCTTCGCCCCGGAAGCCGGCGCCATGTACCCCCAAGGCGACCAGACACGGGTGCGCGTGGGCGCTCTCGCCGAGCCGCTCTGCGGGCCGTTCCGCCCGGGTCACTTCGAAGGGGTGGCGACCGTGGTCACGAAGCTCTTCGCGCTCGCAGGGCCGTGCGTGGCGGTCTTCGGCCGGAAGGACTACCAGCAGCTCGCGATCATCCGCCGGCTCGTCACCGACCTGTTCCTCCCCGTCACGGTCGTGGGCTACCCCATCGTCCGCGAAGCCGACGGGCTCGCGATGAGCTCGCGCAATGCCTACCTGACACCCGCCGAGCGTTCGAGCGCCGTGGCGTTGTCGCGGGGCCTGGACGAAGCTGCCAGGCGCTTCTCCAGCGGCGAGCGAGACGCCCGCGCTCTCCGCGACGTCGTCCTCGGACACCTCCGCCCCGTGACCAGCTCGATCGACTACGTCGAGCTCGCCGAGCCCGACACGCTGGTGCCGTGGCGCGACGGGGAACGTGTGGGTGAGAGGGCCGTCGCGGCTCTCGCCTGCAGGGTCGGCTCCACTCGGCTCATCGACAACGTGTTCCTCGGGCCCGAGAATCCTACGGTCAGTCCCTGAGGTCACGACCTCGACTTGCACGTCGAGTGCTCGCCCGGCGCGGCGAGACGACGGCGCGCGCGAGATCTCGGTCCGGAGTGTCGCTGGGGTTTGACCCGCGACGCGCGAGCTCGTACCGCGAGGCGCAAGTCGCGCCAGCGACCGCAGCGGCTCGCAGGTTCTTCCTGGCGCCAGTCGTCACTTTTCGCGCGTCGCGCCGTGCGCCTGGCGTCGCGGGTGGCACGCACTTGCCGTGCGCGGTGGGTGACGCCGCTGCGCCGGTGGGGTATGCCGCCGCCCTCATGACCGAGCGCGGAAGGTTCGTGGTCCTCGAGGGGCTCGACGGTGCTGGAACCACCACGCAGGTTGCGCGCCTTGCCGAGGCGCTGCGCGCGCGACGCGTCGCGGTTCGCACGACGCGCGAGCCCAGCGACGGCCCCATCGGGACGATGATCCGGCAGGTCCTGTCAGGACGCATCGTCCTCCCGGCCGGGCGCGCGCCGGGCTGGGCGACGATGGCGCTCCTGTTCGCCGCCGATCGCATGGATCACGTCGAAGCCGAGATCGAGCCCCACCTCGCGCGCGGCGGCACCGTCATTTCCGACCGATACGACGCATCCAGCCTCGCCTACCAGAGCGTCGTGAGTGGACGCGGCGGCGCAGAGACGGTCGAGTGGATCCGGTCGCTCAACCGCCAGGCGATACGCCCGGACCTCACCATCGCGCTCGACGTCACGCCGGACGTCGCCGCCGCGCGACGACAGGCTCGCGGCGAGCCGCCGCAGCTCTACGAGCAGAACGAGGTGCAGCGCGCCCTCGCCGTCTTCTACAAGGACCTCGAAGCCCACATGAAGGGGGACCGAATCGCGCTCGTCGCCGCAGACGGCCCGATCGACGCAGTGCACGCCGAAGTCTTGCGTGCCTACGACGAGGCGTTCCCCAGCTGAGCGCTCGGCCCGTTCTCAGGGGTACCGCGCCGCCGGGGTGCCGCAGGAGAAGCAAGAGAAGGCGAAATGCGCGGTGATCTCGTCCACCTTCTTGCTGCCGTGGCGACCCTTTCGTCGTGGCGTTCTCTACGAAACTCCAGAAACTTGCGGTCGACGCGTGGTCGAGGCAGCTTCTCCGCATGTCGCTCCGCCGCGTCCTGCCGATCGTTTTCGCCTCCCTGGTCGCCGCCCTTGGGTGCGGCCACGCCGAGCCACCGCCTGCTGCCGCCCCCGTCGCGACGGTCGCCCCGGCGCCGCCCCAGGCCGCGACTCTGCCGGCGGACTCCATCCGCCGGTCGGCGATCCGCGAAGCGATCGCCGCCGGCCCCGGGGCGTTTCTGCAGAAGGTCTCGCTCGACGACCGGCCCGTGCTCGCAGCGGGGAAGTTTCACGGCTTTCGCATCGCCGCGCTCCAACCCGACTCCTTCGGCGGCGTCGATCTCAAGCCGGGCGACGTGGTGACCCGCGTCGAGGGGATGCCCATCGAGCACCCAGAGGAGGCAATCGAGGCGTTCAAAGCGCTGCAGGTGGCGAGCGAGCTACGCGTCGACTACGAGCGCGACGGTGTTCCCCGTACGCTTCGCTACAAGATCGTCGACGACGACGCGCTCGCCGCGCCTCCCGCCGCGAACCCCGCGCACAAGTAGGCCTCAGAGACGGAACAGGGCGGCGACGTCGACGCTCGGGCTCACAGCAGCGGCCGCCTCGAGCGGGAACAGGAGCAGTGGCCCCGCTTCACTCACGCGCACGGTCTCTCTCCCGATGCTGCCGTGCACCAGCCCCTCGGCGTGCAGGAGGGCGAGCGCTTCTCCGAGCGTGGCGCGCTCCCGCTCGAGGAGCATTCGGTCGAGGCGTGCGCCGCGGGGAGCTGCCAACCACACGAGGCCGCCGTCCCGGTCGACACGCAAGATGGCTTGGAGGGCTCGATGACCGACACGGGCGTAGACGCCTGCGATGGCGAGCGACTGCGCGGTGAGCGGGACGCGTACGACAGGACGCTCGAGCCAGCGATCCTGCGCCGGCGCATCGACCGCGGCGCCCGGTGTCGCTAGACGAAGCGGCTCGGGGCGGGCGCTCACTGGCCTCCTCTGCGCGGCGCGACGCGCGGCGGTAGGGCCGTCGTCAACGTCTGAAGGCCACGGGAGCTCGGAGAGGAGGCGCGCGGCCGTGAACGCGTCGACCGGGCGTCCGGCGGGATCGCGGCTGACGAGGGTGAGGACCGCGGCGTCGTGGCGCGCGTCCAGGTGACGGTGCGTCGCCGCAACCGACGGCCATCGGCTCGCGTTGTCGGGTGCCGCGCGAACGCCTGTGAGCATCTCGATGAGCACGACCCCCACGCCGTAGATGTCGCTCTGCGCGGTCGCTGGCCGGCCTTCGCGCTGCTCAGGACTCATGTACGCGAGGGATCCGAAGCTCCCCGCGGTCGCGGTCACCGAAAGGTCTCCGAGGTGCGCGACGCCGAAGTCGGAGAGCCGCGCCGTGCCTGCGGCGTCGAACATGATGTTCGCGGGCTTGATGTCGCGGTGAATGACGCCGAGGCGGTGCGCCTGGCCCAGCGCTTCGAGGACCGCGCACGCGACGCCCACCGCACGCGCCGGGGCGAAGCTCTCGGACGAGAGGCGCTCCTCGAGCGTTCCGCCAGACATCCACGCGAGCACGAGCGCAGGACCCTGTTCGAGCACATCGAGCAGTGGCACGACGTTCGGATGGGCGAGCTGCGCGAGGACCCGAGCCTCCCGCGCGAAGCGCGCCAGAGCGTCGCGACCGGCGCCGCGGGTGAGCCCACCTTGGGCCGAGAAGAGCTTCACCGCGACGCGCTCGTTCCGAATGACGTCCCACGCCTCGAGCACACGCGCGGTCGGTGTCGACGTGACCTCACGGACCACGTCGTACCTCCCGTACAGGCGCGCCCTCTCGCCCGCCTCCACCGGCGCTGCGGGCGCGAGCGGCGCGGGCCGTACCGCGCCGCCGAGCGCGGCGAGCTGGGTCATCACTTCGGCCCGCGCGTCGGTCATCCCCAGCTCGGTCAAAGCCTGGAGCGACAGCGAGAGCGCCTCTCGCTTCTCCGGCGCGTCGTCGGGCACGCGCTGCAGAGCGCGGAGCGCGGGAGCGGACCTCCCTGTGCGCAGCAAGAGGGAGCCGAGCGCGAGGAGCAGGTCCGCGCGGTCCGGCTCCCGCCGCAGACCGGCCTCGAGCGCCCGGGCGGCGAAAGCCGCCCCTCGCCCCGGCGCCGCCTCGAGGAGCTCCGCCGCGCGGACCTGCTCGCCTGCGAGCTGCCACGCGTCGGCGGCGGACTCCATCGCCCCCGCCGCTTCGTAGACCGCGGCCGCCCAGCGGGGCAACCGCCGGTGGCGAAGGCCATCGGCGACCTTCGTCAGATCGCCGACCGCGGCACTCTGGCGCAGAATGTCGAGCGCAGCATCCGCGACTTCGCTCGCCCCCCCCTCCGCCGCGAGCGTGAGCGCCCGGGCGGCGTTCCCGCCCTCGAGCGCGGCGACCGCCGCCTCGCGAAACTCGCACGCGCGCTCGAACAGCTGGCTGGCGAGGTCGAGCCTGCCCGCCGCGCGCGCCGCCTTCGCGGCATCGAGGACGCGCTCCTCACGCAGCAGCCGTGCGAACTCTTCTTGCTCCTCGTCCACGCGCACCTCGACTCAGTCGGTCGTGTCGTCGTCGTCGACCGACGGGTCGCGGCTCGCACATGAGCGCAGGGCCGCGTCGACGTCGAGCTGCATGGCGCAGCTCGAGAGAGGCGTCTCACCGCGCGCGGTCGCGTCGCGATCCGCCTGCGCCGCGCGCGGCCCGAGGATGCCCCGCTCGCGGTTTCGCCTCCCCGGCCCGCTCCCGTCGCTCCAGAAGTAGCTGCGGTCGCGGACGTCGAGGTGCACGAAGCCGCTCACGGGATAAATCCCCACCCCGACGAAGCCGAGCCCCCGCGCGAAGTCCGCGACGTCGGCGTCGCTGGCGCCCGGAACGACGAAGTCGATCGCGCGCCCCTTGCCATGGTTCGACGCGTTCCCTCGCGACGGGAGCCGATAGCCCGAGAGCACGCGGATCTCGGCGGCCTTGAAGTGCTGCTGCACGCGAAAGACCATGTCGAGGAGGCGCGGCTCGACCGGGTGGCGAGCCGCCGTCGACGGGTCGCGAAGGACGACGGTCGCGCGATCGAGCTCGCTCGCGGAGAACCCTCCCGCGTCGGTCGCAGCGGACAGCTCCACGTGGTCGGGCAGGTTCAGCGCCCGGAGCACGAGCTTCGGGCGGCCACGTTCGTCGATGGCGGGCGCTTCGGACGAGGGGGTGTGCCAGCTCCGGACCATGGTCGCGTACGCGGGAGGCGCCGGCTTGCGCTTCGCCGGTGGGGCCACTGCGGGAGCCTGCGCAAGCGCGGCGCCCGCGAGGAACACCAGCGCGAAGTGCAGCCAAACCGCCACGAGGCGCTCGCGACCGCCACGGCCGCTCATCGACCGCTCAGCGGCGGGTGAACTCGGCGGCCCGGGCGAAGTCGAACCGAACGACACCCGCCTCGATGCCGGTACGGCCCGAGACGGGATCGCCCGGAACGCGGAAAGTCTCGCTGTGGAGGCGATGCACGACCATCGTGCCGCGCGCGATCTCGCTGCCGGAAGGCCCGAAGGCCGACGCGGGAAGGGTCGCCGAGCCGTGATCGGCGAAGGCGCAACGCATTGTGGCGGCAGCTTCGCTCGGGCGAGCGTCCGTCGCCGAGACGACGTCGATGTAGACGACGTCGTCCGGGTCGTTCGCGTCGCCAACGCTCCATGCCACCTCCGACCGCGCGCCGGCGGTGAGGACGAGCCCATCCGCCCCCTTCGCGTCCTGGCCGTCCACGCGGAGCTCGTCGGGTGCACCTGGGGCGGTCGCGGGCACGGTGAAGGCCGGAACCCCGCGCTCGACGTCCGAGCGGGCCGCGGAGCCGCTCGACCGGAGAACGTAGGCGCCGCGCGCCGGCAGGCCATCGGTGTCGAACGCCGTTCGCGACGAGTAGAGGACGCCCGTGACGAGGTCGACGATGTCGGGCAAGGCCCGCGCTTCGAGGGAGGCGCGTGCACCAGCCGATTCGACCGTGACCGTACCGACGTCGAGGAGCTCGACCGCACGCGGACCATCGGAGTCCACCGGAGCACCGTCCGCCCCCAGCGCGTCATCCGTGACCGACGTGGCAGCGCATGACCCGAGCGCGGGGAGGTCGAGAGTGGCGCCGACCATGCGAAGCGTCTGGTCGTCGACCAGACCGGCGCGCATTCGGATGAAGCGCGCGACCGCGCTCCCATGTGCGCTCTCGTCGCCGGTCGCGGTCCGCTCGAAGACGATCAGGGCTGCCGATGACGCCCCCTCGGCGGCGTCTCTGAGGAAGGAGTCGCTGGACGACGGGCTGGCGATGGGGGCGGAGCACGCCACCGCCGCGGACGCGAGGACAGAGATGCCGACGAGCAAGGAACGCATGAAAGGACTCTCCAAGCGTAGTCGGCCAGACGTGTCGGGGCAACCCTTCCTTGCGTCGCCTCCCCGCGCTCTCGCCGTGACGTAGATCGCGCAGCACACCCCGGGGCTCGACCATCGTTGTAAGGTGAGGCCCGTGTCCGAGGCTGGCGATCCCTGCGACGTCCTGGTCACGGCCGCCTTCGGCCCCGAGCTGGTCGGGCTCGCGGCGCTCCTGGGGCCGGCCATGAAGGCGACGGTCAGCGGACTGAAGGTCGTGGCGCGGCCGGTCGGAGTGGGCCTCGTCGCCTCGGCGACCGGGACCGCGTCGGTCCTCGCGCGCATGCAGCCAAGAGCCGTCATCCTCGTCGGCACCTGCGGGGCATACCCCGGTGCGGGGCTCGTGATCGGCGACCTCGTGCTCGCGCGCAGCGTCCAGCTTGTCGAGCCGGCCGTAATCGACGAAGAGGCAGCCTTCCCGGAGCCGATGTGTACGGCCCTCGATAGCCACGCGCCCCTCACAGCCGCGATCGGCGCGCAGGGGGGCAGGCTGGTCGACGTCGCGACGACCCTCGCGGTCACGACGTCCGACGCGCTCGCCCCGCGTCTCGGCCAGCTCGCTGGAGGGGCCGTCGAGCACCTCGAAGCCTTCGCGGTCGCCTCGGCGTGTGCGGTGCATCGAGCCCCCTTCGCCGCCGTCCTCGCCGTCGCGAACGCGGTCGGGTCCGCCGGCCGCGAACAGTGGCGCGACCACCACCAGGCCGCCGGGCGAACGGCCGCCGGTTTCATCGGCAGCTGGCTACGCGCGGGCGCCGCGGGCGTCCCGACGCGCGGCTGGTGACTTGCGACGCTGACTCAGAACGTCCACCACATCGCGCCCGCAGGGGCGAGGGAGACCCCTTGCACCGTGACGTGGGCTCCGTCGAACGTTCCGTCGACGGCGTCGTACGCGACATCGAGCTCGAGGGCCACGTGCACGTGTCTGAATCCCCCGGCGAGGCCCGCGACGCCGCCGCCGAAGAAGCGGTTCGCACTGAGCGCGGCGGCAGGGGCGTCGTCGGCGGTGGCGACGGAGCCGATGTCCACGTGATCCCACCCGACGCGGGCCCCCACCCAGACCATGTACGCGCTCGCGACGCTCCTCCAGCCGACGAGTACCGGGACGTCGACGCCGTAGCCGCGCACGGACGCGAGGTCGACTTGGGGCAGCGTGCTCGTGTCGGGGTCGCCGTAGATGGGCACCTCGGCGCCGAGCCCGATGGAGAGAGACACGTCGTTCCAGTCGAACGACCTCCGGATGTCCACGTGCCCTGCGCGTCCCGTGTACGTCAGGCCTGCCTCGAACCGCGACCCGACGCCGACGCGCCCGGCCGCGTACGGCGCCATGCCGGGGGCGACCGAGGCGAGGACGAGCGCCCCCTTCGCGTACGTCGCGTCTCGGGCCGGAATCGCACGACCGACACCCGGCTCGCTCGCTTCGCTCCGCGCGCTCGCCACGTCGCTCGCGAGCGAGCCGACGGCGAGGCTCCCGCTCGTCCCTCCGCTGACGCGGACATCTCCGGCGCCGAGCGCGCGCGCGGGATAGAGGAGCGGGGCCCCGCCTCCACACGCCAGCTCCCCGACGGCCAGCGCGCTCGCCAGGGCGAGGCCACGAAGGCAGCGCGGGTGATTCGCGGCGTGCCCCCCACCCACGGGCGGGCTGTTACTTGCGGAACCGCGACTGATAGTCGTTCGCGGCTGCCTTCTTCTGCAGCTCTGCGTCTTCCGGGTGAAGCCGGAGCGCGCGCTCGATGAGGAGCTTCTCGTCCTCTTTGTGCTTCGGGTCCGGCAGGCAGCACTCCACCGGGCAGACCGCCTGGCAGGCCTCGTGATCGTAGAAGCCGACGCACTCGGTGCAGAGCTCGGGGTCGATGACGTAGATCTCGTCCCCCTCGCTTATCGCCTCGTTGGGGCACTCGGGCTCGCAGGCGCCGCAGTTGATGCAGTCAGTCGTGATGTACGTGGCCATGGAGGGGCGGATCGTCCTTTGCCGAGGGTGCGTCTCGGCGGGGGTTTCCTAGCGATGACGGCAGCTTTTGTCAACGGAACGGGCGGGTGAGGAGGTCTTCCTTGCCTCGGTACCTCCGCCAAGGCTAGACCGTGCAGCGGCACGCATGCGCCCCCACTTCCCCAGCTGGCTCATCGCGCTCGCGCTTGCCCCGGTCGCCGCCGCGACGTCCGCCCTCGCGGGCTGCACACCGAGCATCGGCGATAGCTGCGCGCTCTCGACGGACTGCGCCACCGACGGCACGCGTGTCTGCGACACCGCCGAGCCCGGAGGCTACTGCACCGTCCTGAACTGCACGGGGAACAACCTCGGCTCGACCTGCCCCGACAACGCCTTCTGCGTCCTCTTCAACCCAAACGTCCCGGGCTGCCCGTTCTCGGCGCGCGAGCCGGGGCGCACCGGTCAGAGCGAGTGCCGCAACAGCTGCAACACCGACTCGGACTGCCGCGCCAGCTACTTGTGCGCGAGCCCCCTGGAAGAGCCGTGGGCCGGCCAGATCCTCGACCCGAACCAGACGCTCAAGGCGTGCCTGCCGGCGCTCTGGTTCGTCGACGGGGGCATCGGGCACACCAACTATGGCTACTCGGGGCCCGCCGACGCGGTCCCGCCAGTGTGCCAGGCGGCCGGTCCGACGTTCGACGCGGGCTTCCCGCCGCTCGATGCGCCGGCGGCGCCGGATGCGGGGGGCGACGCGAGCATGGACGGGGGTCCGAGGGTCGATGGGGCGCGCCCGAAGGACGCCGCGCACGACGGGCGGATCGACGGCCGCACGGCGCCGAAGGACGGCGGCCACGATGCGACGATGATGCACGATGCCGGGCACCCCTCGCTCGACGCGGCGAACGATACGACTCGCCCTCGAGACGCGACGCCCGACGCTCCGAGGGACGTGAAGAGGCCGCCCGATTCGGCCGGAGACGCGTCGAAGGACGCCCCGCACGCGCCTCCCGACGCGGCGAAGGACGCGTCACCGGCGCCACACGACGCAGCCAACGGCTGAACCGCGAGCCCGCGTGCGCGCGCTCGGGGTGGTCACGCGACGGTTGGCCGAAGCGATCGCCGTGCTCATCGTCCTCGCGTCGCTCGTGTTCCTGGCCCTCCGCCTCGTCCCCGGCGACCCCGCGCTGCTGGTGCTCGGCGACCAGGCGGGGGCCGCCGAGCTCGCGCGCGTGCGGAGGGACCTTCACCTCGACGAGCCTCTCCCCGCGCAGTACGTCCGCTTCCTGCGCGGCCTCGGAACCCTCGACCTCGGCGACTCTCTGCGACGTCCAGGGCAGCCCGCGATGCACCGTGTCGCCGCCGCGCTGGCGCCGACGGGCGCGCTGGCAGGGGTCGCCGTGGCGCTGGGCTCCGCGCTCGGCGTCTTGCTCGCCCTCCTGGCGGTGGGCCCGTGGCTCGGGGGCCGACGGAAGTGGGTGGAGCGCGGCCTCGTCGCGATTGGAGCCATTCCTCTCCTCTCGTTCGCTCCGGTCCTCACGTACGCGCTCGCCGCGCGCCTCCGAGTCGTGCCGCTCCCTGGCGACCCCGAGGCCGGGTTCGTTGGGCTCCTCTTTGCGAGCGCGCTCCTCGCCGTGCCGCTCGCCGCGCAAGTCGGCCGCACGGGGCGGGCGGCGCTCGCGGAGGTCGCCCCACTTCCGTACCTCACGGTCGCCGAGGCGAAGGGGGCCACGACCGCGCGCGTCTGGCTCCTCCACGCGCTGCCGGTCGCGTCCGGACCCATCCTGACCGTCATCGCGACGCAGCTCGGCGCGCTCCTCGGTGGCGCGGTCGTCCTCGAGCGCCTGTTCGAGCGCTGGGGGCTCGGGACGCTCATCCTCGAGGCCTATGCATCGCGGGACCTGCCCGTCCTCGAGGGCGCCGTCATCGCCTCCGGCGCCATCTTCGTCCTCGTCCAGACCGTCGCGGTCGTGGCGCAAGCCGCCATCGATCCGAGGGTGCGACGGTGAAGGGGCCGATGACGCGGGTCCTTTCGCTCCTGCCGCTCGGCCTGCTCACGCTCGCCGCCGCTCTGCTCGCGACCCTGTCCGAGAGCTCGCCGACCCACCTCGAGCCACGCCTCTCCTGGTGCCCGCCCTCCTCCGGCCACCCCTTCGGGTGCGGGGAAGGCGGGGTCGACCTGCTGGCGCTCGTCTCGCGCGCCGAGCTGGGTGGCGTCGCGCTCGCCGTCGGGGTGTCGTTCGCGGGCTTCGCCGTCGGCACTCCACTCGGGGCGCTCGCCGGCCTGGCTCGCGGCGGCACCGAGCGCATCGTCGCGCGCACCGCCGATCTGATCCAGGCCTTCCCCACGTTCCTCCTCGCCCTCGTCGTGCTCTCCGCCGTGAGGTCGCCGAACCGGCTCCACCTCGGACTGGTCTTCGGGGCCACGGCGTGGGCCCCCTTCGCGCGCCTGGCGCTGGCGGAGACCCGCGTGCTCAGGCAGGCCACCTTCGTCGAGGCGGCGCGCGCCCTCGGCCTGGGCCGCGCCCGGGTCGTCGTTCGCCACATCGTGCCGCAGCTGCTGGGCGTCGTCGCCGTCCAGCTCGGGTCGACGGGGGCCGCGATCGTCGTGAGCGAGGCGGCGCTGGCGTTCGTCGGGCTCGGGCCTCGGGACGGCGTTTCGCTGGGCGCCGTGATGGACCAGGGGGTCGCGGCCATGCTGCGCGCGCCTCACGTGCTCGTCGTCGGTGCGCTCAGCATCTTCCTGACGAGCGTTTCCCTGCTCCTGGCGGGTCGGACGCTCGAAGGGGTGAGCCGGCGACGGCAGGCCTAGGGAAAAGCGACCCGCGTCGCTGGACGGGAGCTGATTATCGGCTAGGGTGCGCGCGTCACTCTGGTTGGAGGTACGAATGCGGAGTCGGGCGAAGAGCTTCGGGGCGTTGGGGATCGTTGCGGGGCTGTGCGGCGGTGTTGCCTGCGGGGTCGGGCTGGCGGCCTGCGGCGGCGGGAGCTCGAGCGACACCGGCGCGGACGGGGGTGCGGACGGGTCTCAGGGGTCCACGACCGTGTTCAGCCAGACGAGCAGCAAGACGAGCATCCCGCTCACGAGCACGAGCCAGTCTCGTTCCGCGTCGACCCCGTCGTCCACCAGCAGCGGCCCCAGCTCGAGCGAGGCGTCGAGCGCGAGCAGCGGCGGCTCCGCGTCGAGCACCAGCGGCAGTGGCAGCCAGTCGTCGAACGGCACCAGCCAGAGCGGCTCCGCGACCGGCAGCACGGCGCAGAGCAGCAGTGGTCAGAGCAGCAGCGGACAGAGCAGCAACGGCAGCACGGGGACCGGCTCGTCCAGCGGGAGCGCGAGCCAGTCGTCGAGCGCGAGCAGCCACGAGAGCAGCGCGAGCTCGTCTCAACAGGGGAGCTCCACCCACAGCAGCAGCCACCACAGCTCCTCTCAGGGAGGGTCGTCGACGACGCTGGGGTCATCGACGACGACCTCTTCTGGCGTGAGCGCGAGCAACACCACCACGTCGGCGACCGGCACGGGGACGACGAGCGCGACGACGACCACCCCGAGCGGGTCGACCCAGACGACGGGCACCTCCTCGACGACGACGTCCGCGACGACCTCGTCGTCGTCCGTCACCACCGGCAGCACGTCGACGGCGTCCTCGACCACCGAATCTTCGACCACCGAATCGTCGACGACGGAGTCGTCCACCACGGAGTCGTCCACCACGAGCGAGACCTCCGCCACGAGCAGCACCACCACCTCCGAGTCGAGCAGCAGCAGCTCGACGGTCGCACCCGGCACGGTCCTCGTCCTCGCCGGCTCGAGCACCAGCCTGCTCGCCGGTGCCTCGACCGGTGGCGCCTGGACGACGACCTCCCTCACCGACGGCACGGGCTACGCGCCGTCGCTCTCGGTCGACAGCGCCGGGACCGCCTACGGCATCTACACGTCCGTCACGGGCGAGCTCGTCAGTCTCACCACGTGGAGCTCCGGCACGTGGGCGGCGCCGGCCCCCATCGGCCTCGGGACCTCGATGGCGCAGCCCGCGATCGACGCGACCGGTGGGTCGACGGTCTACGCGATCTTCCAGGGGACGGATTACAAGTTCTACTCGCTGTTCCTGACCGGCGGGATCTGGAGCAGCCCGGGCGTCGTCGGCAGCCCCAACCAGGTCTACGGCAACGTCCCGCCCAGCATCGCCGCCCTCGGGGACGACGCGACGGTGGGCTTCATCGACGGCGCCAACAACAACGACGCGGCCGAGGCTGACTACACGGGGAGCAACGGCACGTGGGGCGCGGGCGAAGACCTGACCGGCTCCGAGGACTTCAACATCCCGGCGACGATCATCCCGCTCAGCGCGGGACCGGAGCTGATGCTCGTGTTCGTCGACCAGCAGAACCAGCAGGTCGACTACATGCTGCGGACGGGCGGGACGTGGTCCGGCGTCCTCAACGTCGCGAACTGCCTCACGTACGACAAGGTCGCGCTCGCCCCCCTCCCGGACGGCGGCGCGATGCTCGCGATCCGTGGGCTGGACGCCAACCTCTACTACGCCACCTGGAACGGGACGGCCTGGTCGGCGGTCACGGCCTACCCCGGGCCGACGGCGACCGACTTCACCCCCGCGGTGGCGGCGGGCGTCAACGGCGACACCGCCGAGCTCGCGTACGTGACGGCAGGCGTCGCCTACCACGCGTCGCTCACGGGAACGAACTGGTCCACCGCCGCGACGCTCGGCGGAAGCGGGCTGAACGGCGTGGCGATCGCTTCCATCCCCTGAGGGTCGGTGGCAGCGTAGGCGTGGGGCTTCTTGGGCACGGAGGCGAGGATGCATCGGCAGAGTCGGGTGAGAGCGATGAGGGCGGTGCGCGGCGCAGCGCTCGGCATGTCCGCGTCGGTCGCGGCGTGCTCGGCGATGGTCGGCTGCGGGAGCAGCGGGGGCAGCGCGAACAAGAACGGCGACGGCGGCGCCGACGCGAGCAGCTCGTCCTTCACGACCATCTCGCAGCGGTCGCTCGGGAGCAGCAGCAGCGGCAGCGGGGGCACGACCGGCGCGACGA